>Ga0315283_10003826_pt1 | contig 12934 bp, 8 predicted proteins | sample YL17G09_0_MG_FD_204541 | JGI IMG/M metagenome (GOLD analysis project Ga0315283, IMG submission 204541) | Sediment microbial communities from Yellowstone Lake, YNP, Wyoming, USA - YL17G09_0 | ecosystem: Environmental > Aquatic > Freshwater > Lake > Sediment | place: USA: Wyoming | collected...
TTTTATCCTTAAACCCTTCAACTTTTAAAAAATCTTGTTCCCTCATTTTAATTATTTTAAAAACATCATCATAACCGGCGTTAATAAGTCTAATTATATTACCAGAACTAAGACCTTCAACTTCAATGCCTTTAAAAAACCCAGTAATATTTTTCTCTTTAACGATTGAATCTTCAGAAATATTTTCAAGCATAATATCAACACATGTATCATTCCATTTATAAGGAACTAACGGCATTTTAGGTTCTTTAGAAGGAGTAGTAACAGATTGAATATATGGAATAACATCTCCGCTTCTAATAAGTGTAATCATAGTACCAATACCAATATTATGATCTTTAATAAATGCGGCATTAAACCCTGTGGCAAATTCAATAGTAACCCCTCCAAGATTAATAGGTTCAATTTGAACTCTTGGTTTTAAATAACCATCTTTGCTAGGAGTCCATAATACATCCACTACTTTTGCTTCCGCCATTTGATCAGATAAAACCATTTTAAACGCAAACGCGTGTTCAGGATTTCCTGATTTTCTTGAATAAATTTTATCATTCGTAACAATTATACCATCAATTTCATACATATATTTTTCACGCCAATCAACTAACAAATTAGATAACATTTCATTTGATAATGTATTTTGAAATTGATTTAATACATATTCAACATTTATACCCTTCAAATATTCCATTTGTACTGATGGTGTTAGTTCAGGAACAATAACTTCATACGCTACAAAATGAATATCAGTTATTGTATCACTTACATGTTTGTGATTAATAATACCAGCAACCATATTTCTCGGATTAGCAAAAGTATTCTTATATTTTTCTTTAAATACTTTTTTTGGAATAATAAATTCTCCACGAATAACAAGTCCTTTTGTTTTAGGTAATTTTAAAAATGGAATAAGATGACTAATATCTTGTCCTATATTTCCATTTCCCCTAGTATAAAGTTTTGGTATTATTCCTTCAGTTGTATATAACCCACTTACTCCATCAAGTTTACAAGATAACACATAAAACCCTTTAAATTTATTCATCCAATTTGATAGTTCATTTGTATTTGGTTTAATTTTATTCATTGACGCCATTTCATAAGGTAATTTTACTTTATTTCTACAAACTTCGGCACCAATGTTATTAATTGCTATATTATTTGGATATTTTTTTTCAATATATTCTTTAATAATATCATATTGATTATCAGTGATCATTGAAGTTTGATTATAATATTTTTGGTTGGATATTTCAATAATATCACTAAGTTGTTTTTCATTAAGAGATTCCAAAACTAAAATGCCATTATGTTTAAAATCTTCAATCATTTTTATAATGGGACGCCCTACATCAATGTAGGGCGTTACTGAACGACCATCTTGCCTTTCTGTTGGCGTTTTAAATTGAAGACCTAAGAAATCAAATATATCCTTTTCCGTGTTAAATTCTTTATTTACCTTTTCACCCTTTTTTTTATTTTCTAATTTATATATTCCGTGTTCATTAAAAGTATATCCTTTATCTAAACTATATTGTCTCATTATTGTATTAAATATTTTTGAACCTGTAAAATATAAAATAGCAAACGCAAATTCATTTGGAGGAGCATATAAAAAATCTATACGACGCGCTATATTTTTTCCTGGCAATTTTGCGATAACTAATGTTTTTGATTCACCACAAGAAAGAACTTCCAAAATGATTCCTGTTTTTAATAAATCATTTACAAATTTTTTATATACACTACTTGTTTTACCTGTTATAATTACATCGATATCGCCTGAGGTTTGTTGACCTCTTCTATATGAACCTACTATTTCAAATTTAGTATTTGTATTTGTATCTGTTGTAAAAACATCTATAAAAATCTTCTTAAACTTTTCTATTTCTAATCTAGGAATTCTTTCTTGAATTTGTTCATAATATTTTAAACCTACTTTTTGTACATCATTTAATAACTCATTTTGTCTTTCTCTTAATTCATTTATTGTTTTTATACCTGCTAAAACTAATTCTTGAGATTTTTTAGGACCTACCCCATAAATCTCACATAAAATATTAACAGGATTATGTTTTTCTTTTTCTAAATCTTGTAATGTTCCGGTTTCAACATATTCATTTAACTTATCCATAATACTAGTTCCAATATTAGGTAAACCTTTTAATTGATTTGGCGAAGTTATATTATTTGAATATGTCATCATTGTTTCTTGTGCTTTTTGATACGCTCTTGCTCTAAATGGTTCGCCTTGTTTCAGCATAATATGATTAAGTTTTTCCATTAACTCAATAAATTCTTCATTATATCTCTTTTTTTCTGCCATTATTTTAATTCAATAAGTATCTTTAAACGCCTTTTACAAAGTTATTTTTATTTTTTAGTTTAATCTAAAAAATCTATTTAAATTTGATGAATTTCCTGTTGCCATGCTTATATTTGAGGTTGGCATTAACAATTTTCTTGATTTTATTTGTTTTATTCTTAGTCTTTCTATATAATTTTCAAGTATCATTTTTTTATATTCTTGTGGCGTTTTTGGACGCGCGATTGTATTTTGTGGTTGTAACTCATTTTTAAAATACTTATTATGTATATAACTATTTTGTGGAATTTGATTCTTTGGAATTTGATTCTTTGGAATTTGATTCTTTGGAACTTGAGTTTTATCTTGTTCTTTTTCTTGATCTTGAAATGATACTGAATTTCTATCAACTAAATGTAATTTTCCATTTGAAACAAACATACCCATTTTTGACAATATATCTTCATATGATATTTTCGGTTTTTGCAATGGGGGTTGTAATGGCATTTGCGGTCTTACACTTTTTTTTAAGATTGATTGAGTAACTTTCTTTTTTATAGGAACTATATTTTCAGGTATTTGTTCAAATGATGATTCCATTAATTCATTATTTTCACCATCATTTTCATCTAATTCATAAATATTTAATTGCATATATATTTTTATTTATATATTTTTATTTATAAATATACTCAAAAAATATATATACTTTTATTATAATGTCTTCTTACATTCAAAATTATGGATTTACTAAAACTTTCATTAAAGATAACAACCGTACACTACAAAATAAAATGATTAAATGGAATGGAGATTATGATGGCAATATCGCTAATATTAATATTGGCATAAATAATAATAATAAAGAGAAATTTGTTAATATACAACTAACAAATGATGAACTTATGGATATTTTTAAAATTCAACCTGTTGAAATTCCACTTGAAAAACGACTTTCAAATAAATTTTTACATAAACCAATTATAACAGCATTGATGAAACATAAAAGTATAAAAAAGAAACATCATAAAAAAAGAAAAACAAGAAAATTTTATTAATTTTATTTAAAATAAATAACAATTTATTAAATATTCTTTTATATTAATGTCTAGTTTTAGAAGATATGGAGGATTAAATTTTTCAGCAAATCATAATATCACAAAAAGTCATATTTTAAATTCCGAAAAAATGAATGTAAATAATTGTTCTGGTCGGGAAAATTCTAAGGAAGTATCTGCTAGTCATATTGATATGAGTGGCAATTCTATTTTACACACAGGAACTATCTATTTTCAAGACGGAACATCAATAACAAGTGCAAATGGTGTTAATGGCGCTACTGGACCAAAAGGTGCTGACGGGGCTACAGGAGCAACAGGAGAAACAGGAGAAACAGGAGAAAAAGGATCTACTGGAGAAAAAGGAGCTACAGGAGATTCAGGAATAGTTACAACTGTTCCTACAGTTCAATTTGGAAACATAACATCTGAAACTGCGAATATTTATATTCCTATTACGTATCCTGACCAAACATATAATGGAGCAATACCTGCTCCTGTTCCTGTTATTGCTGGTTGTATATTTAAATTATACGTTGATAGTGTATTTAAATATGATATATTAGATACTAGATATACTAGTATTAATAGTAATGGTAGTGCGTTCAATTCAAATTATGTGAGACCAGTTTCTTTTTTTAATACTGATCAAAAGTATCCCGGTTATACTGGTCCTGGTTCTACTACTACTTATACTGGACTTCAAGGCATTGTTCTTACAAATTCTTCAACATCAAGTAGTACCCATTCAGTATCAATACAGTTTAGCGATGGTGTTACTAGAAATGCTATTTATTATAATACTGGTCAACTAACAGGCACAACTGGAACAATTAGTGGACAGTATTACGATTATGCGGATTATTCTGGTTCAAATAGTGTATCATTTTCTTGGTACGCAACAGGTATACCGCCTGGAACTACTGGGGCATCATGGTCAATATTAAATAGTAATTCTCCAACAACAAGTTATATTTACTTAACTTATACACCACCGACTCAAATACAAGATGGTAAAGACAATGTTCCTGGTGTAAATATTATTAATTTTAAAGGAACATATAAAACAACAGGAAATAATATTTCTTATCTTGGTCCAACTGGAGAAACTGGAGAAACTGTGTTTACATATTATCCTGGAACACAGTATAATCTTGTAAAAACAAATAACCAATTTTCAAATTTATATCCAGAAAGTACATATTATTTTGGATTATATTCACAAAATAGTGCTACAACAACATATAGTAAAAATGTTTATTACCCTGATAATAATGATTATGGGTTTACAGGTCCTAAAACTGACATATTACAAATTAACACAAATTATTCACCATCAACTTGTAACATTAATAATTATAATGGAAATATTTTTAGTACTTCATTTAAAACCGAAACAATTTATAAATCTACAAATACATCTGGAACTAATCCTCCTATAACAAATTTATTTTTTAATGACTCTACTATTATAACAAATAATTTTAAAAATTTTAGTGTAAATTATGACACAAATTCAAGAGGTAAGAATGGACAATTAAAAAAATTAATGGATATTAATACTACAATTACAAGTACTTATGATAGTACTATTTCTTTTAATGGGTTTCCTGTGGGTACTGCGACTATTAATACTACTACTGGCGCTGGAAATGGTTCTTATAATCCTACTACTCTGAGTACAAGCGATATGTATACAAACAAATTACAAGGATACTATTTGATTTCACCCACATTTAGTGAAACATTTAATTACCCTGTAGCTTCAGATAGTGTATACACTATAACTCTTACTCAAAAATGGTACAATACTGATGGGACAACAGCAAATACTAAAACCGCATCTCAAGAATTTTACTATGATGCTTTAACAATTGGTCCTATCATTGGTTCTTCTTCTTATTATGAAAATACTACAAATACTACAAATACTACAAATATTTCAGGAATAAGCGTTATTGGGGCAACATCTACTTTTAATTTAAGTATAAATGTAACCAACTTATACAATTTTTTTTATGTGTCTCCTGTTTTAAACTATCAGTTTAGTGAGGGGTGTATTACAAATACAAATGTGTTAAATTTAAGTAATTATAATAACCCCACTGCAAATACTTTTACTTTAGGCGCTACTGCTTCCGTTTCTAACACTTTTAACAATACTGAAACATTAAATGTAACCGCAATTAATCTTAATAGTTCTAGTAATAGTAGTATTCTTCGCTCATCAACATCAAGAGCTGCTATTTATGATAAACCATCTTATACTTTTATTAATAATTCAACTCAAAATCCTACATCAATTCAAGAAATTACGGCATTTGGGTCTCCAACATTTGGGTTTCGTGTTTGGTCAAATGTAGATACTACAAATGTTAATCCCGTTGGATATGCCGTAATTCCGCCTCCATATAAATATACTAATGCTAATTATTCATATTCTGAAATTCCATATAACCAGTCATGGAGTATAGTTTCAGAGTCTTCTTCTATTACAACTCCCGTTTATCCCTTTAGTGGCACAATTGATACAAGTCAAGAAATACAAATTTATAATGGACATTATGGAACTGGAACTGGAACTGGAACTGGAACTGGAATAAATGGTTACGTTGATTATACAAATTATTATAATAATTCATTAAATTACTCTGTAGTTCAAAGGGTTAACACATCCTATAGATATACAACATTTGTTTGGAAAATAATTCCACCATCAGGCACAATAAATTTTTATGAATTTACTTTTAACAAAATAAGTGCAACAAGTATATCAAGCAATTCCCCATATACTTTGAATAACAATCAAAGATTTTTTTTATTTTATAAGACTGAACAAATTGATCCAGTTAATGATACAACATCATCTATTTGGATAGATGGTAATTCAACTAATGGAACTATAAATAACAGCGGAGTTGCAAGCATAGATACAACTATTATTCCATTAAATAGTAGCAATTACAATACCCCTTATGATAATACAATCATTAGACCAGCTAGTTCTACGACGTATACAATAAATGGGGGAAATTTGGTAGCAAAAGTTTCAGCAGTTGCCCCTAGCGGTACAGCTAAGAATATTTATATTTACTGTAGATTTGGAAATTCAATGAATTATAATATTACTTATGAATCAGTTACGTTATCTTTATTAAGTTAATAAATTAAATAATACAATTTATAATTCAATATATTGTATTATTTAATATTATATGGCATCATATCCATCTTTAGGAGCTACTGGTCAAGAGTATATTTTAGAAGAACAATATAAGACTTTATTTGGTTATCCAAATGGAAAAGTAAATTCTGCTTTAAGTTCTGAAGTTCCAGGAACATCTAGACCATTTATATTACAAAATCAAATATATTCTCAAATAATTCCAACAACAGCGCCAACAGATTTAAGTTCAGATCAGTCGGAAGTTATAGGAAATGTAAATGTAACTTATCAATATTCTTTATCAGTTGGAATTTATTTAAAAAAATATTTAAACGTTCAGTTAAGCAATTCTTTCTTATCCACGGCACCAGATGGCGGGGCATTAACCTGGTGGTTTATAGGAGCAAACGTTCCTGATCAAGCAGACCAAGTTACAAATAATATATTAAACCGAGGAGTTCCAAATAATCTTGACCCAAAGGGGGGTTATGTTCCTCAGTTATACATAAATGAGCAAGAACAACTTTTTGGCAACGCTCAATATCCTTGGACATATAACGTAAATTCTGGCATAGTTTTGTTTACAGGAAGTTCAAAGTATATAAGCGGAACTCCTAGCAATAATACTCCGAATCCAACTGATATAATTTTAATGACATTTTGGAGATATGATGGAACAATAGGAGTAAGTGGTTCAACTGGTTCTGGAACTACAGGCGCAACAGGCGCTACAGGAGAAACAGGAGCTACAGGAGCAACAGGAGAAAGTTATTGGGAAGCAACAACAACCCCAATTAATGGAATTCAATACGGGGCGTTATCTGTAGAGAATAATGTTACTAATACTGGTTCTATTTATACTCAAAATATAAAAGCAAACGATACTACGGCAAACGTAAATTTGTATACAAATCTTACAACAGGTTCGTTAACGATTGGTTCCACTGGAACAAATAGTACATTTAATAGTGCATTAGTTGTAGGAGGACAAGCAACATTTAATGGTAATTTAGTAAGCACAACTGGATTAATCGTTAAAGATTCTTCTTTGCAGTTTAGATATAACGAAGGGGAAAAATATATAAACACATATTTAACATTGACTGGTGAATTAACGTTTCAACCTTTTTTCGCAAGTAATAGTTATAAGTTTCAATGTCTAAGTATTGATGGAAGTAGCGATAAATCATTATTCATTACATACGACAAAACAACAATAGAATCCGCATTAGAAGTAGGAGGAACAGCAACATTTAAGAATTATGTGCCCGAATGTGGGGTAACAGCAACATCTGGCAATCAATTAACAAATAAAAATTATGTTGATAGTAAAACAACTAATCAAATTTTAAATTTTAGTCCAACTGAAGTGTCAAATATTAAAAAGTCTATTATTTACAGAAAGGATACAACTATTACAACGAATAGTATACTAGCCAGATTAGACAATGTGCCTACAATTCCACAAGTTTATACATTTGGAAAAAAAATTAGCACCTTGTGGGTTGCTGTAACTGATTATGGTAAAGATTTTAACTCGAGCAATGGAATTAATTGGACAGCAAATACAAATACAAATAAACTTAATATGATAGATTCAAATTCTATAGCGTATAGTAAAGGTCGTTGGGTTGTTGGAGGAAATCATAGTGGTGGGATAAAATCAATTTATTGGTCAAACAGTGGCACAAGTTGGAACCCGAGTGATCTTTTTGTGTTAATAAAAAATGTAGCGAGTAATGGAAATTATTGGATTGGGGTAGGTGGTGAAAAAGGTACAACAGAGAATAGAATTTTTAACTCACTAGGTGGGGGGCAAACTTGGACTGGCGTAACTAATGACCCATTTAAAGACAATGGTGGACAAGGAATGTGTGTAGTGTGGAATGGACAAATGTGGGTTGCGGGTGGGTCGGTTGGGAACAGTGCAGTGGATAATCCTCGTTCATTTGCTACCTCAACTGATGGTGAAAACTGGACTAAAACAAGTGGTTTGGACCCATTTTTAAATGGGACGTCTGGTTATGTAAATGGTATTGCGTGGAATGGACAAATGTGGGTTGCGGTAGGGTATGGAGTTAATAATATAACAATTGGTTACTCATACGATTCAAATAGTTGGTACAGTGCAGGTAATCCATTTGAAACAAACGGAAAAGGTTGGGATGTAGCGTGGAATGGAAATTTGTGGGTTGCGGTTGGTGAAGGTGCCAATGATTCAATTATTTATTCGAGAGATGGAATAAATTGGACAGTTTCTATCGCTCCCATGTTTAATGGAGTAAATTATTATGTGAAATCCATAAAATGGAATGGAAGTATGTGGGTTGCTGTAGGATATAGTAATCCTAATTACAACTCTTCAAATACTGCTTACTCAATAAATGGAGTCATTTGGTTTTCAGGCAGTGTGGAGGGTGGAAATTACAAATTCAATAGCGTTGCGTTTAATAGGGGATACGTAAATACAATTACTTTTAATAATAGTGCAACGGGTTCAGTAAGTGATACAAATATTACTTTAATTGAGGGTGACCAGTTAGATGTAGTGTGTGATTCATATTATAATACAGGATTTACAAATTTTTCAATATCAATAGATGCTTAATTTAGTTAAAAGTATTTTAACACGTAGAAAATGTTTGTTAAACTATAAAAAAGTATTTAAAAAATAAAATTGAATTATAAATATAAAAAGAAATATAAAGAAATAAACACTAATAATAAAATGTCTAACACCGTTTTACAAATAACAAACGCACATTCACGTGATAATTTAATAAAATTTTATAAAATGGGTCACAAATATGAAATTTTGTGTGATCCAAAATCTAAATATACATCAGTAACAACGTGGAATCATAGTCATTTTCCAAAATTTGACGCGGATGCCATAATAAAAAATATATTTAAAAGTAAGTCGTGGGGTCCAGACCATAAATATTGGGGAATGACAGCGAAACAAATAAAAGACAGTTGGAAATCAAATGGAGAGGCTGTTGCTGGAGCAGGAACAAGTTTACATGAAAGAATCGAAAATTTTATGAATGATAATCGTTTTCAAATGAAATATAGTCAAAAAGAATTATATGAAATGTATAAACATGATTATCAAGATAAAATAGACGAACAAATTGAATGGGAATATTTTATTAATTTTGTAAAAGAAAATAATGAATTAAAACCTTATCGTACTGAATGGATGATATTTGATGAAGATTTAAAACTAGCAGGTTCAATTGATATGGTATATGAAAATCCGGACGGAACATTATCCATTTATGATTGGAAGCGTAGTAAAGATATTTCAAAAATAAATAATTGGGATAAGTTTGCGATTAATCCATTAATTTGTCATATGCCTGATTCAAATTTTTGGCATTACGCTTTACAATTAAATACCTATAAATCAATTTTAGAACGTAAGTATAATAAAATAGTTACAAAATTATGTTTAGTTAGATTACATCCAAATAATGAAGAAAAAACATATGAACTATTAGATGTTCCAATACTAACAACAGAAATAGTAGAACTTTTTAGAGAAAGAGAAAAACAAGTAAAAAGAACTTAAATATATTTAATACATATTATATTACATATAATGTATAACATTATAACATTAATTAAAACTCTATTAGTTACAATTTATTCAGTAATTTGTAATCCTTTTTTTCATTCGCAAAAAAAATTGTCTGAATTATTCCAATTTTATGAATTTATATGTAAAAATAATCCTTTGCTTTTAGATTACGCAGATACATTAGATTTTTCTAAAGAAACAGAGGAAGAACAAGAAGAAGAAACAAAAGTTTTAAAATTTGAAGATAAATATCTTGAAAAGTTTAAAAATTTTTCAAATGAATATTATTTTACTGAATTAGAATTAGATGATGAAAAAAAGGAATATGAAAGAATAAAGATTGATTATTTAAACACAAAATATGAAATCATTTACAAAATTCAAGAAAAATTGTCTAAAATTGATAAAATACAACAAAAGGGTGGCATTTCAGATGAAAATGGAATTTTTACAGAAAATATAAATCAATATGGGATTGATAAATTATTAAAATATTTTGATTTAGAAGATGAATCACCAGATGATTTAAATTTTGAGGATTTATATTTAAATTTATTAAATGATAAAATGGATTTACTAAAAAAAATGAAAGAAGCGGAAAAAGTAATAATGACAAATGATGAAATGCGTTTAAAAAGTCGTGAATATATAATACAAAAAAAATTGGATAAATGTATGAATACATATGTAGTAGAATATACTCCACTAGGTAATGTTTGTATGCGATATAATAATGATAAAAAGTCATTTGAATATTTTAGTAATAATAGTATTCCATATAGATATTTAGAATCAGTAGGAAGAAAATATGTAACAACTTATTGGTGTAAACCAATTTTTGTAAATATTGAAGAAGAAATAAAAAAGGCGGAAGAAAAAAATAAAGAAGAAAAAGAAAAAGAAGATAAAAATAAAAAAAATAATCCAAGAAAAATGTTTGCTCAATTAAAAAGTTATAAAGAAACTCCAAAAAATAACAAAACACATGAACAACGTAGAGATACAAAAGAAAAACTATTAGTAAAAGAAAATGCGAATAGATATACTTGGGAAGGACGTTTAACAAATTTTTGTCCTTTAAAAAAGATTGATAAAAAACTATTAGATAAAAAATTAGCAATGACATACGCTGACTTTAAGAAAATACAGCAATGTCAATAAAATAAAAAATAAGTATATTATAACAATGGGATATAAATCCAAAAAAATAAATAGAACAAAATATTTAAAAAACTTATCCTTAAAAACACAATCTAAAAAAATATATGGTGGTGATATAAATGAAAAGATAACCGCATCTTTTAATTCAAATATGGAAAAAATTGAGAATTTGGTTGTTTCAGCAATTGCTGCTGTTGTAACTAATAGTATTCAATCCATTGGAACACGTATTGGGGTAGATCCAAATAAACCAGCGAGTGAATCAATTAAAGAATTAAATGATACTATGACAAAAATTGTAGATGCGTTAAATACTCCAGAAGGTGAAAACTTAAAGAGAGAGATAGGAGTATTAATAGCGGATAGTTTTGATATAATTAAACCATCTATTGCTGAAGGTGAACAAATTTTTATAGATGGTATAAACAAAGTATCTAAAACCCTTAAAGAAATTATAGGAATAGCTATAGATGAAATTCCAATAATTTTTGCTTTAACTGAATTCTCTAAATTTACTACAGCAGCGTCACAAACAGGTGAATCGGTTGCTAAATTAACTACAACAGGAATAAACTTATTCAACAATTTACAAGAGAACAAAGATAAAGGTATTGTTTTATGGAATAAAATTACAAATTTACTTGGCGACATAGCAAACGGAGTTAATAATAATGTAGATAAAATGGTAACTTTAGGTCAAAATAAAATAGATAATTTACAAAATGATTTAAAAACTAATTTTTCAAATTCTTTACAAAATTCTTTACCAAATACGAATGATTTAAAAACTAATTTTAAAAATAATTTATCAAATTCTTTACAAAATTCTTTACCAAATACAAATAATTTAAAAAATAATTTTTCAAATTCTTTACAAAATTCTTTGCCAAATACAAATGATTTAAAAACTAATTTTAAAAATAATTTATCAAATACTTTACAAAATTCTTTGCCAAATACAAATGATTTAAAAACTAATTTTAAAAATAATTTATCAAATACTTTACAACAAGGCGGTGCTGATTTAAAAAAAATTTACAAAGAAAAAATAATTATTGGTGGTCGAATACAAAAATCATTATTAGAATTTTTATATAAAGAAAAATCGCAAACCAAAAAAAATAATTATATACGCAAATTAAGGTCACGTAAACGCTAATTATTTATTATTTTTTTTCCAATATAAAAATCCATTACTTTTTACTACATTAAATGATGTTCCTAAATGTCTTTTACCAATAGTATATGCTTGTCTTTGAATTGTATCTAAATGTTTCAAATAATTTATGATTAATTCTTGTGTCTCTTCACTATAACTTTGAAAATTATTTGGTAGTTCTAATCCTAATTCAGTTTCTATTAATTTTATGTCTTGAGAATTCATTTTATTTTATTTATTGATTTAGTTTTATATATTTAATTAAAACTAAATCAATTTTTTTAACGCATGTATGTGATATTTGGTTGTTGATTTGGTTCATAATATGTTACAATAAATCCAATTTTTTGATTAGATAATTTGATTTCACTTTGATTTAACATGTTAGTTATTTGAGTTTCTATTTGGTAGTTATTTCCTGTTAAAAATGTGATTAAATCCGGAATTTCATCTGGAGTCATATAACCCAAACCCCTACAATTTGTTTTATGTAAACTTTGTA
>Ga0315283_10003828_pt1 | contig 12929 bp, 13 predicted proteins | sample YL17G09_0_MG_FD_204541 | JGI IMG/M metagenome (GOLD analysis project Ga0315283, IMG submission 204541) | Sediment microbial communities from Yellowstone Lake, YNP, Wyoming, USA - YL17G09_0 | ecosystem: Environmental > Aquatic > Freshwater > Lake > Sediment | place: USA: Wyoming | collected...
GCTGGTACCCCTACGCGACCCAGGTCGGCCAGACCGGCAAGTCGGTGTCGCCGAAGCTCTACATCGCACTCGGCATCTCGGGCGCAATCCAGCACAAGGTGGGCATGCAGAACTCCGGCGCGATCGTTGCGATCAACAAGGATCCGAACGCACCGATCTTCGATTTCGCCGATTTCGGCGTCGTCGGCGACCTCAACCAGGTCGTCCCGAAACTCGCCGAGCTCGTGCGGGCCCGCAGGGGATAGAGAGGACCACTCGGGTGGGCAGAGGCAGCGTGGCCGCCGAGATCCGCGCTGCGGACTTCCCGCCGCCGTTCTCGAGCGCCGAGGTCATTGCGGCTCCGACCGACGCACCCGACGAGCGCATCGACGTCGGCGTCCTGATCGTTGGCGGTGGGCCTGCCGGGCTTGCGTGCGCGATCCGCCTCGGCCAGCTGCTCGAGGACGATCCGGCGACGGCGGAACGGCTGGGCGAGGTGCCCGTGGCGCTCGTCGACAAGGGCAAGCAGCCAGGCTCGCATCTGCTCTCCGGTGCTGTGATGAACCCCCGTGCCGTCCGGCGCCTGTTCCAGGGCCGCCCCGAGCAGCTCGCCGGCGTTCCGACCTACGGCGAAGTGTCGGGGGAGAGGGTCTACCTCCTGACCCGCACGCGGGCGTTGCGGATTCCACCACCGCCGACGCTCCGCAATCACGGCAACTGGATCGTCTCGATCTCGCAGATGTGCCGATATCTCGCAGAGCAGGCCGAAGCCGGTGGCGCCTTCGTCCTGCCGGAGACCTCGGCCGACCGGCTGCTCGTCGATCACGGCCGCGTCGTCGGCATCCGCAGCGGCGACAAGGGGCGCGGGAAGGAAGGCGAGCAGCTCGGCAACTTCGAACCGGGCGCGGACATCGTCGCGAAGGTGACGGTACTCGCCGAGGGCACGGCCGGTCATCTCACGGGCGCCGCCCTCGACCACTTCGGGATTCAGGGTCGTGAGCCCCAGATCTGGGAGCTCGGTGTCAAGGAGGTGTGGCGGGTGCAGAAGCCGCTACGCAAGATCGTCCACACTCTCGGCTGGCCGCTCCGCAAGCCGGCGAAGTACCGTGAGTTCGGCGGCTCGTGGCTATATCCGATGGGCGATGACATGGTCTCGCTCGGGTTCGTGGTGGGCCTCGACTACCGCGATGTCGAGCTTTCCGCTCATGATCTCCTGCAGGAGTTCAAGACCCACGCGTTCGTCCGCGGGATCCTCGACGGCGGTGAGCGAATTGCCTGGGGCGCGAAGACGATCACGAGCGGCGGCTGGCACGCGATGCCACGAACCCTCGGAGCCCCAGGGTTGTTGTTGACGGGTGAGAGCGCAGGCCTCGTCGACCTCGCCCGCCTGAAAGGCCTGCACTACGCGATCGAGTCCGGTCGCCTCGCCGCCGAGTCGGCGTTCCGATCGCTCCAACGTGGCGAGAACCCGGGCCGGATCGGTGCTTTCGACGGGTACGACGCAGAGGTGCGCAACGGTTATCTCGGCCAGAGCCTCCGCGAGGTGCGGAACATGCGGCAGGCGTTCGAGAAGGGGTTCTTCGTCGGGGGCGCCCTGGCGAGCGGGATGACCGTGACGAAGGGAAAGTTGCCGCCGAAGGAGTTCCACAACGTGCCGAACGCCGCCGCGCCGTTGCTTCGCACCGGCCGCGCGGCGAGGTACCCGGCACCCGACGGCCGGCTCACCTTCGACAAGCTCTCGTCGGTGTTCGCCTCCGGCAACCGCACCCGCGACGATCAGCCGAATCACGTGCGCATCGAACGTCAGGTGCCGCGCGAGGTGGCGGAGATGTGGGCCTGGATGTGTCCCGCCCAGGTGTACGAGGTGGGAGAGGCCGACGGTGGCGGCACTGTCGAGGTGAAGCTGACTCCGTCGAACTGTGTGCAGTGCGGCGCGATCACGGCGCGGGGTGGCCGCCTGACGCCGCCCGAGGGTGGCTCCGGCCCCGAGTACACGCTGACCTAGGACTCACGGGATGGCGACCGCATCGCACGGTCCGGTGGGAGATCGCAGTGCAGACGTTGCGGTCGTGGGCGCCGGCATCGTCGGTCTCGCTGTCGCGCGCGCTCTCTCGCTACGACACCCCGGCCTGAGGATCGTCGTGCTCGACAAGGAGGCCGAGATTGCGCAGCACCAGACCGGGCGCAACAGTGGCGTCATCCATTCGGGTGTCTACTACGCCCCCGGCTCGCTGAAGGCGCGCCTCTGTGTCCAGGGCGCGGCTGCGGTCACGGCCTACTGCGATGTGCGATCGATCCCGTACACCATCTGCGGCAAGGTGATCGTCGCGAAGGATGAGACCGAACTGCCTCGGCTCGAGGAACTGCACCGTCGAGGAACGGAGAACGGTGTCACTGGACTCGAGCTGATCGGGCCGGAGCGCCTCCGGGAGCTGGAGCCCCACGCGGCAGGTGTGCGGGCGCTGCACGTGCCGGGCACCGGGATCGTCGACTACGGCCTCGTCGCTTTGGCGTTCGCCGACGACATCGAATCCGCCGGGGGCGAGCTCCTGCTCGGCTACGAGGTAGAAGGCATCGCCGAGCGCGAGGGTGACGGCGTGCACCTGTCGTGCGCAGCGGGCGAGGTGACGGCCCGCAACGCCGTGTTCTGTGCCGGCGTGTACTCCGACCGCCTCGCGCGCCTCGGCGGAGGTGCTGTCGATCCGCGGATCGTCCCCTTCCGCGGCGACTACTACGTCCTCGGCCCCCGGGCCCGTCACCTCGCGAAGGCACTGCTGTACCCGGTGCCGGATCCGGCCTTTCCGTTCCTCGGCATCCACACGACGCTGCAGATGGACGGGTCGATGTGGCTCGGGCCCAACGCGGTGCTGGCGCTCGGCCGCGAGAGCTACGGGCGCTTCGAGGTGCGCCCCGGCGACATCGTCGAAACAGTCCGTACGCCCGGCTTCCGTCGTCTGGCGCGCAAGCACCTGCGGATGGGGCTCGAGGAGATGGTTCGCTCCACGAGCAAGCACCTGTTCGTCGCGTCTGCGAGGAAGCTGTTGCCCGCGCTCGAGGCCGGCGACGTGGTGCCCGGCAACGCAGGAATCCGCGCGCAGGCGCTCCGGGCCGATGGGGGCCTCGTGGATGACTTCGTGCTGGAGCGTCGGCAAGGGATCGTCCACGTCCGGAACGCCCCGTCGCCGGGAGCGACATCCTCGCTGATGATCGGCGAGGCGATCGCCACCATGGCCGAAGAGGCCTTTGGGCTCTAACGGCGCCGCTGAGCCCACGCGTCCGCCATCGCAACGCGCTGTGACAGCGTTGGGTGACTGTCGAGGAGGACGTGCGCCCAGAGCGGGGGGTCCGGATCTCCGAGCGACGTCTTGCCGAAGCCCACAAAGAGGCCGCGTGCGGCGGCGGGATCCCGTGTCGTCTGCAGCGCCTTCCAGTCGGCCTCTGCCTCCATCCGGCGGCTGATCCAACTCTGGGCCGGCGCGAGGGAGAGCTGAATCGCGGCGACGACGAGGAGCGCCAGCGGTACTGCCGCGGCCTCGCCCATGCCGCCGCGTCGGCGTGTCGCCCGCATCACCACCCACGCACCCGGAAGTGCGAAGAGGGCGAACCATGCGAGCCCTTTCGGGATGTGGTGGCTCGAGTGGTGGCCGATCTCGTGGGCGAGGACGACGCGTACCTCCGCATCGGTGAAGCTGCCGTCGACCATCGTGCTCCACAGAACGACTTTGCGGGAGGCGCCGAAGCCGACGGCGTACGCATTTGCCTGGTTCGTCGTCCCGCTGACGTCCTCGACCGACACCGGGACTCCCGAGACGCCCTGTTGCCTCTCGAACGCCTCGGCCGAGCGTTGCAGCGCCGGATCCTCGAGAGCGGTCGTCTCGCCCACGAGATACGGCTGTGCGAACGTGAACGCAGCACCGATCACGACGAAGACGGCCGCGCCGGGAATCCACCACGCCTCGCCGAGTCGGCGGGCGAGAAACATGACGATGAGAAGGGCAACGCAGAGCGAGACGAACGCGCCGCCCAGCTCGAACCAGTGGCCGAATGCCCAGTCCAGGTAGCCCGTCTCGCTCAGGTCGTGCCGGCGTGCCCACCAGAGGCCGAGCAGCCCGAAGGGGAGTTGCACGAGCCAGACGATCCCGATCCCGAGCATCCCGAGCAGCATGCCGGTGCCGATCGGCCCGGCAGCCGACTCGCGCGCGTAACGGGCCCCACGGAGGGAGTAGACCCAGAGCGCGGTGAACAGTGCGATCTGTCCGAGCACCCAGATGACGAGGAAGAACCGCTCGACGCGGACCGCTTCGTGAACAAGCGCTCTGCCGAAGACGGCGTTGGCGTCGACGGCACTGACATGCAGCCCGGACGGGACCGCCGTGCGAAGGAGCAACAACGCGCACCACAGCCAGGCCGCAGCAGCGACGAGGACGGCGACCGTCCGGACAGGGCGGCTCAAGCCTCTAGATCCCGTCTGCCGACAGGTCGAGTTCGAGCTGTTCATGCCTTGGCCGGTCGCGGACGGCCGGCGAGGAGTAGGGGTAGTGGTCGGTGAGCAGGAACAGGTAGGCGTTGACCTGGGCCGTGTAGCGCAGGCTGACGGCGCCGAGGTTGCGCAGCCCCTCCGGCATGCGCCCCGTGAAGAGGGCGGCCCACCACCCGAGCAGCGCCACGAGCCAGACGACGGCCGTGTAGGCGCCGCCGAGCATCAACGCAGGGATGACGAGCCAGACCCTGAAGAGCGTGACAGCGCGATGTTGCCGCTCCGGCGGATCGATCGCGACGTCCACCGGGTAGCTGCCTGCGGCTCCGACGAAGCCCGGGAAGGGGCCACCGATCAGGAACAGGAACGCTCCGACATGCATCGCGTAGCGCACCCACGCCGCGAGAAAGCGGTGTAACGCCATCGGCACCCGTCCTGTAACGAGTGCGGCGATCCACGCGACCGCGACGGCGAGGAGCGCGAGCAGACTCCACAGCGCCAACCAGAGCAGGTGAGGGATGGCGAGCAGCAGCCGGAAGAAGACGGTGAGCCGTGAGCGCCCGACATGGTCTGCGAGTTCCAGCCGGACAGGATGCGGAGGCAGTTCCGCGAACGGAAGCACCCGGGCGGGGTCGCTCGTCGGATAGCGGTCGGTGACGAGCAGCAGGTAGCCGAGCGCGTGCGCCGTGTACGCGATGCAGTAGGCGATCAGGTCCCTGAGGCCGCGGGGCGTGCGCCCGCGTGCGAGCGACGAAAACCAGGCCAGGAATGCCGCCGTCGCAGCGACGCCCGCCGCGCTCCAGCCACTCGTCCATCCGGAGTCGGAGGCCCGGGAGGTAATCCACGTCACATCCCCGAACCACGAGCCACCGCCGAGAACGCCGACGAGGAGCAGTGCGGGGAACACGAGCACGACGCGGGCCGCCACCCGGCCCCGCGACTGTTGCACCGAGGGCTCGACCTCGAGATCGATCGGGTATCCGTCACCACCTCCGAAAGGTGGATACGGCCCTGCTGCCAGGTGGACGTACGCGCTTACCTGGACCGAATAGCGCAGGTACGAGATCACGAACGACTGCAGCGCCCGGGGCGCCTTGCCCTCGACGAGAAGGGCGAGCCAGAGGACGATCGAGACGGCGGCCGCGGCGATGCCCCAGAGCGCCACGACGACGAGGTGTGGGATCGCGAGGATGAGGCGGAAGCAGACCGTGATCCGCGATCGCTCGAGATCGTCGGTGACGACGATGCGGATGGGGAGGTTGAGTCGCTCGTCGTCCATGGGCTCATTCTCCCGGTTCCCACGGTCGACTACCATCCTGCGATGCCCGACGCACCGGTAAGCCCTGACGACGTCCGTCGCGCCGCCGACATGATCCGGGACTCGGTGCACCGAACTCCGACGTTCAGTTCCCGCAGCCTTGGAGACGGACAGCACCTGAAGGCCGAGCTCTTCCAGCGCACCGGCTCGTTCAAGGCGCGCGGGGCGCTCAACAGGGTGCGATCGTTGTCGCCCGCGGAGCGAGAGCGCGGCGTCATCAGCGTCTCGGCCGGGAACCATGCTCAGGCGCTCGCCTGGGCGGCCGCGACCGAGGGCGTCGATGCGCTCCTCGTCATGTGGCAGGGGGCGAGCAGCGCCAAGATCGACGCTACACGGGGCTACGGGGCCGCGATCGATCTTGAGGCGCCAGGCCCAGGCGAAGCGTTCGCCCGCCTCTACGAATTGCAGGAGCAGACAGGTCGTGTGTTCGTGCACCCGTTCGACGACCCGGTCGTGATGGCGGGCGCGGGCACGGTTGGTCTCGAGATTCTCGAGGATGTTCCCGGGGTCGACACGATCGTCGTCGCCTGCGGCGGAGGAGGACTGGTTTCGGGAATCGCAGCCGCGTGCGTGCCGGCCGGCGTGCGGGTGATCGCCGTTGAGCCGGAGGGGTCGAACGCGCTGGCGTTGGCTCTCGCCGCCGGGGAGCCGGTCCCACTGGCTCCGGAGTCGATCGCCGATGCCCTCAGTGCCCCGTTCGCAGGTGGGCGGGCGATCGAGATCTGCAGCCTGCTCGGCGTCGAAGTCGTGCTCGTTTCCGACGACGAGATCCGCGAGGCGTTCAGATTCCTCTACAGCCGCGCGAAACTCGCCGCCGAGCCGGGCGCCGTCGTCGCCGTCGCCGCCGTACTGAGCGGCAAGGTGGAGGGGGAGAACGTGGTCTCCGTCGTCTCCGGAGGCAACGTCAGCGCCGATATCGCCTCTGCTATCCTGGCCCAACGATGAAGGCAGACATCCATCCCGAGTATGTCCTCTCGCATATCACCTGCTCCTGCGGCAACGAGTTCATGACCCGTTCCACGAAGCCGGAACTGCACGTCGAGGTCTGCTCGCACTGCCACCCGTTCTACACGGGCAAACAGAAGCTCATGGACGCCGGCGGTCGGGTCGAGCGCTTCCAGCGCCGTCTCGAGAAGTCCGGCGGCACCCGCCGCTAAGAGGTTTGGTGTGAGCGTCTCGTACGGCGGCCAGGCCGTACTCGAAGGTGTGATGATGCGCGGCCCGGCAGTATGGTCGGTCGCCGTCCGCACACCCGCAGGCGACATCGTCGAGGTGACGAAGTCCGTCAGCTCACCGATGCAGCGCCACCGCATCTGGCGTCTACCCGTGATCCGCGGCGTCATCGCGCTGGGCGAGTCGCTCGCGATCGGCTTTCGCGCGCTCGCGATCTCGGCCAACTACGCGATGCAGGAGGAGGGGGAGGAGGGCGCCGACGGCGAGCCCGCCGAGGTCTCGACGGAGATCTCCCGCAAGCAGATCATCGCCTCATTCGTGGTCGCAATCGGATTCGCGTTGATGCTGTTCAAGGTCGGCCCGGCTCTGCTCACGAACTGGCTGCCGATCGACGGCACCTACTCGTTCGTGCTCGTCGAGGGACTGATCCGCGTGACCGTGTTCATCCTTTACATCGTGCTGATCGGGCTGATGCCGGATCTCAAGCGCGTGTTCCAGTACCACGGCGCCGAGCACAAGGCGATCAACGCCCTCGAGGGTGGCTCGGAGCTCACTCCCGAGAAGGTGCAAACGTTCAGTTTGATCCACCCGCGTTGCGGAACGGCTTTTTTGCTCTGGGTCATGGTGATCGGCATCTTCGTTTTCGCGTTCGTCGGCAGGCCCGTCTGGTACTGGCTCGTGATCAGCCGGATTCTGCTCCTGCCCGTGATCGCCGGGCTCGCCTACGAGCTGATCCGCTACGCCGGCAAGCACCAGGGGAATCGCGTCCTGATGACGTTGCTCGCGCCGGGCCTGTGGCTGCAGCGCCTGACGACAAGGGAGCCGTCGCTCGACCAGATCGAGGTGTCGATTCGCGCGCTGCAGGAGGTCATCCGGATCGAACAGGGGGAGACCGACGACGAGTTGCGCGCCGAGTCGCGGGTCGAGGTAATGGCCTAGTGCGGCCTCCCCGAACGTTTGACGTGGAACTCGTTGTCGGCGTGGGAGGCCGCATTAGCTGTATGTGGTCGGCCGCTTCGCGTGCGGCTGTTTGTCGGGCGCCCGGCCCCGCTTCGCGGAGGGCCGCCACGCGTCCTCTTGAGCAGGTGTTTCGGGCGCAAGGTTGTAGGACACCGCACTAGCGGTTCGAGCTGCCACGCCCTGACAACGAAAACGAGGAGACTCGATGCCAAGGATCATCCGTGAGGCCGAGATCAGCTGGGAGGGCAATGTCGCCCGCGGCACTGGCGCCATTAGCGCCGCCTCGTCGAGTGCCTTTTCGGGGCTGCCGTACACCGCGGCGACACGCATCGGGATACCCGAGGGGAAGACGAGCCCGGAGGAGTTGCTTGCTGCCGCTCACGGTGGCTGTTTCACGATGTCACTCGCAAGCGAGCTCTCGAAGGCCGGTACGCCGCCCGAGCGGCTCGACGTGCGGTGCGTCGTGACGATGGACGAGGTCGAGGGCAAGGGCCACCAGATCGTGCATTCGCAGATCGAAGCGCACGGCACCGTGCCGGACTGTGACGAGGCCGCGTTTGCGCAGGCCGCGGAGGCTGCCGATGCCAGCTGCCCGTTCTCGGCACTGATCCGCGCGAGCGCGACCGTTTCAGTGTCTGCAACGCTCTCGTTGTGATCATCATTGACATCACCTCACCGGAGGGCTGAACGCAATGGCAACCGAGCGAAGGATGAGCACGACCTGGCACGGAACGTTGATGGAAGGTGCGGGCACGATCCACGAGGCCGGGAGCGGGGCGTTCGGCGCACTCGATGTCAGCTGGGCGTCGCGGGCCGAGGCGTCGAACGGGAAGACGAGCCCCGAGGAGTTGATCGCCGCTGCCCACTCGTCCTGCTTTGCGATGGCGCTGTCCCATGGTCTCGCCCAGGCCGGTACGCCCGCCGAACGACTCGACACGTCGGCCACCGTCACGTTTGTGCCGGGCGAAGGGATCACGAAGATCGCCCTTTCGGTTCGCGGCAGCGTGCCCGGGATCGACGCTGCAGCGTTCGTCGCGGCGGCAGAAGGCGCGAAAGTCGGATGTCCCGTCTCGAAGGCGCTCGCCGCCGTCCCTGAGATCACGCTGGACGCGGCGCTCGCCTGAGCGCAGGTGGCGGCCCGGTTCGCAGCCCGGACTCAGGTGACCACAAGGCCCGCCTCGCGCGCAAGGCGGGCCATGAGAGCCCACTCCGGCTCGTAGACGTGGGCGGACTTCACGTACACGGTCAGCGGACCAACGGGTAGCCCGAGCGCGGCGGCGACCATCAGCTGGAGACGGGCGAGCTCGACGAGGTTCCCGTAGGCTTTCTTGCCGAAGTCGAGGCTGTGCGCGTAGACGACGAGCTCGAGGCTGCCGGCCGGTGCCCAGAAGTCGAGCATGCTGACGCACGGGATGTACGTCGTGTCGGTGAGCGGCTCGAACGTGGTGATCGTCGCCGACCGCGAAGCCGGGTCAGCCCGGAGGCGGTCGACGACCCAGGCGAGCTGGTCACGGCCACTACCCTCGTAGTCGAAGAGTCGTGACGCGTAGCTCCGGGCATTCCCGAGCTCCGCGACGTTCTCCGGCGTGAAGAAGTTCTCGTGCATCCAGGCCGACCAGGCAGGGTCGCCGAGACCGCCGATGAGCGGATCATCGGGATCCGGGCCGTCGATCGAGAGAGTGATCCGGGCGATCTCACGGGTCGGCATGCCGTCGTAGGCGGCGTCATGACCCTGCTCGAGGATCACCGCGGAGGTGCGCAGCCAGCACTCGCCGAGCGTCGAGGAATGCACCATCGTGACCGGGGTCGCCATGGCCAAACGATATATCCGGGCTACCATCGTCGCCATGGCCGGCATCGAACCACTTGTCGAGGAGCTCGAGCGCTCGTACACCGAGCTGCAGTCGCGGCTGTCCGACCCTGCGGTCTACAACGACCACCGTGAGGCGGCTGAAGTGGGGCGCCGTCTGAAGGAGCTCGAGACGCCGCACAAGCTCGCGGTCGCCTGGCTGGGCGCGCGCGCCGACCTCGCCGACGCGCACGACGATCCCGAACTCGCCTCGATGGCCACGGATCTCGAAAGCGACGTCGCTCGTCTCGAGGAGGAGCTCAAGGCGTCGCTCGTCGAGCGTGACCCGGCCGATGCAAAGGACGTGATCGTCGAGGTGCGCCAGGGAGTGGGAGGGGACGAGGCGGCGCTGTGGGCCGGTGACGTCTTCCGCATGTTGACCCGCTACGCCGAGCGGCGCGGCTTCAAGACCGAGATCCTGTCCGCGAACGAAAGTGAGACGGGAGGCTTCAAGGAGGTCGTCTTTGCGGTCAAGGGCGACGGCGCGTTCTCGGTGTACAAGTACGAGGGCGGTACGCACCGCGTGCAGCGGGTGCCGGAGACGGAGTCGCAGGGGAGAATTCACACCTCGACGGCCACCGTCGCCGTCATGCCCGAGGTCGAAGAGGTCGAGGTCGAGATCGCGGAGAATGAGCTCAAGATCGACGTGTATCGCTCGACCGGGCCCGGGGGCCAGAGCGTCAACACGACCGACTCGGCGGTGCGGATCACGCACCTCCCAACAGGCGTCGTCGTTGCGATGCAGGACGAGAAGTCGCAGCTCCAGAACAAGGCAAAGGCGATGCGCGTGCTGCGCGCGCGGCTGTTCGAGCTGGAGCGCGAAAAACAGCAGGCCCGACTCTCTGCAGCCCGGAAGTCGCAGATCGGCTCCGGCCAACGGGCCGAGAAGATCCGCACCTACAACTTTCCCGAGAACAGGCTCACCGATCACCGCATCAAGCTGACGACACATCGGCTCGACCAGATCCTGAACGGCGACCTCGACGAGTTCACGGAGGCGATCCAGGCAGAAGATCGGCGGCTCTCGCTCGAGGCGGCCGGCGTATGACGTCGGGCAGAGGCGTTGGTGCCGGGCTTCGGCCTGGCTCCAACACGCTTGGCGAGGTGCTACGCCTCTCGACAGAGCACCTCGCAGCGAAAGGGTCGGAGACCCCGCGGCTCGATGCGGAACGCCTGCTCGCGAAGGCTCTCGGCCTGGAGCGGATCGAGCTCTACATGGCGATTGATCGCACGCTGACGCCTCCCGAGCTCGACGCCGCGCGCGGCCTCGTGGCGCGTCGAGCCCGGCGTGAGCCGCTCCAGTATGTCCTCGGCGAGTGGGGCTTTCGCCGGTTGACACTCACCGTCGATCGGCGGGCCCTGATTCCGCGACCCGAGACGGAGGTGCTCGTGGAGCGCGCCCTCGCCCTCATCGAGGCGCTCGACCGGCCCCGGGTGCTCGATGTCGGCACCGGCTCGGGCGCCATCGCACTGGCCATCGCCGACGAGCATCAGGGGGCGGTTGTCACGGGAGTCGACAGCTCTGAAGACGCGCTCGCGCTTGCTACCGAGAACAGTGCCCGCACCGGTCTCGCCGTCGAACTGGTACGCCACGACCTCTTTCAGGGTCTCCCGGATGGCCCGTGGGACCTGATCGTCTCGAATCCACCGTACGTCGATGCTGCCGACCTGCCGGCACTGCAGCCGGAGGTGCGCGACTGGGAGCCACACGGGGCCCTGAGTGCGGAGGGGGCCGTCGAGGCTGTAGCGCGCGGATCGGTTGACGTGCTTGCACCCGGGGGAGGCCTCGCGCTCGAGGTCGGGGCCGGGCAGACGGCCGCAACGGCGGCACTTCTGCAGGAGCTCGGGCTCGTCGAGGTGCGCGTCACCTCCGACCTGCGTGGTCTCGACCGGGTCGTCGAGGGCGTGCGGCCGTGAGCGAGGTCGAGTCCGTTGTGCGCGCGATCCAGGAAGGAGCACTCGCCGTGCTCCCCACAGACACCGTCTACGGTCTCGTGTGCACGGCATTCCACAAGCAGCCTGCCATCGACCTGTACCGACTCAAAGGGAGGGATGAGGTCCAGCCGACGGCGTTTCTCGCCTCGAGCGTCGACGTGCTGCTCGAGTGCATACCCGAGCTCCATGGCCGCCCGGAGATGATCGCGCGGACGCTGTTTCCAGGGCCGTTCACGCTGGTGCTGCCCAACCCTGCCAGGCGCTTCAGCTGGCTCACGGAGAGCCGGCCGGAGACGATCGGAGTGCGCGTGCCTGCCCTCACGGGCCCCACCGCGGAGATCGTCGAGCAGCTCGGTGCGATCGTTGCGACGAGTGCGAATCTCCCCGGTGGCGCCGACCCGCGCCGGCTCGACGAGGTGCCTGCTGAGATTCTCGCAGGGGTCGTTGCTGCGCTGGACGGCGGCGAGTTGCCCGGCACGCCGTCGACCGTCATCGACGTGACCGGCTCCGAGCCCGTGATCCTCCGCGCAGGAACGGGCGATCCGGAGGGGGCGCTCGCGCGCATTGCGGCGCTCAGCTAGTCCGGCCTCCGCCGCCGACAACGAGGTCCAGGTCAAACGTTTGGGGAGGCCGCACTAGCTCAGGCGGCGCCGACGAGCGGCTTGTCGATAGTCGCGAGGACCTGCGGCTCATGTCGGTACAGGGCCTCGAGTTGTTCGAACACCCTGGGGCAGAACTGCGTTCCGACGTGCTCGCGGATCTCCTCGATGGCGAGGCCGGGAGAGCGCCCGCGCCGGTAAGGCCGGTCTGTCGTGAGCGCGTCGTACGCGTCGGCGACGAGCACGATCCTCGCCGGCTCCGGAATCATGTCGCCTGTGAGGCCATCGGGATAGCCGCCGCCGTCGAGGCGCTCGTGACTCGAGCGCGCGATCTGCCGCACCATGGGGTGAACGTTGATGTCGGCGAGGATGAAGTCCGAGATGACCGGATGCTCCTTCATGACCTCCCACTCGCTCTCGGTCAGTGGGCCTGGCTTGTTGAGGATGGACTCCGGGACCCCGATCTTGCCGATGTCGTGCACGAGGGAGCCGATCTCGATCGCGGCCAGCTCGGCGCCGCCGTAGCCGAGCCGGTCGGCCAACGCGACGGAGATGCGGGAGACCCGCTCGGTGTGCCCGCCGGTGTAATAATCCTTCGCCTCCATGCTGCGTGAGAGCGCGGCAATCATGTCGCGGTTG
>Ga0315283_10003830_pt1 | contig 12926 bp, 13 predicted proteins | sample YL17G09_0_MG_FD_204541 | JGI IMG/M metagenome (GOLD analysis project Ga0315283, IMG submission 204541) | Sediment microbial communities from Yellowstone Lake, YNP, Wyoming, USA - YL17G09_0 | ecosystem: Environmental > Aquatic > Freshwater > Lake > Sediment | place: USA: Wyoming | collected...
CAGATCAGTCCCAGGTTTGTCTTCCTGCGCAACCGCGAACACATGCTGCTCGTCTTCAACCCGATGCATTCCACAGCACAGAATGCATGCGAAGGACCGCCGCCCCATGAAACCAAGGGGGCCGGGCCACGTCAGCTTTCAAAGCAGCTTTGCCGAGACCGCCGAATGGCAAAGCCACCTCACACGGCATCTCATCGCCGTTTAACGCGTCATGGATTGGCCTGATGGCGGCCGTTCGCTATATGTTGCGCGACCCTCGCTGGAAATTCCGTTGAGTTTGCCGAGAGCCGCATCTGGAAACTGCCTGAAATGAAAACCCTGAAGAACCAGAAGATCGTAATCGCCACCCACAACAGGGGCAAGCTGGAGGAGTTTCGCCAGATCTTTGCTCCCTTTGGCGTTAATGCCGTATCCGCCGGCCAGCTGGGCTTGCCTGAACCGGCAGAAACCGAAAGCACCTTCAGGGGCAACGCCCGCATCAAGGCACTGAGTGCCATGGAGATAAGCGGTTTGATCGCCATATCGGATGATTCTGGCCTGTGCGTTGATGCATTGGATGGAGCCCCCGGCGTTTACACCGCCGATTGGGCAGGCCCCAACCGGGACTGGTCCATGGCCATGCGACTGGTTGAGGAAAAGCTGCAGGCAGGGGGTGCTACAACCCCTAAACAGCGGCGGGCGGCCTTCATCTGCACCCTGTGCGTGGTCTGGCCCGATGGCAGCGAGCGCTACTATGAAGGCAAGGTTCCCGGCCAGCTGGTGTGGCCGCCGCGCGGAGTGCTTGGTCATGGCTATGATCCCGTGTTCATGCCCGCTGGCCAAACGCTGACCTTCGGCGAGCTGCAGCACACCGACAAGAACCGGATTTCCCATCGGGCCCGCGCCCTGGAACTGATGTTCCGTGACCTCTTCTGAGCAAGCCTTCGGCATTTACATCCATTGGCCCTTCTGCAAGGCCAAGTGCCCCTATTGCGATTTCAACAGTCATGTGCGGCACCAGGCGGTGGATACCATGTCCTTCGCCCAGGGCCTCGTCTCTGAACTGCAATGGTTTGAAAAGGCCACCCAGGCAAGAACCGTGACCAGCATTTTCTTTGGCGGCGGAACACCTTCCCTCATGCAACCTGCAGACGTTGCCGCCGTACTCGACGAGATTGCAAGGCTCTGGCCCGTGTCGTCCCATGTCGAGATCACCATGGAGGCCAACCCCACCAGTGTTGAGGCGGAAAACTTCCGCGGCTACCGCTCGGCGGGTGTGAACCGTGTGTCGGTGGGCGTGCAGGCCTTGAATCAGAATGATCTCAAGTCGCTGGGCCGTCAGCACACGCCCGAGGAAGCCCTCAAGGCCTTTCGGCTCGCCGCTCAGGTTTTCCCCCGCGTTTCCTTTGACTTGATCTATTCAAGGCCGGGCCAGAGCCTTGCAACCTGGCGAGAGGAACTCACGCGCGCATTGGGTGAACAGCAAGGCCACATGTCGCTCTACCAACTCACCATCGAACCAGGGACGGCCTATTTCGACCTCTATGCCAGAGGTTCGCTAGTTGTTCCCAGCGAAGACCAGGCCACCGACATGTTTGAATTGACACAGGAACTCACCGAGAAAGCGGGTCTTGCGGCTTACGAGGTTTCCAACCACGCCAAAGCTGGCCAGGAATCGCGCCATAACCTGCTCTATTGGCGCTATGGCGAATATGTGGGGGTTGGTCCCGGTGCCCATGCCCGCATCGGCGGGGCCGAGAACCGGCGTGCCATCGCGATGGAGAAATATCCCGAGACCTGGCGTGCGCTCGTCGCCGAAAGGGGCCAGGGTATTGTCGAGGACGTCAAAGTCGGCCTCAAGGAGCAGGCCTCCGAATATCTCATCATGGGCTTGCGCATTTCAGAGGGTATTGACCTTGCGCGCTATGAGAAGCTCAATGGCCAGACCATGGATCCCAACAAGATTGCAGGACTGAAGTCACTGGGCCTCATCCGGCGGCAGGGCGACAGGCTGATGGCGACACAGCAGGGCCGAGCACTCCTCAACGCGCTTATCTCGGAGCTCAGCCATTGACATGAGCCAGGGCTACACCATCGGCACCGCGGCTTTCGCTGCAGAAAAACTGGCGGGCGGTTTGTATGTGACGGCAACACCCATCGGCCATCTCGGTGACGTAACGTTGCGCGCTCTTGCCACCATGGCCGCCGTCGATGTGCTGCTGTGCGAGGACACGCGCACCACTGGCAAGCTCCTGGAGCGCTATGGTATTCGCACCAGGCTCATGCCCTATCATGAACACAATGCCGAGCGCGTGCGCCCTGCCATCCTCAAAGCGCTGGGCGAAGGTGCATCTTACGGCCTGGTCAGTGACGCAGGGATGCCGCTGGTGTCAGATCCGGGCTTTCGTCTGGTGAATGATTGCATCGCAGCCGGCATTCCAGTGACGGCGGTTCCGGGAGCCTCTGCCGTGCTCACGGCTCTTGCCCTTTCAGGCCTGCCCAGCGACCGTTTTACCTTCATAGGTTTCCTTCCCAGCAAATCCGGCGAACGCAAGAAGCTCCTCGCCGAATTCGTGTTGCTTCGGTCAACACTGATTGCCTTTGAATCACCCCATCGCATTGTCGATGCGTTGGAGGACGTGGCGACCATCCTTGGCAACCGTAGGATTGCCGTGACACGCGAGCTCACCAAGCTGCATGAAGAAGTGCTGCGTGGATCGGCTCTTGACGTACATGGCATTCTTAGAGAGCGCGCTGCGGTGAAGGGTGAGATCACCCTGATCATTGCCCCAGCTGATCCTTCTGCCAACCGTGCCAGCGACGAGGACATTGACCTTGCCATCAACGAAGCGCTGCAGTTGCATCCTGCTGCCAGGGCGGCAAGCAAAGTGGCCAAGCGCTTTGCTATGCCCCGCAAGGATATCTACGCCCGCATCCTGGCGCGCAAGCATGATGGATAGGTGCCGGGCCGCCGAAAGGCGCTGGCCTGGGCGGGGGAGCTTGCAGGCCTCTTCCATCTCCATTGTCTCCGTTGCAAGGGCTACCGGCTATTGACCAGGGGCTTCAAGACGCCCCAGGGCGAAAAAGCTCTCAGCACGCGGCGAAGGCATGTGACCGCCTTCATCGAGGTGAAGGCGCCTGGCAACCTTGATTGGGGTATTGCATCCCGTGACCCCATCGCAATCCAGGCGCATAGCCGCTGCCGCGCGGGGCTGGGTGGCCCGCGCCAGGAAAGCCAATAGCACATTCTGCCGTTTTGACATCGTGCTCGTGAATGCGTAGCTTTTGCCCCACCATATTGAAAATGCCATTCCAGGAGACGACCAAACCATGCCGCTCAAAGTCGCCGTCCAGGCAGACCCCATGCACAGCTTCAACATCAAGGGTGACTCGACCTTTGCCATCATGCTGGAAGCCCAGGCGCGCGCGCACTCGCTGTTCCATTATGAAACTAAAACCCTGGCGTTGCGCGGTGGCTCGCTCTTTGCCACCGGGCATGACGTGACCGTGCGCGATGAACTCGGCAATCATTTCAGCTTTGGTAATGAGAAGACGGTAAACCTCGGCACCTTCGACGTGGTGCACATGCGGCAGGACCCGCCCTTTGACATGGGGTACATCACCGCAACCCATATGCTGGACCACATCAACCCCAGGACTCTTGTGGTGAACAACCCCACCGAAGTGCGCAACGCACCGGAAAAACTCTTTGTCCTCAACTACCGTCAGTTCATGCCGGAAACCCTGATCAGCAGGGACGCCGCAGAGGTTGCCGCATTCCGCAAAACTCACGGCGATATCATCCTCAAGCCCCTTTATGGCAACGGTGGCGCCGGCGTGTTTCGCTTGAGCGATGGCGACCAGAATTTTTCATCCCTGCTAGAACTGTTTGAAGGTGCCTTTCGCAACGAACCCTTCATCGCTCAGAAGTACCTCCCCGAGGTGCGTGAAGGCGACAAGCGCATTATCCTTGTGGATGGCAAGGTGGCAGGCGCCATCAACCGTGTGCCGGCTGAAAACGAAAGCCGCTCCAACATGCATGTGGGAGGCAAGCCCGAACCTACTATACTTACCAAACGCGAGCACGAAATCTGCGAGGCCATGGCCCCCGATCTGAAAAAGCGCGGCCTCATCTTCGTCGGCATCGACGTGATCGGCGACTACCTCACCGAAATCAACGTCACCTCCCCCACCGGCATCCGCGAAGTCAAACGCTTCGGCGGCGAGGACATCGCTGCGATGATCTGGGATGCGATCGAGGCAAGGCGATAATTCACATTCTCCCCATTCTTCATGGTCGGGCTCCGACCCGCCCAACCAGCCTATGAGCTCGTTGCCTGGGCTGGGTCGTCGACGCAAGGTCGACGATCGAGAGATTTGTCTACTGAGCGTCGTGGGAGGGATCCAATAGGCGGTGCAGGTGGACGATGAAGTAGCGCATTTGGGCGTTGTCGATGCTTTCGCGGGCCTTGCTTTGCCATGCCGTGTGGGCAGTGGCGTAGTTGGGATAGAAGCCAACCACGTCGAGCTTGCTCAAGTCCTTGAAATCAACCTTCTTCACATCATCGAGTTCACCGCCGAACACCATGTGCAGCAGTTGCGGGGTGGGGTTGGATGTCTTCGATGTGGCTGCCATGGGATTCAAACCTTAGCCTGTGAGTAGGTTGCTGCTTTGGCTCCTAACTCACACACCGGCAACGGTCAATCCTTCGACGAGGGTTGTGGGGGCATTGGTGGACGACTTGAACTCCAGGTCACTGGCTGGCTGCAGCAGCTTGAACATGTCTATCAGGTTTCCGGCAATAGTGATTTCGCTTACCGGATACGCCAGTTCGCCGTTCTCGATCCAGTAGCCGGAGGCTCCGCGGCTGTAATCACCTGTTACCATGTTCACGCTGTTACCGATGAGCTCGGTGATGAACAGGCCCTGCTTCACCGATGCGATCATCTCGGTCGGCGTTTGCGCTCCCGCGGCCATGTGCAGGTTGGACGAGGAGGGACCAGGCGGACTGCTGAGGCCGCGCGAGCCGTTTCCGGTCGGCGCCATTTTCAGTTGCCGGGCCGCGCGCAGGTCAAGGAACCAGCCCGTAAGTATACCATTGCCCACCATCTCGCGGCGCGCACTGGCCAGGCCTTCGCCATCGAAGGGCCGGGACGCCAGCCCCCGCTGTCGCACAGGATCATCGACAATGGAAATGTTGCTGGAAAAGATTTGCTGGCCTAGACGGTCCTTCAGAAAGCTCGTGCCGCGTGCAATTGCAGTACCGTTGATGGCCGACGACAGGTGTGACAGCAGGCTGGAAGCCACTCGCCGGTCATAGATCACCGGCACTGATTGCGAGGCGATCTTGCGCGCACCTAGACGCTTGAGCGCTCGCTCACCAGCGGATTTTCCAACCACGGCTGCAGCCTTCACATCCTCGAAATGAGTGGCGGCGGAATAGTCATAATCCCGCTCCATGGCGGTTCCCTCACCCGCGATAGCCGACACGCTGAGCCCGATACTGCTGCGCCCATAGCTGCGCGCAAAGCCGTTGCTGGTCACCAGCGCAATCTTGCGATGAAAGGCAGAGGCACTTGCCCCTGCGGATTTGCTCACGCCCGCAACGCCAAGTGCAGCCTGCTCCACTTCGGTTGCCATGGATTTCAGTTTGTCGCTGTCGGGAAGATAGGATGACACGAGATCCAGTTCCGGAAATGACGTGGCGAGCAATGCCGTGGACGCGAGCCCCGCCAGCGCGTCAGGCGGCGTGGCGTGCGCCATGTTCACGGCCGTTTCGGCCAGTCGCTGCAGGGCATCGCTGGTGAACACGCTGCCCGAAATCATGGCTGACGACTCGCCGACGAAAACCCGAAGACCCACGCCCCGCGCTTCCGAGCGCTCCAGTTTTTCAATCTGTCCTTCGCGCATTTCAATGTCGATGCCCTGGCTGTCGGCTGCCATGGCGTCAGCGGCATCTGCGCCCAGTTTCCGGGCACGTGTGATGAGGTCGTGGGCAATGGTGAGAAGTTCGTCAGTCATGTGAGAATGCAATCCAGGAAAAGGAAACCAGTAATAATGAGCCCGAAGACTCGGTTTGATTTAAACAGCGCCAGACACAGTTCCGTATCATTCGTCTCAAGACGCCAGATCTGCCAGCCCGCATGCAATGCAGCCAAGACAATGCCCGTATGGGCAATGAATGAGGCGCCGGCAAGCCAGAGGGCCACATCGGCCAAAGTCAGCGAGACGATGAAGAATCCGATGAGCCAGTTTTTCGTGGCATCGCCAAATTGCAGCGCCGTGGATTTGACGCCGATGAGCACATCATCTTCCTTGTCCTGATGCGCGTAAATGGTGTCATAGGCCAGCGTCCAGAAAATACCTGCACCATAGAGGCACAAGGGGGCAAGGGTGAGCGACCCACGAACCGCACTCCAGCCCACGAGTGCTCCCCAGTTGAAGGCAAGGCCCAACACCAACTGCGGCCAGTTGGTAATGCGCTTCATGAAGGGATAAACCACAACCACCAGCAGGGAGGCCATGCCCAGGAGGATGGTATAGAGATTGAATTGCATGAGAACGGCAAGCCCCAGCGCGCATTGTCCGCAAAGGAATACCAAGGCTTGCGCCACGTTGACGCGGCCGGAGGGAATGGGGCGCTGCTTAGTGCGCAGCACTTGGGCATCGAACTTCCGATCGATGATGTCATTGAGCGTGCAGCCTGCCCCCCGCATGACAATGGCGCCGATGAGAAACAGGGCGGCAAACCACACGTTGGGCCAACCGCGTCCGGCGGAAATCTGCGCCAGCAGCAGTCCCCACCAGCAGGGCAGCAGCAGCAGCCACCAGCCCACGGGCCTGTCCAGCCGCATGAGCTGGGCATAGGGCTGGGCGCTGCGTGGCACTAGGCGTCCCACCCAGTTTCCAAGATCAGCATCCGCAATGTGGTGGCTGGCTTCGTTCATGGCGGTCGTGTTACATGAGTCCCATCATGAAAACCACACCCCGCCTGCATATTGAAGCAAGCCTTGCACCAAATGCTGAAGTGATCCTGACCCGTGAGCAGGCCCACTACCTCATGGGTGTTCTGCGCATGGGGCCAGGCGCTGCGTTACGGGTTTTTAACGGCCGAGATGGTGAGTGGCTCGCCTGTCTCACGAGTGTCTCGAAGAAGTTCGTTGCCTTGCGCTGCGAGCAGCTGGTTGAGGGAGCAGCCCGGCCTCCCGACATTGACTATCTCTTCGCCCCCCTCAAGCATGCCCGACTTGACTACATGGTCCAAAAGGCCACCGAGCTTGGTGTCAGGCGGCTGCGCCCCGTGATGACACAGCATACCGTGGCTGAACGGGTCAATCTCGAGCGCATGCGCGCCAATGTGGTTGAAGCAGCTGAACAATGCAATTTGGTTTACGTGCCGGAGGTTCTCGCGCCTGTTAAGCTGAAACTTCTGTTGGGTCAATGGGATGCCGAGCGCTCCCTGCTGTTCTGCGATGAAACTATGGAAAACAGCAATCCTCTGGAAATCCTCAAGCAGGTCAAGGCACCCGCCGCCGTGCTGGTAGGGCCGGAGGGCGGATTTACGCTGGATGAAATCACCCTGCTGAGGTCGCTGAGATTTGTTGTGCCCATTTCCCTGGGACCTCGCATATTGCGGGCGGATACCGCAGCCGTTGCCGTCCTCACCCTCGTGCAGGCCTGCTGCGGCGATTGGTAACTATAACTTATCCTGATGAATTGCCGTTCAATGTTTGACTTGCCGGAAGGCTTGGGCTGCCTTACATCCCCTCAGTCACCGGCAACCAAGGATACCCCCCGTGAGCGGACCAACTCCCAACACAGACGAAGCGCGTTTACCCATTGAAACAAGGTCCCAGCTCATCCAGTCTCTGAGTGCGGGGTCAAAAACAAAATCCGATTGGCGCATCGGCACCGAGCACGAGAAATTTCCCTTCCTCACTGATACGCTTGAACCTGTTCCCTACGAGGGCCCGCGCTCCATTCGCGCGCTGCTCGAGGGCCTGCGCGATCGCTTTGGCTGGGCCGGCGTCTATGAGGAGGGCAACATAATCGCCCTCAGCGATCGCAAGGGCATGGGTAATGTGTCCCTCGAGCCGGGTGGCCAGTTCGAACTTTCGGGGGCTCCCCTCGAGACCGTTCACGACACCTGCGAAGAAGTGCATGAGCATCTCGTCCAGGTCCGTGAAATCGGAGATGCGCTGGGCATCGGATTTCTGGGGCTCGGTGCTTCGCCCGTGTGGTCGCGGGCGCAAACACCTGTGATGCCCAAGGGCCGTTACAAGATCATGGCTCCTTACATGGACAAAGTTGGCCGTTACGGACGTGACATGATGTTCCGCACCTGCACCGTTCAGGTGAACCTGGATTTTGGCTCTGAAGCGGACATGGTGAAAAAGCTGCGCGTTTCGTTGGCCCTGCAGCCCATTGCCACCGCACTCTTTGCCAACTCGCCCTTCCTTGACGGCAAGCCCAACGGATTCCTTACCTTCCGCTCGCAAGTATGGACCGATACGGACAAGGCGCGTTCCGGCATGCTACCCTTTGCCTTCGAGGATGGTATGAGTTTCGAACGCTATGTGGATTACGCATTAGATGTGCCCATGTATTTCGTCATGCGCGAAGGACGCTACATCAATTGTGCGGGCGAAAGTTTCCGGAGTTTCCTCGACGCTAAGCTGCCGCAGCTGCCGGGTGAAAAACCCTTGATCAAGGACTGGAACGACCACCTTACGACCATCTTCCCGGAGGTGCGCCTGAAGAAATACCTGGAAATGCGCGGCGCTGATTCCGGACCGTGGCGCAGGTTGTGTGCGCTGCCTGCCCTATGGACCGGTGTGCTCTATGAGCAGGGCCCGCTAGATGCAGCCTGGGACTTGGTCAAGGACTGGACCGCAGCTGAACGGCAGGCCCTGCGTGATGCCGTTCCGCGCGAGGGATTGCGTGCCGTGATCCGCGGGCGCACTGTGCGCGATGTGAGTCGCGACATGCTGAAGCTAGCACGTGGGGGCCTCGAGAAGCGCAACCGGCAGGGCTGCAAGGGCAAGTCGGAAGGATCGTTCCTGGATGTGCTTGAAGAAACAGTAGCAACGGGGAAAACTGCCGCCGAAAACCTGCTAGACCTTTATAATGGGCCCTGGAAGGGCAATATCGAACGGGTCTTCCGCGACTTTGCCTATTGACTGTTCAAAGTATAATTCCGCATTCTGATTTGGCCAAGCTGAGGAAGACGACATGATGTTTGAAGGTCCCGGAACTTTTGTACTCGTGGTACTCGCCGTCGTGGTGTTCTACCTGCTGAGGGCCATCCGCATGGTGCCGCAAGGGTATAACTACACAGTGGAAAGATTTGGGCGCTATGTGCGAACCCTCGGTCCTGGCCTCGGTCTGATCATTCCCTTCATTGACCGGGTGGGCGCCAAAATGAACATGATGGAACGGGTGATCCAGGTCCCTTCCCAGGAAGTGATCACCAAGGACAACGCCATGGTCACGGTGGATGGAGTTGCCTTCTATCAGGTGATGAATGCACCCAAGGCCACCTATGAGGTGGTGGATCTGGAAAACGCCATCATCAACATGGTCATGACCAACATCCGCACCGTCATGGGCTCGATGGAACTCGATAGCCTCCTGTCCCAACGTGACGACATCAATCACAAGCTTCTCGGCGTGGTCGACCAGGCAACCGAGCCCTGGGGTGTGAAGATGACCCGCATCGAAATCAAGGACATCAACCCACCCCGCGACCTCATCGATTCCATGGGCCGTCAGATGAAGGCCGAGCGTGAAAAGCGCGCCTCCATCCTAGAAGCCGAAGGCATGCGCCAGGCCGCCATCCTCAAGGCAGAAGGCGAAAAGCAATCGGTGGTGCTGCAGGCTGAAGGCCGCAAGGAAGCAGCCTTCAAGGATGCCGAAGCCCGCGAACGTTCTGCTGAGGCCGAGGCCCGCGCCACGGAAATGGTGAGTAGCGCCATTGCCAACGGCAATGTGCAGGCGATCAATTATTTCGTCGCCAACAATTACATAAAGGCGCTGGAAGCGCTCGCCCAGTCGCCCAACCAGAAAATCCTCATGATGCCACTGGATGCCACCTCTATTCTTGGTTGCATCGGCGGCATAGCTGAGATTGCCCGCGAAGCCTTTGCTGGTGAACCAGGTGAAGCGCCGCGGCGCAAGAGTTCCACACCCTTGCCCAACATCACCAAACCGTAAGGAGGGCTTTGCGATGCAAGAACTGTATCCCATGCTCGGTTACTGGTTCTGGTGGATCGTGGCTGGCATCCTGTTGTTTGTCGAACTCATGCTGCCCGGCATATTTTTCATGTGGCTTGCCTTTGCGGCGGCAAGTATCGGCATTATCACCTATTTCTTGACGTTAGCCTGGGAGGTGGAGGCGCTGATGTTTGCGGGCCTTGCCGTTGTATATGTTTATCTGGCAGCCCCATGGTATTCGAAAAATCGCCATATCGCCAACGACCAGCCAAATCTAAACCAGCGCATCTATGGGTTTGTGGGCAAGAACTATGTCCTGGTGGAACCTATCATACATGGCCACGGCAAGCTTGACATCGACGGCACCCGCTGGGAACTTCTGGGTCCCGATCTCGCAGCAGGTTCAAAGGTGCACGTAACCAGCGTCGAAGGCATGCGGCTGCGCGTACGAGAAGGCTGAATGGGACGCCCTAGGTCACACCAATCCGCAGGAGATCATGGATATGGATCAGGCCCGTGGTCTTCTTGTGTTCATCGATCACGAATATGCAGGTGATGCTGGTGGCGTTTAGGATTTCCAGGGCTTCACCGGCCAGTGCGTCAGGTCCGATGGTCTTGGGCGAATTCGTCATCACATCACCCACCTTGAGCGACAGCAGGTCGCTGCTCATGTGGCGGCGCAAGTCGCCGTCGGTAAGAATGCCGACAAGACGGTCTCCCTCGACGACACCAAGGCAGCCACAGGCCTTCTCGGTCATCACGACCAACGCCTCTGACATGCACGTGTCGGGTGCGGTAAGCGGCAGTGCATCGCCTTTGCGCATGATTTGCGAGACATGCTTGAGCTTTGCGCCGAGTTTGCCGCCGGGATGGAATTCCTGGAAGTGCTTGGCCGTAAACCCCTTGTCCTCAAGCAGTGCTATGGCCAGCGCGTCGCCAAGGGCAAGTTGCAGCAGTGTGGATGTGGTGGGCGCAAGACCATTGGGGCAAGCCTCGGGCGAGGCAGGAATCTGCAAAACGATATCGGCGGTTTGGCCAAGCGTACTGTCGGCCCGCGCTGTAATGGCAATCAACGGCACGGCAAAACGCTTGGTATAATTCAGGATGGCGCTCAGTTCTGCCGATTCCCCAGAATTGGAAATCATGATGACAACATCCTGGGTGGTGATCATGCCGAGGTCGCCATGACCGGCTTCGGCCGGATGCACAAACATGGCCGGTGTCCCGGTGGAGGCAAGCGTCGAGGCAATCTTGCGGCCGATATGGCCGCTCTTGCCCATGCCCGACACGATAACCCGGCCCTTGGCGGTGGCGATCATTTCCACCGCTTGGCAGATGGCGTCCCCCAGGCCCCCGCCCAGCGCAACAATAAGGTCGGCCATGCCCTTGGCTTCAGTTTCCAGGGCTAGGCGGGCGGAATTCAGGAGGGTGGATTTTTTTGAGCATTCGGTTTTGTGCATGCTGCTGAAACTAAGCCCCTGAAGCTCAAAAGGAAAGGGCAGGACATATCCCGTCAACCCGGAATTAACCATAAACTCGCTAGACCCATCCCTGGCGGAGAAAAATTAAGTGACGGTTGGATTGCGGGTTTTGTCTGTGTGTGTGGTGGCAAGCCTGTTTGGCGCTACAGACTCTGCCTATGCTCAAGAGGCCGTTACGCTTCATCCCACGGTAAGCGACGCAGCGGCCTACGATATACCAGTAATTGCGCCTATTCCGCAGCTTACAATAGCTCCAGAAGAAAAGCAGTTACAACCCCAGCAGCCTAAACAGATGGCCAATTCATATGGGATACAGGGCATAAGCCTTGGCGGGATCAGACTCTATCCCTCCTTGCAGTTGGACAGCCTTTCTACGAGTAATGTTTCAGAGTCCGCGTCTGAAGCGCAGCCAGCCCTTGGCGTGGACTTGAAACCATCTCTGCGCTTTGAAAGTGATTGGGTACGTCATTCATGTGTAGGTCTAGCCACTGGCGATTTCACATCCTATCTAAAAAACCAAACATATAATTCACAGCAAGCTGAAATTGATACCAAGTTCAGACTAGATGTTCGTCACACCACGTTTGCCGAATTTGAGGCGAGTTACAATCTTGATCAAACAGGTAATGTGGAAAATGAAATCAATACAGTTAATGGCATTCCTCCAACCCATACATTGAATGCCAGTGTAGCAATCACCCAGGATTTCAATCCCGTCGCGGGACGACTGAAGCTGGGCATTGAGCGGCAAATCTTTGATGATACGAAATTGTCAGCGGGTGGAAAACTAGATAATTCTGATCTTGACGACTACACGCCATCGGCATCCCTGCGGCTTTCCTATAGGGAACCGCCGGTGTTGAAGCCGTTTGTGGAACTTATCTATGCGCCAACCTTTAGAGATCAAAACCAGGATCGAAATGGGCTCAATCACGAATCGCAGGGCCTTACGGCAGGTGCGGGCGTTACCATAGATAATAGCTCCATTTGGTCCGGGGAAGTGGCTTTGGTGTATTCAGTTAGCACCTACAAGGATCCCACTCTGGCAACCATAGACGTGTTCGGCATCAACGGAAATTTGACATGGAAGCCCGTTGATGCAACCACTGTATTGTTAACCCTCCTGACGGCCCTAAATGAGACGAATTCTATCACATCGGCTGCTTCAAAAACCCATTTTGCGGGTATTGATGTCACTCACGCCGTGCGGGAAAATCTAGGGCTTCAAGCCGGATTGGGATTTGAATTGGATA
>Ga0315283_10003832_pt1 | contig 12925 bp, 2 predicted proteins | sample YL17G09_0_MG_FD_204541 | JGI IMG/M metagenome (GOLD analysis project Ga0315283, IMG submission 204541) | Sediment microbial communities from Yellowstone Lake, YNP, Wyoming, USA - YL17G09_0 | ecosystem: Environmental > Aquatic > Freshwater > Lake > Sediment | place: USA: Wyoming | collected...
GCATCATCACCTCTCGCGGCGACCCTCGCATCAAGGCGCTGCACGTCACGATCAGTCGCGGCGGGATGTACGGCAAGCCATTCCTCACGCCCGAGGACATCGGGCTGAAGCGGCGCATGGGCGGTGGTCCGACGCGCCCGTCGCGTTCGCTTGAGGCCCGCCTCATCCGTCGCTTCGGCCTGACAGACGAACCCCTCGAGGCCGGTTACCTCACGCCTCGGGGGCAGTACCTCGATTTCTCCGGTCGCGCCGAGGCTGGCGGCTACAAGCGTGTCGGCGATCGTTACGTCCCCACCGGCAGGCGTGGCGACGACTACCTCGCCTACACCCGGAACGTCGATCACGGCATGGTCGGCCAGGTGATGAACCGGGGCGAGGGTGGCAGCCACGCCTACGAGAACGTTCAGCACATGGTGAACAGGGGCTACATGCGCCTGTTCAACGTGGACTCGGAGAGCTTCATCGGGCACATGGCGCGCCCGCTGACGGAGGCGCAGATGCGCCGGCTACGCGCCGACCTGCCCAGCGATGTCTCGGCGACCATCGAGGTTGATGACCGATACGGTCGGCAGAAGGGCATGGCGGGATCGTCCCTCGATTGGGACGGGAGGTCCGTTCCCATCGGACGTGCCATGCGCGAGGCCAACGAGATCGCCGGCCGTCGCCGTCGTCGCCTGGGCGGGCCCGTCCGCAAGGGCCATCTCGACATCACGCCCATCGAGTCCAACCTCCGCAAGTTCTTCGCGGGGGCCACGCCGACGCAGCGGGCCGAAGGTGCCGACTGGTACGCGAAGTGGGGCAAGGAGCTCCGCGCCGAGGCGGCCAAGCTCAACCTCGACCCGAAGCTGCTGACCTCGGTCGCGGCCACCCTGTCGCCCAACAACGGCTGGCCGGGCAACTTCCACGACGCGGTCAAGTACGCGAGGGCCTGGAGCCAGGGCCTCCCGATGCCCGGTGCCTCGACGTTCGGGGTGAACCAGCGCAAGGCCTGGGACATCCTCCAGCACCAGAACCCGGACTTCCTGAAGGGCCTGAAGGTCCAGCCGTTCGGCGCGGCCCTGCTGGGCGACCCCAACGCCAAGCCCCAGGACATCTGGATGAAGCGTGCGGCGACGAACGACCTGTCGCTGTCGCGCACCAAGGGGACCCCGTCGCAGCGCCAGCGCCGCGAGATGGATCGCGTCATCGACCTCCTCGCCGCCGAGCAGAAGCTCGAGCCGCGACAGGTCCAGGCGATCATCTGGACCGCCGCCCGCGAGCAGGGCATGGCAGCCACCGGGGCGCAGAAGCACGCCAGGCTGCGGGCCGGCGGGGGCTTCGTCGAGAACCTGTTCCATGCCATGGGTCGCGGCAAGGGCGTCGTCACCGAGGCGGTCCAGACCGCTGCCGGGTGGGCCAACGACCCGTTCATGGCCTACATGTCCTGGCAGGGACAGCAGCAGCCCAAGCAGCGTCGTCGCGGTGGCGGCGCGTGGCGCGGTGACTTCGGGATCCTCGGCATGGCGCGGCCCGCGATGGACATCGTCGGGTCCCCGATCTCGCCGCGCATGGTCGCGCCCCGCAACCTGTTCAACCAGATCGGCCCCGAGGGCGATGCCGCCGAGTACTGGCAGACGCTCATGGACCCGTCCAAGGCCGCGTGGGAGCGGTGGGACGCCACGTCCGCGTTCGCCATGCGCCACGGTCCCGGCACGCCCAAGCCCCACTCGAAGGGCGGCCCCGTTCGTGCTGGCCTGTGGCTGCCGGGCAGCGAGCCCGCGCATCTCGACCGGGTCCTGACGAGGGTCATCGGGAAAGACGCCACCGGATCGGGTGGCTTCCGCGAGTACTCCAGTGTGGCGAACACCACGCCCGAGGAAGTTGCGGTCGAGCAGAAGATCGCGAAGAGCGGGGACATCTTCGCCCGCCACGACGCCTACGACATGAACGGTCGCGGCGACCGGCTTGAGCAGTACCAGGAAGAGCTCGAGGAGCAGCTCCAGGCACTGCGTGGTGGTGCCAGGGCACCCATCGCCATCGCGAAGGGCCAGATGGGCCTGCTCGACGCGCCGCCGGCATCAGCGCGCCTGCCCGAAGCCAAGCGCATGCCGCTGTACCCAGGATCGCGGGTCTCGCTCGACGGCATGGAGACCACGGCCGCCGATCCCGGCAGCTACCGCCGTGATGCCCACATCTACCTCGACTCCATCGACCGCGAGGCCGGGACGGCAGTCGTGCGGATCGGCAGCGGCGTCGGTCAGGGCGGGCACAAGCAGACCGTCAGGATCGGCCAGCTCGAGGCCAAGGACTACCGTGGCTTCAGGAACCCCGACTACGTCGAGGTCCTCCGCGCACAGGAGCTTGCCCACCAGCGCCTGAACGCGGTCGTCATCCCGGGGTCCGGGCGCGCCGACAAGAAGAGCCCCGCTTACGCCACCGCGAAGCAGGCTGCCGACGAGGCTGACGCCCGAGAGCGTGCCCTGCGCCCGAAGGGCAACTTCGACCACAGCCTGTGGGACCCCAACGGCGAGGATCCGCGAGCCGCCACCCAGCCCAAGGCCAAGGCGCTGGGCCTGTCCCGCGACGAGCGCGGGCACCTCGTCATGCGCTCCAGGGCTCCCGAGATCCACCACGGCGCGATCCCCAACTGGCGCATCAGCGACGACTACTACGCCGGGCCGGGTGCCGGGTCGAAGACGACGCAGGCTGATGGTGACGCTCTCCCGGTGCCTGCGGAGGCGCAGCGGTGGAGGCTGATCCCGGCGTCCAGCAAGCCGGACAAGACCGGCATGGTCCGCAAGGGCGACCAGTACCAGAAGGATCTGCGTCCCTGGGAGCCGGGCGATGCCGGGTCGTGGCGCTGGATGTCCTACGGCAACCGCGACTACTTCGAGGGGGTCATCAAGCACCAGAAGAAGGTGCTGGCCTCGGCGGAGAAGAAGGGCGACAAGCAGGCCGCCAGCGAGGCCGCCGCGACCATCAAGGAATACGAGACCACGCTGGCACGGTTCGATGCCGGCGATCTCGACTACCACCCCGAGCTCGACCCCGGCCGTGACCCGAAGACCGGGCTCGTGCCCCGCAGCGGCCATGTCGAGGCACCGAAGGCCCCGGTCGAGAAGCTCGAGGCTGGCAACGCCTACTCGCGCCAGAAGGACGACCCCGAGTGGTGGGGCGGCCTGACCGGGGTCACCGTCGTCAAGGGGATGAGTAAGGCCAACGGCCCCGAGACCCTGTCCGGCTACCGCAACGGCGAGCCCGTCCTGGTCTTCGCCCGCCAGGCCTCGCCCGGGTACGGTGCCGAGGAGATCCCGTTCCAGGGCGGCACGGCGCACGCCCTGTCGGGCGCGGGCAACATCTCGTCCTTCTTCATCAACAAGGGCAAGCCCGGCAGCCGGCTGTGGGAGGACATCCCCGCCGACTGGAGGGCCGACTCCCAGCTCCGCCACTTCGCGAACCTCCTCGAGCCCAACCCGACGAACCCCGACTACCAGGAGGCTGCGCGCCGCCTGGCTGCCGGTGAGGGTGCCCCCTACGGCGACCCGTTCCGCCGAACGCTGCTCGGGCTGGAGAGCCCGGAAGAGGCCCGCAAGCGCCTCATGCAGATGCCGGAGTACGGCCTCGACGAGCTGGACCGGATGCTCATCCCCCACGGGAAGAAGCCCAACGGGGAGCCGAAGATCCTGCCCGGACAGGCCCGCGATGCCACCGCCGCGCTCCAGGACCGCCTCGGCGGCTACCTCGAGTGGGAGGGCGGTGGCAACGAGTGGAAGCTGGTCAGGCATTCGGGCCAGGAGAAGGAGATCATCGCCCGGGGCAAGGGCTCCCAGGCAGAGGTGCTGCTGGCCTACATCAAGGGCCAGCGGGGCGGGGCGGGGATGGAGGCCCGGGCTGTCGAGGCAACCCAGGCCGGCGAGCCGACGCGTGCCGTGCTGGAGGCGATGAACGACTTCCACGACGCAGTCGCTGGGCGTGATCCCGAAGCGATCCTCGCGACCCACGCAGCGGTCGAGGCAGCTCGCGCCGCCGAGAGGACGGTGCCGCAGCACGAGGCCCCGGAGGTCATCGCCCACGCCAAGATCGCGGCAGAGGGTCTCGAGCGCCGCGCTGAACGCGAGGCAGCCGTTGAGAAGACGGCCACCGAGGCTGCCAAGTCCGTCACCTCCACCCTGCTCACCGTCAGCCGGCGTGCCAGGGTCGAGGAAGGCCCGTCGTTCGAGGAGAAGCTGGGCCTCAAGGTCCCGTGGCTGAAGCGCGCTGCTGGCGGCGATGCAGGCGAGGGCCTGTACATCGTCAACGAGGCGGGTCCTGAGGCCTTCCTGACGGCTGCTGACGCCCACAAGCTGGGTCGCACGCGGCCCGACATCATGGCCCGCATCCCGGGTGCCCACGACGGTGCCCGCACGGGCATGATCCAGAAGCCCGCCTGGAGCCTGTTCGCCCCCCAGCAGCCCGGGCTCATCGTCCGCCGCGAGGACGCGCAGGCTGCGCTCCACGCCGTCCGGGCCCGGCGCGGCATCCACGCTGACCAGGATCGCTACGAGGCCACCGGGCCGCTCGTCACCGGGCCGGGCTTCACCCCGTCCGGGCCCATCATCACGCCTGCTGCGCGCAGCGTTCGCAGCGAGGAGTTCAACGACCTCGCCCAGTCCACCCGCCGTGCCACCGAGTCCGTCGCCGCCTTCGGTGCCGCCACCAACAAGGGCACGATGGCGATGAACGAGGCCAGGGCCGATGCCGCGCAGATGCGGACCGGGCTCCAGGCCGAGGAGCAGGATCGAGCCGAGAACCTGGGCGACGTGTTCAGGGCTGCGGGGATCGACCCCGACAAGCTCCAGGACACGATGAAGTCCGAGCAGGCCGCGAGGGACAAGATCGTCTCGGAGGAGGAGGCCTACGCCGAGCAGCGCAAGACGCGCCGGGCCGCCGATGCCAGGGGCGACACGGAGCAGCCGGTCGAGCAGCTTCCCACTGCCATCGCGGGGGACCTCGCCGCTCGCCGTGCCGCTGCCTCCGCGCAGTGGGAGCGCCAGGGCCAGCGCGGGCATCTGCCCCCGACGAAGACACCGACCACGCCGTCCGGTCCCCCGGTGTACACGAACCCCGAGGGGACGACCTTCACGCTGGCGACGGCCCATGCCGCCCGCAAGGCGGTCGTTGCGGCCGGGCTCACCCCGTCGGAGAACGTGCCGCCTGAGGTGGCGAACATGGGGGCTGCGGCAGCCGCAGCCCAGGCCGCCCCGGCTGCCGAGCCGGCCTTCGGGATGGACGCCATGGAGGCGGCCAGGAAGAAGGCGGCCGAGACGGTCTGGAAGCCGGTCGGCAGCGGCCTCGAGGCGAGCAAGGACTACGCCAAGGAGGTCCGCTCCATGCTCGAAGGGGGCATGGAACCGAAGATGCTGCTCGCCAGTCACCTCGGGGTGATGGGCGCTGTCCGCAAGGCCGACAAGGAAGGCCCCGAGCTCGGCGGCTCGAGCGGGTCATCCGGCATCGCCAGCCAGGCGATCCGGTTCGGCCACGAGTCCGCCCGCCAGGCGAAGATCCGTCGGGGCGATCCCGACGACATGACCGAGCGCCTGGAAGAGCTGCGCCTTCGCACCGCCGGGTCGTCGGTCATGACCACGGCGCGCACGGGCCGTGGCGAGATGGCGGTCATCGCCCAGCTCTTCGGCGGCGGCGGCATGGAGGCGAAGCGGCGGCAGCAGGAACTCTCCAGCGCCCGCATGGCCTACAACCGTCAGGGACGGACGATCATCCGCGAGGAAGATACCGTCGCGGCCCGCACGGAGTCGGTGAAGGACCTCAAGGCCCAGAGGAGGGCTGCCGGAACGCCCGAGGAGGTCGCGGGGATCGACAAGGCGCTTGGCATCGTCCGCAAGCAGCTCAAGGACCACAAGCAGACGCTTTCCGACGCCACCCAGAACATGATCCCCATCTCCGAGCGCCTCGACAAGGCGGAGAAGGCCGTCCTGCCCACCATGGCCGGCCTGGTCAAGAGCTTCGGGTCCATCGTCTTCGCTACCAGCGCCTACGGGGCGGCGTTCTCGGCCGCCAACATGCTCATCCAGCAGTCCGCCATCCCGACCATGGAGCGGGTGGGGGACGTGATGATGGGGATGGCCCCCACCGCCACGAAGCTCTCTACCGCCCTGGCCGAGCAGAACCGGCAGATGGGCGGCAACGTGAAGGCCGTCGTGGCGACAACCGGCGTCAGCTCGGGCATGTCCGAGAGCGTCGGGGCGTGGGTCGAGCAGGCGCTCAAGGCCTCCATCGTCGCGAAGTCGGGTGCCAAGGCCTGGGCCGAGGCCTCGGACGCCATCCTCGCGTCCCAGGCCATGAACGGCAAGGCCCAGGGTCTCTACGGCGGCTACGGCGGCGTGCTGGGCTCGGCCCTGTTCGGTGAGCAGATGGGCGGCGGCAAGGGCGCGTCCGAAGGCCTGCTCGCCTCCATCCGGGCATCGCGTGGCGACACCGGACTCGGGCGATACATCGGTGCCGCTGGCGCTGGTGCCGCTGCCGGCGGCGCACTCGGCGCGTGGAGCGCCACCCCGTTCGGCATCGGCGCTGGAGCCGTGGGTGGAGCGGCCGTCAGCGCCGGGTCGTTGATCGTCAACGACATCCTGGCCGGCCAGCCGGGCGGGGAGCCCGCGCTCAGGTCGGAGACTCCTCCCGCCGAGAACAACCCCCTCCGGTCGTGGATGGACGTTCTCTTCGGGTCCGGCGGGGGTGGCGGGGCGGGGCAGTCCCGTGCCCTGTACGACGCCGACCTCGCTGGCTGGGAAGCCCAGCGGAAGGCCGAGAAGTCGATGACCGACACGGTCAACGCGGCGATGGGCCGCTCCCAGAAGCGTGGCGGACGAGCTGCCGGCGGGGAGATGGTCCACGCGGGCCAGGCGGCCCGCGACCTGGCGGAGACGCCCGCTGGCAAGGCCCTGCCGGCGGAGGTCCAGGGCCTGATGAAGGCCGGCATGGCGTTCACCGACGCGGCGGGCAACATCACCTCCGACTTCGACATCATCGACCAGGCGCTCAAGGACTGGACCGAGGGGCTCACGATCCCCGACGTTGGGGAATGGGCGAAGACGGTCGAGCGCCAGATCAGCTCCCAGTTCCAGTTGATGGACATCCAGAGCGTCGTCAACAGGACGCTGGGGATCCCGCTGTCGCAGGCGATGCAGCGGATCGCCTCGCCGTACCTCCCCGCCGGGGCGGGCCTGGTGCCGGGTGCCGGTGGCATTTCCAAGATCCAGACCAAGCTGACGAGCGCAGGCTACGCCCCGCTCGGCAAGCAGATCGCCGGGGAGGAGTACCGCTCGTTCCTCGGCGGCGCTCCGGCCAAGGGCGGGCTCGGGCTCTCGAAGGGTGCCGCCGCAGAAGCCGCCGGCTACATGACGCGGGCCACCGAGCTCCAGGGCCAGCAGGCGGTCGCCAACCAGGTCGCCATCGACGACGCCTACAAGATGATCCGCGCCCAGCCGGGCGGCGCGCCGATGCAGGGTCCGGTACAGATTGGTGCCCAGCCGCTGCCGGCCGGCAACGCCGCCGAGTACAAGGCCTTGATGGGATCCGCGCAGACCGCCAGCACAGAGCTGGCCGGGCTCCAGGCTCGCATCGCGGAGCTGTCCGCAGTCGCGGCACAGGCGTCGTGGGCGAACACCACGCGCCTCGCGCTGCGCGGCATCGCGGATGCGGCGGGCATGCTCGGCCAGGCCAGCGGGTCCACGCTGGGCAAGCTTCAGCGGCACCTGTGGCAGATCGGCCGCGCCAGCCAGGCGCTCGACCTCGCCCTCCAGCAGCGCCAGATCACGACCCAGGTCGCCCTCGCCGGCTTCCAGGCTCCCGGTGAGACCGGCGAAGAGCGGTACATGCGCCAGAAGGAGAAGCTGTACGAGGCCTCCATCGCCCAGAAGAAGCTGGGCTACGCGCAGGAGACGTACACCGGCACGGGCCAGGAGTGGAAGATCCAGGCCCAGCGCAACCTTGAGGACGCGCAGGCTGCCTGGGCTGCCGCGCAGAAGGCCCACACGGCCGAAGCCGAAGCTGCCGCCGCACAGGGGGCCATCGCCGCTCTCAGCACCAAGATCGCCACGGACCTCGCCAAGGCCGACGACATCTACAACACAGCGGCGGGCAAGTTCGGGATCGCCAACAGCACCCTGGCGGAGTACGCCAAGACCTTCGGCAGCACGATCACCGATGCCAATGCAGCCCTCAAGGGGATGGGCGGGGTGCTCGCGGAGTCGGCGGGCGGGGTCCGCACGTTCCTCGGCGCGCTCGGCTTCTCGTTCAGCCAGAACAAGGACAAGAGCTGGAACGTCACACCGCCCAACCTCACCGCCCCGGCCGGACCCGAAGGCGCATCGGGCCTGCTGGGCATGACGATGGGCCCGACCAATGTCCTGGCCGGCGAGGTCAAGGGCGAGGCCGTCGCCGTCCTCAAGAACCCACGCATGGGCAGCTTCGCTCCCGACAGCGGTGGTGGCGGCGGCGGCGGATCCATGACGATCAACATCAACGGCCCTGTCGTCCGCAATGACCAGGACATCCACCAGCTCGCGAGGGCCGTCGCGGCAGAGGTCGAGCGGACCATGTCCCGCAAGGGCCAGATGCTGGGTCTGCGGAGCCCCGCTTACTGATGGCCCTTCCCGATCCGGTCGAGGTCACCATCTATGTCGGGGACGACGATGTCACCGACCGCGTCGTCTGGTCCCAGACGAGCTTCCAGTCCGTGGCGTCGGCCCAGCCCGGGACGTGCAACATCACGCTCCGAGCCCCTGGCACCGAGCAGGGCCCGGGGTCCCTGATCAAGTGCTACCTCAATGGCGACCTGGCCTGGCAGGGCTACCTGTTCGTCCTCGAGGAGGGCTACGTCTTCGAGGCCGACAACGAGGACCCCCGCTGGGTACTTTCGGGCGTGGACCTCAACATCCTGTTCGACAAGCTGATCCTGTACAACCACGACCACCCCACCCGCTCGCTCGACGGCGACGGGACGTACAAGCTGGTCCACGTCGATGGTGGCTACATCGTCACCGTCCCCCGGCACACCTACGACCGCGAGTACATCAAGGCGATGATCAAGGACACCGACCTTGGCCTCATCTCACCCACGATCAACACGAGCGCGATGATCGACCAGGTGGGCCAGATCAACCCCGACGGGAAGTTCACCCCGCCCACGCCGGGTCTCACTTTCCGGGCCTTCATGCAGGACGTGTCGGCCAACGTCATGCGTTCCACCCCGGGCTCGACCATCTGGTACATCAGCCCCGACGCCTACCTCGTCTACAAGGAGCAGGACACCGAGATCGCGGAGTTCTCGGTGGGTGACAGCGACCCCGGCCAGGAGGTGATGGTCAAGGGCCTCCGCCTCACGACCGACATCAGCCGGATCAAGAACGACGTGCTGATCTTCACCGGCAATCTGAACCCCGATCCCGCCGCGACCCAGTCCCGCATCCTGTACCGCCACAACTCGAACAGCGCGTCGATCAGCCAGTACGGGCGCTTCCAGTACTCCGAGGTGCTGGGGACGAGCTGGCTCCAGGGGTCGATCAACGCGAGGGCCAGCAAGATCCTGACCCAGGAGGGCATCCCCGCAGGGAGGGCCGAGTTCACGACCTTCCGCGCCGGCCTGTTCCCGGGCCAGCTCGTGAACATCTACTCCGGGGCGCACGGGGTGCTCGAGAACTACCCGATCCGGGCCATCGACATCAGCTTCCTCACCCCCACGACGGTCGCGTACCGGGTGACGTGCTCCTACGACACCCAGGATCCGTGGGGCCTGCTGCTGGCCCTCAAGCGCCCCGCGAACCGGGGCCTCGTGCAGGCCCCGTTCCAGGTCATCGACCGGACGAAGACGCCACCCGATCCCCTTGAGCCCGCCGAGACCTACACCCTGGTCCGCGAGTGGCCGCGAGCCCTGAACGGCAACCTCTGGCAGTGTTCCTACGCCTACATCCGGTACAGCATGGTCGTCATGGTCGGTGGCAACAGGAAGGTGAGCGTGCCCGAGGAGGCGACGACGGTGGGCTTCATCGAGCGGGATCCTGACGCTGGGATCTTCTACATGGACGCCAGCGGCAAGCCCTACGTCGAGTACCACGTCTGGCACAACCTCGACAACCAGTAGGAGACCACGATGGCTCCTGCCGTCCGCGCTGTTCAGGGCTCTACCAACGGGACCAACGGCCTGAGACTTACGCTCGGGATGCCTGGCGTCCTGTCTGTGCGTTCGACGTACGCCACCAACAATGCCGGTGGCGGGACGACGATCAGCATGTCCTGGTCAGCCGTGGTCGGTGATGTCATCGTCGGGTCGGTCACGGTCGTGGGCGGGACGGGCTGCACGATCACGACCCCCGTCAACAGCGCGTCCGAGGCGTGGACGCTCCTCAAGCGGGACAACAGCGGCACGCTCCTCGCCCAGGCCATGTTCTGGAAGGTCGCGACGGCGACGGATGTCGCCGCCGGCACCATCGCCGTGTCGATCACCTCGGCCAAGGCGTCGTCCACCACCGTTGTCGTCGCAGGAGCGAGCACCACCGCCCCCACCTCCACCTACTACCGGGGCCAGGCCAACGCCTCGAGCCTGACGGTCACGATGCCGGCCAGCGGCACGATCACGGCCCAGAACGGCATCGACATCTGCATGACCGGCATGGCCCGTGGGGCGAACACGGTCGGCACGAACGCCAACTACGTCCACGGGGCCGAGTCGTCATCGACCGGCGGCGGAGCAGGCAGCCGTACCCAGAGCCACTGCTCCACGCGGATCCTCACCCCTTCCGGCACATCCATCGCGTCCTTCACCGAGGTGTGGACCGGGACCGGAGCCGTCAACATCGGCCAGGCGGTGTTCATCGCCCAGGCCCCGACGGCCCAGGTAGGCGACACCCTCCTCCTGGGTGTCACGTCCAGGGGCGGATCGGCCAACGTCACGCTCGGCGTCAACCCCTTCGTGACCGGCAATGTCCCCGGGGTCGCCGTCAACTACCCGGACGGATGGGGGAGGCCGGTCACCAATGGCACGGGGACCTGGCTCCTCGTCTCCTCCAACCGTCTCGCCGTCAGTACCGACAACGGCAAGACGTGGACGCTCTACACCGCCTCCTGGTCCAGCTCCAGCATGGTCAGGGCTGCCTACGGCAACGGCAAGTGGGTCATCGTCACGGGCGCTGGACCCGGCGTCGTCTGGACGGCCACGAACCCTGCGGGGACGTGGACAGAGAACACCCAGACCGAGCCCTGGACCGGCGGCTACATCTACGGTCTCGCTTATAGCCCCACGCTCGATCTCTGGTGCGTCACCGGATACAACATCATCGCGACGGCCACGAACCCTGGCGGAACGTGGACGATGCGGGACACCACGACGATCACGGGGAGTGGCGGCGGGGTCACCTGGGGGAATGGCTACTTCGTCGCGTGCTGGAGCTACAACCTCTCCCCCTACTACCCCCAGTGGAGCTACAGCTCGAACGGGACCTCATGGTCCAGCGCAGCCAACCTCCCCGGCCTGTATTTCAACGTCAACGGCATCGACTATGGCAATGGCAAGTGGGTCATCAGTTGCCAGTCGAACGGTCGGAGCTACATCTCGTCGTCCACCCCGCCGACGAGCTTCTCCACCCAGCAGATCTGGCACGCGAGCTCTTCCATCGCCCCGGCCAATGTGGTCTACGGGAATGGCCTGTGGGTGGCCGGCGGCAGCTACCAGGGCGCTATCGCCGTCAGCACCGACGACACGGCGACCTGGACGTGGTACGCGGGCCTTGGCGAGAACTACGGCGGCGGGGCCGTGGGCTACGGCAATGGCGTCTGGGTGGCGAGCGGCAACATCGGCTCGAGCAACAGCTTCGTCTCCACCTGGGACGGCACCAGCCAGCGGTGGACGCTCCTCAACCGGACGGACACGACGGACCTCTCGCAGGCCGTGTGGTGGCGGGTTGCTGACGGGACCGAGCCATCCAGTGTCTGGGTCTCGCTCCATTCCTACACCAGCTACGCGGCGTCCGGGGCCATCGTCGCCATCTCCGGGACCGATGCCTCCGGCCCATCCGAGCAGCAGCAGGCGCAGCAGTCCAACGCCTCGTCCGTGACGGTGACGGCACCCACGCTCGGGACCTGGATGTCCGCGACCGGCGTCGATCTGGGCTTCTTCGGCACGGCCTACGGCACGTCGTTCACCCCGCCCACCAACTACACCGAGCGAGCTGACTCCGCGACCACCGGCACGACGACGGCGGTGACGACGGAGCTCGCGTCCCGGGATCTGAGCGGCGTGACGACGGTCGGGTCCATCGCCGCCACCGCAGCCAATGCCGCCGTCAACATCGGCCACCACTACTTCATCCCCGAGTTCGGATCCGGCACCCGCTACAAGACGCTCACCCTCAACGCGAACATCAAGGGCACCGTCTACCGCTCGTTCTCCATTGACGCCGTGATCGAGGGCTTCAACTGGGTCGAGCCTCCCGCCAGCGGGGCCCAGATCTCGCCCTCGACGGCGCTCTCGTTCTACGCGCCCATCCGCCTCGTCGGGCCGATCAAGTTCCAGATCCAGCTCGACACCGTCAACACGTTCAACACCGCGAACCTCGTGACCTACGGCCTCGGTGACGGGACCTGGGAGTACTACAACGGCTCGACGTGGGTCGCGATGCCCTCGACGGGCCTGCCACAGATCCACGTCGGGGCGAAGTGCCGCTTCACGCCGCCATCCCTTGCCAACGGGACCTGGTATCGCCGCGTCAGGTACTCGGTGCTATGAGCACCATCACCTATCGTCACGGGAGGGCTAACGGCAGCCAAGGGACAACTGCCTTCGTTGACGATCCGGCCCAGGTCGGTGACCTGACGGTCATCAGCATCACGTCCAAGGGAACAGACATCACCTGTATGCCCTGGTCGGTCATCTCCGGGGCCGGCTATCCCATCTGGTCCG
>Ga0315283_10003835_pt1 | contig 12918 bp, 11 predicted proteins | sample YL17G09_0_MG_FD_204541 | JGI IMG/M metagenome (GOLD analysis project Ga0315283, IMG submission 204541) | Sediment microbial communities from Yellowstone Lake, YNP, Wyoming, USA - YL17G09_0 | ecosystem: Environmental > Aquatic > Freshwater > Lake > Sediment | place: USA: Wyoming | collected...
TTGACGTGGATATCCCAACCCTCACGGTCCATCTGTTCAGCCTTTTCAGCAAGAACGTCAAATTAACCTTCTTCACAGCCCTGAAGAAGGCATTGCCGGGACGGTGCATCTGCTTCAACCCCGCCACTTTTGTCGAGCAGGAGATTCCATGCGATACCCTTGTGCTCTCTTACTGGAGGAGGGCCAACGACAGTCTCTACAAGACACTTAAGGGAAAGGTAAAGGCCCTGACGAGGATTGGAGATGCAGTGACTCCCCGGTACATGCTCCACGCCGTCTATGAGGGCTACATGGCGGCGAACGCCATTGAATAACCTGCGGTCTTGGATTATGCCCGTGGAAAAATCGAGCGGCTGGGTCTTCATGGAATGCACTCGGGGCGAAATTTTGCACTTTCTGTTCCAAACTGCGAGGCCCAAGACCGAGAAGCTGTAAACATGACCTGAAGCGTCAAGATTGGACAGCAAGGGAGATACTGATGCGATATTTCACGGACGAAGAGCTTGTAAGGGAGAGTCGGCCGCTGGCCGATGTGGCCCTGGAAGCCCTCGAGGCAGGAGAGGTACAGCGACTGTATTATCTCCTCAACGAGATGGACCAGGGCCACAAGGGACTGTGTGAGCTGGGCGTTCAGTGGCTGGCCAGGATGTGGGGCAAGATCCGGTCGGATCTCGGCGAGAATGCTCTGGACAGGATGCTTGGGAAGTCGGCGGCGTACGCGATGGAACCGTATGCCGAGGAATTCCTGGCAGGAGATGAAAAAGGCGTCATTTCACAGATCATCCGGATGTGGGTTTGCCAGCACGGTGCGCACATCGTTCCCGAGGGCGAGACCGAGGGAGAGGTTGCCTTTTCCCTGGCGCCCTGCGGCTCGGGCGGAAGTCTGCTGCTCGCGGGATGGCCCCAGGCTCTTCCCGAGTTCTTCGGCCCTTGCTCGGACGGGACGCCGATCTACTGCCGGGGCTGCAAGGCTCTGCAGAAGGCATTCAACGAGGCATGCGGGGCGGAGGTGTGGACAACAGAAATCCGCGAGGATCTTCCCGGAGGTTGCACGTTGCGCTTCCGAAAGCGCAAGAGCAGGGCACAGAACCTCTTTGAGCCCATCGAAATCTATCAGGTCGTCAAGTCGCGCTGCCAGCAGGCCATCGAGAGACTCCGGGAGGGCGATTCCAATATCCAGGAACTCATCAAGGACCAGCATCGGGAATGGATGCCCTATCACGACCTGATGATGCAGTATGCGGTTTGCATTCAATCCCAGATCTACCGCGAAAAGGGATCCGAGTACCTGGACGAGTTCCTGAAACAGACTTACGACACGACCTTTTCGATGTTCTATGCGGTCTACGATGCCCTGGATGATCTGCGCCTCTTCCGGATGTTCGTCCAGATGTGGCACTACCATCAGGCCACGTTCCGGGTCGAGGAAGAGGAGGACCGGTTCGTGTTCATCCTTGACCCCTGCGGCAGTGGCGGGCGGATGTACCGGTCGGCCCTGAACAAGGGAAGGTTTCGGTACGGCGCCGGTATACCGTGTCTGATGAATGAGCCGGCAAACATCAACTTCAACCGGAAGGATTTTCCTACTTACTGTACCCACTGCGCCTCGAGCAACCGGGACCAGTTCGGCGGAAACCCGTTGGTGTTCGTCGTGGACGGGCATGCAATGAAAGATCCGAACTCCCCCTGCATCCAGTACCTTTACAAGAAGTCCGCAAAGAGAGAGGTGCCGGCCGAGATGCTGGCCCAGGTGGGTAAGTCCCAAGTGACCGCGCGGAAACAGGGCTAAGGGAGCATGATGTTCTCTGGCGGGAGCTTGATGCACCATGTCTCTTCTCCCTGTAAAAATCTTCACTTCGCCCTGCCCGTCCGGACAGACGGGGTTCCGCTACAAGGTGATCGGCCGTACGGAGGACATGCTCAAGATCAAGGGTGTGACGATCTATCCTTCTGCCACAGAGGTGTCGTCAACTCATTCGTGCCCCGGGTGACCGGCGAGTTGCGGATCGCGCTGGACGAACTTCCTCCGCGGGCGGTCCCGCCCCTCGAGCTCAAGGGCGAGCAAGGCGAAGGCATGAAGGGGGAAGAACTCCAGGGCCTTACCGAGGAGATCACCGACGAGGGTGCACCGGGCCATCAAGATCCGGCCGAAGATCACCTGGATCCCACCCAAGAGCCTCGAACCATTTCAGTGAGAGCTTCAAAGAGTTCCTGATTATGTCTTCGGGAAGCCCCTCCTGTTATCGAGCAATCCCAACCGGCCAGTCCTTTGTCAAACTTATGCGCTAATATTTGAGCTTCTTAGCCCATATTTCGGTGATTATTCCCGATGGGTTTCGGCACTTGTTTCTAACTGCCTATATTCACGCATATTTTCATGGGGTGGAGCGCTGGCGCGCATCTTGCTTGGTCGTGTCAAACGAGAACGATCCTTTCACCGAAAGAAGAGCGAGACGGAGTGAACTCCATTCCCTGGGGTGGAAGAGAATGATCCACATCCGCGAGAACCTGGTTGGCGAGGATCAAGTCCAAATTCGCGTCGCGGGAGTTTTGGACGAGAAGTCCGTTCTACTTCTCAGGGACTTGGAAATGATCCCGGACGAGCCGTTGTGGGAATTCGTCCGATTGCGAGAGTACCTCAAGAAGACCCACGGGTAGGAGATCTCCAAAACCGAGTAGCTCTTCCTGAAAGAGAAGAACCGCAGGCGTGGGTGGTCAGGGGAGCACGCAGGGGGACTAGCATGAGTCACTACAAACCAAACGTACGGGATGTGGAATTTGCTTTGTTCGAGGTTCTGAAGGCCGATGAGCTGCTGGGGAAGCCGCCCTTCGAGCACGTGACGAGAGACGATGTACAGCTTGTCATCCGAGAGGCCGCCCGTTTCGCCCAGGAGGTCTTCGCCGAGGTCTACCAGCAGGGGGACGAGACTGGATGCCGACTCGTGGACGGCCAGGTCAAAGTCCCCGAAGTCTTCCGGGACGCCTGGGCGGCCTTCATGAAGAACGGGTGGCAACAACTGAGAATAGAGGTCAGGGACGGCGGGCAGGGCTTGCCATACTGCTTTGTGGTCTCGGCCCAGGAGTTTTTCACAGCCGCTAATCCTGCCCTTGCCATTTACTCCGTTCCCGAGATGTTTGCCAACATCATCCGTTCGTTCGGAACGGCTGAGCAGGTTCCCCGGTTCTGCCACAAGATGTTCGAGGGCCGGTGGAGCGGCACCATGGTCCTTACCGAACCGGAGGCAGGCTCGGATGTGGGGGCAACGCGCACCAAGGCGAAACGGATCGACGGCACTCCCTACTATCTCATTGATGGCGCCAAGCGGTTCATCACCTCAGGCGACTTCGACTTTGCGGAGAATGTCATTCATTTGGTGCTGGCCCGGGTAGAAGGCTCTCCCGCAGGCACCAAAGGGCTATCCCTGTTCATCGTTCCCAAGATCTGGGTACGCGAGGACGGTACGCTGGGAGAGCCCAACGACGTCGCCTGCACGGGGCTGGAGCACAAGATGGGCTTGCACGGCTCGGCCACGTGCCAGCTCAATTTCGGAGAGAACGGCCGATGCCGAGGAGTCCTCCTGGGAGGCCAGGAAAACCGCGGCATGAGCCAGATGTTCGAACTCATGAACGAGGCAAGGATCTGGACAGGATTGAAAGCCCAGGGCCTGGCCTCGACCGCCTACCTGAATGCCCTGGCTTACGCAAAGGACCGGATTCAGGGCGCAGACCACAAGAATCCGGCGCCGGACGCGCCCCGGGTGGCCATCATCCGGCACCCGGACGTCAGGAGAATGCTCCTCGACCAGAAGAGCAAAGTGGAGGCCATGCGCGCCCTGATCCTGAGGGCCGCTTGGCTGATCGACCGTGTGCGGGCGGCAGGGGGAAGGCAGGCGAACCCTGCGGACCAGGGTGAACTGGAGATCCTCACGCCAATCATCAAGGCGTACTGCTCCGAGGAGTCGTTCCTTCTCATCTCCGAGGCGATGCAGGTCATGGGCGGATCCGGCTACTGCCGGGACTACCCCATCGAGCAGTATCTTAGAGACGTGCGGGTCACGGCGATCTACGAGGGCACGACCCATATCCAGGCCCTGGATCTTGTCACCCGAAAGATACCGCGTGCTGGCGGGGCGGACTTTCGCCGCTTCCTGGAAGGGATCCGTTCTCTTGCCGGGGACCTTGCAAGGGACGGCTTCCTCGCCGGGGAGGGCCGCTTGCTGGAGGAGGCCGTGGGGTCCGTGGAGCGGCAGGCTCGGCATCTGATCTCGTTCTTTGGAGAGGATGTCTACCTCGTTGGGCAGCATGCGAATGCGATGCTCTGGAGCGTGGCCGAAGTCGCCCTCGGGTGGGTGATCCTGGAGCAGGCCGTTGCTGCCCAAGAGGGTTTGAAACAGATCTCTCCCTCCCATCCGGACTACGCGTTCTATACAGGCAAGATCCATGCTGCGCGGTTCTTTGCGGCCAACAACCTCCCCAATGTGCACAGGCGAGAAGCGGTCATGCAGCTCAAGGACAAATCTTGCCTGGAGATTCCTGACGAGGGATTCTGAACGAGTCTGACAAAGCGCGGATGATGATTGGGCGATTGCTGGAGAAAGTGCCGTAACTCCAATAACCCGAAGGGCAGAGTTCCACGGGCTTGCCCGTGGGTATCTACGGGATGGGAGGAATCTCAGATGAATACAAAAGGTTGTGTCGCCATGATAACAGGGGGAGCATCGGGTCTAGGTGAGGCCACAGTCCGTTATTTGGTAGAGAGGGGTGCAAAGGTATCTATCCTGGATATTGATGCGAACCGGGGAGAGAAGATCGCCCGTGAGCTGGGTAAGGTTGTAGTCTTCTGCCGCACGGATGTAACTGACGAGGGCTCGGTTCAGACTGCAATCGACGCTACCATGAAAACCTTCGGGGCCATCCACGTGAATGTGAACTGCGCCGGAATCGGTCCCGCAGAGAAGGTGTTAGGCAAGAAGGGTGTTATGTCGATCGAGAAGTTTAGCAAGGTCGTGCAACTGAATTTGATCGGTACGATTAACGCCATTCGGCTGTCTGCGGAAAAGATGGCTCTGAATACCCCAAACGAGGATAACGAGAAGGGCGTAGTTGTCAACACAGCTTCAACAGCGGCATTTGATGGGCAAATTGGGCAGGCCGCTTATAGCGCCTCCAAGGCCGGGGTGGTAGGCATGACGCTGCCCATTGCACGGGAACTTGCCGAGCACGGTATTCGCGTGGTGACCATCGCACCGGGCCTTTTCCGGACGCCCCTTGCAGAGACCTTGCACCCCAAAGCAATCGAGGCCCTTGAAAGCCAAATTCCGTTTCCAAAAAGGCTCGGCAAACCCTCTGAATTTGCGATGCTGGTGGGACACATCATAGAGAACCCGATGTTCAACGGTGCGACCCTACGGCTGGATGGAGCCCTCAGGATGACTGCAAGATAGCATGGATACTTTGTTTTCCTGAGAGGGAGAGTTCAAAAATTACGTGGCAACAGGGAGGCATATAGTATGGATTTCAAGACGATTGTTTATGAAAAGACTGATGGTATTGGTGTGATCACCTTCAACCGGCCAAAGGCCATGAACGCAATCAACAGCGAGTATATGCAAGAGATGGTACACCTATTGGATACAATCGTGCACGATGGCGCGGTTCGATCGGTCATTGTCACGGGTTGCGAGAAGGTGTTTGCGGCAGGTGCAGACATAAGGGAGGCCGTTCGTGTCCAGAGCCCGGCCGGGGCACGAGAGTTTGCGAACAAGTTCCGGGACATGTTGGACAGACTCGCAGGGTTGAGTATTCCGGTGATTGCCGCCGTGAATGGCCTAGCCTTTGGTGGCGGCTGTGAGATTATACTGGCCTGCGACATCCGGATCGCTGCTGAAAACGCAAGCTTTGCCCTACCGGAGATTAAGCTCGGGGTGCTGCCCGGAGCTGGCGGCACGCAGCGGTTGCCGAGGCTGGTTGGTATGGGTAGGGCCAAGGAGTTATTGTTCAGCGGTGACCCGATCGACGCGCAGGAGGCCTTTCGGATCGGTCTGGTAAACAAGGTAGTTCCTGGCGACTCTCTGATGGATGAAGCCAGGAAGATGGCCAGGACCTTTATTGCCAGGCCAGGGTATGCGTTGATGATGATCAAGGAGCTTGTCGACAGCGGGCTGAACATGGACCTGAACTCTGCTCTTGCCCATGAGGCTCGATGCTTTGAAATTCTCTTCTCCACAGAAGATCAGAAAGAGGGGATGCAGGCCTTTGTGGAAAAGAGGAAACCCGTGTTCAAAAACCGATAGCCACCTTTCAGCCTAGAAGGGAAACAGAGATCAAGAACAAGAGGAGGAGACGAACAATGGTTGGAATCACTTCTTATGGGGCTTATATCCCCCGCTACCGGCTTCTTCGCAAGACGATCTACGACGCTATGGGCTGGTTCAATGGGGCCACCGTCAGCGTGGCCAAGGGACAAAAGGCTGTAGCAAACTATGACGAGGACAGCGTTACGATGGCCGTAGCAGCTGCACAAGACTGCCTGAAAGGGGTCACACGGGACAAAATAGGCGGTCTGTCCCTGAGTTCAACGACCGTTCCTTATCTGGAGCGGCAGAATGCCGCAATCTGTTCAGCCGCTCTGGCGCTCAGACCGGATATCCGGACAGCCGACTTTGGGACCTCTCTAAAATCGGGGACGACAGCCCTCCTTTACGCATGCGAGACGGTCCAAGCAGGCGGCATCGAAAGCTTTCTTGTCTGTGCCGCGGACTGCCGCCAGGGGAAGCCAGGGAGCACCCTGGAACACACCCTTGGAGACGGTGCGGCGGCGATTCTTGTCGGGAAGGATGACGTAGTGGCTGAACTAAAGGGGAGCTATTCTCTCACGCGCGACATTGCTGACTACCGGCGAACGGATGAAGACGCTTTCGTCCGTAGCTGGGAGGAGAGATGGATCCGTGACGAGGGGTACGGGAAGACCCTCATGGCCGCGGTACAGGGATTCCTGAAAAAATATGACATACCCATCGACGCCTTTGCAAAGGTGATCATTGCCTGTCCCTCCAGTGGTGCCGTGAGAGGGATTGCGAAGCGACTGAAAATCGATCCCTCTCAGCTCCAGGACAATCTGATGGATAACGTTGGCGATACTGGGTCGGCCATGTCGCTTATGGGGCTGGTTTCAGCGCTCGAGGAGGCAAAACCAGGGGACAAGATCCTGGTGGTGAGCTATGGGAGCGGAAGCGACGTTCTGTTCTTCGAGGCAACGGACAAGATCGAAACGATAAGAGACAGAACAGGGATCAAAGGACATGTCAACCAGTGGGTGGAACTGGACAAGTATACAAAATACCTGGTGTACCGTGATCTGATACCGGTAGAGGTCGGTATTCGCGGCGAGGAAATGCCCCCGGTACGATTGTCGGTAATGCACCGGGAGGGCAGCACCATGGCAGCGCTCTGCGGGTCGCGCTGCAAAGCCTGCGGGACCCCGCAGTACCCAAAACAACACGTGTGCGTCAACCCGGACTGCGGCGCGGTAGATCAGATGGAGGATTATCCTTTCCAAGACAAAATCGGGAGAGTGAAATCCTTTACCCGCGACAACCTGGCCTTCAGTATCTCGCCGCCGGCCATGTACGGCCTCATCGACTTTGAGGACGGCGGAAGACTCCACCTGGACATCACGGACAGTGAGCTGGATCAGCTCGATGAGGGCACCCCGGTGAAGATGGGGTTTCGACGCAGATACGCGGACAAAAGACGAGGCATCTATGCATATTTCTGGAAGGCCATCCCCGTGAACGTGGAGGCAAAGAAATAAAGGAACGTAATCATGGCGAAAGGAAGGTAATCATGGCGAAAGGAATCAAGAACAAAACGGCCATTATCGGCATGGGATGCACGAAGTTCGGCGAGTTCTGGGACAAGAGTGCGGATGATCTGATCGTGGAGGCCTGTCAGGAGGCGTTGCGGGATGCAGGAATCAAGGTCAAGGATATTGACGCAGCTTGGTGGGGTGCGGCCGTGGAGGATGTGAGCTTCGGAAGGAGCGGGGTGCCCCTTGCAAGGGCCCTGAAGCTCAAGAACATCCCGGTGACAAGAGTGGAGAACTACTGTGCTACAGGGACGGAGGCGATCCGCGGTGCCTGCTACGCAGTCGCGTCGGGTGCGTGTGATGTTGCCTTGGCCGTGGGGTGTGAGAAGCTGAAGGACACCGGGTTCGGAGGGCTGCCGGATGTGGGGCCGGGGGAAGAGTTTAAGTTCTACTACCCGAACTTTACGGCACCCGGCATGTTCGCACAAGTTGCCAATGCCTATTTCCGGCGGTATGGCCTGAGCCGTGAAGAAGGGAAACGGATGCTCGCCAGGGTGTCCTGGAAGAGTCATCAGAACGGCGTCATGAACCCCAGGGCACATCTCCGGGTCGCCCCCGACCTGGAGAGCATGATTGCCGCGCCGATCATTGCGGATCCGCTTTCCCTTTTCGATTGCTGCGGAGTCAGTGACGGTGCCGCGGCCGCTATCGTGGTCAGGGCGGAAATGGCAAAGGATTTCAGGGCGGATCCGATCTACATAAAGGCTCTTCAGATGTCGTTGACTCCCGGCACTGGGCTGATGCACCAAAGCTGGGACTGCACTCATATTCATTCCACCCGAATCGCAGGGGCGAAAGCCTATGAAGAGGCAGGCATCTCTGTGCCCAGGGAAGAGATCAGCCTGATGGAGGTACACGACTGTTTCTCCATCAATGAGTTGATCACGTATGAGTGCCTGGGGATCTCTCCTGTGGGCGAGGCGAGGCACGATGTCGAAGCGGGGTTCTTTGATCTCGATGGGAAGATTCCCTGCCAGAGCGACGGCGGCCTGAAATGTTTCGGCCATCCGATTGGAGCCTCGGGGATACGGATGGCCTACGAGATTTACAAGCAGCTTCAGGGGAAGGCAGAACCCGAGAAAAGGCAGATCAAAAAGGATCTCCGGTTAGGGCTGACCCACAATCTCGGAGGGTTTCCGGGCAGTACAGTCTGCAGCGTTGCGCTTTTCGGAAACGAACTCTAGTCATGAAGGTCATGCCCAATGCACCTATCTCTTCACGAAACACGCCATTTCGCACTTGTCGAAGAACAACTGAGGGCGAAATTCTCTGACTTAGGTTATACAAAAGGAGAAAAAGGACAAGCCCAGGACAATCGTGACCGCAGCGATCACAGGAAGCATTCACACCCGACCATGACACCCCGTTTGCCGATCACGCCGAAGCAGATTGCCGACGAGGTTGTCCGGTGCCCGCGAACTGGGCATAGAGCCTGCCAAACCGGACGAGGCAAGGAAGATCCTTGGCCTCAAAGGACTTGGCAAGGTGAACTATTAACGAGTACTGGCGACTATTGCCAGGTTTTCGATAAAGGGAAACAGATTGACGTTGGAGAATAATAGGACCGAGAAAACAAGGAAGGGGGGGAAATGGAAAACCGGGTTTGCATCGTTGGAATCGGTTTCGTGGAATCGGAACCGTCTGTTCTTGGGTTATCTCATAAGGAGCTTCTCTTTCATTCCACCCGAAAGGCCCTGGATGACGCCGGGCTCGAGAGGAAAGATATTGGTGGGGCCATTACCTCCTCTTATGATTTCCTGGAAGGGAGGAGTCTTTCCAATCAATACTCCCTGGATTCCATTGGCGGTGTGATGAAGCCATGCGATTTGAGGTTGGGTGAGGATGGTATCTACACTCTGTTTGCCGGCTATATGGAGGTAATGACCGATCCGTCCAAATTCGTCGTTGTCGCTTCGGTCCAGAAGGCCTCGGATATGGGGGGCCCTGAAGGATCCACTTATCCAAAGCTCGTATTGGCGTCTATGGAGCCGGTATTTTCACGCCCTGTGTGCAGTTCCATTCCCAATGTGATGGGTATTGAGGCCGTCCTTGCCGCTATGGAGGCGAGGGCCTTCATGGAACGAACGGGACTCACGGAGGAACAATTGGCCAAAGTCGCGGTCAAGAACCTGAACAATAACAACTCCGGCACAAAGAAAGCCGGAGCCGATTTAGGAGATGTCCTCAATTCGGAAATGCTCTCCTGGCCGATCCGTCGATTGATGAAGGCAAAAGAAACAGATGCTGCGTGTACGCTCATTCTCGGCTCCGAGAGGAAGGTCAGATCTATGACAAAGCCGATGGTCTTTATTCGGGGTATTGGCTGGTGTTCGGACCAGAGTCATCTGGCCTTTCGCCCGCAGGGCGTTGCCAGGGAGACCAAGGGGGCAGCTTCTCAGGCCTACAAGATGGCTGGCGTTCAACACCCGGACAAGGAGATCGATCTGGGAGAAATCAGCGACTGGTATGCCCACAGGGAACTGATGCACTGCGAAGCCCTGGGTTTTTGCAGTGCAGAGGAGATGGGCTCGCGCATTGCCGATGCAGCGTTTGAGAAAGCTGGGGCACTTCCGATCAATGTGTCGGGAGGCCTTCTTGGCAGGGGAAATGCTATCGGCACCTCGGGCCTGCTCCGGGTTGCCCAGGTAGCGTTACAGATTCGTGGCCAAGCCAATGGCTATCAGGTCCCAGGGGTTGGGGTGGGGTTGGCTCACTCGTGGAGCGGGATTCCAGTGGCCTGCGCTGGTGTGACGGTCTTGAGCAAATGGTAACTACGGCAAATTCAACCTAACTCTGGAGAGAATTGTAATCATAAATGGAGCAGAACATGACTCGAAAAGTCGCTATTGTCGGCGTCGGGATGCAGCTATTTGAGTTTCGCAAGAAAGAGACAGTGGAGGAGATGATCTTCGATGTCACACGGAATGCATTGGAGAACAGTCAGCTCTCGAAGGAGGATATCGATGCAGTGGTCTACGGGTCAGCCGCGGATGCCTTCTGTGGGATCCACAATTCCGATAAGGTTGCGATCGATGCTTCCGGGGGTATTTTGAAGCCGACGATGCGCAATAGTACGAGCGGTTCCACGGCCATTTCAACCCCGATATTGGGGTACACACACGTTGCTTCCGGTTTGTTCGACCTGGTCATGGTGATCTGCTACGAGAAGATGAGTGAGAATCTTGCGGCTCAGGCTGTCTTCAGCACGTGCTATGACGAAACCTTTGTGAGGCCTCTGGGATTGAACGTTCCGATCCAGTGCGGTCTGGAGGCCCGAGCCTATCTTCACCGTTATGGGCTTACAGAACGGCAGATGGCCAAGGTGTCGGTCAAGAATCGTGGCAATGCGATGTCAAATCCTTATGCTCAGTTGCCAATGAAACTGACGGTGCATGATGTCATGTCCTCACCGTATCTATCCTGGCCGGTCAAACGTCTGGATACCTCTCCTGTGACCGATGGAGCACGGGCAGTCGTTTTTGCTTCCGAAGATGTAGCCAGGGAGCTAACCGATGATCCTGTTTGGGTTAAGGGTGTGGGTCGCGGGGCGGATTCTTTCTGGTTCATGGGTAGGCGCAATAATGATCTGGGACGGCTTGATTATGCCTACCTGGCGGCGAAACAGGCTTATGACATGGCCGGCATCCAGAATCCGATGGCAGAGATCGATTATGCGGAAGTCTACGATCCGTTCACCTACAAGGAGATGCAGCATTGTGAGGCATTGGGCCTTTGCCCTGAGGGCGGAGCCGGTCGCATGATCGACGAAGGAATCTCCCTTAAGGAAGGGGCACTGCCTGTTAATGCCTCAGGGGGGCTTCAGGGCGAGGGAAATCCGATTGGCGCTGGCATGTCGAGACTTTGTTGGTGTTATCTTCAGATCAAGGGACAAGCAGGAGCCTGTCAGGTTCCAAAGGAAGTGAACACAGCCGTGTGCAACGGATGGGGTGGCATGTTTCAATACAACGCGGTGATGGTGATTGGCCGTAACTCCTAATCCGCAGAAAACAAAAAGTTACATAAAGAACCGGATCCCAGAGCTATATCTTGAAATTCAGCGGTGTATCCATAGAGAGAAGGTCCATGGAACAATTCAGGCTCAATTGTATCCTCAGCGTACCGGAATAGATGACTTGGTAACTGAGGGCCGAGTGGTGAAAGGGGGAAGCTTATGAAAGACATTCGGTTTGATGGGAAAGTCGCTGTTATTACTGGTGCTGGAGGGGGTCTTGGCAGGAGTCATGCGCTACTTTTTGCAAGCAGGGGGGCCAAGGTCGTTGTCAATGACGTGGGAGGGGCTGGCGATGGTACAGGGGCAGGTACAAGGATGGCTGACAATGTGGTGGAAGAAATTAGGGCAATAGGCGGTGAGGTGGTTCCAAACTACGATTCGGTAGCAACGGTACAAGGTGGGGCGAACATAATAAAGACTGCTATTGACCATTTCGGAAGAGTGGACATCCTGATCAACAATGCGGGGATTCTCAGAGATGCAAGTTTCCTGAAGATGCCCGAGGATGCCTGGGACATCATCTTCTCGGTACACGTGAAAGGTGCGTATTGTGTGACAAAGGCAGTCTGGCCACTTATGCGGGATCAGGGGTATGGACGGATCATCATGACCAGTTCTGCAGCCGGGATCTACGGCAATTTCGGGCAGGCCAATTATTCGGCCGCAAAGATGGCACTTATCGGCCTGGGACAGACATTGGCCCTGGAAGGCAAAAAACACAACGTCTATACAAACATTATTGCACCAGCGGCTGACAGTCGCCTGACCGCTACTGTGCTTCCTGATGATATCAGGATAAAGCTGAAGCCAGAGTATGTTTCTCCCCTTGTGGCCTATCTTTGCAGTGACCAGTCTGAGGAGAATGGAAACCTCTTCGAGGTGGGAGGTGGGTTCTTCTTCTATCTCAGGTGGTACCGATCACCCGGCCTGATCCTTAAGCCTGACGAGGTAACGATTGAAAAGGTTGCTGAGAATCTTGACGAGGTTAAGGATATGACCAATGCCAAGGCCATATTGGGCATTCAGGAATCAAGTGCGA
>Ga0315283_10003836_pt1 | contig 12916 bp, 9 predicted proteins | sample YL17G09_0_MG_FD_204541 | JGI IMG/M metagenome (GOLD analysis project Ga0315283, IMG submission 204541) | Sediment microbial communities from Yellowstone Lake, YNP, Wyoming, USA - YL17G09_0 | ecosystem: Environmental > Aquatic > Freshwater > Lake > Sediment | place: USA: Wyoming | collected...
GCCACGAGTTCAAGGAATTCCGCAAGGTCATCGTCTACGACGACCTCCATGTGATTGTCCGGTCGGTGCTCGATGGCGACGGCATTGCGTTCATCTCGCGCGACATCGTGGACGAGCACATTGCGGCAGGCCGGCTGACCGCGCACTACGTGCCCGGCTTCACCCATGCCCGAGACCGGCGGCTGGTTGTCAGCCAGGGCGCTGCCATCGTCGGACCGATCCGTCAGTTCGTCGGGTCGATGTTCGACCACTTTGGACTGCCGCTGCCCGAGGCCCTTGCGGATTCCGGGGTGACGGTATCCGCCGCCGCCGTCGGATCCCGTCCCGCGGTCGTCCCCCCTTTTCCGTCCCAGGCGCGTCCGGCCGGTCGAACGGGTGCGCGGCGGCCCAAGGGTTCGCGGTTGGATCGGCACAGCACGGTGCTCTGAGATTCGCCGGAAGCACCCTCGATTCAGGACGGGGTAGAATCCCGAGCATGGTCACCAGGGGGCACCATGCGCCCTCCCCCCGCCACGCGCATCATCGCAGGCCGCTGAGTTCGCGACGCCATGTTCTGCGGTGGGTCCTCGGCTTCGGCCTCGCGCTGCCCTTTCTGGGTGCGCTGGTTGCCATGGTGCGCCGAGTCCAGGCCACCAACGTTCCTGCTGATGTGACGGTCCCGCCCGACGTGCCCGTCGGTCTTTCGGTAGTCGAGTCGGCCATCGTCCACCGGGAAGCGAACGGTTTCGTGCGTGCATACTCCGCACGGTGTACGCACCTGGGCTGCCTGATCGACCGCGTCGTTGCCGACGAAGCGATCTGCCCATGCCACGGATCCCGCTACCGCCCGGACGGCACGGTCGCGGCCGGGCCCGCCAGTCGTTCGCTCAGGCCGCTCCGGGTCGAGCCGGATGCGGCAACCGGAGGCTGGATTGCCCGTGCCTCCTGAGCGCCCCGGGCACCGGCCCGTCATCACGCTTCCCTGGGGCACGATCGGCGACCTGGCGACCGCCGCGTTCGTCGTCGCGGCCGCGTCTGGCGTGGCGGTGGCTGTGCCATACGACACGCAGGACGCCTACGGGTCGATCGCCGGCATCCTCCTCGCCAACCCCGCGGGAGCGTTCTTTCGCAACCTGCACTACTGGGCCGGCCAACTGTGCCTGGTGCTGACGCTGGTCCACGTGTGGGACCACCTACGAGCCAGCACCGAGCGTCGGGTGAGCCGGGGCGTCTGGCTGCGCCTCGCCCTGACGCTGCCCTTGCTGGCCTTCATCATGCTCTCGGGGTTCTTGCTGCGCGGCGATTCCGACGCACGCCAGGCGCTGCGCATCCTCACCGAGGCCACCTCGCAGATCCCCGTTCTGGGTCCCCTTGCCGCAACCATGATGTTCGGTGCGGGCGAGCGCCTTGGCGTGATCTATGTGCAGCATGCGGCGACGGCGACAATCGCCGTCTGGCTATTCATCATCGAGCACGCACGTCGGGGCGTGTGGCCCCGCGCCTCGGCATTCGTGGCCGTGACGGTGGTGACGAGCGCGATCTCCCTGGTCGTGTCGCCGGGCCTGCACGACGGGCTGGCAACCGTGATCAAGGGCCCGTGGTACTTCCTGGGCCTTCAGGAGATTCTGCACTGGACGCCCTGGCCGCTGGTCGTCGTGCTGGCGGGCTTCGCCATCATCGGTGCGCTCTACGCGTTGCGGGTCGTCTCTGCGCGACGAGCGGCCTGGACGAAGGTCGTCCTGCTCGTGCTTGCGCTCGTCTACCTCGGCCTCTGCGGCGTGGGGGCATTCCTGCGGGGAGAGAACTGGGCATGGGCTCCGGCGTGGCCGGCCGGCGCAGGCAACGTGCGCTTCGGGTGGCTGTTTGGCCCGACGCCCGGCGCGCCGAACCCCCTGCCCTCGCCGCTGCCCGTGGTCCTGGGACGCCCGGAAGGCTGCCTGCTCTGCCACAAGGGCGTCACGGGACTGGGCAACTCGCACCGGCCGGAGGCCGTTGGGTGCGCTTCCTGCCACGGCGGCGACGTGTTCTCACTCGACAAGGCTCGCGCGCATTCGGGCATGGAGCTCATCCCGGGCAACCTGGCCTCGGCCCGGCTGGGGTGCGGGCAGGCGGCGTGTCACGCCTCCATCATCCCCCGCGTAGAACGGTCGCTGATGGCCACGATGAGCGGGATCGTCGCCGTCAATCGCACCGTGTTCGGCGAACCACTGAGTGCGGCCGCGGGAGTGCTGCCTCACGTGCAGCAGTTGGGACGATCTCCGGCAGACACGCACCTGCGGCAGCTGTGCGCCTCTTGTCATCTCGGCGCGGAGAAGACCGCACTCGGCCCGAATGACGAAGCGTCACGCGGAGGCGGCTGCAACGGGTGCCACTTGTCATACAGCGCGGCGGCGCTTGAGGCGCTGACGCGCTACGAAGGGCAGAAGGCGCGCGGTGGGGCCGAGGTGCCATCGGTCCATCCGGCGCTGTCGCTCGACATCGACAACGGGCAGTGCTTCGGCTGTCATAGCCGATCCGGGCGCATCTCGACGAGTTACGAAGGCTGGCACGAAGTCCACGAGCCGCCGGCCGCCGCATCAGACCCTGGCCGCCCTGCTCCATCGCGTTTCCGCGCGCTGCAGGACGAGCGGGTGTTCGAGCGCGTCCTGCCCGATGTTCACCAGCAGCGCGGCCTCGACTGCATCGACTGTCATACGTCTGTGGAGGTGATGGGGGACGGCGTCCCGCGGGCGCGCAAGGGCGAGCAGCTCCGGGTCGCGTGCGAGGACTGCCATGCGCGGCCGGAAGCCGGTCTTCCCGCCGTTCCGTCCTCCGGCATCGATCCGGAGTCCCGTCGCATTCTCGCGGTGCGCAACTGGCCGGCGCCGGCACCAGGCCGGTTTGCACGATCGGCGCGAGGCGACGTGCTCGTGAACGTGGCGATCGACGAACACGGCGCCGCGACTCTCGTGCGCAAACGCACGGGCGAACGGCGGGAGCTCAAGACGTCGGCTCCGGTCTGCACCGAAGGGCCTGGCCATGCCAGGCTCTCCTGCGGCAGCTGCCACACCGCCTGGGCGCCGCGCTGCCCCACCTGCCACACCTCGTTCGATCCCGCGGCAGAGGCGTACGACTGGGTGGACGACGCGAATGTCCGGGGCGCGTGGAAGGAATCGTCCGGCCCGTTCGCCGCGGATCCGCCGACGCTCGGCGTCCGGCTGCTGCCCGCAGGGCCAGGCGGGCGCCGCGACGTCATCGACACGTTCGTGCCCGGGATGGTCCTGACGATCGATCGCAACCGGCTGCCGGGCCGGCCTCCGGACCCCGTCTTCCGGCGGCTGTATGCGCGCATCGAACCCCATACCACGCGACGCGAGGCACGTTCGTGCGAGTCGTGCCACAACGATCCGGTCGCGCTCGGCTATGGCGCCGGAACGCTGCGCTACGAGCGATCGGCGGCCGGCGGCCGATGGACGTTCGACGCCGCCTCCCCAGCGCTCACGGCCGACGGCCTGCCGGCCGACGCCTGGATTCCCTTCCTTGGCAGCCGCACCGGTATGCTGTCGACGCGTGAAGACGTGCGGCCGTTCACTGTGGACGAGCAACGCAGGATTCTGCGCGTCGGCGCCTGCCTCACCTGTCATGGGGCCGCGTCGCCCGTCATGCGAAACGCGGTAAGTGATTTCGAGGGCGTGATGGCCCGGCGCAGCCAGCGGTGCGTTCTCCCGGCCTGGGAGTGATCCGCCCGCGCCTCGCCCTACCCGTTGCCGGTGCGCGCACCGTGCGTCTGGCGTTACAATGCGGTTATCGCGTCAGGTATGAGCGGCGTGGACCCGATGCTGCGGTCGGGCGGGCCATGTGTCCGACCGCGATGAGGACCGCATGACCAGAGATGAAATGCTGGCGTTCTGCGACAGGCGCGTCGAGTCCTGGAAGCGGCGCGACCCGGCCGCCCTCGCCTCCGACCACACCGAGCGTGGCACGGTCGTCAGCCCCATCTACTCGAGAATCGCTGGGCGGGACGCCATCCAGAGGTCCTACGAGTCGCTGTTCCAGTCCTTCCCGGACTGGTCGATGAATAACGAGCCGCCCCTCATCGACGGAAACCGGGTGGCCGTGCCGTTCACGGCTAAGGCCACCCACGCGGGCCGCTTCATGGGACTGGATGGCACAGGCCGCCGCTGCGAGATCCATGGCGTCCTGCTGATGCAGATGGCCGACGGTCTGATCGCGGACGAGCGGCGCGTCTACGACTTCACCGGCCTGCTGATTCAATTGGGCGTGCTCCGGGGCAAGCCGGGCGTCTGAGGGCGGCGCTAGCAGCCGTCCTTCTTCTTCTTCGGCCCGGCGGGCCTGGCGCCGCTCGGCGAGGGCGGCGCGGCCACCTTTGGCATATCCGCGGTTTGGGGCAGGGCCATGCCCGGCATGGCGGATGCCCCGGCCGCCACGGCGGCGGCGCTTCGGAACTGGCCGCCGAAATAGGCCGCGACAGCCCGGCGCCGGTCATCGCGGGCGCGCTCGGTCGCCGTCGGGTTGTCCGCGACGGCCGGGAACAGGACCTGGTCCTTCCACTCCTCGAGGCCGCCCTTCAGCATGTAGACGGACCTATAACCCTGCGCCCGCAACAGCATCCAGGCCTGAGCCGAGTGGATCCCGCCTTCCGAGTAGAGGATGATTTTCTCCTGCCGGCCGAGCCCGGCATCGGTGAGCACGTTCACCGGCACGTTCACCGCCGTCGGGATGTGGTACCGGCCGAACTCCCCCTCGGTACGCAGGTCGACGAGCCGGTAGTCCGCGCGGCTTTCGATGATCCAGGCCGCGAGTTCGGGCGCCTCGACGTGGTCGGCCTCGGTGCCGACGACCAGCGCCAGTTCCCTGGCATCCAGGGTGACCTTGCTCCCGGGATACGGCGCCGCGAAGAGGGCGACTGCGCCGAGCGCGACCGCCGCGACGGCGAGTTTCTGATTCAGCGTGAGCCGCGAGATCCAGCCGCGCATGCCCTACTCCACCGACGCCGCGAACTTCTTCTCGAGCAGCCCGGCGCCGTAAAACCCGCCGACCGCCATCAGCACGACGGCAAAGACGACCACGCCGTACGGCAGCCCGAACGCTCCGGGAATCGTCATCGCATCTCCCGCGCCGCTCAGGTAGAAGCCTTTCAGCAGCGGGAACATCTCGGCGAACGCGAACATGCCCGCGAAGATGCCCAGCACGTAAATCAGCCCGTCGACGCGGCCGGTTGCGGTCGCGGCCACGGACGTGCCCGGACAGTAGCCACCGATGACGAACCCCGCTCCGAGGATAAGGCCGCCGACGACCTGCGGCACGAGGTAAGTCGGCACAAGGTACACGAGCGAGAGATCGAGCCAGCCCATCCAGGCGAGATAGGTCACGCCCAGCATCGCGGTGACGATGGCCGTGAACATGACTTTGAACACGGCAAGGTCGTTCAGGTAGAACTGCGACACCAGCTTCCGGGCGCTTCCGAACCCGGCCCGCTCCAGGAAGAACCCGAAGCCGATGCCGATGAGGAACGCGAGGACCAGGCTGGTCTCCTCGCCGAACATCCCGTATTGGTAGAAGGGTGCTGTCATCGCCATTGCCACCTTACGAAATACGCCACGGCGTAAGCCCCGGCGAACACCATCATCATGAACGCCCAACTGCCCAGGTTCAGTAGCGCGCCGCCTGTCAGCGCCTGGCCGCTCGTGCACCCGCGGGCAAGCGCCGCGCCGAAGGCCATCAGCACGCCGCCCGCGAACGCCATCGCCAGCCGCGCGCGCACCGATACGCGGGGCCCCTTTTCCGTCATCAATCTCGCGCGGCCGGCCAGCAGTCCCGAGAACATCGCGCCGGCGAACAGGCCGATGACCTCGAACAGCAGCCACGACTTGAGCGGCGACGACCCGTCGTCGGTCAAGTACCCGGCCATGAACTCATTGTTCCTGGCGTGCTCCGGGGCGACGCTGCTCACGGCCCACGCGATGACCGAGTTGAACGCGCCCGACGCCCCCAGCCCGCGCCCGACGAGGACGAACGCGGCCAGCAGCACTAGGCCCAGTCCGATCCCGGCCAGGTACGGATTCATGTACGGCTGCGGGCGCCGCCCGTGTGCGGCGTGGGCACCCGGGGATATGTCGTGTGTCTGTGCTGTCGTCATATGACTCCGTGCTTGCTGTCTGACTAGCCCCTAGCCCCCAGCCCCTAGTCTCTAGTGAATCCTCATGGCCCCATGCGCCCAGTGGCTCACCTGCCCCGCGGACACGATCACCCACCTCAAGGCCAGCCCGCCGGCCATCACCATGATCGGCGCAATCGGCGTGTGCTGAATCCAGTGGCGGACCGCCAGCAACTGGATGACGAGCGGGATGACGATGCCGAGGCCGATCACGAACACCCAGAACGGCGCAGTGTACGGCCCGCCCAGGAAGAGCCGCGCCGCTTCGACCTGCGGCGCGCTGCCGGCCAGCAATCCCAGCAGGAAGAGCGCCAGGATGCCCAACTCCGACGCCAGCACGACGTTGTCGATGCGCACGGTCAACGCCCGCTCGTCCGGGCTGTGCGTCACGAGGTGCCCGAAGGCCGCCGCGGCCGACACGCCGGACGCCAGAAACAGCACGCCAAGGATGCCGCTGTTCCACAGGGGGCGCGCCCCGAGTGAACTCAGGAGCACACCTGTGTAGACGCCCAGCGCGACGCCAATGACCATGCTGCCGACGCCGATGATGCGGACGATCTCGCGTCTCCCCTGGAGCGTGGTGGTAATCCGCTCGACCGTCTGGCTGAGGTCTTCCAGAACGATCGGCGGGCGAACCAGCCACGTCAGCACGAGCACCGGGTAGACAAGCAGCAGAATCCATGACCCCCAGGACATGGGCGAGGTCCACTCGAACGTCGTGTAGAGGCGCCACACGTACCACTTGTGCTCGAGGTCGAGGAAGAGCGCGAGCATGCCGAGGCTGAGGAGCACGAGGCTCAGGCCTGGCAGCGCCGAGAGCAGGGGGGAACGGCGCGTGTGCCGTCCGCCGAGCATGAAGTAGCCGGTCAGCAGCATGTTGCCGGCCACCCACCCGCCCAGAAACAGGTAGACGGGAATCTGCCAGGCCCAGACGTGCACGAAGGGGTCGATCAGGTGATTGTGCCGCGTGATGAACAGTTCAGGCGTCATCGCATCCCCCTCAGTCCAGGTAGTAGATGCGCGGCTTGGTCCCGGCCGCGGGGAGGAGCGGGTGCGCCTGGCGCGAGGCCAGCTTCCGGCTGATCGCGCTGTCGGGGTCGTCCAGGTCACCGAACGTGAAGCAGTGCGTCGGGCAGACCGACACGCAAGCCGGGTCGAGCCCTTCCTTCACGCGGTGCACGCAGAGCGTGCACTTGTCGGCGTATCCCTCGGGATGGATGAACCGCGCGTCGTACGGGCACGAGGCGAGGCATGCCTTGCACCCGATGCACTCCTCGTGCGTGACAAGCACAAGGTTGCCGAACTGGTCCACGTGGCTGGCGCCGGTCGGACAACAGGTCACACACGGCGGGTTGTCGCAATGGTTGCACCGTTCCGACCGGATTTCCTGGTGCAGGGTCGGGAACGTGCCGACGGTCTCATACGCGATCCAGTCGCGATTGAAGCCCTCCGGCACGCGGTTCTCCGTCTTGCAGGCGACCACGCAGTCCATGCACCCGACGCAGAGTCGGGTATCGATTGCCATGCCGTACCGTGCCATCGCTTACGCCTCCGCCTCGATGGCCACGAAGTTGACGTTCATGCCCGTGCCGCCCATCAACGGATCCGTCTTGAACCTGGTGACCAGCTGGGCATCGCTCGCCCCGCGACCCACCGCGCGGCGCAGCCGTACCGCCCGCTGCCCGAAGCCGTGCACCATGTAGACGCAGTCCGGGCGGATGCGCTGTGTGGCTTTCAACTTCACCCTGTTGCTGACCACGCCGTCCTGGTTCGTCAGCCGGACGTACCGCCCGTCGGCGAGGCCCATCCGCGCGGCCACGTCGGCATTCAGCCAGAGCTCGTTCTCTTCCATCATCTCGTGCAGGATCGGATTGGACTGCGTGCGGCCGAACGAGTGCACGGGCGCCCGGCCGAACAGCAGCCTGAACATGCCGGACGGAGGCTCCGCCGGCTTCGTGTACTTCGGCACCGGATCGAATCCCTTGTCGCGGAGCGCCGTCGAGTAGAAGTCGATCTTGCCTGACGCCGTCGGGAACTCCGGCACGACGCCGTCCTCGTAGTAGATCGGCTGCGGCCGCCCGTGGATGACGCCCTTCTGCTTCAGTTCGGCGAAGCTCAGCCCCGCCTTCGTGAGCCGGTAGTCGAGGTACTCCTCGATCGTCTTCCAGGGATAGTACGACTCGAGGCCCAGCTTCTTCGCCAGCTCGCGGGCGATCCACCAGTTCGGCTTCTGGTCGTGCGGCGACGGGACGACCGGCTGCCGCAGCGCCACGAAGGGCTCGCGGAACAGCTCCGGGTTCAGATCGTCGTAGCGCTCGAGATACGTCGACTCCGGCAGCACGACGTCGGCCCATCCGGCCATCTCGCCCGGAATCACGTCGACGACCACCATCAGGTCGAGGCTCTGGATGGCCTTGATGGTCTCGGCCTCGTTCGGCAGCGCGGTGACGAGGTTCGTGGCGTACGTGAACCATCCCTTGATCGGATACGGCTGGCCGGTGATCGTCGCCTCGCGAATGCCCGTCGTCAAGGTCTCAAGGGCGAAGGGGTACTTGCCTCCGGGGTTGTCGACTTTTCCCTTTTCCGACTTCGGGTACGGCGGGTACGGATAGCCAGGGATGTCCATCGACACAGGAGTGTAGAAGCCTCCCTTGCGCCCCCAGCTTCCAAGCAGCGCGTTCAGCAGCGCAACCGCCCTCGACCGTTGCGCATCGTCTCCGTACCAGGTGGCGTGGCGCCCGGGGTGCACGAGCGTGGCCGGACGATAGCGGGCCATTTCGCGGGCCGTCTCGCGGATGACAGCCGGCTCGATCCCCGTCTCCGGGTAGGCCCACTCCGGGGTGTACGGCGCAAGTTCCGCGGCGAAGGCCTCGAAGCCGAACCCGTGCTGCGCGACGTAATCCTTGTCGTACAGCCCCTCCGTCACGAGCACGTGCATCCACGCGAGCACCAGCGCCAGATCCGTGCCCGGCTTGATCGGCAGATAGTGCTTCGCCTTGCCTGCCGCGATCGAGAAGCGCGGATCGACGACGATGAGGCTCGCGCCAGCGTCCATGGCTTCGGCGAACTCCTGCACCTGCGTGTTGTGCATGTTCTCGCCGAGATGCGATCCGATGAGCACGAGACAGCGGGCGTTGCGGATGTCGGTCCGCTCGGGAGACCCAACCTCCTCGCCGAAGGTCAGGTGGAACCCGACGTCGCGCGGGCCGCGGCACTGGGCAAACGACGGTGCTGCGATGTTCGACGAGCCGTAGGCCTTGATTGTGTGCTTGAGGAACGTGCCGCCGAGCCCGTGCGAGAAGAGCGCGACGGCCTCGGGGCCGTACCTGGCCTTGATGGCCTGCATCTTCCCGGCGATGTGGGTGAGCGCCTCGTCCCAGGTGACCTGCGCCCAGACGTCCTCGCCGCGCCGCCTGCTCCGGATGAGCGGGGCCTTCAGCCGGTCGTCGTCGAAGTGCGCGCCGATGCCTCCGGTGCCGCGGGGACAGAGGCGGCCGCGGCTCAAGGGGTCGTCCGGGTTGCCCTCGATCTTCCAGAGCTTCCCGTCCTCGACGTAGGCAATCGCGCCGCACTTCCAGAAGCAGATGTCGCAGAAGGTCGGGATCTTGCGGATGCCCTTGACGGGTGCTTCTTCGCCGGCGGCGCGGCCCGCCAGCCTCGCGACGCCAGCCGTGGCCGACGTTGCGGCGATTGTGGCAGCGGAAATCTGCAGAAAGCGGCGACGAGAGAGGGGGTCCATGCGGCCTCTCGTTTCAGCGCGTGACGGCACCAACGGTGGACTCGAGGCCGGATGGCAGATGAATGATGGCGATCAGAATGCCGGCGCCCGAGCTGGAGGCCTCGCTGCGGACCTCCACCCTGAAGAGGATTCCAGAAACCGCCGTTGGTGACAACTGTCCCGACGCCAAGTCTCTGCGACGCGGACTCTTATGGTCGGGTATCGTTGTCGAGCCAGAGCGGAACAACGGCCATCGCGTCGACGTCGATCAGCCCCTTGTCGGTCACCTTCAGCGCCGGGATCACCTCGAGCGACAGGAAGCTCATCGCCATGAACGGGTCGTGGAGTGGAGACCCGAGCGCGCGGGCCGCAGCGACGAGCGCCTCGACCTGGGTCTTCACCACTTCGACCGGTTCGGCGCTCATCAGACCGCCCAGCGGGAGGGGCACCTCGGCCAGCACGCGGTCTCCGCAGGCCACCACCATACCGCCGTGCATGGCGCCCACTCGTCTTGCAGCCGTCATCATCGACACATCGTCGGCGCCGACGACGATGAGGTTGTGGTGGTCGTGGGCCACCGAGGAGGCCAGGGCTCCTTCGCGGAGTCCCATGCCGCGCACGAAGCCCTTCCCCACCGCTCCGGACGCCATGTGGCGCTCGATGACGGCAATCTTCAGGAGGTCGCGCGAGGGGTCGGCGAGCGCCTCTCCGCCACGGACGAGCGGTTCGTCGACGAGGGCTTCTGTCGCGAGACGATCGGGCAGCACGCCGATGACCCTGACGCAGCGGCCCTCGTCGGGGATGCGAAATCCGACGCTTTCCCACGCGACGTTCATCGTGCTCCGCAGGGTCCGCGACAGCGGTCGGCGCGCGACGGTCATGCGGCCGTCGCGAGCCATCAGTTCGCCGTTGCGGAACACGAGCCTGGGACGCGGCGCACGCAGGTCGTCGAAGACGACGAGGTCGGCGCGCCTCCCCGGCGTCACGGCCCCGCGCTGGTGAAGGCGGAAGTGCTGCGCCGGGTTCCAGGTGGCGAGGCGGATGGCCGCCACCGGGTCCATGCCGAGCGCGATGGCGCTCCGGATGGCGTGGTCGATGCCTCCGCGCTCAACCAGGTCGGACGGCTGGCAGTCGTCCGTGCAGAAGCAGAAGCGATGCAGGTTGGCCGGCGTCACGGCCGGCACGAGCGCGGCGAGGTCGCGCGCGACGGAGCCCTCGCGAATCATCACCATCATGCCGAGCCGCAGCTTCTCGAGCGCCTCTGCGGCGGTCGTTGATTCGTGATCCGACTGCACGCCGGCCGCGACGTAGGCCTGCAGCCCCACCCCGCCCAGCCCCGGGCTGTGCCCGTCGATCACGCGATCCTGGAATGCGCCGATCTTCTCGAGCACCGCGTCGTCGCCGCCGATCACGCCCGGGTAGTTCATGACCTCGGCGAGGCCGAGCACCCACGGGTCGGACTTCAGGGGAAACAGGTCGTAGCCGTGGAGGACGGCCCCGCTGGTCGCCATCGGCGTCGCCGGCACGCACGACGAAGCCATCACGTACATGTTGAGCGGGCCGAACTTGGCGCTCTCGAACATGAACCGGATGCCCTCGAGGCCGAGCACGTTCGCGATCTCGTGAGGGTCGGTGATGACCGTCGTCGTCCCGCGCGGCACGACCGCCCGCGCGAACTCGGACGGCGGGACAAGCGCGCTCTCGATGTGGACGTGGGCATCGATGAACCCCGGCGCGACGTAGGCGCCGTCGAGATCGATCGCGGTCCGCGCCGTGTAGTCACCGAGGCCGACGATGAAGCCGCCCGCCACCGCGACGCTGGCCGCTTCGACCTCGCCGCTGAGGACGTTGACGACGCGCCCGTTGCGCAGCAGGAGGTCGGCGGGCTCGTCGCCCCGGGCGTGGCGGATGAGGGACTTCAGGTCCATGACTGGCGCCTCACGGCAACTAGTAGACAGTAGTCAGTAGTCAGTAGCCAGTAGGCGGAACGGTGTTCAGCGCGACGGTCTTTCTACTGAATACTGGCTACTCTCTACTGGCTACTGTCATTCCTCACTTTGCGTACCTCTCCCTGATCATCGGAATCAGGTACTCCGAAAACGCGCGGCGGAAGTCGTACTGGGGCGAGTAGCCCCAGTCGGCCCGGGCCGCTGAGTCGTTGACGTCGCCTGGCCAGGAATCGACGATGCCCTGGCGTTTCACGTCGTTCGCGTAGGTGAGGTTGGCGCCCGGGAAGCTCTCGAGCACGATTTGCCGGACCTCCTCCGCCGACGGATTGAACGCGCCCACGTTGTAGGCCGTCTTCGACAGGTTGGCGCGAGGCGCTGCCGCGAGCCTGAGCAGGACCTCCACGCCGTCGGGCATGGCCATGAACGGGATGCGCGTGTCGGGACGGACGAAGCAGGCGTACGCCTCGCCCCTGGCGGCGGCATGGATCATCTCCGGCGCGTAGTCCGAGGTGCCGCCGGAGGGTACCGTGACGGCGGAGATGAGCCCCGGGAAGCGCACGGCGCGGAAGTCGACCTTGCCGGAAAGCGGCTCCGCCGACAGTTGCTTGTAGTGGCGCGCGTAATAGCGCCCGAGCAGTTCGCAATACAGCTTGTTGCACCCGTACATCGTCGTCGGCGAGTTGAACTCCTCCTCACGCACCTTGCCGGCCTTGGCCTTGGTCTCGAGGTCTGGCAGGCCGTAGGCGGCAATCGAGGACGGATAGAGGAAGACGACCGGCCGCCCGTGAGACTCGCCCTGCTTCTGGGCGAACTCGAGCAGGTTCATCGTGCCCTCGACGTTCACCTCGTGGGCCGTGACCGGCGTGAACTCGCTGCGCGTCGAGAGATAGGCCGCGAGGTGATAGACGTGGTCGATGTCGAACTCGGCCAGGATGCGGTCAAGGGCGGCCGGATCGGTGATGGACCCGATGATCTCCCGATGGACCATCTTGCCGAGGTCCGGCTCCAGGTTCCTGACATCGAGCGTGACAATGGGCGTGGAGCGGTCCTGGGCGAGGCGCGAAATCAGGCCGTGGCCGATCTCGCCGCTGGCACCGGTAATCAGAATCCCTG
>Ga0315283_10003837_pt1 | contig 12915 bp, 6 predicted proteins | sample YL17G09_0_MG_FD_204541 | JGI IMG/M metagenome (GOLD analysis project Ga0315283, IMG submission 204541) | Sediment microbial communities from Yellowstone Lake, YNP, Wyoming, USA - YL17G09_0 | ecosystem: Environmental > Aquatic > Freshwater > Lake > Sediment | place: USA: Wyoming | collected...
TCAGGGTCATAGTCAACGCCGCGTCGCAGGAGTACTGGAAGGTCGTCGAGGGGAAGCTCAGAAGGGAGACGCGCGTGGTGTCGGTGAGTTTTCCCGGCGCTCCCGCCGTGTACGCCAAGCAGGCGAGAGGGGCCGTGGCGCGCTTCGTCGCGGAGAGGGCGCTGGCGGCCCCCGAGGGGCTGCGGGAGTTCGCCGGCGGGGGCCTCGAGGGGAGCTGGCGCTTCGACGCCGCGGCGAGCTCCGAGGACAGCTTCGTGTTCAGGAGGAGCGCGGGAAAAGCGGCGGCTCCGAGGACGGAAAAGGCAAAGGCGGGAGGGGGAGCAGCGGCAGAGGTGAAGCGAGAAGAAGAGGGGGAAGCAGCAGCAGCCGCGGCGGCCGCCTCCTCCCGCGCCGCGAGGGGAGGAGGAGGAAGCAAGCGTGCTGCCGCCGCTCATGCCGCTCCTTCCTCTGTCGCGGTCAAGGCAGAGCCAGCGAAGAGGCGCAGGGCAGCAGGGACTCGCAAATAGGGAGAGCATTTTTTGTTTTTGACGTAAAAAATTACAGGAAAAATGAAGGCAAGAAGGAAGGCAACAATTTCATCTCTCGCTCGCTCGCTCGCGCACTCTTGGCCGTTCAAGAAGACCTCTTGCGTTGCCGCGCGGGGGATTCGCTCCCTTTTCCTCCTCCCCTGGGGCTGCGAGAGCGGCGCTGTTGCTTGCGGCGGCGCCTTTCGCCTCCGCTGCTGCTGTCGCTGTCGCTCGAAGAATAGGAGGATGAAGAAGAAGAAGAAGAAGAAGAGTCGCTCCCGCTACTGCTGCTGCTGCTTCCGCCGCTGCTGCTGCTACTGCTGCTTTCCGATCCGCTGTCGCTCGACGAGGATGAAGAAGTCGACGAAGAGCCGGAGTCCGAATCGGAAGAGGAGGACGACGAAGAGCTCGAGGAAGAGCTGCTCGACCTCGACCTCCGCCGCCGCCGCTCCTCCTTCCTCCTTGCCAGCGCCTTCTCGGCTCGCTCCGCCTCTCTTTTTGCCTCTCGTCCGCCGTTGAAAGCTGCACCTTCGACGTGCGTGTCCAGCGAGACCCCGAAGGCCGCGGCGGCCCGCGCGACGCGGGCCTCCTGCGCCGCCGCCGCGGCGTGCGTCTCGGAGGAGAGGCCTCCGACGGCGCCTCTGGCGGCGGCCCCGGCCTTGGCGGCCTCGACGGTGGCCTGCCGCGCGTTGCCGTTGGCCTGTGCCGCCGCCTCCTTCTCTGCGGCTGCCTCCGTCAGACTCTTGCGCGCCTCGGAGACCCGCGCTGCGATCTCGTCGGGGGGGAGACTGTTGTGTGGTGTTTTTTGTTTTTTTTTATGGAGGGAGAGGGACTCAGTGAGTTTCTCTGTTCGTTTGAAGCGCTGTCGATGATGCTCCCCGTTCTCTTCTTCCAACTTTACTCACCCTTTGTCCTCCAGCTCGTCCTCGAGCTCTGCAAGCTTGACCTCAATCTCGCGCAGGCGATTATGCGCGAGGATCTCGGCGTTGGGCCCCTTCGGGCGCGAAGAAGACGAGGGCTGCTGGCCATTGTTGCGGCGGTCGTGGGGGCCGCTGCTCGCCCGGTTCCTGACTGCGAATTTATTCGCCTGGACGTGGCCCGAGGTGCCGGAGCCGCGGGTTGTCTGGAGGCCAATGCCGTTGTACATTTCTTCGGAGGAGCAGAGGAAGGAGGAGGGGGAGGGGGGGGGAGGGAGATTGCGAGAAAGAGAGATTGGCTTTCTCGTCGTTTTGGGAAGTGAGAGAGAGACGTCAAATCGGCAGAAATTCCACTCTGCTCGTCGTCTGCCGCCAAGGCGAGAGAAAAGAAGAAGAAGAGCAAGCCATTCTCTTCTTCAAACCTCACAAGCAGCGTGGAGAGACCAATTTCCGAGTACCTCCTTACCGCCTAGAGCTCTCTCTGAGTGAATCCCTCGTCTGAGGCAGTCCCGGAGCGAGATCAAGGTAAGGGCGGCCACGGGGAAGCTGGAGACTGTTTTTTTAGTCTTCTTTCAGAAAGAGTTTCGGTGCCTCTAGTTTTTTTGTTTTTCCCCTTTTCCCTCTCTTCTTCCTCTCTACGGCTGCTTGGCGAATTCGTTCGTCGCCCCTGCTTTCTCTCCCTTGAGCAATGTTGCTCTCTCTTTCACTCTCAGTGCTTGGATCCTGTTTTTATGCAGCCTCTCAGACAAACAGAAAGGCGCGAGAATGAAACCAGAGAGAGCGAGAGCACGGAGCGAAAACGCACTTTTCTCTCTCCGGCTTGTCGCCAATTGGAAAAACACCGCCGCCACGCTCGCGAGTGCTCCCACCTCCCTTCTCTCTCACACGACCCCTTCCCTCCTCCGCCTCACCCCCTCCGCCTTTTCCCTGCCCCGCACCTCGACGAACACCGCCAACAGATCTACACAGCAGCTGCAGCTGGGAAAAAAGAACGGTCGAAATGGCGCCTCCGGCCGCGGGAGGCCGCGCCCAGCGCGGCGCCTCGGCCGGGACCAGCGGCAGGGGAGCTGCTCAGGCCGCGGACGCCGCCACCAACGGCTCAAGAGGGGGGAAAGCCAACAACGCCTCCGGGAGGGTAAAGGCCGCGGGCAAGGGCAAGGGAAAGGGAAAGGCAACGGCTGCTGCTCCCCACCAAGAAGCAAAACCCGACGCCGACGCCGCCGACGACGAAAAGGACGACGGAGAGGAGTACTTTGATATCCCGACGGCGCCGCTCTTCGACGAGGCGATGAGGAAAGCAAAGCACTCGAGGCGGGAGCTGGACGCTCTAGGAGGGGACATAGACGTGGCGCTGGGGGCCTCCTTCGCCGCCCGGGGCAGGAGGGCCGCCGCGGCGGCCACGGAGGGGCGGCTCTCTGAGAACTGGAACGGCGGCGGCGGCTTCGCCGCCGGCCCTTCCTCGCCGGCGCCGCCGCCGCCGCGAGGTGCGTGGGGCTCTCCCGACGGCGATACGGGCCGCGCGGGAGCCGGCGCCGGCGTTTCCTTCGCCCCGGGCGTCTTCGGCTTAGGCGGCATCGGGAGGGGCCGTGGAGGCAACAAAAGCAGGAGCGGCGTCAGGAGGGGCGGCGGCGGCGGCGGCAGAGGCGGAGGCCGCGGCCGCGGGAGGGGCGCCCCTCCTCCCTCCTCCTCCTCGCAACTATATCCGCACGTGAGTCCGCACCAGGGCTCGTACCAGGCCCACCTGCTCGTCGGCGCCGCGGGCCTCGCGCGCACCCCTCCGGCGCCGCGCCTGCTGACGACGGCGCACCTCGTGCGCAACCCGTCGCGCCCGGCGGTGGCCCACCGCAGGGCGCCCTCCCCCTCGCCGCCCTTCGGCCCCATGGCCGTGAAAGGGCGCCGCAACACGGAGAGAAGGCCCCCGCCCGAGGGCAGCGGCGGCGGGAGCTTCGGCGCGTCGCCGCTGAGGCCCTCGGCGCTCGCGGCGGCGCCGCCCGGCGCGGTGGTGGGCCCGAGCGGCGCGACGGTCGGCGCGGGCGGCTGCGTCACCGTGCCGCGGGCGGCCTCGAGGGCGGCGCACGCCGCGCGCGCCGCGCGCCGGGCCGCCGCGGAGGGCGGCGACGCGGCGCGGCTGCTCGAGGCGCTGGTGCTCGGCGCCGCCGGCGCGCGCGACGCCGGGGCCTGGCCAGCCGGGCGCGCGCCGACGCTCAGGCAGGTGCTGCGGTCGGGGGCGCTGGCGGGGCAGAGGGTCGAGTTTCGCGGGAGGCCCGCCGCCTCCGGGGCCGTCGTCGTCGGCGGCGGCCCCTCGTCCGCGCCCGGCGCCTTTGGGCGGGGGGGGCGAGGGAGGGGACGCGGGGGGGGGACGGCGGCGGCGGCGGCAGCGGCGGCGCCAGGAGGAGGAGGAGGCCGGGGCAGAGGGCGAGGGGGAGCAAACGCTTCCCCCACCGCCGCCCTCGTCGCCGGGCCCGTCCTCCTGTCGGGCGAGGTCACCATCGAGGGCCTCATCGACTGCCACTGCAAGGCCTGCCTCGCGGCCGCCAAGAGGGGCGCCCCTGGCTCCGCCGCCGCCGCCGCGCCCCCGGCGCCGCTCGGCGGCAGCGGCGCCACCGGCAAGATATCGTGCTCCGACTTCGAGGAGCACGCCGGATCTCGGGAGCGCCGGCCGGCAGAGGCGATCTGGCTCGCCGCCGCGGGCGTGAGCCTTCGGGACTTTTGCGCGGCCGTGCACGCGACGCCGAGGGCAGAGGGGATCCACGCCGACGTCTGTGCGTCGTGCGGCGGCGCCTCGAGCGACTCCGCCGGGACCGGGGCCGGGGCCGCCGCAGCCGCCCCGCCCAGGCGCCACGTCGCCTCCCCCTCAGCCGGGAGCAGGGCCGCGCCCTCCGCCGCGGCCGCGCGGCTCTCGCCCCCGCCCGCGCCCCCCGGCCCCGCGGGCGCGCTCGTCCCGTGCTCCGGCTGCGCCACCGCCGTCCACGCCGCCTGCCTGGGCCTCGGCGCGGCGCCCCCCGCGGGCTGCGAGTGGTTCTGCGCGCCGTGCATCGAGGTCGGCAGGGCGGCCGGCGGCGGTGCCGCGGCGGCGGCGGCGGCGAGGGCGAGGGCGGCGGGCGAGGGGCGGGGCCTGCCGCAGCCGGCGCAGTTCGTGCCGCCGGCGCCGCCGCCGGCGCCGCAGCCGCCGGCGAGCGTGATGGCCAACCAGGGCCTGGCGTCGCCGCCCTTCCTCTCCCCTCCGGCGCCCGCCGCCGCCGCCGTCGCCGCCGCCGCCGCGGCGGCGGCTCACCGAGTCCACGTCGACGCCCCCTCCCCGGTCTCTGGCGGCGGCTCGTCCGCGGCCCGCAGGGAGCAGCGCAGCTCGAGCAGGCACCGGCGGCTCTTTGCGCTCGGGCAGCCCGGCGCGCTGACCGACGGCGCGCGTGTCTCGTACAGGACGACGCGCGGCGACGTGCTGCTGCGCGGCAGGGTGCGCATCCCCGCGCCCGGCGAGGAGGCGCCGGCGAAGAAGTGCGACCAAGGAGACGCTGCGGCGACGCGCGGCGGGGGCTGGAGGGCGGCCTCGGCTGCTGCTGCTGCTGCTGCTTCTGGCGGCAAGAAGAAGAAGAAGAAGGACAAGAGCTACGCCGTCGCAGGCGTCGGCGACAACCAGGAGGGCCCGCTCGCCGGCATCCTCTGCTCCTGCTGCAGCGAGGTGGTCTCCTGCTCCCAGTTCGAGGCCCACGCCGGGCGCGGGTCCCGCAGGGCCCCCTACGACAACATCATCGTGGAATCGTCGGGGAAGAGCCTGCGGAAGCTCGCCGAGGCGATGCCGCACACAGAGGACGACTCGGGCCTGGCGTTCTTCCCTTCTGCCGAGGGGGAGCAGCAGCAGCAGCGGCAGCAGCACGGGAGCACTCCGCTGCCGCTCTCGCCCGCCTCCAGAGCCGCGGCCTCGAGGCAGAACGCCACGAGCCCCGTGGTCGTCGCCGCTGCTGCTCCGGTCCTGGCGTCGCTGCCGCCGCCGCAGCCCGAGCCCGAGCTGATTCCGGTGAGCCGAGTTTTCTTTCTTTCTTTCTCTCTTTCTTTCTTTATGATCTTTCTTGAGCGGGAAAAACGAAAACTCTCCCTTCCTTCCTCCGACGTCCTTTTTCACAAACCTCCTCCTCACAAACCTCTCTCTCTCCCACCACCACCAACACCCGCGACGACAGGGAGGCTGCGTCCTCTGCCACATGCACGACTTCGAGCGCGACTCGTTCGGCCCGCGCACCATCATCATCTGCGACCAGTGCGAGCGCGAGTTCCACGTCGGCTGCCTGCGGAAATACACCATGGGCTCGCGCGCGGCCGACGCCGCCGCGGCGAGGGATGCCGACGCCGAGAGGAGGGCCGCCGCCGAGGAGGAGGAGGCGAAGAGGAGCAAGGGCCAGGGCAAGGGGAAAGCTTCGGCTGGTGGGGGTGCTGCTGCTGCTGCTGAAAAAGCGGCGGCAGCAAAAGAGGCCGACAAAAAGGGAAAAGGAGCAGCCTCGACCTCGTCCCCGTCTTCGCCTTCCTCCCCGCCAGGGGGCTGCGTCCTCTCCAAGCTCCCGGACGGCGACTGGCTCTGCTCCCGCGACTGCCACCGCATCTACGAGTCCTTGCACCGCGTCGTGGCGGCGGGAACCGTCCCCCTAGCGGGCTCGCACTCGCTGCGCGTGATGCGGGGCCGCGACGGCTCGCACGGCACGGCCACGGCGCTGCGGGCCGCCAGCGCCGTGCTCGGCGAGTCGTTCGACCCGATCCTCGACGCCGCCACGGGCGCGGACCTCACGCACGCGATGACGTGGGCACAGTCGGCGGGCGACTGGGACTTCAGCAACATGCTCTGCGCGCTGCTCTACCACCGCGGCGTGCCGATGGCCGCGGCGACGTTTAGGGTGTTCGGCCCGCGGCTCGCGGAGGTCCCCCTGATCGCGACGCGGTCGTGCGGGCGGAGGCAGGGACACTGCCGCGTGCTTCTGAACGCGCTCGAGCGGCTCTTCGCGCAGCTGGGCGTGGCCACGATGAGCCTCCCGGCCGCGGCGGAGACGATCGCGACGTGGCAGTCCCCCGCTTTCGGGTTTGCGCCTATGGCGCCGCCGCAGCTGCGGGCCGTCAGGCAGGAGCTGCGCGTGCTGGTGTTCCCGGGCACGACCGTGCTGTGCAAGCCCGTCCGGGCTCTGAGGGGCCCGCCGTTCCTCGTGCCCTCCGAGGGCGAGGCGGCGAGGCCGGCAGCCACATCGGCGGGCCTGCCCCCGCCGCCGGCGTCCGCGGCCGCAGGCAAGCGCCCCGCCGCCGCTGCCGGGGCCGCCGCGCTCGCCGCCGCCGGCTTCGCCCTCGCCGGACGACCCTCCTCGTCGTCCACCCTTCGCCTCCTCGCCAGCGGCGGTTCCAGCGGCGGGGGGGCCATCGTCAAGAAGAAGCGCAGCAGGCTCTTCGCGCCGCAGCTGGGCCCCGACGGCCAGCCGAAGAAGTCGAGGTCGGGCAAGCGGCGCAAGCCCGGGGAGCTGTCGCCGACGGCACTGGCCGCGCTCGCGAGGGTCGGGTCTGACTCCGGCGGCGGGCTGAGGATCGGTGCCTTTTCTCCCTCTTCGCCCAAGTCCGGTCTCGCTGCTTCTCCCTTGAGCAAGGCAGCGCCCGGGGCTGCTGCGAAAGCGGCAGCCACGGCCGTGGCAGCATCGGCACGAGCGAGGGAGAAGGCGGAAGCCAAGGGGGCCAAGGCCAAGGCAAGGGACAAGGCCGTGGCGAAAAAGCTTCCTTCCAAGCTCAAGCCCAAGAGTAAACTCCTGAAGGTGAAAGCGAAACCCGCGCCCAAGCCCAAGCCCAAGTCTAGGGCAAAGACATCGAACGCAGCAGCAGCGCCAAAGAAGAAGAAAGCCGCCGTCATCGACAAGAAGAAGCAGAAGGCGAAGGCGAAGGCGAAGGCGAAGCCGAAGGCGAAGCCGAAGGCGAAGCCGAAGCCGAAGCCGAAGCCGAAGCCGAAGAAGAAGGTTTCGGTTCCCTCTTCTAAAAAGAAAAAGGCGCCATTGAGCAAGGGCAAGACCGTAGCGAAAAAGGGCGGCAAGAAGAAGAGTGCCGCGGCGGTCAAAAAGAGGAAATGAGCCTGGCAAGAGCGAGAGAGAGAGAGAGAGAAAGAGAGAGAGCGATCAAAAAGAGAGAGAAAGAGAGAGAGAGATCGAAGAGAGGAGGTGCAATAAACAAATATTTGGGGGAAATTCAGTTTTTTTGTTTAAAATAAATTCATGGTTTTTACTTTCTCCTGTTCCCCGTCTTCCTCCGAGGAGGCCTCGATACGAACGTCACGACAGGCTTTCCTGCGGACGCCGCCGCGGCGGCAACAGATGCCGCTGCCGCAGCGGGCGTGGGGGAACCGCTGGGCTTGAGCGCCGCCGCCGATGAAGAAGAAGAGGCAGACGAGCTGCTCGTCAGCGCTGCCCCGGGCACCGGCACGGCCGCGCTCGCCGCCACGCCCAGCGGGGGCAGGGAGAATGCCCTCCTCGTCGCCGGGAGCTTGAACAAAGTCGACTGCGCCAGCGAGCACGCGTTGCTCGTCGCCCAGTACACGAACACGCCAGCGGGCATCGAAGCCGTCAGCGGGACCAGGGCCACCGCGAGGAACCGCATAAAGTTCTTCATCTTTCGCATCGTCGCCGGGTCCTGGCCCTGCATCCCGTCGGCGGCGTTGAGCTCCACTGTCAGCAGGAAGATGGCCGCCGAGAGCAAGGGAAGGCCGTAGGTCGAGTCCGCGACCGTGAGGTCCTGGAACCAGGCAGCGCCTCCGTGACTCAGAGAGGGCACGCCGGCCTCCGCCAGCGACCGCAGCGCGCTGAAGAACCCGATGAAGAGCGGCGCCTGCAGTATCAGGGGGGCCATCGACTTCACCGGGTGGCAGTCGTGCTTGGACCAGACCGCGGCGAGGCGCTGCTGGTACTCCTGCGTCCCCGACCGCACGTCGAAGTTCGGGCTGGCCTGCGAGTCCTTGAACCACTGCTGCAGGGCGAGCATCTCGGGGCGGGCCGCGGCCATCGCGGCCGTGTTGCGCATCTGCTTGGCAACCACCGGCAGCATGAGCGTGCGGGCGGCCACCGTCGTCAGCGCGATGGCGCCCCACCACGGCAGGCCCGACGTCGCGTGCGCGAATTCCAGCAGCGTCTGGAAGCCCGAGTTGAAGAGCCAGACGCCCTCCCGGGCGGCGACGAGGGCCGCTTGTTCCGCCGCCTCCGTGGCCGCGACTGCCTGGGAGGGGTCGAACTGCTGCTGGATGGCGACGGCTACGTCGGCGACGGCGGAAGAGGGAGTGGAGGGAGCGGAAGTGGAGGAGGTCGAGAGAATGTCGGCCGCCGATGGCGTTTGGAACGAGTCGATGGTGTTGCGAGCGCTGGTGATGGCTTCTTCTCCGTCGTTTGTATCATTGTCTTTGTTCCCTCCGAAACCGAAAGCAAATCCGCGACTCAGGGCCGGAGCGGCGGAGCCGTGACAGCCGGCGCGGCCCTGGACAAGGGCCGATTCGAGCCATCGATTTGTTGCGGTCGATGGTGAGCTCGACGACGCCGACGCTCCCGAACCGCCTGCTAGCCTCGCCACCGGCGCCAGCAGCGAGCGCGCGCTCCGACGAGCGGAGGCTGCTCTGAGGGCCGACATTGAGATAGGGAGAGGCCCCTGGACTCCAAACTCGGTCTCAGACTAGCTCCCTCTCCAATCGAGAGGAGGAAGAAGAGAGAGAGTGCTAGTTTTTTTTCTTCTTCTTTTGCCCTCCACTCCCTCCGCCGTTTATCACTTCCAACACCTTTCTTCTTCTCGAGCCAGAGGAGAGAAAAAAACAAAAGCGAAGCAACCATGGCGGTACGTTTTCCTTTTGAATCGAGGTCGATCGAATCTCTAGCATGGCTCTACCGAACAGCGCGCATGCTCCTCTGCGGAGAGCGCGACTGTGTGCGCTCTTGAAGGCGCCGCGGCGGGGGAGGAGGAGGAGGATGATTGCAAATTGATCCAGAGAGAGGCCACTTCGATTTCGCCTTCTCCGTCCTCCCCCCTCTCTCCTCGCGAGACGGCCTACGTTTCATCTCCAAGGCATCGCTTCCGAGTAATCGAATCGATCAATCGGAGTGCTTGTGGCTTTGAGCTGGAAAGGCGATGCAGGAGCTGTCGTGCGAGCAATAACTCGATTGAGTCTGTGCCCGCCCCCGGGCCGCCGGCCGCCGCCGCCGCCGCCGCTCTCGACGCGGGCCCCGAGCCGCGTGAATGCTCTCTTGTCGCTCGCTTTCGCGCTGCTCTGCTGCACATGCTTGCTGCAAGCTGCGATCCATTCGGATGCACTCTCTCCGGCGTCGTGCGAGCTGAACAGAGTGATCGACGCAAGGCCAGGGAGGACGGCTTTCTGAAGCTGTCGTCGTCGTCGTCGTCGATCGACGCTCTCTCTCCCATCGCGATCTCGAAACTCACCTCCTCCTTCCGTCTCTCCCTCCCCATTCCACTCTCTCTATAACACAGTCCAAGCGCGGTCGCGGTGGTGCCGCCGGAAACAAGTTCCGCATGTCGCTGGGTCTCCCTGTTGGCGCCGTCATCAACTGCGCTGACGTGAGTTTCGTTTTCTTCTTCTTCTCTTCAGCCGCGCGTCGCCGATCGCCGCCGCAGCCGCCGTCGTCGTCGCCCCCAGGCGACCTCTTTCGTCCTCTTTTACGACCTTCTCAAGCTTTTTTCCTCGTCAAAAAAAAAACTCCCTCAAAAACAGAACACGGGCGCGAAGAACCTGTACATCATGGCCGTCGCCGGCTGGGGCGCGCGCCTCAACAGGCTGCCCGCCGCGGCCTGCGGCGACATGGTCATGGCCACCGTCAAGAAGGGCAAGCCGGACCTGCGCAAGAAGGTCATGCCGGCCGTCGTCGTCAGGCAGCGCAAGCCGTGGAGGCGCAAGGACGGCGTCTTCATCTACTTCGAGGACAACGCCGGCGTGATCGTCAACCCCAAGGGCGAGATGAAGGGGTCGGCCATCACCGGCCCGGTCGCGAAAGAGTGCGCCGACCTCTGGCCGCGCATCGCCTCGGCGGCCAACTCGATCGTCTGAGGAGAGAGCGAGGGAGCGAGTTTGTTCTCCTTCCTTTCCTTCGAAAACTTTCCAGTGTTTCCGACTTTTGTTTTGCGTTTGTTTTTTGTTTCAAGCTTTCCGGATGTGTAAAAAGCTGAAGAGGGCGGGCAATCGCAACACGGGTCATCAAAAACGGAGTGGGGAAGAAGAAGAGAGAAGAGAGGAGACTTTTTTTTTACTCGAAGAAAAAGATTACAAAGCAAAATTGGGAAGAGAAGCAACAAAACGAAATCATCAAAATCTCTCTCTACCACTACTTTACGTCGAAAGCGTCGCACCTCCGAGCCCGAGCCTCCGCGCGAGCTCGGCCAGCGAGGGCGGCGGAGGCAAGACGAGTACGTCCGGAGCGGGACCGTCGCTGTCGTCGCTCTTCCTCCTCTTCTTCTTCCTCTTCACCTCCGAGTCGAGCACCGAGCCTTCCCCTTCCTCCTCCTCGTCTTCCTCTTCCTCACCTTCGCCGTCAAAGCCCCTCTTGAACTTGTCGATGTTGCGCAGCTCGTCGCTCGAGAACGGCCGCGGGCCAAGGATGCGGGTCAGATCTTCGGAGGAGACCACCTCGCGCTCCAGCAGCTCCTCGGCGAGCTTCGTGACCAAGTCTCTTTTCTCTTCGAGCAGCGCCTTGGTGCGGACGTAGGCGGCGTCGACGAGCCCGCGCACCTCGGAGTCGATCGCCGCGGCGGTCTCCTCGCTGTACGGCTTGTTCAGCGCCTGCGGGTCCATGGGGAAGGAAAGCAGGCCGATCCGCGGGGACATACCGTACAGCGCGACGCGCGAGTACGCCATCCTCGTCACGCGCTCCAGGTCGTTCTGTGCGCCCGTCGAGATGCGGCCCAGCAGCACCTCCTCGGCGGCCCTGCCGCCCAGCGCCATGCACGTCATGTCCTCCATCTGCGGCACCGTCATCAGCAGGTTCTCCGAGGGGAGGTACTGCGCGAACCCGAGCGCGGCGGCCCCCCGCGGGACGATCGAGACCTTGAGCAGAGGCTCGGCGTTCTCGAGGAACCACGCCGCGACGGCGTGCCCCGCCTCGTGGAAGGCGACGGTCCGCCGCTCGACCGCGGAGATCACCTTGTTCTTCTTCTCGAGCCCGCCGATCACGCGGTCGACCGCCGACTCGAAGTCGCGCATCGCGACCGCAGGGGCCCCGCGGCGGGCGGCGATCAGCGCGGCCTCGTTGGCGACGTTGGCGATGTCGGCGCCGGCAAACCCGGGCGTCAGCGCCGCGAGCCGCTCCGAGTAGTGCCCGACCTCCTTGTCGAGCCTGAGCTTGCGCAGGTGGATCCGGAAGATGGCCTCGCGCCCGACGACGTCGGGTCTGTCGATCGAGATCTGACGGTCGAAGCGGCCCGGCCTCAGCAGCGCCTTGTCGAGGATGTCCGGCCTGTTGGTCCCGGCCAGCACGACGACGCCGGCCGTCGTCGCAAAGCCGTCCATCTCGACGAGCAGCTGGTTGAGCGTGTTCTCGCGCTCGTCGTTCCCGCCCGCGAAGCCCCCCCCGCCGCGGGCGCGCCCGATCGCGTCGATCTCGTCGATGAAGATGATGGACGGGCTCTGAGCGCGGGCCTGGGCGAACAGGTCGCGGACGCGGGCGGGGCCGACGCCGACGAACATCTCCATGAAGTCGGAGCCCGAGATCGACAGGAACGGGACGCCGGCCTCCCCGGCCGTGGCCTTGGCCAGGAGCGTCTTGCCCGTCCCCGGGGGGCCTACCAACAGAGCCCCCTTCGGGATCGACGCCCCGAGCTCCTTGTACTTGGCCGGGTGCTTCAGGAAGTTGACGAATTCCATGATTTCCTGTTTCGCTTCGTCGCAGCCGGCGACGTCGGCAAACGTCGTCTTTTTCGCGTTTTTGTCGAGGACGCCGATCTGGGCCTTGCCGACGTTGAAGATGCTCCGCGCGCCGCCGCCGGCGCCGCCGGAGCCCGAGGAGCCTCCGCGGCCCCCGACGCCGCCCCCGCCGCCGAGCCCCCCGCCGCCGCCCAGTCCGCCAAAGCCGCCGCCGGCCGCGCGCGTCAGCCAGAGGTACCCGCCGATCAGCAGCAGCGTCGGCGCGAGCCTGAGCGCCTCGGCCGCCCACGACACCTCCGAGGAGTAGGTGATCGGGACGGCCTGCGTGACGGGGTCCAGCCCCAGCTCGCGCTCGGCCTCCTCCATCTTGCGCTCAAAGGCGTCGACGCTGCCTATGTTGAAGGTGTAGCGGTGCTTCCGGGGAGAGGAGGAGGGGGCGCCGGAGGGGGGGGAGGGGGCGCGGGCCGGGGCGTCGCGGGAGGAGGAGGCCGCGCCGCCGCCGCCGCCTTGCCCCGGGAGCTGGAACTGGCCTGCGCCCGCGACGCCTCCGCCCGCGCCGCCGCCGCCGCCCGGGGCCCTCGCCCTCTCGATCGCCGGCGGCAGCGGGAATCCGGCGTCGTCGAGCCTGGGCTGG
>Ga0315283_10003838_pt1 | contig 12914 bp, 18 predicted proteins | sample YL17G09_0_MG_FD_204541 | JGI IMG/M metagenome (GOLD analysis project Ga0315283, IMG submission 204541) | Sediment microbial communities from Yellowstone Lake, YNP, Wyoming, USA - YL17G09_0 | ecosystem: Environmental > Aquatic > Freshwater > Lake > Sediment | place: USA: Wyoming | collected...
ACTGTCCAACTGCTGCCGTTTCGCCGCTTCCTCCTGAAATCGCGCAGTCTCTTCGTCGGTGTACTTCTGCTCCTCGAACAATCGTTTGACTTCCGAGCGGAAGTCTATGTTAAACGGCGCCCAAGCCGTCTGACGGCTGATTTGGTTGCCTGCGGCGAGCTGCATTAAGGCGTTCTTCCGTTCCATATCGTCGGTCAACGTGACCGGCTGGAGCCGCGCGCTCACGCTCTCCCAATTCTGGAGCTCGGCGCAACGCTTCAGGATCCAGTTTAACTCTCGATTCTGGGCCTCCACCAGCGAGATCCACGTTCTCTCGAATAGCCGAAGAGCGGAAGGCAAAGCCTGCCACTCGAGACTGCCGCGATACAATTCGGAAGGAATGCCCTGAGCGTTCAAAAACTCGTCCGTGCCGGCACTGAGAAGATCCTGCGGAGATAGCTCCCTCCCCTCGGCGCCCAACAGCTCCAAATTCACGGGAAAAGGAAGAGCGTGAATCGAAGTCGGATCGCGACGATGCTCCCGGAACATCGTCATGACCTTATTTTGAAAAGAGGCGAGATTCATGTGAAGGAGAGGATCCGCCTCCCGCGAAGATCCGGGGTTGGGCGTCAAAACCCGGAAAGGAATGATGTAATCCAAGGCGATGGCTTCGTTGTACCTCTTAAGCACCTGCAGGTACCAAGCTTGCTTGAAGTTCCCCAAAATCAGCGGGATACCCCATCCGAACTCGCGGACGCCGGCTACGGTCTCCGTCTTACTGTGATAAAAAGACTCCTTGTTGAATCGAAACAGCTTCTTTTCCTTTACGGCGGCCATAAATTCCCACGGCGTATGCTCCAAATAAAACTCGTTTCCCCTTTCGATGAAAGTCCTGAGGATAGGAGGAATCTCCCAATAATACTCGGTCTCCCCCACGATCGGATGATTAACGATCCGTATTTCGTGCGGACTCCAGTGGATTATTCTCAATTTATCCTGTTCGATCGACCTCCGATCCACCCGATCCATCTCGCCGTCGTATTCGCATTTCTCGCAACGAGCCAAAAAGGCGAATTGCGACCAACGATAAGACCAATTCTTTATCGGCTTCTCCATTCGACACCTAGGGCACCTCAAATGGCGCCGAAACGGAACATGGACCGAAACGAACTCGTTCCCGTAAGCGATATAGTTGTCGCCGCTTTCGGCCAAATGACCCAGAAGCCCGAGATTCTCGATGAACTCCTCGTATTTTTCCTTTTCGTCGTCGCTGGCGTCGGTCAGCTCGATCTTCGTCAGGAAGTAACGGACCACCCGCTGCATGGCCATACGGTACGTTCCGTACGTCAACCAGCAGTATTCCGCCCACCTGAAGACGTCGTAGATGCTCCTCGGCATCTGGGTGGACGCGTAATCCATGTAAGGATCGGGAAACGACCCCTGGAACCTGTTTGATCGCTGAGCGTTCACGGCGGGGGCGCTCAGGGGAAAAGAAGGGAAAATTCCGCTATCGTCGATCATTTTTGCCTCGCGAATGAAGTTCCGACAACTTTTCGGCCGCGATTTTCAACGGAACGCCGGCCGATCCTTCCTTCTTCAAGGATCGGTCGGCTTGACCGCACGCAGAGCATAAAGCCGAGCCGCCGACGACGAAGACCGCAATCTTCCCGCAATGATCGCACCGGGAGCGACCGACAATCAAATCACCATGCTTGATCACGCCTCTCGCCCTCCGCCCGCGGTCTATTGTGCGGCAGATCGGATCAATTGTCCAACTCCAAGAAGGTCAGGGCGCCGGCTCTTTCCTCCTTTTATCCGTTTCCTCGTCGTTGACGAAGAAAATGGTGAGGGCGATCTTTCCGTCCGGGAACGGCAGATGCACCGGGCTCGGCATGCACACGAACAGCTTGTCCCGCCACCAGATCTCCAGAAGCTCGGACGCCTCCTGAGGCTCGTAGAAGATGCCGTCCTCGCTGTACTGAAACAAGGCGAGAAGAAACCCGTACCGCCACACCATGTTGTAGGGGATCGACAGTCTGCCGAACGATCCCACGAATCGCACCCTCTCCCGGACCGCCCGAACGAGCTTCTTTCCTCCCGTAGGAACGGCGGAAACGCCGTGATCCTCGAATTCCGCCTTCGGCATCCCATCGTCGAGCGAACCGTCGTCTCCGTCCTTATCGCTTTCGCCGCTCTCGTAGATCTTCTCTCCCGGAACCCCGCCGACCGTCCGCGCGGGCACGATTACCGGATCGAACGCGGGCCGCAGCGTCTCGGGCTGCCTGACGCGAGCCGGCTCGTCGACGATCGGAGGAGGAGACAGCCGCTGCGGAACGCTCGAAACCCGGCGATACGTCCTTTCCGCCCTCCCCGCATCCTTTCGCGGACGGCTTGAATGCGACTCGAAGCCCAAATCCGCCTCCGTCAATCCCTTTTCGGCCCGAGGCGCCAAAATATCGTTGAGGCCGGACACGCGCGGCACCAAGGCGGAAGGCTCGACCGACCCGTCGGGCAAAGCCCGGGAAACGACGGTCTCCGAAGCCGCCTCGACCGGAACCGGAGCGGAAACGACCTCGATCGTCGGCACGGAAACGGCATCAAGCGGATCCGAAACGTGAAGCACCTCGTTGACGGGTTTCGCCGGTCTTCCTTTCTCCGCAAGAATGGGATCGTACCCTTCCGCGGAAATGCGAGGAATGTCGCCTGGAGACACCGAAACCGCCGTCTCCGAGCCGTCCGGATTCACGGAAATCACATTAAAAGCCGTAGGACTAGCAAAGTCGAAACGCGCTCCGCTGGAAATCGCCGAAGCGCCCGAAGCCCTGGGAACTACGGTACCCGATAACCCGTGAGATTCCAAACCGTCCGCGTACTTCGTCAAATCCTTGCCCCCCGAACCGCCTTTCGCCTCCGACTCGCCAAGACCCATCGCCGTCCCTCCTTTCGACGCCAAGCCGATAGCTAAGGAAAAGGCGGACGTCTCGAAGAGACGACAAATCGCCGTTTCCTTTTCCCTACTACTACTTGACTCTGTTTATGGCCTCCGCGATCGACTCCTGCAGAGTACTACGCGGAGTCGCGGAACGATCAACGACGACGACGGGCGGACACTTCGTCCGAATCTTGCCCGTCCGCTCCGCGCGGAGCCCGTTCTCCGCCTCGGAACGCAGAACCCAGCGTTCCGGATTGACGGAAACGACTCCGTCGAGACGCATGGATCCGGGAAGCGACCGAACTTTTTGAATAGCCGGCGACTCCTCCATACACAACAACGGAGGATTCTCCGACGAGACTAAATTTGCGTCGAAGCTGACGATTCCTCCGACGTTTTCGGCGGTCGTCAACGCCGCCAGATACTTCAATCCTCTCGCCGCCGGCCGGCCGATCCGCCGCTCCAGCGTCGTCCAGTCCCCGAACTCCTCGGGAGGAATATCCGGCTCGAATACCGGCATGCCGGATCGAACCACGGTCTTCACTCCCGCCGGCACCGCCGGCCGCAGAGAAATGGAAACGGTCTCGCCGAAATTTTCCGAAACGAGGAGTCCGAGGCGCTCTTCCACCGCCGCCGCGTCCAAGGACAACGACAGGCGATCCTCGTCTCGAGACTCGAAACGAACGACATTGCCGCAAGCCTCGGCCTCGCCCTTGGCGAAAAGCGTCGTTCCCCCGGCTAACTTCACCGGCCAGTACCGCCTCTTGATCAGATCAAGCGCGAGACGCTCCACGCTCGCCTCCCGCAACTTCGGACTTCCCAGACGCCCCCAACACAACATGCGAGGAAATTCGAACCTCGAAACTCCGGCGGAAACGAATCCGTCCTGCTCGTGCAATAACGCGAAATCCGGCGTCCCTCCCGTAACCGACGCCGTTTCCGGCCCGAAATTGCGAGCCATGAACTCCAGAGCCAAGATATGCTCCGAAACCCTGGAAGCCGAATACTTCTCCCGATCCGTCCGGACGTTATGCCTTCCCGCCGGATCCGTTTGAAATAAGTCGAAAAACTCCGCCTTCGTCCCGGCGAAGCCGTAATACAAGCCGTCGGGCCCCATCGACCACGAAAACGGAACGATGGACACGCCCAGCAGATTTACCAGCCCGGACGCCCGCTGATACCGACCCCGTTCCCTGCTCACCTCCACGAGAATAAGCCGAACGGCATCGAGCGGAACCCACGGATGTTCCGCCCTCAAGGCGCCCGGCCAACGATCCCGTTTCAATCCCCACGTCGTCCCCGCGGAGGAACGACAATTGTCCGTCGTGCGACAAACGAAACCGGCCAGACCGGTTCCGGGTTCGAGAAACTCCCGTATTCTGGAGTTTCTCATATCGTTAAGCAGCCCTTCCACGCCATCACGCATGACCGTCCTCCTTTATCCTCGGCCCGGATCCCTCCCCGAGACGTCTCGAGGACGACTTCCGGACGTAAAATCCGACGGAACCGACACAACGCCCTCGAAGCGAACGACGCTTCCCGACTCTCACCGCGACTCGGTAAAAAACTCGGACCACTCTTTCAGATCGAACGAACTCGTAGCGATCAACGGCGAAGGAACGGGCGGATCGCCCGGAACCATCGAAGCGCCGGGAGGAAAACCGAATACTCCGGCTTGACACAATACCGACGTATTTTTCTGAGCGGACCGCGCAGGTACCAAGACGTTTGTCCGGGCGCGCTTTTTGTCGGCGCCGCCCGACTCTTTGGCGACAACGGAAGGAGCGACCGAAACGGAATCCGTCCTTCTTTCGACGTAGAGGGAATCATCTCCGCGCTTGGCGTCCGCGTTCTCGATAACGGGATAGACGACCACGAGAGAATTGCCTAAAACGAAAAACTGCAAAGGCAAGACTTTCGCTTCCGACAGCCATGAATTAACGTCCCCGATGGCGCGGACGACGGAATCCCCGTCCGCGGGATTCACGCTAAATTCCTTCAATTGAATCATCGTTCGCTCCTCCCCCAAAAGCAAAAAGGACTACCATACCGTATTATAACGCTAATCCGTCCCGCTATTTTGCGCTCCGCCCGTAATCGATAATGAAGGCATCCGGAGGAACGCGTCGCTGCACACACCTCCAAAGCGCGGGAATCCATCTTGACGAACTTCAAGACTTTTCCGACGAATATCTCGTCCGGAGAAGAAGCGTCTGCGTCGGGACGATCGGAAAAAGAAACGCGAGTCAGCGATACCTCTTTTCCGTTCTCGTCTTCCCAGATCGCGCACCCGCGCTTATCGGCGTAACTCCGGGAATAAAACGCGTACCTGAAGTCTTTCCGATCCATTGCCTCCCCCTTCACTTCAAATCGTCCAATCCGGAATCGCCGGAATCGACGATTTTAGTTCCGCCTTTCGCTTTCCTCCCGCCGCGCCCGCCAGGGGGCGCTTCCGACAAGCGCCGCTCCGCAAGCGCCATCACCGGCTCCGTCCGCGCCTCGAACGCCGGCTTGGCGGTCAAGCCGCTCACCGTCAGCACTCCGCAGAACAACCTCGTTCCGTCGTACGCCACGACTTCGACGTTTCCGGCCGCCGCTTCCCGGCCGGCGCCGTAGAAGATCAGTTCCGCCGACAGTTCGCGCTTCTCGCCGTCGAACTGGACGTCTTTCACGTCCAATCCGGTGCCCAACTGCAATTTTATCCTCACCGAACGTTCTCCTTTTTCTCGATGTCCTCGACGTTCCGGCCGTCTTCGCCGCCGTCCTTGATCGCTTCGGCCGCTTCTTGCCGATCAGCGTCGGCCGAAAGAGGAGTCGGGCCACCCCAGACGATGACGCCCTGCTGGACATCATAGACGGCGTCCCTAACCGCGGAATACGCCTCCGGATGTCTTTCGATTTCCCGCTCCGCTTCCTCCGCCGAAACGGGCGCCGTCCCTACCTTATCGAACGCCAGCGCCCCGCAAGCGTTGGCGTACAAGCACGATTCGACCCAGTTTAATCCCGATAAATGGGCGACGACGAGTCCGGAAATGAACGAGTCGCCGCATCCCGTCGGATCTCCGCTGGTCCGTCTAACCGCGGGGATGTGATGATAAACGGCGACTGTCTCCGGTATCACTCCGTCCACCGATGCGGTGTACAACATGCATCCTTTGCCGGCGGCGGTCACGATAAACGCCTTAAACGACAAAGGCGGGCGACTCCGGCTGGGAATTAGAGAAGGGGAAAATACGAGACGCTCGGATTCGATCTCGTTGGGAGTAATGGCGACGGCGCCGCGATATCCGTAAACGTCGTCCCTTTTGGGATCCACGTAAAACGGAACGGAAGAAGCGCGAAGCTCGTTCAGCACGCCGTCGTCGACCATTCCCTTGGCGTAATCGCTCACGATCACCGCGGCATAAGACGACAACGCCTCGCGCAGCTTTCGGGCGCCGAGCAACGACGATAATCCCCCCGAGACCTCGCACTCGTGGTCCAAACGGCAAATATGATGCCCCTGTTCGGTGATGATTCGCGTCTTGACGGTCGTTTCGCCGATCCGCACGTAATGAAAAGTCACTCCCGCGTCGCGCAGCTTCCGGTAAACAAGCTCTCCCGTCGAATCGCTTCCGATGCCTCCGTACAAATGGACTTCCTTGACTCCCAAAGAGACGAGGTTCATGGCGACGTTGGCCGCGCCGCCCGGAGTATCCTCGCCCCGCAAAAACCGCAGTTTCAGCGCCGAATCGCTTTCCGGCGAAACTCCCAAAGTCCGACAATAGAATCGACGATCGCACATGACGTCCCCGATGACGGCAATGCGAACGTTTTCCGGAATCCTCGGAGCCCGAATCCGCATTTGACCTTCTCCTTTCCTTATGCCTCGCGCATGAGGGAAAGAGCCGCTTTCCCCCGAACTATCACGTCTTCCTCCGGAGGAACGGTCTCCAGCATAATCGTTTCCCCGGCAGTCTTTTTCGAGGCCTCCGCCGACGAAGCGATCGGCCGGGACGGACGCATCAAGGCGCGAAATCCGCTCAGAGTGTAAAGCTCCAGCGAGACGGGAACCCGCGCGGAAGAAGCCTCCAAGGCCAGCGGATCCAAAACGCGGGCCATCCAATGCCTAAGCTCGAAATACTTTTCGCTCCTTCGACTTCCGTCGCCCCTGCTGGCGAAATTGTTGGACAAAAACCATTGCTTAAAGTACAGATAGGCGGTCTTGTCCATAATCTCCAAAAAACGTCCGTACTCCTGGCAGTACGCGACCGGCAAACGGTCGAACTTTATTCTCCCGACCCGGAAGTCTTTCGGACGTCCCTCGACGCCCTCGCCGGCGAATTTGTCGATAATAGACTCCGAAACGCCGGAATAAGCGTAAACGGGGGCCAGGGAAAACGGAACAAGACCGTCCGAATCCAAATCCCGAAACGAGCGATAAAAACTCGAGTCCACGTTATCCCCGGCTCCCCGTTCGTTCATCACGCCGTCCTCCCCATCGCTCGGGCCAGATGCAACGCGATCCTGGCCCTTCTCTCGGCCACCGATTCGTCCGCCCATTCCTTGAACGCCGCAAAACCGAAAGACGCGGCGAGCAGTTCCGGCCTGTCGTCGAAAATCGACGTTCCCGCCAACAAGCGAGCGGGATCGTAAAACTGCCAGCCGTCGTTATCGTCGAATCCGTCGTCCGCGGGCAAGCCGAATCGAGTAAACGAGAATTCGCTTCTGCCGCTTCTGAAAAGCCAAGGGTAGGGACTCAACGAACCGCCCGTCCCCAGATGGGATTGGATCAACAAATGAACGAACAACGGCGCTCCGAGGACCGCGACCTCTATGACCTTCTCATCTTCCGCGCTCTTGCGCCATAAACGGTCCAACCAAGTCAAAAGAGAAAACGCCTCTCCGGGCGTCTTCGCGCAATCGGACGGTTTCAACGCCGATCCGTCGGAATCGAGAACGACGACATTCCCGTCGAAACGACACAACATGGGCGTCGAACCGGCGTTAGCCAAACGCTTGATTCTCTCTTTCTCGATGTAATCGGCAATGACTTTCGGATCCTTGTAATTCGACGGCGCCTTGACGTCGGACAGCCAATTCTCCAACAACGGTCCTGAATCCAACGGAGCGGTCGAGTAACCCACCGCCAAAACCCTGACGAAATCGAGATCGGAAAAACTTGCCATGGACTTACCCTTTCTTTCTCTTGCCTGTTTTCTCGCTCAAACGCCTCTCCCGGCGTCTCCGAGCGTCTTCCCCCCAGTCTGCGCAATTTCAAGCACGGCGGATAAAATCGCTTTCGCCTCTTCGTGGCGGGCAGAAAACGCGCCCACGACAGCTACGGCAACCGGCGTGGAGATTTTGGCGTCGTCAAGCAACCGAGCGCAATCCGACACCCGACCGCGCAGAAAGCCGACGATTTGTTCCATACCGATCCCGTTCCGAATAGAGTCGTGCACATCAATCATCGCCGCCCTGAAATCCTCGTCTCCCTTCACTTCGCGGCCGTTCCATAGTATTTTGCCGTCCGGGCATAACCGCAGTACTTCGCGAGCCCCATTATTCACCTCAAAACTTATGGTGCCGGCCGATGAAGAATCGGGAAGCGTGGAGCGCTTGGATTCGCTTTCCACGTCGGAAAAACTTGCCATGGACTTACCCTTTCTTTCTCTTCTTGCCTGTTTTCTCGCTCACCCGCGTCGGCGCGCCGGCGTAGCCCCAAAGAAACCACTCGACCATGTACGCCGTCACGCGGACATATAACGCCGGCACGGAGGCTACGGCGGTATCCAAAGCCAGAGTCTGCGCGTATGCGTTAACGGCCTCTCGTACTGCCGTCAGGAACTTACGAGCGTCGCGGCGAATCTCGTCTACGTCCGCCAAGACTTTCGGCCCAACAACGCGGATTACCGTATACTTGGTACTTCCGATAGTGCTGATTATTATCTTAGCGTCGCCGGAATCTACGTCATCAAACACAGCCGCGGGTTCGCCGATCTCTACGACGTCCTCCATCCCCTGGCGCCGTAGTGCGCCGTCAAACCACTCACGCAGCTTCCCGCCGAGCCTGTCTCTGGCGGCGTCCTCCATGTAGCGCTTGGCCGCTCGTTCCAGATCCGCCGCAATATCTCTGACATCAATCGTTTTCATCGTCTTTCTCCTTTGTTGCGCCTCCTTTGTTGCGCCCCCTTTCTCGCGCCGCCGCATCGTCCTCCTTTCGTCGCAAGTCGGCGGCAACGTTCGACGGAATCCCTATCGGATCGCGTCCCAGCCGTACCCTGTCCTCCGGGTTCGACTAGTTCGTCTTGAACCATCCGAACTCCTGTCTACACTCGTTGCACCGGGCAACCCAAGCTTTTTCGTCCGCGATCCAGATCAAATTAAGGCACCCGCAACAATCCGATTTTGAGCACGGCGCCTTCATGGTGCCGCGAATGTCTCGCCCAACCCAACGCTCGTCTTTCATTCCTTGTCCGCCCCCAATCCAGGTCCGGCATCGCCGCAATATACGCGCATCAACACTCCGCTTTCCGCGATCATTCTCCTTTTCCGGACAAAGATGCGTACAATTCGCGCATCCGTTTGTTTGAAGTACGGGCGCACGAGCACTGACTCCGAACGTACAAGATCGCCTCTTTTTCCGGCTTTCCGCCCCGGATGGCATCTCTCATGTGATCCGACACGGACTTGCCCGCAACCCAACCTCGCCAACCGCGCCGCTCGCTCCCCTTACCGAGCCCGTTTCCAAAAGTCACGCTGCGCCCCCCTTTCTCGCGCCTCCGAACTTCGCGTAACGAACCAATCACGGCGAAAACGAGGATCCGAGAGAGTTCAACCAGGGAAGCAGAGACCGGTCTTGACCGTCACGCTCCCACGATATCCCGGCTTCATCGCTTTTGGATCCAAGCGCGAGAATGAATTTCGTCTTGCAACATTGACACATAAACGCATCGAGACCGATTCCGACAAGCCGCTCGCCGTCTAGCGGGCAGTGATAGCGCTGCGGCGTCGCCCGCACGTCTTCGATCCACCGGCGAATTGTATCCCCGACGATGCCCCCGCGCCGGTCGGCGTAGGCATTCAAGTTGACATACGCCTCGCGCCCGGTGCCGGTAGTGAACTGCAGCCAACAGCCGTCTTCCTTGTGCTGAACCGAAAGGCCCAACAATGAAGTACGGAGTACTTGCGCCCCGCTCGCATTTTTCCGTTTACCCATTGATTTTCTCCAGAAGGTCGTACTCAATTTGGAACCTCCGCTCCCGCCCGACAACAAGCTAATGCCCGAATCGTTAACGCGCCGAAGTACATCCCCGACGTTCGTCGTCACCACACGCAGCACACTTCGAACTCGTGATCGCACTCAGGACATTGCACCGCTAGATTGTTGCTATTTTCGGTCCCATGTTCCGGAATGTCGAGCGTCCTGCCCTCCCAAAAGTCGGGAGCGTCGAGAAGGTTCACGTCCTTCCCGCACTTCGGGCAATCGCAATTCAGTTCCACGTACCAAGACGCCGAACAAGACGCCGGAGGCGGCGAAGTCGCCGGCGATTCGATGTCTGTTTCCGTCTTCGTAGTCATTGATTTTTCTCCGTCGAGCCATCGTGTTCAAGGCAAAATGCCCGGATGCCCGCAGCAACCGTTCAACGGACTTGACGGCGCTTTCTCGCACTCCCCGCGTCATCCCCCCATTTCTTGTTCGCTTTCATGAAGACAATCCAGTGCGTACCGGCCTTACGGCCGCTGGTGTTCCCGAACAAGGGAGACTCCGGCGTCAACGCCAGCACCTCACGCACTTTGACCTGAGTTTCGTTCCACTTGAAAACGAGCACGCCGTAAGGCATCAACACACGGAAGCACTCCGCGAACCCGGCCCGCAGATCCTCGCGCCAGCTCGGCCCGAGCTTCCCGTACTTCGCCGCCATCCAGCTCTGCGCCCCGGCGCGCGCTAGGTGCGGCGGATCGAACGCCACCAAGTGAAACGTGTCGTCGGGAAACGGCATCGACCGAAAGTCGAGGTCAACGTCCGGCTCTACCCGCAACACGCGGCGTCCGTCGTCTCGACCGTGCGACGTATCCTTGACCGTCAACGTCTCGCGGCGGCAGTCACCAAACAGCGCCCGAGCATCGCCCCGATCAAACCACCACATCCGCGATCCGCAACACGCATCCAGCACGGGCGGATATGTCTTCGAGTTCGTCATTTCTCGCCTCCGCCCTCGAAACTAACCGTTTCCCGCGCCCCAAAAGTCCGATACGAGAAACTGGTACGGTCGCATCTCGAACAGTTCGCGCTCGATCTTCTCCTTGATCTCGGGCAAGCTCAATACGGAGTCGCGCCGAATCAAGACGGTCGCCTCGCTGAACCCCGCTTTCAGCGCCAGTTCCTTCGTCTCCTTCGATGCCGCCAGAATGATCGCCACCATGTCACACCTCCCAGCCGGGTCTTGCCCGCAAAAGTTCGGTCGCTTTCCGGGGCGGAGAAGGGGCTCCGCGCGGAGAGGCGCGTAGCCGGCGCCTCCTTCATAGTAGGGAGCGGGAAGCGACCACTGAAACCTGTTTGATCGCTGAGCGTTCACGGCGGGAGCGCTCAGGGGAAAAGAAGGGAAAATTCCGCTATCGTCGGTCATTTTTGCCTCGCGAATGAAGTTCCGACAACTTTTCGGCTTCGTGATCCCTTTGCGTCCGCCATCGCGCGATGGCGCGGGCACGGATCGGACGCGAAACAACAGTCCGTGATTCCTAAACGCTTGCCGTCTACAATCAGGGACCCAAACCACACGCGTTCGTTGAAGTCGTTGACCGCGACCACGTCTTCGCGCCGGCGCAACGCATCCAAAAGCGAAACCGCTTCATCGAGCGTCGGCGGATTTCTCTCCAGCGATTCTCGCAAGGCGCGCAAAGGCGAACCGGACAGTTCAGCGCTCACCGCCGACCTCCTCGTTAGAGGGCGTCGATCCTCGGGTCGTCGGGCATATCGACCGGTTTTGCGACGCGTTTACGTACGTCCGGAAGGACGACATCCCGCAAATAATCCAGCAACGCACCGTCGAGAGCGGTATCGGCGGCAATGCAAGACCGCTCGATGTGTTCGACGACTCGCGGATCGGCGCCCGCCAGACTGCACAGCTCGTACAACAACCGCCCCACAAGACAATTGGCCGCGAACAAATACCTGGAAAGAACGAGCGCATCGCCGTTCTTTTCCAGGAAATGACCGGCTTCCCGCGACAAAAACTCGATCCGCTCCCCGGCAACGGCGCGCGCTTCGGCCAAAGAAAGAGGCGCCTCGCCCGAAGCGCCCGCCCCTTCAGGAAGCGAAACCGTATCCCGCCGATCGTGAAAAAGCCGCCCGTCCTCGCTCAGAATGCGGGAATCGCCGCGAAGCGCCTTGTCCCGCTTAGCTACGGCATCCAACATGGATTCCCCCTCCAGCTTCAAAAACCATTCCTTAGGGGTCAGCTTCTCGCTCATCGTCCGCTCTCCGCATGTAACGTCCCCGCGATTTTCGCGTAAAGTTTGCCGTTGGCTTTTCCGGCCAGAACGGCGGCCGCCGAATCTACGGCGTCCTCCTTCAATCGCACGGTATTGGGCCATTCGACAAAATCGGGATAGGCTCCAATGACCGCCTCCTCCAACCGTTGCTTCTTCCAAGCCCGCAATTTGCCTTTCCCCGAAATGCCCTTCCTCTTCGCACACCCGCCGGTAATCCGTATTCCAAGAAGCTCTTCCACGCCGCCCGGAGTGTACAACTCGAAAGGAAGCGTGCGCCGAGTCCGCCTAAGAGCCTCGGACAAAACCGCCGTAGCCATGCCCATGCAGCGATGGGCCCTGGCGCCCTGACCTCCGCCGTGCGGAATCTCCGCGAACAGCGCCCGCGGATTCCATAACGATATGAACTCGGAAATGGCCTCTCCCAGCATCCAACACCCCGCGAAGTCCGAATGGGCCGTAGTGCCGTCGGCCTTCTTGTTGTCGAACGTGACCACCGCGACCAATCGGTCCGCGGAGACGTCCACGACGC
>Ga0315283_10003839_pt1 | contig 12913 bp, 13 predicted proteins | sample YL17G09_0_MG_FD_204541 | JGI IMG/M metagenome (GOLD analysis project Ga0315283, IMG submission 204541) | Sediment microbial communities from Yellowstone Lake, YNP, Wyoming, USA - YL17G09_0 | ecosystem: Environmental > Aquatic > Freshwater > Lake > Sediment | place: USA: Wyoming | collected...
ACCGTGCAGGACGGCGTGCTCACGCTTGCGGGCGAGCGCAAGCAGGAAAAGGCTGCGGAGCAGGAAAAGGTCCATCGCATCGAGCGCTGCTACGGCACGTTCGCACGCCGCTTCGCACTGCCGGAGAACGCCGACGAGCAGGGCATCCGCGCCGAGAGCCGCGACGGTGTGATCGTGATCCACATCCCGAAGCAGCGCGTCGTCGAGCCACAACCGCGGCAGATCCCGATCCAGTAAGCCGTTCCGGCCCGCGAATCACGGGGAGGTCGTCGCCAGGCGCCCTCCCCTTGCGGCCTCGCACCGTCGCGCGAACAGCCGGCCGCACGCCGTATAATTCGCGCGCTTCCACTTTTCATTTCGGCGACGAGGCAGCACGACGATGACCACACCCTCCCTGGCCAGGAGCACGGCGGACCTGTGCGACGATCACGGCGATCGCGTCCAGGTGTGCGAACCGGTGTTCCAGATGTTCGGCGGTCGCCGGGCGTTTCACGGACCGATCAGCACCATCCGTTGCTTCGAGGACAACTCGCGCGTCAAGGAAGCCGTCGAAAGTCCGGGCGCAGGCCGCGTGCTGGTCGTCGATGGCGGCGGCTCCCGCCGTCGTGCGCTGCTCGGCGACAACCTCGGTCGGGCTGCGGTCAACAACGGCTGGGCCGGAGTGATCATCCACGGCTGCATCCGCGATTCCGCTGAACTCGGCCGCATGGACCTGGGGCTGCGGGCGCTGGGCACGATGCCGCTGCGCAGCGACAAGCGCGGCGAAGGCGAGCGCGACGTTCCCGTGCGTTTTGCGGGCGTGACGTTCCGGCCGGGCGAATTCGTCTACGTGGACGAAGACGGCATCATCGTCGCGGCCACCACGCTGACTTGATCCAGTCAGGATGCCTGGCGCGAAGCGCCGTCCGACTATCCCCTAACCCCTAACTCCTTATCCTTACCCCATGCCACGCACCGTCTACTGCCAGTACCTCAAGCGCGAAGCCAACGGCCTCGATCGGGTTCCTTACCCGGGCGACCTGGGCAAGCGGGTCTACGAAAACATCTCGGCCGAAGCGTGGCGCGCGTGGGTCGGTCACCAGACGATGCTGATCAACGAGTACCGCCTGTCGACGATCGAGCCGAAGGCGCGCAAGTTCCTCGCCGAGGAAATGGAAAAGTTCCTGTTCGACGGCGGCAGCGCGAAGCCGGCGGAATACAAGCCGGAATAGGCCAGGAAGGCCAGGAAGGTCAGGAAGGTCAGGAAGGTCAGGAAGGAGTCAGGGACTTTTGGAAGTGCGCAAGTCCTACGAAACCCTTCCTGGCCTTCCTGGCCTTCCTGGCCTTCCTCACCTTCTCCCCTTCCCTGCGTGCAACGCCAGCGCGAGCCACCCCAGCATGAAGCTGACTCCGCCCACCGGCGCGACCATGCCGAGCCAGCGCGGCGCGCCGAACGTCATCGCGTAGATCGAGCCCGAAAAGAAGAAGATGCCGACGCCGAACAGCACCGCTGCGCGCGGCAGCCAGCGCGTGGCCGGTGTCACCAGCGCAACCACCCCCACCAGGACCAGAGCCAGCGAGTGCAGCTGCTGATACAGCACGCCCGTCTGAAAGCTCGCCAGTTGCTTCAGCGTCAGCACCTTCTGCAGCGCATGCGCACCGAAGGCCCCCAGTACGACGCCGAGCAACATCATCACCGCCCCGGCGCGGATGCAACTCAACGCGAAATCGCGATTCGGGTTCGTCACGGGCTCAGTCATGCACGGCCTCGCTCAGTTGATCTCGCAAGCGCTGGAGCAGCGTTGTGACGGGTTTCGGTACACCCACTTCGGCGGGCGCTGCGACGTCGTACCAGCGGTAACGATCATCGTCGCGCAAGGCCGACGCCTTGCCCGCGCACTGCACGACGAGCGGCTTCAGTTCGTAGTCGAAATGGCTGAATGCGTGGCGCAGCGACTCGCCGACCGCTGCCGACGATGCACCCGACAGGTGTTCACGGCACCACTGCGCCGCGTGTTCGCGCGTCGGAAATTCGGGCAGGCCCCACAGTCCACCCCAGATCCCGCTCGGCGGCCGGTGTTCGAGCAGCACCTTGCTGCCGCGCCGGGCAAGCAGCACCCACGCCTCGCGCTGCGGTCGGGCCTTGCGTTTACGTGGTGCGGGATACAGGTGCTGCTGGCTCTCGCGCCGGGCGCTGCAGCCGGCATTCACCGGGCAGAGCAGGCACGCCGGGTTCGAGCGCGTGCACACCGTCGCGCCGAGATCCATGATGCCCTGCGTATACGCATCGACGCGTGTCTGTGGCGTGCACTCCGCGGCGAGTGCCCACAGTTTCCGCTCGACCACCGCGTCGCCTGGAAAACCTTCGATCGCGAAGTACCGCGTGAGCACGCGCTTGACGTTGCCGTCGAGGATCGGATGCCGCTCTCCGCGCGCCAGCGCGAGAATCGCGCCCGCCGTCGATGGACCGATGCCGGGCAACTGGACTACTTCATCGAGCGTTGCAGGAAACTCACCCCGGTGCCGTTGCAGCAGGATCTGCGCCGCACGCTGCAGGTTGCGCGCGCGGGCGTAATAGCCGAGCCCCGACCACAGGTGCAGCACTTCGTCGGGCTTGGCGCTGGCAAGATCGCGTACCGTGGGAAAGCGCGCAATGAAACGCTCGTAGTAGCCGACGACCGTGCCGACCTGGGTCTGCTGCAGCATGATCTCGGAGACCCAGACCCGATACGGCGTGCGGTCCCGCTGCCACGGCAGGTCCTTGCGTCCCTCGGAGTCGTACCATGCGAGCAGTGCCGGCGCGAAAGACAGGATGCGGGAATGCGCGGCAGCCGCGTCACCTGTCATTGGCCGCGCGCTCCACGTTCTTGAACATCTGCAGCGTCGATTCCCGCATCTCCTTGACCCCGTAGCGCTGCGAGATGAGCGCGGGCACCCAGAAATCCGGCTCGAACTCGGCCTCGTAGCGAACGACCGTCCCGGCGCCTTCCTGCCGCCAGTGGGTAGCCGCGACACCGCGTCGCATGTCGCTGAGTTCCGGGATGACCTGGGCCACCTGGCCGGCAGGCACCCGCTGCACGCGTTCCACCCGCTCCACCGTGCGGCAGAAGACGCCCGCGCAGGCGTTGATCAGTGTACGCATCAGCACGGCACCGTCCGCCTCGGGCTCGAGCAGCTCCACCCGGCGAATCCGCGAGTCCAGCTTGCCGAAGTGGGCATAGTCCCCGAGCACCGCCGCCACGTCAGCTACGGGCGCTGCGAGGAGCGCCTCGAAATGGATGCGGAAGACCCCTTTTTCGTAGACCGCATCCGCACGCAGCACCTGCAATGCGTACGCCGGATTCGCGCTCAACCCGACGCAAAGGAGGCCGGCCCGGAACCAGACAGGAGTGCACTGCCGGCGCACGTCAGGCACAGACGAGCGCGCGATCGCCGCTGCCGGCGCTGCAGTGGTCCGGATAGCCGTACTGCTTCCAGTAGTCGACCAGGCCGATCTGCTCGGCGAGCTGCGAGAAACGGGGATCCTTGCGGAAGCCCGCCGCTTCGGGGCTCCAGATGTTCATGATGCTCCAGTCGCGCGACCAGGCCATGCGGTTATGCGCGAGCGAATCCTCGATGACCTGGAATGCGATGTCGTTCTGCCCCAGCTGCACGTACGGCATCAGCAACTCCACCTGCTTCGCAACTTTCGGGTCGACCGCGCGCAAGCCAGCCACGACCGCCGGGCGCTTCGTCGGATTCGCGACGGCGTCGATGAAGTCACCCACCTTTGCCCGCAATTCGGGCGGCAGGTGATCCTGCGCCAGCAGCAGGCGCTTCGCCTCGTCCCACTGTCCGCGACGCAGCGCCACCGTGGCATCGATGCCCTCGCTCGCGCCGCTGCTGATGCCGAGTTCGCCGGCGAGCTTCGCGAAACTCAAGGCCTGGTCGTCCTCGCCTCGCATCAGGTAGATGTTGGCGAGGTTCGCCGCCAGCACCGGCGCGGTCGGATCGAGCTCGTACGCACGCCGCGCCTGCTCGAGCGCGGCGTCGAGACGGCCAACCTTCTGCAACAGTACCGAATACCAATGGTGCGGCGTGGGCTCGTTGGGTTCGAGCGAAATCGCGAAGAAGAAGCCGGACTCCGCATCGAGCAGATCGCCACGGTCGGAGTTGATCTGCGCCAGCACCGCGTGCGCCTCGCCGATCTTCGGGTCGAGTGCCAGCGCCTGCCGGGCCGACTGCTCTGCCATCTGCAGGTACTTCTCCTCGTCGCCTTCGTCGCTGGTGTAACCCGGCAGCACGACGTAGGCGGACGCCAGCGCCGCGTGCGCGCGCGCGAATCCTGGATCGCGGGCCAGCGCGGACTGGTACAACTCGATGGCGCGTTTCAGGTTGTCTTCGCCACGGCGCTTCCAGATTGCGCGTGCCTGCAGGTAGAACTCGTAGGCTTCGACGTTCTGGGTGGGCGCCGTTGCACGCTGCGCGAGCTGCTGCTCCTTGGGAGCGAGCTCGATTCTCAGCTTGGCGACGATCGCCGTCGCGATCTCGTCCTGCACCGTGAAGATGTCCTGCAGCCTGCGGTCGTAGGTCTCCGACCACAGGTGGAACCCTGACGTGGTGTCGATCAGCTGTGCCGTGATGCGCACCTGGTCGCCGGACTGGCGCACGCTGCCCTCGAGCACGGTTTCCACGCCGAGTTCCTTGCCGACTTCGCGGATGTCGACATTGCGGCCCTTGAAGGCGAACGCGGACGTCCGGGCGGCAACCTTGAGGCCTGGTACGCGGGCAAGCAGGTTGAGCAGTTCTTCGGACATGCCGTCGCTGAAGTAATCCTTGCTCGCGTCTCCGCTCAGGTTCGTGAACGGCAGCACGGCGATCGAGCTGTGGCCGCCTGCGGCTTCGGCGCGCCCGAGGCCGCGGGCGTACAGCAGGTACCCGAGCCCCGCCATTGCGACGAGGACTGCAACGCCGAACGCCGCACGGGTTCGGAACTGCAACTGGGGCGGGGCGTCCGGCAATGGTTCGGTGCGCTCGATGCCGGTCGGGCTCACGTCGAACACCCACGCCAGCACCATCGCGATCGGAAACCCGACCAGCAGGAAGATGACGAGGAAGGTCATGGCCCATTCGGGCACATACAGCGCGGGCAGCACGACGGAGGCGGCCTCGGTGACCGCCCACGCAACCGCGCCGTACGCGACGGCGACTTTGCCGACGCGACGGCGCTTGATTTCAGCGAGGAACGCCATTGGTTGCCCGTCTCGTCATTGCCACCCCTGCAGCGGCCTCGCCCGGCCTCGGGTCTGGATCGTGAGACCGCAGCGGCGCGCAGTCGTTCGCCAACGCCGCATTGTCCACGAATCCGCGGTTCGCGCGTATCCCCGGCCGGTTACTTCTGGCACACGTCGACGTCGCCGCTCAGCGTCTTGATGCGCACGCGGGCGCTGCCGTCGCCTTCCTGGAAGCGCCACTCCTTGCCGGGAGCGTACTCGTCGGTGCGCACTGGCTTGGGTCCGAAGCAGGGGCGGATTTCGCCGCTGAAGCTCGACACGTCGAAGTCCGCGCCGGTTTTACCGACCAGGTCGAGCCGCACGTCCCCGCTGATGCTTTCGATGTCGACGCGCGCGTCCGGCGCGAGCGAGCCCTGCAGCGTCAGGTTGCCGCTGGTCGACCGCAGGCGCGACCTGGTGGTCGCGCCGACGCCCAGCGTGAAGTCGCCACTCACGGTGCTGCCGTTCACTTCGCCAGCGAGCCGGGTGGCGGTGGCGTCGCCGCTCACGGTCGTGATCGACACCAGTCCCTTCTTGCCGGATCCGGCGATGGTCACGTCGCCGCTCACGGTGCGGCACTCGAGGTCCTCGCCGCCCGTCTCGGTGCGCATGTTGCCACTGACCGACTGCAGGCGCTGCGTGCCACTCACGGCCTGGACACCGATGTCCGCCATCACCGTGTTGATGGAGAGCGTGGACCCCGTCGGCACTTTCACGATCAGGTCGGTTGAGTCGACTTTGAAGGGGCGGTTCGGCAGCACCACCTTGATGCGCGTCACCTTGTCGCCCTTGGTGAAGTCGAGCCGTTCGGTGCCCTTGCCGAGCTCGCCCGTGACTTCGACTTCGTTGCGGTCCCAGCCCGTCACGACCACCGTGCCGGCGGTATTCGAGATTTCGACGGTGCCGGCCGGGTCCGCCTCCGTCCGCTTGTCGATGGGCGTACCCGCCAGCGCGACGAGCGGCAGGGCCGCCATCAGCAGCGCGATGACTCGCACGACGGACTGGCGATGGAACGTGGTGACAATGACGGTATTCATAACTGCATCCTCTTGCCGGTCGGCGACCCAGGCATGTTCACTGGCGCATTCACTGGCGCATTCTCGAGACTGTTGGTCAACTGGCTGACGTTCGACAGCACGGCCAGCTCGTCCTGGTACGTCTTGAGCAGCAACTCTTCGAGCAGGGGGTCGCCCGGCTGTTCGGCAAGCGCCGCATTGATCTCGTCGGCGGCGCGCCGCATCTCCCCGAGGTTGAACTCGAGCTTCGCACGCGCTGCCGGCGGCAGCATGGCGATACGGCGGTCCAGCATCTGGGTGAGCTGCTTGCGGACTGCAACGTATTCCGGATCGAGGTGGCCCGCCGGACCGAACGCTGCCGGCATGATTGCCGCCTCTGGCACCTCTGGCGCGGGCATCCCGTTCACCGCCGCAGTCGCCACCGCAGATTGCTGAACCAGGCGATCCTTGTCGAGCAGACTCGCGGTGAGCAGTGACGAGCCTGCGACGAGCACCACCGCGGCCACTGCCTGCCACAACCAGGCCGATCGATTCGTCGCGGGAGCAACGGGCGACGCACGCTCGTCGATCCGTGCCGCGATGTTCGGCCACAAGTCACGACCCGGCGCCACCTCGAGCGGCAGCTCGCGCAGCCGCGCATCGAGTCGCACGGCGGCGTCCTGCAGTGTTCGATCATCCTGCGTCATGGTTCCTCTCCGTCTCCCCGAGCCTGGCACCCAGCAGCGCGCGGGCCCGGTGTAACTGCGCCTTGCAGGTGCCGACGGCAATACCGAGCAACTGCGAAGCTTCCTCGTGCGTGTGGCCGTACACACCGACCAGCACCAGCACGTGCCGCGCTCCCGCGGGCAATCCGGCAATGGCGGCCTCCAGGTCGCGGCTGCGGCCCGGATCGACCGTCGAGTGGTCGGCCAGCACGTCTGCGACCTCGCGTTCGATGGAATCCCCGGCACCGAGCGATTCGCCCCGGCGCCGCACCTGCTGCAGCACCGCGTTCACGGCGATACGGTGCAGCCACGTCCCGAATGCGCTGCGCGTTTCAAAGCGCGGCAGGTTGCGCCAGGCCTGCACGAAGGCTTCCTGCGTGCAGTCCTCGGCCGTGGCGACGTTGCCGGTCATGCGCAGGCACAGCGCGTGTATGCGCGCCGCATGTCGGCGGTAGAGCTGCTCGAACGCTGCCGCCGAACCGTCGGCCGCGGACGTGACCAGCCGGCGTTCCTCGGCCGCCTCGCGTGCGCGCTGCAGTTCATCGACGACCTCCCCGGCGTGTGCCAAGACCCACCTCGCTAGTACCCGTCGCACCGTGCGGCCGGGTCCGGCATCCTACACAGGCCGCCTGGCGGCTCATGTCGTGCCCCTGTGACAGATCAGATGCCGCACCGGCCCGAAAGGTTTACTCCGGAGGCCCCATGTCTGCAGCCGTTCGTGTCGAGAGGAATGGCCCGGTCGGCACGGTGATCCTGCACCGTCCCGCCGTCCGCAACGCCGTGGACCCGCCCACGGCCGCGGCACTGGCCGAGGCCTGCCTGACCCTCGACCGCGACCCGGCCATCCGGGTCCTGGTGCTGTGGGGCGAAGGCGGTACGTTCTGCGCCGGCGCGGACCTCGGTGCCGTGAGCCGCGGCTGGGAGCCCTCCAGGCTGCAACCGCCGACCGGTGCGCCGGACGACGGCCTTGGACCCATGGGTGTGTCGCGGCTGGAACTCGGCAAGCCGGTGATTGCCGCGATTGCCGGCCATGCGGTCGCGGGGGGCCTCGAAATCGCCCTCTGGTGCGATCTGCGGGTGGCCGAGGAGGACGCGACGCTCGGCGTGTTCTGCCGGCGCTGGGGCGTGCCGCTGATCGACGGCGGCACGTTCCGCCTGCCCCGCCTCATTGGCGAAAGTCGCGCGCTGGACCTGATCCTGACCGGTCGGGCAGTGAGCGCGGACGAAGCCCTGACCATCGGACTCGTCAACCGAGTCGTGCCACGCGGCGAAGCGCGGGCCGCGGCGGAAACGCTGGCGCTGGAGATCGCGGCGTTTCCGCAGGGTTGCGTGCGCGCCGACCGCGCGTCGTGCCGGGACCAGTGGGATCGCGATCGTACCGATGCGTTGCGCAGTGAGTTCGCACGCGGACTCGACGTATTGCAGAGCGGCGAATCGGCCCAGGGTGCCGCGCGCTTCGTGGGCGGCGCGGGCCGTGGCGGCAAGCCGGCCGACTGAGGCCAGGCTCAGTGCGGTCTGACCGAGCTCGGCCCGATTCACTTCGGCCTGCTTCAGTCCGGCCCGCTCTGGTTTGGCCCGCTTCAGTTTGGCTTGACGCCCTGCTGCAGGAAATCGACTGCCGCGCCGACGAGCGTCTTGAGCGCGACCGGCAGCGCGCCTTCGTCGACGAAGAACTTCGGCGAATGATTGCTCGGCGCCGCGCTCGCATCCTGGCCGTTCGGAGTCACGCCGACGAAGTAGAAGAACGACGGCACGGTCTTGCCGTAGTACGCGAAATCCTCGGAGCCCGTGACGAACGGGATCACGTTGACGTTGTCGGGGCCCGAGATGCGCTGCAGCGACGCCACGGCGCGTGCCGTCAGCGCCGCATCGTTGACGAGCACCGGGTTCGGGTCGCCGCCCAGCTCGAACTCCGCCGTCGCGCCTTGCGACGCCGCGACGTCGCTCGCAATGCGCTTGATGCTCTCGATCACCTGCGTGCGCACCGACGGGTCGAACGTGCGGAACGTGCCTACCATTTCGACCGAGTCGGGGATGATGTTGTTGCGGATGCCGCCCTTGATCGCGCCGACCGAGACGACGGCCGGATAGCGCGTGATGTCGACCTGGCGGCTCACGATCGTCTGCAGCGACATGATGACCTGCGCGGCGGTGACAATCGGATCCACGCCGCCCCAGGGACGCGAACCGTGCGTCTGCCGGCCCTTGATGACGAGCTTGTAGCGGTCCGACGCCGCCATCATCGAACCTTCGCGGTACCCGATCACGCCGGTGTTGAGCCCAGCCCAGAGGTGCAGGCCGAACATGGCATCCGGCTTCGTCGTCGCGAACAAGCCTTCGTCGAGCATCAGGCTCGCGCCGCCCCGCTCGCCGTCAGGCGCGCCTTCTTCCGCCGGCTGGAACACGAACATGACCGTGCCAGGCAGCTCTGCCCGCATGCCGGCAAGCACTTTGGCCGCGCCGAGCAGGATCGCCGTGTGCCCATCGTGTCCGCACGCATGCATCACGCCGACCTTCTCGCCGCGGTACTCGGCCGTGGCCGTCGACTTGAACGGCACGTCGACCTGCTCCGTCACCGGCAACGCGTCCATGTCGGCGCGCAGCGCAACCGTCGGGCCGGGCTTGCCGCCCTTCAGGATGCCGACCACACCGGTGTGCGCTATCCCTGAGCGGACCTCGATGCCCATCTTGCGCAACTCTTCGGCCACGATCTGCGACGTGCGCACTTCGCGGTTGCTGAGCTCGGGGTGCTGGTGGAAATCGCGACGCCACGCGATCACCTGCGGCATCGCGGCGTTGGCGGCGGCAGCGAGGCTTGCGTCGCTGACGGCGGCGGCGGCGGCCGGACCTGCAGCAGCCGCGAACAGCACCAGTGCCGAGGAGAAAACAGTGCGCAGATTCATGATGTTACGGCCGGGTAGCGGGGAAAGAAGTGGCGCAGCATACTGCAGCCACCGCATCGACAGTGAGACCGAGATGTTTCCAGTACGCAAGTCGATCGCGGCCCTCGCCGCACTGAGTCTGACTCTCATGAGCACCAACGCCATCCCACCGGCCCAGGGCCAGGCGTATTCACCCGCGGTCGCCCGCTCGATTGCCAGGACCCAGAAGCCGCCACTGCACGGCCGGCACTGGATGGCGATCACCGGCAAGCCGCTCGGCGCCACGGCTGGCGCGAAGATCTTCGAACGGGGCGGCAATGCCGTCGACGCGGCCTGCGCCATGATCGCCGCGACCTCCACGATGTGGGACGTGCTGCACTGGGGCGGCGAGACGCAGGCCCTGATCTACGATCCGCGCACGAAGCAGGTGATCGCGATCAACGGGCTCGGCATGGCGCCCACGGGGGCAACGCCCGAGTTCTTCAAGGGCAAGGGCTTCAAGTACCCGCCGGCCTATGGCCCGCTCGCGGCGGTCACGCCCGGCACGCCCGGCGGCATCATCCTGATGCTGCAGGAGTACGGCACGCTCTCGCTGGCCGAAGTGCTGGCCCCGGCCATCGAACTCGCGGACGGCTACCCCATCGACGGCGAGACCGCCGACCTGATCGAGCGCTGGAAAGGCAAGCTCAAGGAGTGGCCCTACTCGAAGCAGGTGATGCTGCCGCACCTCGGTGCGGCGCGCGAAGGACCCCGTGCCGGTGAGATCTTCCGCCAGCCCGATCTCGCGGCGACGCTGCGCAAGATGGTCGAGGCAGAAAAGCAGGCGCTCGCCGCCGGCAAGTCGCGCAAGGAGGCCCTGCAAGCCGCGTACGACCGCTTCTATCGCGGCGACATCGCGCAGGAATTCGTGCGCGGGGTGCAGGAACAGGGCGGCCTGATCACGCTCGACGATCTGGCGAACTGGAAGCCGCTGGTAGAACAACCGCTCAGCACCAGCTACCGCGGCGTCGAGGTCTACAAGCTCGACGTCTGGACGCAGGGCCCGGCGCTGCTGCAGTCGCTGAACATCCTAGAGAACTTCGACGTTCGCGCGATGGGTTACAACAGCGCGAACTACATCCACACCGTCTACCAGGCGATGAACCTCGCCTTCGCCGACCGCGACTTCTATTACGGCGACCCCCGCTTCCCGCCCGCGACGCCCACCAGGGGCCTGCTGTCGAAGGAGTATGCGAAGCAACGTGCGGCGACGATCCGCATGGATCGCAACGACGTGAACGCAGGGCCCGGTGATCCGTATCCGTTCCAGGGTGGCAAGAACCCGTACGCCGACCGATTGCAGCAGCAGCACAAGGCGGCGCTCGATGCGCTGGACAAGGCGGAGCTTACGGCCCAGCAGCTGGCGGACTTCGAAGCGGGCTTCAAGAGTGGCACGACGACGGTGATGGCCGCGGATGCGAACGGCTGGCTGGTGTCGGTGACACCGAGCGGCGGCTGGGTGCCGGCGACGATTGCCGGACACACGGGCATTGGCCTGAGCCAGCGCATGCAGTCGTTCGTGCTCGATCCGGCCGAGAACCCCTTCAACGTGGTCGCGCCGGGCAAACGCCCGCGCGTCACGCTCACGCCGAGCCTCGCCCTCAAGGACGGCAAGCCGTGGCTCGCATTCGGCGTACAGGGCGGCGACTCGCAGGACCAGAACCTGCTGCAGTTCTTCCTCAACGTGCAGGAATTCGGCATGACGCCGCAGGAAGCCGTCGAGGCCGCCAACTTCAACAGCTACCAGATGAAGGCGTCGTTCGATCAGCACGAATCGCAACCCGGTCGCATCGTGCTCAACTCGGCCATGCCGCAGTGGGTCACGAAGGAACTGCTCGGGCGCGGCTACAAACCCGAGTTCGAAGCGCGTACGTCCGGACCGATCAACGCGATCATGATCGACCCGGAGAACGGCACGTTCTGGGGCGGCTCGAGCAATCACGGCGAGGACTACGGCATCGGCTGGTAGCGGCGCGTGACCACACGCCTGCCACCCATCGCGTTCCTGCAGGCGCTGCGCGTGCTGCTGGCGACGCCGCGTCTCGCCCCACCGGAAGGCGAAGCGGGCCGCCACCTATGCGCGATTGCTGCACGCGAGCGTGCAGCGCCCGGTCGAGTGGCAGGTGCGAGGCCGCAACGGTGCGACCTCAGCGTCCATCCTGCGCGAACTGGTTCCGACGGCCCCCACAGGCGACCTCTACGTGATCTCGGCTGGCGTCAACGACGTGACGCGCCGCGTGACGCCGAGTGCGTTCGGCCGCAATGTCGCGGGCATCCATGAAGGACTGCGGGAAAAGGCGCCCGTGTCGACTTTCCTGTTCGCCGGCGTGCCGCCGCTCGAACGTTTCCCTGCCCTGCCCGCACCGCTCAACTCGCTCCTGGGCGCCCAGGCTCGCGACTTGCAACAGGCTGCCGCTGACGCACTCGCCGGGCGACCGCGAACCTACTGCTACTTCTTTCCGGCAACCGTGCCGCCTGGTGATTTCGCGCGCGACGGGTTTCATCCGGCCGAATCCGCCGCCCTGGCGTGGGCCGGCGAACTGCTGGCGCTGACGGGTCAGGCCGACGTCGCGAGCTGCTCGCGGTGATAGAGCCGCGCCGCAATCCACCACACGACGGCGACCAGGACGAACGACACGCCCAGGCTGACCGCCCAGTCGAGAGCGCCGATCCGCTCCGAGCGCAACACACGCAGGATCATCTGGTTCTGGCCCAGGAAAGGCACCGCCAGCATCCAGAGCTGGGTCCTGACCGGCGCGACCATCAGCACCAGCGATGGAATCATCGGCAGGAACATCAGCAGCGGCAGGTACCCCTGTGCCTCACGGTAGCTGCGCGCAAACGCGGCCAGCGCGGTGAGCACGGTCGCGCCGAGCAGCACGATCGGCAGGATGATCAGGAACAGTTGCGCCAGTCCGCCGGGCCCGAGATCGAAGGACGCATCCATGCCGCGCGACGGCACGATGGCGAACGCCAGGCGGTACGCGACCAGCGTCACTGCGATCGACAGCAACGAGAACACGGCCGTCGCAAGGATCTTG
>Ga0315283_10003843_pt1 | contig 12911 bp, 10 predicted proteins | sample YL17G09_0_MG_FD_204541 | JGI IMG/M metagenome (GOLD analysis project Ga0315283, IMG submission 204541) | Sediment microbial communities from Yellowstone Lake, YNP, Wyoming, USA - YL17G09_0 | ecosystem: Environmental > Aquatic > Freshwater > Lake > Sediment | place: USA: Wyoming | collected...
GGCAAACCACGCCGATTTTCTCCAGTAGGGCTTCGGTATGGCGGCATTCCGGGAAGCCGGAGCAGGAGATGAATTTTCCATAGCGCCCGTAGCGGATGACCAGCTCCTTATTGCAATCCGGACACGCCCGCCCAATCGGCTCCGGTCCGGTCTTGACAACAGGCATCTCTGCCTGAGCCTTGGCCACAGTGATAGAGAAGGGCTTGTAGAAAGCATCAACTACTTTGACCCAATCGGCCTGGCCCTCGGATATTTTGTCCAGGTCTTCTTCCATGCGGACAGTGAAAGTCAGGTCTATAATCTCCGGGAAATATTGTTCCATCAGATCGTTGACCAAAATACCTGTCTCAGTGGGAATGAGCCGCCGATCCACGCGTTCCACGTAGCCGCGCTGCTGAATTGTTGAAAGCGTGGGGGCGTAAGTGGATGGGCGCCCAATACCGTATTCCTCCAATATTTGCACAAGCGAGGCTTCAGAATAACGCGGCGGCGGTAGGGTGTAGTGCTGCTCCGGGATAAGCCGCACCAACTCCTGCTTCTGCCCTTCGGCAATCGAGGCCGGGATGCGGACATTCAACTCATCTTCTTCGTCAGATTTCTTATCCTCGTCCTTCGTTTCTTCATAAACAATCAGGAATCCAGGGAACTTGACCACCGAACCGGCTGTCCTGAGCGTGTAAACGTGGTCGGACCCCTGACCAGTCACGTCGACCGAGAGAGTGTCGTACAGCGCAGCTTCCATTTGTGAGGCGACGAAACGCTGCCAGATGAGTTGATAGAGCTTGAACATAGCTGGATCGAGGAAAGGCTTTACCTTTTCCGGGTCCCGTAAAACTGAGGTAGGGCGGATGGCTTCATGAGCCTCCTGCGCGCCGGCAACTTTCTTTGTGTATTCCGGGGGCTTTTCAGGCAGGAAATCGTTACCGTAGCGTTGGGCAATGTACGCCCGCAGCTCATTGCGTGCCACCTCAGCGATATTCGTCGAGTCAGTTCGCATGTATGTGATGAGACCAGTTGTACCGCCTTCACCCACATCCTGCCCTTCATAGAGACCCTGCGCAAGGCCCATCGTCCGCTTGGTGGTAAAACCCAATTTGCGGGAAGCCTCCATCTGAAGTGTCGAAGTAATGAACGGTGCGGATGGTTTACGCCGCCTTTCTCCATGCTTCACGCGCGTGACAATATATGGCGCTTTTTCCATATCCACCAAAAGGGGCTGCACAATTACTTCGCTGCCCAATTCGGGGTCTTTTTCATCAACCTTCACCAGTTTAGTAATAAAGGTTTGTTTTTGACCTTGAGGGCGTAATTCTGCCCCGATGGACCAGTATTCCACCGGGTTGAAGGCGTCTATCTCGCGCTCACGCTCCACGATCAAACGCAAAGCCACTGACTGTACGCGTCCCGCTGAAAGGCGGCTGCGGACTTTTTCCCACAAGATCGGGCTGATACTATAACCAACCAACCGGTCCAGTATGCGCCGGGCTTGTTGGGCATTTACCAATTCCATATTAATATCGCGCGGATTCGAGAATGCCTCTCTAATGGCAGTCTCGGTAATCTCGTGAAAGACAACGCGTTTGGTCAGTTTGGGATCTATCGCGGCGGCCTCCAGCAAATGCCAGGAAATGGCTTCGCCTTCCCGGTCAGGGTCGGTAGCCAGGTAGATTTCAGCAGCTCCTTTCGCAAGTTGTTTGAGTTCCTTGACGACGGCTTTCTTTTCATTTGGAACGCGGTACTTCGGGGTATAGTTATTTTCGACATCCACAGATAACTGAGAGCGCAACAGGTCGCGCACGTGCCCGACCGAGGCCCTTACGGTGTAACCCTTGCCCAGGAAACGCCCCACCGTTTTAGCCTTGGCCGGGGACTCGACAATGACCAATTTGCCGCTCCGTTTTTCAACTTTTTCCGGCTTAACCAGTCCTTCATGCGCATCAGTCTTGCCGATGCGGTACAGGGTCGTTCCACACACGCCGCAGGTGCCACGCGTAACCGGCGAACCGGCTGCGTTGAACGACGCTTGAGGATCAACAATTTCCCGTTTGGTCTTGCACTTCATGCAATAGGCTTCCACGAGACTCCTCCTAAAGATATTCTTCCCGCTGAGATTTTTTTAGGTTTGCGATTACCTGACGCACCTGCTGTGTCTGGTCACGATGGCAAACCAAGAGCGCGTCACCCGTGTCGATCACGACCAAATCATTCACGCCAATCGTGACGATGAGTTTCTTTTGGGATGAGTAAACAAGGGAGTTATGCGTTTCCAGCGGCATATGATCGCTATTGACGACCACATTTCCGTCCTCATCCGGCACGAGCACATCAAATAGAGAATCCCATGAGCCAATGTCGCTCCATTCCAATCCTTCGGCCGGCAGGACGGCAACGTTGGTTGCATGTTCCATAATACCGTAGTCTATCGTCTCAGGCTTGAGCCGCAGCCAAGCTTTCTGGAGGATCGCTTCCTGCTCTGACGTGCCCCAGGCTGCCCCGATCCGGACAAGTTCCTCTTTCAGGTCTGGCATCTGGCGGGAAAATTCGTCGAGGATGCGGTCGGCACGCCAGATGAACATGCCGGAATTCCAGGAATGGCCGCCTTCCGCCAGCATGATGCGGGCTTGCGCTTCCTCAGGTTTCTCGGTGAAGTGCTGTACCCGGTAGACCGGATAATCAAATTTCTCGGGCAGGACCGCATCCCATTGGATATAGCCATAACCAGTAGCCGGGAAAGTTGGAGTGATACCAAGAGTTACCAGATAGTCCTTGCGTGCAACCTGGACTGCCGAACGAATAAGCAGATGGAACAGGTCGCGATTACGAATGAAGTGATCAGCAGGAAGGACAAGCATCACCGCATCAGGGTCATGTTTCACCAGCACTTCCGCCGCCAACCCGACGACCGAGGCCGTACCACGTGGCATGGGTTCAATTAAAAAATTTTCTGCCGGGAGCTGGGGAGCCTGAGCCTTGAGTTCCTGTTCCTGTTCCGCTGTGGTCACAATGTAAACCCGTTCAGGGGGAACAAAACCTTCGAGACGGTCCAAGGTGTTCTGGAAAAGGGTGCGCTCTCCCAGCAATGGCAGTAAGTGTTTGGGATGTTCCTTGCGAGAGATGGGCCAAAGACGGGTTCCACCGCCGCCGGCCATGATAACCGCATAAGTATTATTCATATCTTAAACCTTATACTCAGCCTGATCTTCTCTCACTGCTATGTAATTCAGTCCGCCCACCTGTCGCACCAATCCTTTAAGTTCCAGCATTACAAGTGTAGCCGAGACTCGCTCAATCGGCAGACCGGTCTGGGTGCGGATTTCATCCATGTGGAGAGGTTCGTGGGTCAATACGCTCATCAGTTTCGATTCGGTCTCATCAGTGGGCAGAACATTCCGCACAAGGCGCTGTTCGGTAACACGCGTCAGGTTCAGCACATCCAACAAGTCGCGAACGGAGAGCATCGGGCGTGCCCCTTGGGAAATCAACCTGTTGGTGCCCTTACTCTGAGGAGCCAGGATATTGCCCGGCACAGCAAAAACTTCGCGTCCCTGGTCAATGGCAAACTGGGCAGTGATTAGCGCACCGCTAGTCTCTCCTGCCTCAACGACCACCGTTGCCATCGAAAGTCCGGAGATGATGCGGTTGCGCGGCGGGAAATTGGATGCGTCCGGCGGTGTACCCGGGGCATAGTCGCTGATGAGAGCACCGTTTGCCATAATCTTCTCAGCAAGTTGGGTGTGATCAGGTGGGTAAATGCGGTCCACGCCACAGCCTAGAACAGCGATTGTTCGTCCCCCAGCCTTGAGAGCAGACTGGTGGGCAATCCCGTCCACGCCGCGCGCCAGCCCCGAGACAACGGTCACGCCATTGGTGGCCAGAAACGAGGCGAGGTCTTCTGCAACCTGCCGCCCATAGGCGCTGACACGGCGTGTCCCAACCACGGCAACGGCCCACGAATCTTCGGCTTTTAATGCGCCACGTATGTACAGTACAGGTGGCGGCTGGTCAATTTCTTTCAAACGCGGAGGATAATGTTCGTCGTCCCAGGTTAGAATTTCAATACCCTGTGCGGCAACCTTATCAAGGTACATATCCAGGTCCACGCCGGCACGCACCTGCGCCACACGCTCTGCAAGTTTTAGACTCAGTCCTGCAGCTTGGAGTGCATCTGCCGGTGCTTGCCAGGCAAGAGCCAGGTCGCCAAAATGGTTGCACAGGGCTTGCAGGCGTACTGCCCCAATGCCTTTGACCAGATTGAAGCCAACCCAGTAACGTTTTTCGTTCACTGTTCCCTTAATTTTATGATTGAGCTCCAACCGGATTGACCCCAAAGACACCAAATCACAAATTTGATTTATGTGTGGATGTGTGTCTTATAGGTTACGGATTATTGCCTTCTTCATCAACAAGGCCAGGGATTAAACGCACCTTCATTGTTTTTGAGTTCAGGTCCACTTCCAGAACGACTTCAGGGATGGCCGGTAGAAGAAGCTCGCGTCCGGTTAAGTCCGTCACCACATAAACATCGTTAGCGCCAGTCTCCAGGATTTCTGTCAATTTGCCGAGGGGATTACCCCCCACATCCACTACATGCATGTCGAGGAGTTCATGAAAATAATATTCACCTTCGCGGAGTGCGGACACTTCAGATGCAGCAATGGATAGTAACTGGTTTCGATAACGACCTGCCTGCTCGGGGGTTATTACACCTTCAAATCCAAGAAGAAGTCCTTCATTGTGCGGGCGCTGGCTGGCAATAACCAACTTAACATGCTTTTCACCGAGGTATATAGCTTTCTTCGGGCTAATGCGTTCGGGAAAATCGGTGTAGATTTCCGCCACTACTTCACCATGCACACCATGCGGACGGCGCACCTTCCCGACAACCAAGAAAGCAGGCCCGCCAGCAGTTGGCGAGCCTGCCAGTCGTTCTTTGGCTCCAGACATATTGTTAGGGTTCTACCACATCAAGCGTGACCTGACAACCTTCACGCTCAGCAGCCACCCGCAACAGGGTGCGGATGGCATTGGCGACCCGCCCTCCCTTGCCGATTACCCGCCCCATATCGTCTTTGGCAACACTCAGTTCCAGTGTCACACGGTTGCCGTGACGGATCTCGTCAACAGCAACTTCATCCGGGTGGTCCACGAGGGATTTAGCGATATATTCTGTGATTGCTTTCATGGCATCTCATTATGAGTGTAGAAACGACTTCCCTTGCACAGCCCAGCAGGTCAAGTGGAGTTGATTATGCACCTGAAGTCGTTGCCACGATCACTTACGGGTTTTATTGTTGGGTACGCGCGCCGCCCTGGCTGTTTCAGCCTCGGTCAGCAGAGTCTCTACAGATTCACCAGCCTTGAAACGCTCGAAGCGTTCCCCGGTACCGGCAGTCTTGAACAACTGCGCCACCGACTCGGTTGGCTGGGCACCTTTGCTCATCCACTCGTAGACGCGGTCTTCTTTGATATTCAGAGTAGCCGGTTCAGTGCGTGGATTGTAGAAGCCCACAATTTCCAGGAAGCGGCCATCGCGCGGGCTTTCTTTGTCCGCAATGACCAAACGGTAAGACGGCTGGCCCTTTTGACCAGTACGGCGAAGACGAATTCGAACCATCAGAAATTTCTCCTTCAAATGTTGTTTTCAGTTTTTTGGCATCAGCAGCCCACCCTGTGAGGGCAGAAAGGATTGCACAGAGCGGTGCCGAAAACCTTCAATTTGACAGGGTAGGGATTGCAGAATGCCCAAGTGGCGCCCTGCCCTGGGTGGCGATAAACGCCACCCCTACATTTTACCTCATCCGAACAAACGCGACAGGCCACGTCCGTTGGTTTTTTGCAGAATTTTGAACATTTTTTGCATCTCACGGAACTGTTTCACTAAACGGTTCACATCCTGTACCTCAAGCCCACAGCCACGGGCGATACGTCTGCGGCGGCTGGCGTCCAACACATCCGGGTTACGACGCTCGGAAAGTGTCATCGAATTGATGATGGCTTCAGTGCGGTTCGTCGAACGATCCAAATCTTCGGGCGAAATATTGCGGGCAGCCCGTCCCATATCGCCAGGGAGCATATCCGCCATCTGGCTCATCGGACCCATTTTCTTTGACGAGCGCAACATTTCAACCAAGTCTTCCAGCGTAAACTCGCCTTTGGCGAGACGTTCCGCCTGTCTCTGGGTCTGCTTTTCGTCGAAGGCTGTCTCGGCTTTTTCGATCAATCCGAGCACATCACCCATGCCCAGAATGCGGGAGGCCAGACGTTCGGGTTGGAAGGCTTCCAGTGCGTCCAGTTTTTCACCTGTCCCGATAAACTTTATCGGGACACCGGTCACTGAGCGGATGGAGATGGCTGCGCCGCCGCGCGAGTCACCGTCCATTTTGGTCATGATGAGACCGGTGAGGGTGACGACATTCCTAAAACCTTCAGCGACGTGCAGGGCTTCCTGGCCAATCATCGAATCCACCACGAGCAGGGTTTCGGCGGGAGGCACATTCCGGGCGATGGCCTGGAGTTCGCCCATCAGGGTTTCATCCAACTGGGAACGTCCGGCCGTATCCACGATGACAACGGTGTAGCCACCATTTTTCGCTTTTTGAAAAGCGCGTTTTGCCAGGTTGGGTGGTGTGACGTCGGCCTCGAAAAAGACCGGAACGTCCAGCTGCTGACCCAAGGTTCGCAACTGCTCCACTGCCGCAGGGCGGTACGGATCCCCGGCCACAAGCATGACGCGTTCACCACGCCCGCGCAGGAAATTCGCCAGTTTTCCAGCGGTTGTCGTTTTGCCAGAGCCCTGCAAACCAACCAACATCAACATGCGCGGCTTTTCGCCGGCAAGGTTGAGTGGAGCAGGTTCGCCGAGCGTGGCGACGAGTTCCTCGTTGACAATTTTAACAATCTGCTGGCCCGGGTTGAGGGCTTTCGAGACATCAGACCCGATTGCGCGGAGACGCACGCGGGCGATAAAGTCCTTTGCCACGGTGTAGTGCACGTCAGCTTCCAGCAGTGCCAAGCGGACTTCGCGCATGGCAACATCAACATCGGCTTCGGATAGTTTGCCGCGTTTGCGCAGTTGGTCAAAAATCTGGGTAAGCCGTCCGGTCAGCGTCTCGAACACGTTATCTCTTCATTAAAAAGCAATTGCCCGAAGGCGGACAGATTTTAGCCGATAACAAGCAGATGGTCAAGGAAATGCGCATCCAAAGGGAACTATCAGGGTTATGGTAATGGATAAATGAGTGTCTCAAAATCCCCTGCCAGAGGAAGAAGTATGTCAAAAGTCGCAGTCATTACCGATAGCACCGCTTATCTCCCCGATGCACAGTTGAAAGCGTATCACATTACCGTTACACCTCAGGTATTAATCTGGGGCGAGGAAACCTTCCGCGATGGTGTGGACATCCTGCCGGATGATTTCTACAAACGCCTTGAAACCGCCAAGGTGATGCCAACCACCTCCCAGGTCTCCATCGTTGACATGAAAGCCGCCTTTGAGAAACTGCTAGAAAGTGGTTACGATGTGCTGGGTATTTTTATATCATCGAAACTCTCTGGCACGATGCAGTCTGCCATCCAAGCGCGTGAAATGCTAATAAAAGCTGCTGATAAAGTTTCGATCGTCGACTCCAATTCCACAGCGATGGCAATGGGCTTCCAGGTGCTGGTTGCCGCCCGTGCCGCTCAGGACGGAGCCAACCTGGCCGAATGCCAAAAACTGGCCGAAAAAGCGCGCGACCATACCGGCGTCTATTTCGTGGTAGATACCCTCGAATTCCTGCGGCGCGGCGGCCGCATCGGTGGTGCACAGGCGCTATTGGGTTCGGCACTGAATATCAAACCGATCCTCGAACTACGGGACGGACGGATCGAATCGGTGGAAAAAGTACGTACCAAGGGAAAAGCCATAGACCGGATGATTGACCTGGTAGCCCAGCACGTCGCAGGCAGAACCCCGGTCCGGCTGGCCACGCTGCACGCCAATGCCGAGGCAGAAGCGCGCGCTGCACTCAACACTGCCGTCCTTCAGATGCAACCAATTGAGACGGTCTTTGCTTCGGTCTCGCCGGTCATTGGGACACACGCCGGTCCGGGTACAATCGGATTGGCGTTTATGGCCGGTATGTAGGAAGAAACCTGTTACCGGTGAACTTAAAAAGGGTCTGGCAAATGCCAGACCCTTTTCTTTTCGCAAGAATATGGCAGAGTTTTCACAAAACCTGATAATCGATCGACCTCGCCCCCTGATCCCCACTCCAATGCGCGGGGGGTTATTCCTGGGTTAATGATTGAGAACCCCCCATCATTAACCCTAAGCCCTAATTTATGAAATTCATGAGAATAATTGAATTTGTGATTGACGGTTAACCCCGAAGCAGGTATAATCCGCCTTCGGCTCAAATAAAGGAATTACGGGAGTAATCGATATGGAAACAACAAACGCGGCGCTGGAAAGCGCGCTGCAACCAAAGGTACGTCTGACAGGCAAAGTCATTAAAACCACCATTGCGGGGGCCATTGTAGATATCGGGCAAAAAGTACCCGGTGTTATCCACATCTCACAATTGCAGAAAGACTCGGTCAACCGTGTTGAAGAAATAATTCAAGTCGGTCAAGAAGTAAACGTATGGGTACGCCGCGTTCACGACGACCGCGTGGAACTGACCATGGTAGAACCTTTGACCCTTGAATGGCGCGAACTGAAGCCGGACATGGTTGTCAAAGGTAAAGTTTCCCGCCTGGAAGCCTACGGGGCATTCGTGGAAATCGGCGCTGAGCGCCCTGGGCTGGTGCACGTCAGCGAGATTTCCCATGACTACGTCAAAAACCCATCCGAAGTGCTGAAAGAGGGCGACGAAGTTGAGGCAAAAATCCTGGACGTAGACCGCCGCAAGAAGCAGATCCGCCTGAGCATCAAAGCCGCCATGCCCAAACCTGAAGAAGTAGTGGTTGAGATCAAAAAGGCCGAACCCCGCAAGGGACTCAGTGGCAAGAAAGATAAGAGACAGGAAGAGTTCATCCAGGAACCAGAATTCAAAGAACCCGAACTTACAGCTTTCCAAATCGCCTTCCAGAAAGCCCAGGTACGCGCGGATGATAAAAAAAGCTCTGGAAAGAGCAAGAAGTCAAAGCCCAATCTCAAAGATGAGCAGGAAGAAATTTTCAGCCGCACGCTTGAGAATCGCATTACGACCGGCTGATCTGACTACAAAACGATAAAAATCTGACAGGCATAAATAGCCTGTCAGATTTTTTTTTGGATTTTGAAATCGCCTAGAAGTACCTCTGGTGGTTTTGTTTAGTAATTTTGTCCCTTGGCCTGCATTTCCTTTAAAAATTTTTCGCGATTAGCTGAACGGGCGGTCTTACCGCTGGAGGTCTTGACCAGCCAGGGATGCCTGACCAGATGTACATACCGCAGCGCAACTGCTGAACCGCGCGTTACGGTTGCGCGGATGCCATCTGCAATCTTCTGACGTTCGACAGGGTCGTCGATATCCACTTCAGCCACCATGACCACATCCTCGGTTCCAGTGGCCTCGTTGAACAACCCAAACGCCGAGGCGCGTCCGGCATGGACTCCATTAACATCATAAGCCAGTAGTTCCAAGTCTTGCGGATAAATATTCTTGCCGCCAACGATAATCAGGTCTTTCTTGCGACCAGCAATAAAAACTTCACCGTTGAAGATGTAGCCATAGTCGCCCGACATATACCAGCCGCCATCCAGGAAGGCCTTCTTCGTGATGTCCGGGCGATTGTAGTAGCTGGTGAGCATGCAATTACTTTTCAATACAATCTCGCCGATATGACGATCCGGAAGGTCGAGGCCTTTACTGTCCACGACGCGGATGGCAGTGCCGGGGATGGGTTTTCCACAAGACATCATCTGGATGGAGGGGCGACCGTCGAAGGCGGGACGCGCAATGAGATCGGAGGCGAATGACTCGCGGTCGACATCCTCGACGTAGGGGAGTTTGCTCAAATCATTTTGAGTGACCGCGAAAACGTTTTCCGCCATGCCATACGAGGTCTGGAGGGTTTCGAGACGCAACCCATAAGGCTTAAAGCGCTCATAGAATAACTGGTGACCCTTGTATTTGACCGGCTCGGCGGTGTTGATACTGGCACGCCAGGAGGAAAGATCCACTCCTTCCATGTCCCGGTCGCGTATTTTTTGCGCACAGAAGTTGTAGGCAAAATTCGGCAACCAGGTGAGCGTACCGTGAAAGGTCGAGATAGCCTGTAACAAGCGATACGGGGCGCGCACCCAATCGAATGGAGACATCTGAACCACAGGAATGCCGCGCAGGATGGGCAACAAAAAACAGGCAATCAATCCCATATCATGGTAAAGAGGCAACCAAGAGACGATCACGTCGTCCTGCGTGAGGCGGATGGATTCGGCATAGGCATCCAGGTGATTAAAAACCGAACGATGGGAGAGCGCCACACCCTTTTGCAAACCTGTTGAGCCGGAAGAGTGCTGAAGCAAAACAACATCTTCCTCTTTACGACGGAGACCGCCAAAGGTGGCGAAATCGGGCGTGCATGGACGGTTAGCGGTGCCCTCAGCGTGGTCACTGACGATCACTGCTTTCACCGAGTCCTCGCCGGGCTTGAGAGCCGCGCGGACTTCGGACTCGAACTCCCGATATGTGACGATAGCTGTCGGCCGGGTGACCGACACCAGCTCGGCCAAGTCGGTACGATAACGATCCGGGAGCAATTTCTCGGTAAGGAACGGCATAATGGATGGGATAGCTCCGTGAAGGACGGCCCCGAAGTAGGCGTAGAGCAAATCAACGTCGTGCTGGAGGATAAGCAGGACTACATCACCGGGCTGAATGCCGTACTGGGTGTAAGTCTGGACATAGCCTGACGCACCATGGATAAGCTCGCGATAAGTCACCGGACAGTCGGGCCGGCCTGCAAAGAGCAGGGTAATGCTGACTTTGTCAGGTGTCTGCTCGTAGAGGCATTGGAGGGTGTTCGAAAAATTCGGCATCTTACTGGCGTGCCTTTATGAAAGCGGTCAGTTGGTTCAGGTTGTCGAAGGAGGAGGCATTGAGTTCCGTATCGTCAATGCGAACACCAAATTTATTCTCGACAAACAGGGAGAGATCCACGAGGTGGAATGAGTCAATCAGCCCACTGGAAAGCATTGCTTCATCCGGCTTGATGAGGCGATCGGGTTGTTTGAGGATCTCAGCGGCGATGTAAGTCGCCAGGGTGGTGGTGATTTCGTCTGTCACGGGGTACTCCTCGCGTTGAAATGAATGGCAACGGGCTATTGTAATCGAATTATTTCAGGGCCGCGCCAGCCAGGCGGCATTGCTCACAAAAAGATAATCGCGGCCTGTCAGACCGAGGGAATCACCCAAATCAACCCCCTGCCCTGAGGCAACGTCCACTTCCCATAGACCGATGGAGAATAATGTGTCCTGCGAGTTAGTCCCCAACCAGATCAGAGTGGTCCCGTCCGGCGACCAGAGTATGTTCGGGTTCAGAAGGGGAATGGATGGCAATTGCCGCGTGGTGAAATCCTGTGCATTGATCAGGTAGTTATTACCGCCAGTCACGCGCCCGGAGTAGTCGCTGCGTTCGAACATGTTTACCGCCAGCCAGCCACTGCCAGGCTGCCAAGCCATGTCGGCCAGGACGTCACCAGCCAGAGGGTACTGGCGCGGGAGTTTTCCGTCGAAATAATAAAAGGATAGATTGCTCTTATTCTCTTCGGGTATATAGACATTTGCCATCGCCTGACCATCCGGAGAGACCAGCGGGCGTAAAATCCCGTTCAATGATTGGCTCTCCCCGGACAACAGGTCGGTCAGCCAGGCGCCCGCTAAGTTACATTGAACGGCTGAATCGCACGTGCCGCTCTCCCAGGTGAGACGCGTCCCGTCGGTGGACGGATAAATCTCCATTGGTGCGGAGTTCACACTGACCGGCGTCACCCCGGATCCGTCAGCCTGCATCAACACCAGGGCGGTGGTCCCGCCTTGGGCAAGGATTACGGCTACGCGCCTGTCCGGGAGCCAGAGGGCATCTGCCTTGCCTAAGGAATAGAATTGGTCCGTAAGAAGGTCCAGGGTCGAGCCATCAGTACGATAAAGCGAATTGCCCTGATTTACAAGGAGATACTTCCCATCCGGCGAAGCAGACTGAAAGTTGAATCCCGGCCGGAGCAGCGGGGCCACGGTCTGGGTGGATAGGTCGAACAGGTAAACGCCCTGGGATTCGTAAACACCATCCTGGCGGGACATGAGACCAAAGACGATTCGGTCGATGCTTGATTCCAGGCTGGGTCCGCCCACAGGGATAGGAAGTAGGTTCGAGGTGCGGGTGGGTTCTGGTGAGGGAGTCGAGAGTATGGAACTAGTGGAAGGTACGTCCCGCACACCACGCCAGATACTTTCCAGCGCCTGGAGGCCGGTGTAGCTGCGCACATTCCAGCCTTCGGTGGAGATGTGGAAGCCGTCATTACGTACCGGGTCCATGCCGTGGTTAGGGCGCGATTGGACCGCCAACCAGAAATTCCAGAGCGGAAGATCGTACTCGTAGGCAAGCCGGGCAGTGGTCAGATTGATGCTGTGGTCACCCTCTTTGTTGTCGGCCTTGGTGGCAAGGATGGGGACCGCCCCATGGGCAATGACCGTTTCGATGACCTGGCGCATGTATTTCTCATAGGTCTCGGGGGTACGGCCGTCCCACCAGACTTCGAAACTGATGAAAACGATGCCGGGTTTTGTGATGCGCAGCTCGCACTCGAGGGGATTTTCGCCCGGCTGACAGATCTCGGGGTTGGCCCTAAACGGTGTAAGAACGGAGGCAGCGGTGAATCCGCCTTTCACAGCCTGTCCATCGGTGTTAAAGAAACCGGCGAAGTTATCAATCGTTAACTGGAGGTA
>Ga0315283_10003844_pt1 | contig 12911 bp, 12 predicted proteins | sample YL17G09_0_MG_FD_204541 | JGI IMG/M metagenome (GOLD analysis project Ga0315283, IMG submission 204541) | Sediment microbial communities from Yellowstone Lake, YNP, Wyoming, USA - YL17G09_0 | ecosystem: Environmental > Aquatic > Freshwater > Lake > Sediment | place: USA: Wyoming | collected...
CTTGTCCATGAGCCGGGTGAAGAAGGCCTGGGACACCTTGTGATGCAGGGGGAGCGAGGTGCGCGAGAAGTTGTCGAAGGCGATGCCGAGGTTGGCGAAGTCGCGCTTCATCTCGGCGTGGTAGCGGTCGGTCAGCTCCCTGGGCGAGATGCCCTCCTGCTCGGCGCTGATCGTGATCGGGACGCCGTGCTCGTCCGTGCCGCAGATGTAGACGACGTCCGCACCGGCCATTTTCTGATAACGCACGTAGATGTCCGCCGGAAGATAGGCCCCGGCGATGTGCCCCAGATGCACGGACAGGTTGGCGTAGGGCAGGGCCGAGGTGACTAATATCTTAGTTTTCGACATAAGGCCTCATCCAATTTAAAATTTGCAATGACTTTTGTCTTTCCTCGAATCCCTGGATCCTTGACCCCTTCAGCGTTTATTCCCCTTCTTCTCATTCTCCTTGCCTCTCCTGAAGAACGGCCTCTGGAAGAACTTGGTCAGGCCCTTTTCGCTCTCCTGGACCTCCTGGAGGTGCATCCGGCGCTCGACGCCTTCGGAATCGCGGACGAAGACCAGATCGCGGAAGATGTCCACGCGCTCCACCCTGGCCTCGCCCCACTGGGTCTTGAGCGCGGTCCCGGGTCGGGGGAACTTCCGGCCGGCCTCCTCGTAGAAATCCCGCTCGTACATCAGGCAGCACATCAGTCGGCCGCAGGAGCCGGTCATCTTCATCGGCGAGAGCGAGGGGTTCTGCACCTTGGCTATCTTGAGCGTCACCGGCTCGAAGTCGGGAAGCCATGCCGCGCAGCAGAGCCTCTGGCCGCAGATGCCGTAGCCCCCAAACCGCCGGGCCTCCTCGCGGGCCCCGATCTGTCGGAGCTCGATGCGCGTCCGGAACGTGGCCGCCAGGTCCTTGACCAGGCCGCGGAAGTCCACCCGCTTCTCGGCCGTGAAGTAAAAGAGGAGCTTGGCGGCGTCGAAGGTCCACTCCGCGTCCGAGATGTCCATCTCCAGGCCGTGGGCCGCGACCTTGTCCTTGGTGATGCGCACGGCCTCGCGCTCGCGCTGCAGGTGCCCGCGATAGCGGGCTGTGTCTTCCGCGGACCCCGCCCGCACGACCTCGCCCCGCTTCAGGGGGGGCTCCGGGCAGTGGGCCGGGCAGCCCGCCTTGAGCTTGGCCAGGCTTCCCTTGCGGGCCACGGTGCCGAAGAACTCGCCCGATTCAAGCCTCACGATTACGGGCATGCTCAGTCTCACAGCCTCGATCACCTTGTTCTGGCACAGGGCGCGCTGGTCCCGGCGCAATAAGACGTCCACCCATGGGTCCATGGTTCGGTTTCCTTGATTGTTAAGATTTAAGCATGAAGGGCCAGGCGGAGAGGCCCGGGGGGATGGGGGCCAGGCCGCGCTGGATCCTGGACAGCCGCTGCAGGAGCACGGTCAGGGCCAGGTGGAGATTGGCGTTTGCACGGATGCCGGCCTTGATGTCCTCGCAGGCCGCGATGGCCTGTTCCAGCTTTCCCTGCTCCCATCCGGCGTGGCTCGCGCGGATTTCGGGGAGCCGGTCCAGGTTCACCAGGGCCTCCTCGCCCTGTTCTTTGAAGACCAGGAGGTCGCGGAGCCACAGCTCGAGGAAATCGATCACCCTCTCGGCCTTGTTGCGGTCCCTTTGCCTGCTGAGTTCCCCGGCTTTTCCCAGAAAGGAGCGCCCCTCCCCTCGGGTGGCTTCGAACAGCCGCCTGGCCAGGTCCCTCTCCGCTTGAAAGTCGTCCTTTTCCTCGTCAGCCAGGGCTAATGCTCGACCCAAACTTCCGTTAGCTAAGGCGGCGAAGGTCCGGGCTTTCTCCGGGCTCAGGCCGAGCCTGAGCCTCAGGGCCTCAACGATATCCTTTCTCGTGAGCGGGGCGAAGCGCACCTTCTGACACCGGGAGAGAATTGTGGGCAGGAGGGCCTGGGGCGTCTCGGTGAGCAGGATGAAGAGGGTGTCCTTCTCGGGCTCCTCCAGGGTCTTGAGGAAGGCCTGGGCCGCGGGCAGGGAGAGGCGGTCGGTCTTGAGGAAGATGAAGATCCGCTTCTTTCCCTCGTGGGGCCGGAAGCGCAGGGACTGGATCAGGGTGCGGATCTGCAGGATGCGGATCGAGGAAGCTTGCCTGAAGGGAAACTTGTACCCCGCGTCGGCCCGCTTCTCCTCGTAGAGCTTGGCGAAAGTCGTGGCCGTCTTGTTGGAGAAAACCGCGTCCGCATCCTCGTCCCCTCCCTCCACGAACTCCTTGGGGATCGGGAAGACGAGCTGGATGTCCGGGTGCTCGTAGCGGGCGATTTTGATGCATGAGGCGCACTGCCCGCAGGCGTCGGGTCCCGGCGCCGGCGAGAGGCAGTTCAGGGCCTGGGCGAAAGCCCTTGCCGCGGTCTCTTTGCCCACGCCCTCAGGCCCGTGGAACAGATAGGCCTGGGCGACCCGCCCGCTCTTCAGGGTGTTCTGCAGGATGTCTTTGGCCAGCTTCTGGCCGATGAGGAGGTTAAAGGACAATTTTGATTTTGGGTTTTTTGATTTTGGATTTCCGGATTCCAAAATCCGTATTTTGTAGTCTACAGCCCACAGCCTAATGTTTGGTCAGCCACCCCAGCGGGTCCACGGGTTTTCCGTTCTGGCGCAGCTCGAAATACAATCGCGGTCCCTCCAGCGAGCCGGAGTCGCCCACAGTCGCCACGGTTTCGTGCTCCCTGACCCCGGTGCCCAGCCCGGCTATGATCTCGGCGAGGTGTCCGTACAGGCTGTAGAACCCGCCGCCGTGGTCGATGAGCACGATCTTGCCGTAGCCCAGAAACCTCTCGGCATAAACGACCTTGCCCTGGGCCACGGCCTTGACCGGGGTGCCATACGGAGCCTTAATCTCGATTCCGTTGCACCGCACCTGGGTCCCGTACTTGGGATTGGTCTTGGTCCCGAAGGTGGTGACCAGCACTCCGGACACCGGCCAGGCCAGCCCGCCCACGTGGCGTTGGAGGTACTCGCTCCCCGGGGTGGTGGGCGTGATCTCCTTGCGGGCCAGGGCCTCCTTGCGCTCCTTCTCCAGCCTGGTGATGATCCCCTCCAAGCGCCGGGCCGAGGCCTCCAGCTCCTTGACCGCGTTCTCCGTCGCCACGCGCTCGGTGCGCACCTGCCGGACAAGGGCCGCCGCCTGGTTGCGCGTGTCCTGGATGGCCTGCTCCTCTCGTTCCTTCTCGGCCCTCACCTGCGCCAGCTCGGCCAGCTTCTTCTCCTGCTCGTCCCGGTCCTGCTCGTACTTGGCCTTCACCTCCCGGATCTCGGTGACCAGCCTGCGGTCCTGCCCGGCGATGAGGTTCAGGTACTTGTAGCGCACGAAGGCGTCCACGAACGAGCGGCTGGAGAGAAGCACGGTCATGTCATGAAGCCTGCCGTGCTTGTAGATGGAGCGGATGCGCTGGGCCCGGATGCCCTCGGCCTGGGTGAGCTTGGTCTGGGTGATCTCCAGCTCGTGTCCCAGGATCTCCACCGCTGCCATCAGGCTGCCCTCCTGCTTCTTCAGGGTGGCGACCAGGCGCTGGGTGAGCTCAAGGTTCTGCTCCACCTGCTCCAACTCCTCGAAGGCCCGGCCCTCCTCCTGCTTCAAGGAGTCGGCCCTGGCCCGCGAGGCGGCGAGCTTCTCCCGGATCTCCCGGAGCATCCCCTCCTGCTGGTTGATCTGGCCCGTGTAGTCCTGCCCCTGCGCCCGGCCGATTGAGGGGGCGAGGATGAAGAGAAAGGCGACGAGGAGGTGCGTGAGGCGTTTCATTCTGAATATATTGTACAACACTTGGAGGCTTTTTTCAATGTCCTTTTCTCGGTCCGCGGTCCTGACCGCCTTGACATCTCTCCTCCTGCCGGAGTATCATAAAAGCCATGCTGAATAACGAATCACGAGTCACGAAGCACGTTCCTTCGGGACTCGGGCCCAAGAAACACCTCGGCCAGCACTTCCTGACCGACCCGCGGATCGCGGCCCGGATCGCTGAGGCCGCCACCCTGTTGGGTCGCGGCGTCTGCCTCGAGATCGGCCCGGGCAAGGGAATCCTTACCCAGGCCTTGGCCGAGTGGTTCTCAGAAGTAGTTGCCGTGGAGCTAGACAAAAGGATGGTAGCACATCTTGAGGAGCGGTTTGCTGGAGGGAATATTCGCCTGATTCACGGGGATGTCCTGAAGGCGGACCTGAGGAAGATTGCGAACGATGAGGCTTCAGGCGGGCCGCTTGCGGTGGCAGGGAATCTGCCCTATCAGATCACGAGCCCGGTCCTGGAATGGATCGTGAAGTGCAAGGATGCCGTGCAGCTCGCCGTCCTGATGGTACAGTTAGAGGTGGCCCAACGGATGGTCGCCGGGCCCGGGGAGAAGGCCTACAGCGCCTTCACGGTGTTCTGCTCCTACCACTTCGTCCCGGAAGTCCTGTTCCGGGTTTCACCCGGCTCGTTCTTTCCCAGGCCCAAAGTCTCTTCCGCGGTGGTGAGGTTTACTGTCAGAGAGAAACCACCCGTCGAAGTGGATGAAGAGCGGTTTTTTCTGTCGGTGAAGAAAGCCTTCGGGCAAAGGAGGAAAATGCTGCGCAGCGCCTTGGGCCTTACCGCTGCCGATGCGGCAAGGGCACAGAGGGAATCCGGGATCGAGTTGACCCGCCGGGGCGAGACCCTGTCCCTGGAGGAATTCGCCCGCCTGGCCAGGGTCATGACTTAGGGGCGCAAAACCTTCTGCGCCCCTGAGAAAATACGACCTGGGCTGGTCCGCCCGGGCCTTTTTATTTCCCGGCCTCTCGGAGCCTAGCATCGAGATACAGCACGAACAGGATCCCCGCCGAAGCCATGCACAGAACACTCGCGGTCGCGAAGACCAACTCCGGATGGGCCGCTGCATCGGGCAGGACCTTCCAGAAGAAGAGGGCCGCGCTCATAATCATCGTCGCTCCCCCTGCCCAGGAGTAAAGCCTGCTGTCTTTGAATTTCATGTCGTTGCCCTTCCTCAGCAGTTAAATTAATGTTCGTTTAATAGCTTCTCCATTTCGTCCACCAGCTCCCCGAACAGCGTAATCGTCCGCTGGTAGGGCTCCGGCTTGGTCAAGTCCACCCCGGCGTCCCTGAGGATGGCCAGGGGATACTTAGACGAGCCCGTGGACAGGAACCTGCGGTACCGTTCCGCGGCGCCCTTCCGGCCCTCCAGCAACTCCCGGGAGAGCATCTGGGCCGCGGCGTAGCTGGTGGCGTATTTGTAGGTGTAGTACGGCCGGTAGAAGTGGTCGATGCGCAGGCAGCCCATGTCGTTCAGGGAGTCTATCGTCAGGTCCGGCCCCCAGTATTTCTGGTAGACCTCGCGCCAGGTCTTGCGGAAGAACTCCGGGGAGGTGGCCTCGCCCTTCTCAACCCGCTCGTGGACCGCGAGCTCGAACTCCGTGAACCAGACCTGGGTGTAGAACGTTCCGATGATCTGCTCGATGTAGGTGGAGAGGAGGTCCATCTTCTCCTTCTTGGTCCTGGCGTTTTTGAGCAGATGCTTCATCAGCAGGGCCTCGTTCGTGGTCGAGGCGACCTCGGCGGTGAACAGGTAGTGCCAGCGGTAAGCGTAGGGCTCGCTGCGGTCGGTGTAGACGCTGTGCAGGGCGTGGCCCATCTCGTGGGCCAGGGTGAAGATGGCGTCCTGGGTGTCGTTGTAGTTCATGAGGAGATAGGGATGCTTGCCGTAGGTCCCCCACTGGTAAGCCCCGGATTTCTTGCCCTGGGTCTCGTAGACATCCACCCAGCCTCCCTCCAGCCCCCCCCGGAATTCCTTGAGGTAATCCTCGCCCAGCGGACGAAGGCCGGAGAACGCGATCCTCTGGGCCTCCTCGTAGGGATATTCCCGCTGCTCTCCGGAGGTCAGGGGCACGTCCAGATCGTAGGTATAGAGCGTGTCGTAGCCCAGGATGCGCTTGCGGAGTTTGGTCCACTTGTGCAGCGGGGCGAGGTTCGTGTTCACCGCCCGGATCAGGCTGGCGACCACCTCCGGCGGGATGGAGTCCGCGTCCAGGGACATCGCCAGGCAGGTGGGATAGTTCCGGGCCTTGGTCAGGAACAGGTCCTTCTTGAGCGAGGCCCCCAGGGTCGCGGACAGGGTGTTCAGGTATTTCAGGTAGGCCCGGTTGCGCGCCCGGTTGGCTGTCCGGCGCAGGGCCCGGTCCTTGCACTGCAGGATTTTGTAGTAGCGTTCCTTGGTGAGCGCGATCTCCTGGCCCGTGGAGTCCGTGACCGTGCCGTAGTCGATATCGGCGTCATCGACCATGGAGAAGATCTGCCGCGGGGACCCGGCCAGGGGATCGGCCAGGGCCAGGATCCCCTCCTCCTTGTCCGAGAGGATGTGCTCGTGCCTGCGGAACAGGTCCTGGATGTAGAAGCGGTAGACCCCGAGGCCAGGGTCGCGGTCGCACATCCCGAGGGCCTTGTCCTTTCCCAGCGCCAGGATCTCGGGCTCGATAAAGGCCATGGCCTGCCAAAGCTGAGTGCTCAGGTTGGCGACGCGGTCGCCCATCTCCTGGTTGGCGTTTATCCGGGTGTCCTCGTCCAGCTTGAGATGGGCGTAGATGTAGAGGATGCTGGACAGGAGCGCGAGGCTGTCCGTGAGCGCGAGGCAGGAGCGGAGCGTGGCCGGCGAGTTCCCGAGGTGCCCCTTGAAGGGCTGGAAGCGGTCGAGGCTGCCCTTCATGACCTCAAAATCCCTGTCCCAGGCGACCTGGCTGGGGTAGAGGTCCTCAAGCCTCCACTTGTACTTGGTTTCGATGTCCAAGCGCTGGGGAATCTTCTTGGCTTCCGTGGCAGACAGGGGCATGGCCGAAAGGAAGGTCACAGCCAGGACTGCAGAATTGACCAACCAATGCGTGCGTTTCATTTCGTTCCTTATGTGGGTGATGTGCCTGTCAGGTTAGATTAATTATATCATAAGCGGGGGTGTAAAGGGAAACGAGGGACGGTGAAAGCGGTCATTCTTAGATCCGCCCTTGGGCGGGCCAAGGAATCCCGCCATTTCCTGAACCCTGTCGTTTTAGCCTTGGCCTGGACTTGATCCAGGCTTGACTCAGAATCTCGTCCTTTTTGGCCGTCATTCCCGCTCCTTTGCTGGTCGGGCTTTTTAAGGTCTGAGCCTATTTCGCCGGGGGTAACTATTGACAACACGAGGCATTAAATGGTATAAGAAACCATTCCGGCTGATCTGAGAATGCGATAAGACGAGGATTGAAGGACAAAAAGGCTATTCAAAAATCCAAGAAGAAAGCCGGTCCGGGGAATCCGGAGGTTTCCTCTCCGTCCCAGGCGGAGAGGCCCGCGCCGGCACGCTGGCTCTGTTTGCTAGTCCTTCTCGGGGTCGAGGCAGGGATTTATGTGAACAGTCTGGGCGGGGATTTCGTGTGGGACGACCGCGCCTTAGTCCTGGTGAACCCGATGGTCCAGTCCCTGGGCCAATCCCTGGAGGCCTTCCAGGGCAAGCTGCGGCTCTTCAGCAACGCGATCGGGTATTACCGCCCGCTTTCCCTCCTCTCCCTGGCCCTGGACCACTCCCTCTGGGCCTCGGCTCGGGCGTCCTTTCAGTCCTTGAGTCCGCGCGACAGCGCCGCGGCCAACTAGAGGAATCCGAACGGGACACCCGGACGCGTCAAGGGAAGTTGATTCAGGGAGATTTGTTGTGAGGCCCGGCCCGAAAGCCAGGCCTTTTCGTTTGCTTGACAAAGCCTTGGGGATTATGGTAGAGTTCTGTCCTGTCGGCACCCTGTGCGCATGACCTGCGAAAGAGTGGAACGTGAGATGAGTGAACGAAGCCAACGCAAAGGCATCCCGGATATCTGGCTCTGGGGTCTCCTGGCCCTGCTCTGCCTCGGAGCCTTCTGGCCGATGTTCAGGAACGGGTTCGTCTGGGACGACCAGGTCTTCATCGTCCGGAATCCCGCGCTCCGGGGCCTCTGGCCGGCCGCGCGCTTCTTCCAGTCCCAGGGCTCACCGGCCGAGGGCACGATCTATCCCCTGACCGGTCAGCGCCCGGTGATGACCTTCTCCCTGGCCATGGACTTCGCCCTCTTTAAGCTCAACCCCTTCGGCTACCATCTCACAAACCTTCTCCTGCACCTGCTCTGCGCATTCGGGGTATTCCTGTTGGCCTGGCATCTAAGCCGGAGCCGGGAGGCGGGATTCCTGGCCGGTGCCCTGTTCGCGCTCCATCCGGGACACGCCGAGGGGGTGATCGCGTTCTTGGGGCGCTCGGACCTCCTGGCCTCCCTGTTCGTCCTTCTTGGATTTTTTGGATACGAGAGGCAGCGTGAGGATGTTGGCAGGCGAAAAATCCTCTGGTACGCTGTCGCATTAACAAGCTTTCTCGTCGCCTGCTTCTCCAAGGAGACCGGCCTTGTGCTGTTGGGTGTTTTGGTTGTGTATGAGGTCTGGATCGTTGGATTCGGGAAATCCCCAATCCCCAATCTAAAATCCAAAATGCTAAGCCTTCTCCCATTTCTTTTTATCGCCATTTTGTACTGGGTCTATCGGGGGAAGGTCCTGGGGGGACAGGGCGCGGGCTCCAAGTGGTGGGGAGGGAGCCCGGCCAAGAATCTTCTGATGATGTTCGAGGTCTATGCGCGCTATCTTCACCTGATCTTTTTCCCCCTCAGATTGAGCCCTCTGCACTCGGTCCCGGTTCCCTCTGGAATTTGGGACAGGAGCGTACTAACGGGGGGGATTCTCCTGCTCGGAAGTCTTATTGGAACAGCCGGGGTTTTGTGGCGATGTCCGAAGAAAGGACTGTTGGCCGCGTGGTTTCTGCTCGGCCTGGTCCCAGTGGCCAACGTCATCCCGATTCCTGGAGTCATGATGATGGCTGAGCGCTGGCTCTATCTCCCCTCCGTAGGCCTCTGCGCGCTGGGGGGCTGGGGGGTGTGGGCCCTTTATCTCCGGGCCGGCGGATGGACACGTTCGGCCTGGGTCGGGCTGGTGGTCCTGGGCCTTTTCCTTTTTGGACTACGAACCTATCTTTGGAGCACAACCTGGAGGACCGGAATGAGCCTCTTCACCTTCTGCGTGGAGCAGAGCCCCCAATCCGCACTGGCCCATCACAACCTCGGCTACGCCTATTACCGGGCCGGGGACTGGCAGCGGGCCGAGGCGGAGTACCGCCAGGCCATCTCTTTATCCCCGGCCTATGCCGAGCCTCATGCTACGTTGGGCGACATCCTTTCCAAGACCGGGCGCTACGCCGAGGCCATTCTGGAATACAAAGCCTACCTGCGATACAACCCCGGGGCCCTGAACCGAGATCAGGCCTTGGAGAAGATCGCCCGGTTGAGAACCCTCCTTTTAGGTGACGCTCCTTAAGTGTATTCCTCAGGGAACCGATCAGCCCTTTGGCTTGTTAATATAAGAGAAGGAATTTAAACAGGTTATAGGCATCCATGAAAAAGAGATTCAGAACAGAACGCGACAGCTTGGGTAAGAGGCTCGTTCCCGGAGGAGCCTACTGGGGCATCCAGACCCTCCGAGCTCGGGAGAACTTCCCGGTGAGCGGACAGGGCCCCTTCCCGGAGTTCGTGGAAGCCACTGTCCGTGTAAAGCGTGCCGCGTCCAGGGCCAACGCTTCCCTGGTGCGCTATACGGGGCTTGATGAGAGAAGGGCTCGAGCCATTGTCCGGGCTTGTGATGAGGTGCTTTCGGGCAAGCTCTGCGACCAGTTCGTGGTAGATGTCTTCCAGGCCGGGGCCGGGACCTCGCACAACATGAACGTGAACGAGGTCCTGGCCAACCGCGCCAACGAAATCTTAGGCGGAAGGCGGGGCGAGTACAAGCCGGTCCATCCCAACGATCATGTGAACTGCGGGCAGTCCACGAACGACGTGATCCCCACGGCCATCCGCCTGGCGGCCTTGTCCCTGGTTTACGGAAAGCCCAGGGGGCCGTCCCTCCTGGCGAACCTGGACCTGCTTTCCCGGCGTTTGGGTGAGAAGGCGAGGCAGTTCGACCGGGTCATCAAGGCTGGACGAACGCATTTACAGGACGCCGTGCCGGTGAAGCTGGGGCAGGAGTTCGCGGCCTGGAGCGAAATCATCCAGGAACATCGCAAGAGGATAGAAATTGCCGCCAGAGAATCCTTCTCTCTTGGCCTGGGAGGTTCCGCAGCCGGGACGGGACTGAACACGGCCCCGGGATACCGCGAACTCGCAGCCCGGGAGCTGGCCAAAGACATGGGCCTGCCCCTGCGTCCGACAAAGAATCCCATGGCCGCGATGATGAGCATGGCCCCCTTTGTGTCCCTGTCCGGGGCCCTGCGCAACCTGGCCCAGGACCTGGGCAAGATCGCGAACGACCTGAGACTCCTGTCCTCGGGGCCCTTCACAGGGTTCGCTGAGATCAACCTGACTCCGGTCCAGCCCGGTTCCTCCATCATGCCCGGGAAGGTCAATCCCGTCCTGCCTGAGATGACCAACATGGTCTGCTTCGAAGTCATCGGCCAGGACTTGGTCATCGCGCAGGCCGCTCAGGCCGGGCAGCTGGAATTGAACGTGATGATGCCGGTCATCGCCCATGCCCTGATCTTCTCTTTGAAGATAATGACCAATGCCGTTTCGCTTCTTTCCGAGCGCTGTATCAAGGGCATCACGGCCGATCCCAAGAGGTGCCGGGAATACGCCGAGAGGAGCCTGGCCCTGGCCACGGCGCTGAATCCCAGGATCGGCTACGCCCGGGCCGCGGGATTCGCCAAGAGGGCCCTGGCTTCGGGCAAAATGATCCGCCAGGTCCTCCGGGAGTCCGGAGAGTACTCTCCCCAGGAGGTTGCCCGCCTGCTGGATCTCCGCGGGATGACGGAGCCTCCCCGCAGGAAGCCTTTTCGCTCCTCTTGACACCCAGTGCTGAACCGACGTACAATATACATCTCATTTTAAAGCGCATCGTCGTGAAACCCCATAAGGAGGTATAGATGAACGGACTTTTGACCCCGGAGAACCTGGCCTGGAAGGAACGGGCCCACGAGCTGGCCGAGAAGGTGGTCCGACCGGTGGCCGCGAAGTACGACAAGCTGCAGGAATATCCCTGGGAAGTGAAGGAGGCGCTGGCCAAGGCCGGGCTCTTCAAGGTCTGGATCCCCAAGGAGTACGGTGGGGACGGGGGCGGGGTCCTGAACCTGTGCATCTGCGTGGAGGAGATCTCCCGGGCCTGCGGCGGGGTGGGCGTGATGTTCGCGGTGAACGCCCTAGGCTCCTTCCCGATCATCCTAGGCGGAACCGAGGAGCAGAAGAAGGCCCACCTGCCCAAGATCGCGGAGGGCAAGACCCTCTGCGCCTTCGGGCTCTCGGAGAAGACCGCGGGGAGCGACGCCGGAAGCCAGAAGACCCGGGCCAGGAAGGACGGGGATCATTTTATCATGAATGGGGAGAAGAAGTGGACCACGAACGGCGGGGCCGCGAACTTGTACACGGTCTTCGCTGTGACGGACCCGGAGTCCAAGTCCAGGCGCATCTCCGCGTTCCTGGTGGATAAAGACACCCCGGGGTTCACCATCGGCAAGGTGGAAGACAAACTGGGCATCCGCTGCGCCCCGGTCGTGGAGCTCCTGTTCAAGGACTGCAAGATCCCCAAGGACCGGCTCCTGGGAGGCCAGGAGGGGGTGGGGTTCAAGGTCGCGATGCAGACCCTGGACAACGCCCGGCCGGGGGTCGCGGCCCAGGCCGTGGGCCTGGCCCAGGGGGCCCTGGAGCTGGCCACGGTGTACGCCTCCAAGCGCAGGCAGTTCGAGCAGTCGGTCATCGGATTCCAGACCATCGGCAACTACCTCGCGGAGATGGCCGCCAAGGTGGAGGCCTCGCGGCAGCTGGTCTACACCGCGGCCCGGGCCCTGGACGCCGGGGTCGAGAATGTGACCGCCTTGGCCGCGATGGCCAAGCTCTTCGCTACGGACACGGCGATGGAGGTCACCACTCGGGCGGTGCAGATCTTCGGAGGGTACGGGTACATGAAGGACTATCCCATCGAGAAGTACATGCGCGACGCCAAGATCACCCAGATCTACGAGGGTACGAACGAGATCCAGAGGCTGGTGATCGCCCGGGCGATCACCAAGGCGGTGGGGTCCTTAAGCTACCTGGAATCTTTCATCCCGACCGAGACCCAGTACATCGTGGACTGAGAGGCATGGGACCCTTGCCGGTTGGGAAAAAGGCCCCGGTCTTTGAGCTCGCCGGGGAAGACGGCTCGCCCAGGGTCTTCAAGGCCCAGGCCGGGGAGCCGCTCGTCCTGCTAGCCTTCTACAAGGACACTTGCCCGGTGTGCCAGTTCACTTTGCCCTTCTTGGAGAGGATCTACCAGGGGGTTAAAGGAAAACTCACCTTCTGGGCCGTGTCCCAGGACGACGCCCAAAAGGCCAAGGGCTTTGCCTGGGACTACGGGCTCTCCTTTCCCCAGGCCATAGATAAACCCGGATACCCGGTGTCCAACGCGTATGGCATCCGCACCGTGCCAAAGACCTTTCTAATCGAGCCGGGAGGAAAGATACTCAGGACCATCGAGGGGTTCGTGAGAAATGATCTGGAGGACCTGGCCAGGGATTTGGGCAAGCTGGTCGGAGTCGCTACCCCGGTCGTATTCAAGCCCGGGGAGGATGTGCCGGCTTTGAGGCCGGGCTGAGGGTCGCGCAACGCGGGCTGAGTCTCAGCCCCTGACCGGCTTCGGCCCCGCTCGCCTTGAGCGGGGCCGAAGCTTTGTCCAGCTTGAACCGGAAGGAAATGAAAACAGCTATCGTGAGCATTATCACTGTTAATTCAATGTTTTATAAAGAGTTATCTTAATCCTTCTCGGTTTTCTTTTCCAAGAATCCACGGGTTCAACAATGAAGTGCACCACTTGGGAAAGCGTGAAAGGATGTGGTATCCTAAGTG
>Ga0315283_10003845_pt1 | contig 12908 bp, 8 predicted proteins | sample YL17G09_0_MG_FD_204541 | JGI IMG/M metagenome (GOLD analysis project Ga0315283, IMG submission 204541) | Sediment microbial communities from Yellowstone Lake, YNP, Wyoming, USA - YL17G09_0 | ecosystem: Environmental > Aquatic > Freshwater > Lake > Sediment | place: USA: Wyoming | collected...
TTCTGTAGTCGAGGCGGTCTTGAACCAGAAAGGGGTTATCAGGGTACGGAATTACGATGACTTGTTTCAAACCGCGTCGCTTTTTTCCAAAAAGCGGATTCCCGGAGGCGGCCGGGTCGGCATCCTAAGCACCTCCGGAGGTGCTGGGATCATCATGGCCGACCACTATACCAAGCTATGCCTGACCGTTCCGGAACCCTCGCAAAGGACGATCGAAACGGCTTCAAAGGAGCTGTCCGCCTTTGGACAGGTCGCCAATCCTTTCGACTTGACCGGCCAGATTTTCAGCGATCCTGAGCTGTTCAAGCGGTGTCTGAATTATTTTATCGCCGATGAGAATTTCGATATTATTCAGGTAAACATGTCCATGGTCGCCGGACAGGCCAGCGTCGATAGGGCGAAGCAGTTGCTGGAGGTCGTGACCGAGAGTGACAAACCCGTGGTCGCCTGGTGGGCTGCAGGGAGCTTGTCCGATCCTGGTGTAAAAGCGCTAACCGGCAGCGTAGTGACATCCTTCAGGTCCCCCGACAGATGTGCCGCTGCCGTAAAATCGTTGGTAAAGTATCACCAGTTGCTTAGGAAAAAAGCCGATCCTATAACCATAAACACCCAAGAATTTCCATTCGCCAAACGTGATGCCGCGAAGCTTTTTAATTCAAGTAATACATGCCTGAGTGAGCACGAGAGTAAGCTCTTGCTTAGCCTTTACGGCATACCCGTTACCAAAGAAATACTGGTCGACTCCAAAGATGAGGCCATCAAGGTTGCAGCACAGATCGGATTTCCGGTAGTGCTCAAAGTGGATTCGCCAGACATTTTGCACAAGACTGAGGCAAACATCATCAGCCTTAATATAAATAGCCGAGAAGAGGTAGGCGCCTCTTACGAGAAGATCATGATCAATGCACATCGTTACAACCCTGAAGCCAGAATCAACGGGGTCGTCGTCCAAGAAATGGTCTCCGGCGGGACTGAAATCATTGCTGGCATGTCCCAAGATCCTCAATTCGGCCCTGTCCTCGCTTTCGGTTTGGGAGGCATCTTTGTTGAAGTGCTGAAGGATATCTCTTTGCGTGTCACGCCATTATCGAAATCGGATGCCGAGGAAATGGTAAAAGAGACAAAAGGATATGCCATTTTAAACGGATCACGGAGCAGGGCACGTGGCGATATCGAAGCTTTGGTTGACGTCCTGCAAAAATTGTCGCGACTGGCAGATGACTTCAGAGAAGAGATTTCCGAGATTGATATCAACCCGATCGTTGTTTTGGAAAAGGGAATGGGCGTAAAGGCATTAGACGCCTTGGTCATACGGAAAAAGAATGAGGAACAATTATGCTAATTAAAGAGACATTTCGCATTAATGCACCCATAATGAAACTGTACCGCTTTTTCCTGGATGCGCAGACCGTTGGAACCTGCATTCCTGGATGTGAACGCGTTGAGATCATAAGCGAAAATGAATATGACAGCATCATCAAAACCAAAGTTGGAATCATTTCCGCCAACTTCAAGGTCCGAACCCTTATTGCCGAGACGGTGCCGTACACCCTGATCCGGACTGTCGGCCACGGCAAAGAAACCCGAAATCTAGGCCAGTTCAGACAGAAAACCGAAATTGCACTCAAGGAACTGGCGCCCAACGAAACCGAGGTGCTATACGAAGCCGATGTAACCATCGTCGGCAAGCTGGCGACCTTCGGCGATCGGATTTTGAAATCAAAAGCGAAAACAATGGGAGCGGAATTTGTTGATGCGGTCACAGCCAAATTGAATGCCGAAGATCCGTCGGTCGTGACGACCATTCAGCGCAACGAGACTGCCAAGCCAGCGAAAAGCGAATGGGGACAAGTCATCAAGACCATCATCAATAAGGGGAGTCAGTCATCTTAAAGCCTTTCTCACTCAGTAATTTATCGAATCAGCCGAAACAAAGCGTTCGGTGGCCTTGATGCAGAACAACGGAGACATCCCCTATAAATAGTTTAGGCCAGCAATTCATACGATGAGATGCGCCAAGGATTCTTAAAGTAAGGAGAATGATTGATTATGGAAGATTTTAAATACTTTGCTGCTTCGGACGTTAAGCAAGCATGCGCGTTGCTTGCCCAATACGGAGAAGAGGCCAAGGTCCTGTCCGGCGGCCAAACCCTGGTCAACATGATGAAACAAAACCTGGTCATGCCGTCTTACCTCGTGGATATCAAAGGTCTCTCCGATATATCCTATATTCGATATGATGGCGAAGCCGGTTTGTGCGTCGGCAGCTTGACCTCCCATAGGACGCTGGAGCAATCCAACATCGTTAAAGAAAAATACCCCATGCTGGCCGAAATGGAGCTTAATCTCGCGTCCGTCGCGGTACGAAACTGGGGGACGGTTGGCGGCAACCTTTGCAGCGCCGACCCTGCCTCGGATCTGGCCCCCTGTCTCATGGCGCTAGGAGCCGAATTAACACTCGTCTGCCAAGACGGGGAGCGCATGATCCTGCTGGAAGACTTTATCGTCGATTCCTTCGAGACTTCTATAAAACCAAATGAAATTTTGACTCAAATCCGTATCCCGGCAAAGGCGCCTAAAAGCGGAGGCAGCCACATTAAATTCGCTCGGCGTGCAACCGATCTGGGGATTGTTGTCGTTTCATCATACCTGACGCTGGATGATACCGTACCAGGACGCTGCAAGGACATTCGTATTGCTTTGGGCTCGATCGACCCTTCCCCGCGCAGATACAAAAATGCAGAGGATTGCGTTAAATGTCAGAAAATAAGCGACCCTATCATTGAGAAGGCCGCTCAGGCCGTTTTTGAAGATTGTCAGCCGACATCGGATATTAACGGCAGCGCCGACTACAAGCGCGAGGTCGCAAAGGTCATGGTAAGAAGATCGGTCAAGATGGCTGCCGCGCGCGCCGGTGCCTGTTGAATCAGCGTCAACGGGTTTGCAGAATGGCCATTCAGACCCCGATTCAAACCCGGGTGATTTCCCGATCAGGCAGAAGAGGAGATTAAGATGGAAGTTCTTAGCTTAACCGTTAACGGTGAAGATATCGAAGCTGAAATTCATCCAGGAACCACGCTACAAAAATTCCTGCATGACACCCTGGGCTTGACAGGAACCAAAGAGGGCTGCGGTGAAGGCCTCTGTGGAGCGTGTACGGTAATGATAGACGGAAAAGCCGTTAAATCATGCATCATTCTTGCCCTCCAAGCGCAGGGAAAGAATATTCGGACAATCGAAGGGCTGGCCAACGGAGAAGTATTGGATGCGGTCCAGGAATCCTTTATGGAAAATGGCGCTTTTCAGTGCGGCTACTGTACACCCGGCATGATCATGGCCAGCAAATCGTTTCTAGATGAAACCCAAAACCCCACTGAAACAGATATCCGTCATGCCTTGTCAGGGAATCTCTGCCGCTGCACCGGATATCATAAAATCGTAAAAGCCGTACTTGCTGCCAGCAATAAATAAGCAACCGCAACGGATTTCGGAACAGGGAGATTGGCCACATGGGAGATACAAAAGAATACAAATATATTGGAAAATCTGAACGCAATGTGAACGGTATCGAGAAGGTGACCGGGGCGGCGAAATACTGTTCCGATATGGAAATGGCGCGAATGCTGTACGGCAAGGTGAAAAGAAGCCACTATCCACACGCCAGGATCCTCTCCATCGATATATCGAAAGCCAAACAATTGCCCGGCGTAAAAACTGTAATCGTCGGTGATGAAAAAACATGCCCGAACCGATTTGGCGCCGGCGTCGCCGATGAATATGTACTCGCGCGCGAAAAGGTTCTTTTCGTTGGAGATGCCGTAGCGGCCGTTGCGGCCGAAACAGAAGAGATCGCTCAAAAAGCCGTTGATCTCATTGAGGTCGAATATGAAGAACTTCCTCCTGTTTTTGATGGCGATGAGGCTTTCAGCCGCAACCCGCCGGCGGTTCTTCATGAGGGCTTGAAGACCTATAAGACCATTCGCTCGGTTCCGCCGAGATATGATGAAAACCGCCCTAATGTTTTCAATTATTTTAGAATTCGCCGCAACGACGTCGAACAGGGTTTCAAAGAGGCAGACATCGTTTTTGAAAATCGATTTCAAGTCGCCATGATACACCACAGCCAAATGGAACCGCATTGCGGTATCGCGAAGGTTGATGGTTCCGGCAGGCTCACTGTGTGGGGAACATCATCCAAACCATACGGGATGCACAGGGACATTGCGGAGTCCAGGAATCTTCCTTCATCTGCCGTTAGGGTCATCATCCCCACACACGTGGGTGGAAGTTTTGGCGGGAGAGAACCCAAAGCCGAACAAATAGCTGCCTCACTTGCATTGGCTCAAGAGGGACATCCGAAAAGACCTGTCAAAGTGAGATTTACAAGGGAAGAACAACTGACAACCACCACCACACGCGCCCGCTATATTGTCGATATAAAAACCGGGGTAAAAAAAGATGGCGCCATCGTCGCCAACGAAATGCGGACGATTCTTGTTGGCGGCGCATACGCGGGCACTGGATACCTGACAGCTAGAAATGGATCTTTTGGACCGGCTGCAAATTACAAAATATCCAATTTTAGTTTGGATGCCTATGGTGTGTATACCAATCAGCGAATGGCCGGGGCCTTCCGGGGCTTTGGCAATGCCGAAACCCTTTGGGCTTTGGAGAGCCAAATCGATATGCTGGCAGAAGCGTTGAATATCGATCGACTGGCTTTCAGACTGATGAATTGCCCCGTGGAAGGCGACATAAATGCGTTCGGAGAAAGCATGCACAGCGTCGGGGCAAAGGAATGCCTGGAGGCTGCTGCCCGTGATATTGAATGGGGGAAAAAATCTGAACCCAAAGAACCGCATTTAAAAATCGGCAAGGGGATCGCACTGGGCAACAAATACAGTATCGTGCCGACAGCTTCGGCCGCTATTGTCAAAGTTCACCCGGATGGTCTCATTGAACTAAGAACAAGTACCGTAGAACTCGGGCAGGGGTCAAATACCATATTCTCTCAAATGATTGCGGAAGAGTTTAACGTTCCTGTTTCAATGGTCAGGGTATTGAATCCAGACACCGATCTGACGCCATTTGACCTGGGAACCGCTTCAAGCCGATCAACTTTCAATATGGGCAATGCCATTCGTAAGGCATGCAAGGATGTCAAGCAACAGATGTTCGAGCTTGCGGCCAAAGAATTGGGCTCTGCTGCGGATGAACTCGATACCGAGGACTCAAGAATTTTCATCAAAGGGTCGCCGGAGAAAAGCCTGCATGTAAGCGAACTATTCATACCTATGGTGATCGGCGGCTATACGTTAAAGGAAGGTGCTGAAATACTGGGGAAGGCAACCTTTTATCTACCTGGAATCACACCCGATCCTGAGACAGGCCACTCGGAAAGACCTGCCTCTTTTTATATGTTCGTAGCCCAGGCCGCTGAGGTTGAAGTTGATACCCAAACCGGTAAAGTCAGAGTGCTGAAGATGGTGACGGCGAATGACTGTGGCAAGGCCATCAACCCGATGATGGTTGAAGGCCAGCAGGATGGCGGCGTGTTAAGCATGGGTATCGGAAGCGCCCTGTTAGAGGAGGTCATCACGGATAATGGCGTGATGCTCAACCCGCAGTTCGCCGACTACAAAATCCCCACCACGCTAGACTGCCCAGACCTGGACAACTACAAAACGGCAATCATTGAAACCGCGCACCGGGAAGGACCGTGGGGCGCCAAGGGTGTTGGAGAAGGAACCATGGTATCCAGCGCACCGGCAATCGCCAATGCCATCTACGATGCCATTGGCATCCGCTTTCATGAAATCCCGATCACGCCTGAAAAAGTGCTTACGGCTTTAAAGGAGAAAAATAAGGAACGTCTTGATTGAAGCAACCCTTTCGCCGATTAAATTATTGGCAGGACGATCTTCGCTATGCAGGGCCGTAAAACCACAGGAGGCAACGCGCAATGAAATATCGAGATACAATTTCGATAGCCTGCGTCAATTTCTGCCCTGTGTGGGGAGACAAGGCAGCCAATTTGAGTAAAATAAAGCTTTTTTCGACCGAAGCGGCATCTCAGGGGAATAACCTAGTTGTTTTTCCTGAGTTGTCGCTGAGCGGCTACGAGTGCAGCGAAGCGGATGGTAAAATAAAAAGGCCTTGCAGCATGCATCAGGCCCTTGCCGAAACAATTCCCGGCCCGACGACAGAAGAGATTGAATCTTTGGCCAAAAAACTAGACATTTATATCGTCTTCGGAATGCCAGAAAAGGACGAGAGAGACTCCGATATTCACTACATTTCATCGGCCGTAATTGGTCCTCAAGGACTTTTGGGTGCTTATCGAAAGCTGCACCTCGCCCCATTGCCCCGTTTTACAGAGAGCCTTTGCTTTTCTACCGGAAACGAAATCCCGGTCTGGGAAACCCGGTATGGCCTGATTGGAGTACTTATCTGTTATGATTTTTACTTTTTTCCGGAATTAGCCCGGATAATGGCCCTAAAAGGGGCCGATATCATCGTCAACACATCCGCCAGCAGCTCAGGACCGGGAAAGCCTTACTTCATCGTTCAGCAGACCGGCAGTCGTGCAACCGAAAATTGTATATATGCCGCAAGTGCAAACTTGGTCGGCAAAGAACGTAACCGAACCTACTATGGACACAGTGTCATCGCGGGGCCACTCAGCCCCCGGCCGGCGTTCATATTTGCGCAGGGCGAAGAAACCGAAGAAATCGTCAGTGCCACTTTAAGCTTAAAGAAGCTTCACGCACGCAGAGAACAGCTCAATTGGCAAAAAGACCGCCAAGCAGCTTTAATTAACAGAGAACTAAGCAAGTTTTAGACTTAAGCTGATCAATGTATCTCATAATAGATTTAGTGGCCGCCTTGTTATAATTTCTCAGGCTTTTAACCGATGGAAAACAAAGTCATTAGTTTGAACCGCGCCATCCAGGAAAATATCGCACCGGGGATGTCCATCTACATCGGCCTTGAGGCAGGGGCGGCCACCCGTGAGCTGGCAAGAACGTTTTGGGGCCGACAAGCCGGATTTACAATTATCATGAACATGATCGGCGGGCATTATGCCTTAAGCATGATCCATGGCAACCTTGTTAAAAAACTAATTTTTGCCACATGTGCCGATATTTTCCCAAAACCGTCTCCCAACCCGGTTATCCAGAGAGCTTTCAGGCAAGGTACCGTTAAGCTCGAAAACTGGTCTATGTTATCTCTAATTCAGTCACTCCAGGCGGGTGCTCTGAACCTTCCTTATGCTACGACACGTTCGATTATTGGCAGCAGTTTAGCTGAAGAGAACCACCATTCATTCAAACTCTGCAACAACCCATTTGATAATAGCGAACACATCGGGTTGATCAAAGCACTGAACCCGGATATCTCTATAATTCACGGATGGGCTGCTGACTATCGAGGCAATGTCATTATGGCAGCCCCGCCCAGAGACGCGTGGGGGGCAAAGGCGAGTCGTAATGGAATTATTGTGACTGTTGAAAGGATTGTATCCGAAGATTTCATTCGCGAGCACTCTATGCTGGTGAAAATTCAGGGGAGTATTGTCAAGGCTGTTTGCGTTGCCCCTCGCGGCGCTCACCCGCAAAACCTAAATGCTCAAAGCCTGCCTGAATTCGACGGTTATGATCTCGATCGCAAGTTTTTGGCTGAATTCCGTAAAGCCAGTGAAAACGCTCAAGCTTTTGAAAAGTGGGTACAGGAGTGGGTCCTTGATGTCGGATCCCATGACGAATACCTGAAAAAGCTTGAAGATCTTGGCAGCAAGGCAACTTCCGCAGCCGTTCGGAAGCAATCACCCTTTGAAGGCCATAGCGGAGATGGACAACCTCCTACACCCGACGAGTATGCCATTATCTGCGGTGCGCGCGAGATCAGAGACCTCGTTATCAAGAATCGCTACAGTACTATGTTTGCAGGAATTGGCCTGTCCGGACTGGCCGGATGGTGTGGCTACTACCTGCTGAGAGAGCAAGGATATGAGATCGATTTGATTGCGGGCGGCATCGGTTATCAACCTTGCCCGGGAGATCCGTTGCTTATCAGCCCGGCCATCATTGCCACTGCAAAAATGATCTCTGATAGTTTTGATGTTCACGGAGTCAGCGCCGGTGGCGTCAACAGCCACTGCCTTGGAGTTTTAGGGGCCGGCCAGCTTGACAAAGCGGGGAACATCAACTCCACAATCATCAAGAACCCAACCAAGGGGGACATTTATCTCTCTGGGGCTGGCGGCGGCAACGATATCGCTAGTGTTGTTAAGGAAGTAGTAATCGTCGCGGTGCAACGCGCCAACCGGTTGGTTGAACAGGTTTCATACGTAACTTGCCCGGGAACCAAGGTCAGCACCTTGGTAACCCATGAAGGGGTCTTCGTCAAACATAATTCGGAGCTGGTACTCAAGAGCTACTATCCTTCGCTGCTGTCTTCCCAGGAGGAAAGAGTAAAAGAAATTAGTCAAACCTGTGGCTGGAAACTTAAAACAATGCCGGCATTGGAAAAGTTGGCTTTGCCGACAACGCAGGAACTGAATTTGGTGCGCGCTCTAGACCCGGAAAGAATTTTTCTAAAATAATTCTTTTCCCGGCACAGGAAGATGTAGCGAGGAAACAGAGATAAAACTTACCGCGAGTGTTTGCTTACAGTTACTTTCCATATCAAGGAGAGCCTCATGTCTAACGTGCATTTTCCGCATCTTTTCAAAAAGGCTAAAATAGGCAACCTGACGATAAAGAACCGCATTGTCATGCTTCCCATGGCACGGCAGTTCCAAGGCGTTAATGGCGAGGTCAGCCAAAAAACGATCGACTATTTCACCGAAAGAGCCAAGGGCGGCGTTGGATTAATCATCATTGGTTCTACGAGGGTATTTCCGCCTGGTCATAAATTCTTTACACCAGCCTCTTTGAACCTCAGCGACCCTCGATACATCCCTGGGCACTGCGAGCTTGTCCAGTCCTTGCATGCTTACGGGGCGAAGGTCAGCATTCAGTTTGGCCATATCGGCGGGCAGACCCACATGCAAAGTGTGGCAGCATCCAACGTGCAGCAGTTTTTTTGCGACGGCACCCCGTACACTCGGCCGATTCCCATTACGAGAAGCGAGATCTGGGACACCATTGACCTGTTTGCCAAAGGCGCCTTCCTGGCCAAGACAGCTGGTTACGATATGGTAGAAATCCATGCCGCCCACGATTACCTACTTGGCGGCTTTCTCTCTCCCTTGCTAAACACGCGCACGGATGAATTCGGCGGCCCCATCGAAAACCGAACCAGGATCCTGGTAGAGATGATAAAGGCCATAAAGGCCCAAGTCGGTAACGATTTTCCTGTGACGGTTCGGATCAGCGCGGTCGACTATCTGGATAACAGCATTACCCTGGAAGAATCCTGTCAGGTCGCAAAAATTCTCGAGGATGCGGGAGCCGACGTCATCAGTATTTCTGCCGGATGCCATGAGACCCAACATCTTTCCAATGATACCATGCGCATGGAAGAGGACTTCAAGCGCCCGCTTTTCGAAGCGATCAGGAAATCCGTTAAGGTCCCCATCATCGTTGCCGGCGGCTATCGGAATCCGGAAGTCGCTGAGAAAATCGTGGCCGACGGGGTTGCCGATTTCCTGGGGATTGCACGGCCGCTGATCGCAGACCCAGAATGGCCTCTAAAAGCTTACCAGGGCAGAGTTGAGGACATCAGAAAATGCCTGTCGTGCGGCGAATGCTTGTATGTCAGGGGCGGTTCCTTTAACTATCCCCAGAGCTGTGCTGTCAACGCGGTATTTGGAAGAGAAGCGGATTGGACCACGCTCAAGCCTGCGGCCAAGAAAAAGAAAATAATGATCGTTGGTGGCGGCCCGGCCGGAATGGAAGCCGCCAGGATTGCCTCTTTGAGAGGCCATGACGTAACCCTTTACGAGAAAGGAACTGAACTTGGAGGGCAACTTCTGATCGCTGCAAGGCCGCCTGGAAAGCAGAGAATGCTCTGGCTGAGGGACTTCCTGGCGACTCAACTCAAAAAGCAGGGGGTCACCATCAAATTCGTCGTCGAAGTCACTCCTGAGTTGATCGCGGCGGAAAATCCTGATGAGTTGGTCATTGCCACTGGGGCCACCCCTAAAGACACCGGCATCGCCGGAAGCGATACCAACCGGGTCGTCCTTGCCTGGGACGTATTGAGAGGAGACGTGGCGCTGAATAGCCAAAAGGTTGCCGTCGTCGGCGGCAGTATGCTCGCCTGCGAGACGGCAGAATTGGTGGCTTCTCAGGGAAACCGGGTGTCGGTGATCAAAATGCGGCCAGGATCCTATATGGCCGAGGACTGTGAGCCGACCAACAGAAGAGGCATAATGGATTTTCTCCAGGAGCATCAAGTCAAAGAGATAACCAACCATAAATTTAATAAAATCACGTCAACGGGCGTGGAAATCATCGACATTGAAACGGGCAACACCATTTTGGTAGAGGCTGATGTCGTTGTATTGGCACTCGGTTCTGAGCCGATAAATGGTCTGGCTACTTTACTGGAAAAAAAGGGTATCCCCTTTCGGATGATTGGAGACTGTTGCCAGCCGAAAAATATCAAACAAGCGATTTATCAAGGAGCCCTGGTTGGACGGCAATTATAAATTAATTTGCCTCCCCCCGTTTCTTCATGATTGACGATGGCAAGGCCGGAAGGCGCTGGCATTAAAGTGTTTGAACCCTGTAACGTGGAGTGTCGAATGGGGAATTTGCCACTTGAAGGCTATCGAGTGATCGATTTTGGATGGGCTGCAGCAGCTCCACGCGCAACCTGCCTATTGGCAGACATGGGCGCCGAAGTCATTAAGGTGGAAACGCACAGACGCCTCGACCCTGTAAGGTTCGGGCCCGATAATACCGAGCGGGACCCGGAGAAAGACCCCCTGTTTCACAGCATAAACAGGAATAAGCTCGGAATCCTTTTGGACTTGACCACCCCAGAAGGCAAATCCTTGATTCAGGATTTGATCAAAAAAAGCGATGTGGTTGTGGAAAATTTTTCGCCGGGTGTCATGAAGCGGCTATCTTTGGATTATGAGCAATTAAAAAAATTAAAATCAGACATCATCATGGTTTCCTTTCCCGGCGTAGGAAGCGAAGGACCCTTGTCTATGGTGGTAACCTATGGACCATCGCTCGCCGCTCTTGCAGGCCTCGATGGACTAATTGGTTACGAAGGCGAGCGGGTCCTAGGGATGCAACAAGCTTACGCGGATATCAACTCGGCGCTCTTTGGGGCGTTTGCCATTCAGGTTGCCTTATTTCATCGGGAAAGATTTCATGAGGGCCAATATATCGAAGTTGCCCAGATAGAGTCCCTTTTGAGCACCATGCCTGAGCCGGTAATGGAGTTCAGCTTTAACGGCAGAAACTTGAAGACGATTGGAAATCTCGACCGCAAGATGGCCGTTCATAATAACTATCCCTGCAAGGGAGAAGATAAATGGGTCTCAATCGCTATTCTTACGGATGAGGAATGGGGAAATTTTTGCCGCGCCATCGGCAGCCCGCCATGGACCTTGCAAAATGAGTTTGCGGATAGCTACAAAAGACGGCAACACCGTGAAAAACTGGACCAGCACATCGGACAGTGGACCAAAACGAAAACACCTTATGAAATAATGGAACTGCTGCAGAGTGTTGACGTTGCCGCCGCACCATGTGCGGACACTGAGGACCGATTTACCGATCCCCATTTCCAGTTTCGGCAAAATATCGTCAACATTGAACACCCGGCAACCGGTTTGGACTTTATCCCAAATGTAGTGTGCAAACTGAGCGAAACGCCGGGAACGATCAGGCGGCCGGCCCCCATGCTTGGCGAGCATAACGAATATGTTTTCGGCGAGATTTTGGGATTGCCGCAAGATACCATCCAAAGCTATATCGACAAAAAAATACTTTATTGAACCATCACCTGGGTATCAGAACGCCCTTGCAGCAGCTTTTTCACCCATAGAGGCTCCGATGACAGTCGATACCGTTATCAACAACTGCCGCGTTGTCAGGCACGATGGTATTATGGACGCCGGTTTGGCGATTAGCCAAGGAAAAATCGTCGCCGTTGCAAATGATTCCGAATTGCCGCCGGCAAGAAACATCATAAACGGCAAGGGCAATTTTGTTATTCCTGGAATCGTGGATGCGCATTTCCATCTCCAGTATCCGCCGGGTGTTGACCCGATAGCGAACATCCGCGCTGAAACGCAAGCCTGTGCTGCGGCCGGCTGTACGACCTTGATCCATTTGCTCGCACCGGCTGATAACATCACTGAAGAGGCGAACGATTTCATCGCGCTCTATGAAAAAAATGCCTATGTAGATTTAGCCTTAAGCGCTAGGATATATACCCGGGAGCACATACACCAAATCAGCAGGATATACGATTATGGAATACGCAGCGTAAAACTGCTCCTTCCCTATAAAGGCAGCGAAGCCGTCTGGAAAAACCGCGTGGGCGGGATTGATGATGGAATTATCTACCAGACTTTCAAGGAAGTCGGCAGATTAGCAAAACAGGGGCGCAGGGTGTTTGTCCGTGTTCACTGCGAAAACGTCGAAATCTTTCTCCAGACTAAAAACGATTTCTTGGACAATAACACAATACCATCATCCTGGAATGAGGCACGCCCAAGGATCTGCGAAGAAGAATCCATGCAGAAGTGCCTTTACCTCGCCAGCAAGACCGACTGCCCTATTTATGTGGTGCACATGACCATTAAAGAGGGTCCGGAGATGATAGCGAAAGCGAGGGCCAGCGGCGTTGACGTCACGGCGGAAACCTGTGTCCAATATTTAACGCAAAATGTCGACAATGTCGACCCTGTGTTGTCCAAAGTCAACCCTCCCATTCGA
>Ga0315283_10003846_pt1 | contig 12908 bp, 13 predicted proteins | sample YL17G09_0_MG_FD_204541 | JGI IMG/M metagenome (GOLD analysis project Ga0315283, IMG submission 204541) | Sediment microbial communities from Yellowstone Lake, YNP, Wyoming, USA - YL17G09_0 | ecosystem: Environmental > Aquatic > Freshwater > Lake > Sediment | place: USA: Wyoming | collected...
GATGTTGATGACCCAGCCGATCGCAATAGTCGGCCAGATCAGCATGGCCAGGTAACCCATGAAGGCGACGAACTCGCCCAGGCTGAGCTGCCCCCTGATCACTGCCCGGCCGCCCCACCAAAGGAGCACCGCGGAAGACAGGCCGAAGAGGGCGGACATCAACGGATAGAAAATGCCCCATAACCGGATCAAGGAGACGCTCTTGCGGACATAATCCTGGTTCAGCCGCCTGAAGTCCTCGCTCTCGGCTTCCTCGCGGGCGAAGGCCTTGATCACGCGGATTCCGGACAGGTTCTCCTGTGCCTTGGTGCTGATGGTGGAGAACTGCTCCTGTATTTTCTCGAATCGGTCATGAATCTGCTGACCGAGTTTCTTGACCGTCAGGGAGGCTATCGCCAGGGGAAGGTAGGCGAGTAGCGTGAGCTTCCAGTCGATGCGCAGCAGGATGGCCGTTGCGACTACCACAGTGACGATCGTGGTCATCGAGTACATGATTCCCGGACCGAGCACCGAGCGAACGGCGTTCATGTCGTTTGTGGCCCTGGACATGATGTCTCCCGTGCTGCGGGCTTGAAAGAACGACAGCGGCATCTCCTGGAGGTGTGAAAGCATGTCGTTGCGCAGGTCGTATTCGATGTCGCGGCTCACCCCGATCAGGATTTTCCGCATCCAGAACCTGAAGTAACCTTCAAGCAATGCGATCCCGACAATCAGGCTCCCGAAGAAAGCCAGCCTTTCTTTTGCAAAGGCAGCCTGAAGGTCGTCGACGACATATTTCCAGACCCAGGGAGAAAGCATGCCCGTAAACACGGTCAAGACGAGCATCAGCGTGCCGATGGAAATCCTGGACCGGTGGCGGGCGAGGTAGGGAAGCAGGGAGTGGAGGCTGTTCTTGCGCTTCATTGTCACGACGGGTCCGGGGAACGTGGATTCAGCCGCGGCCCCGAGCGCCGCGCATGTCTTTGTAGAGCACTATTTCACCCTGTCGCGAGATGAATTCGACCGAATAGCTTCCGAACTGGCCGGCGTAGCCCGGGTATACCAGGTGAAACTGGGCCGTGGCATCAGGCGGGATCAATTCTGAATCCATCCGCACCGACCTGGTTTCCAGCAGCTGACCGGTCGGCGAGTAAAATCGAATGGTAGCATCCAGCTTCTCGATCGGCAGAGTGGTTATGTTGCGGACCACACCCCGGAGATGAAAATCGCCGTCCTTGATCTCGTCCCCGAGATAAAGGAACGCGATCTTTTCCTGCTCGGGAACGACAGACTTTCGCGACCCGACCGTCTGCGCCATCCAGTCAACGGCGCCCTGAGGGAGCAGGATCAGCACAAATCCCGCGGCAACAACAAACGCCAGCACGACGAGTCCGCCTCTCAGAGAGCGGGACAGGACGGAGCTGCCTTCGGTGGTGAAAAGCGAGGCGGGCCCGGCCAAGGCCGGCATGGCCTTCTCACCGGAGAACGGCGCCGGGCTTTCCGTGGCCCGGGGGCTCGTGGATTTCAAGCTCTTTCGCGCCTTTAGGCGATTGACCGAGACAACCACCACGGCCAGGACAGCTCCGGCCAGGAGGAGGACGGTGAGGATTAGGCGCAGGTCCTTCAAGGTAGATTCCGCAGGCTGCTAGAGCGGTGGACGCGTCGGATAGGGGTTCGATTTTCTGCCATCGGGAGGCGCCGGCGATTTGTCCCAGAAGCCCTTCTTCTCGTTGTACTGCAACTCATTGCCCATCAGTTTCATGCTGACTTTTCCCATGATCCGCTTTTCAATCACGCCGAGCGATTCGAGGGGCAGCCATTTTTCCGTGGCGTCGATTTCGCGATTGAGTGCTTCAAACTTGGTTCTGATTGTCAGCATGGTTTCAGCCGGCGTGACGATCTCAACCAGCGCTTCAACGGAATAGCGGGCGCGGATCCAGTCGCCCGTGATCGTGTTCTTCTTCAACGCAACCTTGTCTGCTTCCGAGGAGGTCAGAGATCCCGTGATGAACTCATAGGGCTTGGTGACGATCCTTCCGCCTTTGCGATCCTCGAGTTCGATGCTGTATTCCGAATCGGCGAGAACACTGCGGACCACGTTGAAAACGATCTCATACTTGTTGAGGAACTTGACAGGATCGGGATGAGAGGGCTTTGGGCTCTGGCCGGATGCCGGCAAGGCGGTAATCGCGACCAACACTGCCGTCACAGCCGCGAATGCCGCGCCGGACTTAAGGTATTGAGAAAAGACGGACTTTCGGTTCACGTAGAGTATGCTAGCATCGGCTGTGGGACAAGTCAACCAGGAGCCCCGTGGGGCTAGGGGCGGCGCGTCGTCCTCTGCGCGTGGTTCTTCTGGTAGCGTGCCACCGCCAGCGAATGGGAACTGAAGTCCTTGGAGAACTGGTGGGTGCCGTCGTTGCGGGACACAAAATAGAGGTAGTCGGTTCGCGGGGGTGCGAGCGCAGCGCGGAGCGATTCCTCACCCGGGTTGCAGATCGGGCCTGGCGGCAATCCTGCATGAGTGTAGGTGTTATATGGAGAGTCGAGGGTGAGATCCCTCTTCCGGATGTTCCCGTCATAGCTCCTGGCAAGTTTCAGCGCATAAATGATTGTGGGATCGCAGGCGAGCGGCATGCCTCGCTGCAGCCGGTTGATCAGCACGGATGCCACCAGGGGCCGCTCGGAAGCGGCACCGGTTTCCTTTTCGATCATGGAAGCGAGTGTAACGATCCGGCGCGGTGTCCACCCTTGCGGCAACGGGTGAGCCGAGAGCAGCGCGGAGTACCGACGGCGAAAGCCGCGGATTGCAGTCTGGACTATCTGGTCCGAGTGAAGACCGCGCGGGAAACGATAGGTGTCTGGAAACAGGTAGCCTTCCAGAGAGCGCGCGGCCGGATCGAGGTCCTCGATCCACTCCGCTCTTTGGACGGCATGTTCCAATTCCTCCCGGCTGCCAATCCCGGCCTGCACGATCACGGAAACGGTTTCCCGTGCTGTCAGGCCTTCCGGGATTGTCACCGCGTGAAAGAAGATGTCCCCGTCCACGATCCGCTGCGCGACCTCGGGCGGCGCGGCCGGTGAGGCGAAGCGGTACTCGCCTGCCTTGAGCCGCTTATCCATGCCGGTCCAGCGCACGTAAGCCTCGAAGGGGAACCGGTTTCGGATGACGCCGGCATCCGAGAGCAGGGAGGCGACGGTGTGGGCCCCCGCACCGCTGGCGATCTCCACAAATACCTCCGGTGAACTCCAACCGCAGTAGGAGGTGGTCATTTCCGCGCGGACCCAGACCAGGGCTGCTGCAGCGATCAGGGCCGCGGCGAGCGTGGACCAGATTGTTACGCGGATGACGCTCATCGCTCTTCCAGAAATCTCTGAAGGATCAGTGCCGCCGCAAGCGAATCGACACTGCGATACTTTTTCTGCTGGCGGGGACTCATGTCTTTCCAGAGTCCGGCGGCTTCGACAGTCGTGAGCCGTTCGTCGACGGCTGTCAGCGGGAGATTCAGCTGAGAGCGGAGAGTCTGCATGAACTCCCTCGCCTGGCTCGCCGATTCGCCGGCCGTGCCGTCCATATTGAGGGGCAGGCCCACCACCAGGCCCTCGACTTCATGCTCCTCGACGAGCCTTCGAATCTGAGAAACAAGTTCCCTGCGGCCTTTGTTGGGCAGTGCCGGGATGGGCCGGACGGCAACGCCCATCTCGTCGCAGAGAGCAATCCCCACCCTTCGCCTGCCATAGTCGACTGCGAGCATCCGCCCGGCTTTCACCACGCCATTGGATCATAAGGCCCCAGGCAGTACAAGTCGGGCGGGCCTTCCGTGAGGTGCCGGTGAAGGTGCATTCCCGGGGATGAGGGGGTCGATTACTGTGTCCTAAGGGAAGTGGCTGAAACCTCTACGATTAGAGCCAAATCGCGGTTGCCGAGGCCCGGCCCGTCTTATATAATTGACCGTTGGTTTGTGGAGGTGCGATGCTGCAAAAGGGTAGAGCGCTTGTATTTTTTCTGTCGGCAGTGGTGGTTGCATACGGCCTGGTGGCGGCATTCTACGGACGTGTCGTCGCAAAGGACGAGGGGTACAAGGAACTTGCGGTGTTCATGGACGCCCTGAAAAAGATCAACGAGGATTATGTCGAATCCCCGGACATGAACAAGGTGCAGGACGGTGCGATGCGCGGGTTGATCGACGCGCTTGATCCCTATAGCAGTTTTTACAGCAAGACACAGTATGAGGCGCTTCAGAAGCGCCGGGCCGCAGGCACGGCCGGCGCCGGGATGATCCTGTCGAAGCGGGCCAGCGTTATATTTGTCGTCTCGGTTCAAAAGGGCGGTCCGGCCGAGGCTGCCGGGATCCGGCCCGGCGACTATGTCATGGCGCTCGATGGGCTGGGGGTCGAGGACAAGAGCATCATGGAGGCGGAAAGCATCCTGCGCGGGGCGCCGGACTCAAAGCTGAAGATTTCTGTATTCCGTGGCGCGCGCACCAAGCCGGTCGATATAGAGATTGTCCGCAAGCCCGACGTGCCTGCCGCGCCGGTATCGCGCATGCTGGACGGCAGCATAGGGGCGCTTCAGGTTCCTTCGCTTGCCGGCTCGATTGTGACCGAGATCCGCATTAAGCTCAAAACACTGATGTCTGCCGGCGCGCAGAAGCTCATCCTCGACTTGAGAGATTGCGCCGACGGGGATACCCGGAACGGAGCGGAACTGGCTAATCTCTTCCTGAAGGATGGTGTGATCTACTACTGCCAGAATCGCAGGGGCGAGCGGACGAAGGAGGTATCGGCTGTCCCGGCTCAGTTTGTGACGGACATGCCGATGGTCGTTCTGATCAACGAATCGACCGCAGGCGCTGCCGAAGTAGCGGCGGGGGCGCTTAAGGATCAAAAACGCGCCGTGCTGGTGGGAGAGAAGTCTTTCGGGATCGGGTCCGTCCAGGACCAGATCGGGCTAAAGAGCGGATCGGTGTTGTTTCTCTCCACGGCAAAGATCTTCACGCCTGACGGCAAGATGATTCAGGACGAGACGATCCGCAACACCGGGATCAAGCCCGATGTCGAAGCTCCTGACGATGAAACGCAGCAGGATTTCATGGTCGAGGCGATCTACGATACGAAGGAAGATATCGCCAAGTACCGGGAGCTCCAGGAAAAGATCCAAAAAGAGCAGATGGATCGGGCCATCGAGGTGCTCACCAAGGGGGTTGTCCCGGTGAAGAAGGCGGCATAATAAAGGCGCGATGATGCCGCGTACCCGCCATGCGGGGAATTGTCCGGATGTGGAGGCGGTTGACACCCCAAAGGTTATCTGCTAGCCTAACCGCTTCGTTTTCAGGCGCGTAGCTCAGGGGGAGAGTACTTCCTTGACACGGAAGGGGTCAGCGGTTCAAATCCGCTCGCGCCTACCATTGATCCGCAATGGGAAAATGGTCCCGTCCGGGAAAATCCAAATGATGTCCGCCTTGATGACCAGATCAACTCCTCTTGTCCAAGTCACATTTTGAAATCGACATCAAAGCTGAGTTCGGCGCTTGCGCAATAGAGCGGCAGGAGTAGAGGGCGGTTTATAGCGATGGCTTTAAAAGTACGATACGCAGACGGAAGCATCGGCGAGGTGGCAGACCCGGCGGAAGCGCTGGAAATCTATCGTCACAGCGCGGCGCACCTCATGGCTGCGGCAGTCTGCAGCCTGTTCCCGGATACCCATCTGGGCATCGGGCCGGCCGTCAGCGACGGATTCTTCTACGACTTCGACCGTGCAGCCAGCTTCAGTGAAGAGGACCTCGCGAGCATCGAGGCGAAGATGAGGGAATTGGCCTCGCAGAACCTTGCATACGAGCCCAGCATTCTTTCCAAGGAAGAGGCTGTCGGGCTCTTCTCCGAAAAGAGGGAAGATCTCAAAGTCGAGTTGATCGAAGAGAGGGCAGGACAGCGGCTTTCCTGTTATCAATTGGGCAGTCTGGTGGATTTCTGCCTTGGCCCTCACGTCTATTCTACCGGACTCATCCACCCCGACTCCTTCCGGGTCTTGAGCCTCGCGGGTTCGCACTGGAAGGGAGAGGAGGGCAATCGGCGACTGCAGCGGATTTACGGCACGGCCTTCCTGAGTCCTGAGGAGCTGCAGGCGTACCTGGCGCAGCTCGAGGAGGCGAAGAAACGCGATCACCGGAAGCTCGGACGCGAGCTGGATTTGTTCAGCGTCTCCGAGGAGGCCGGACCCGGACTGATTTTCTGGCATCCGAAGGGCACGCGGGTGCGGCTGGTCATCGAGGATTTTCTCAGACAGGTGCTGGTGCGCCGCGGATATGAGTTTGTCACAACACCGCACATCGCGCGCAACGCGCTGTGGAGGACCTCGGGGCATTACGACTACTACCGCGAAAACATGTATGTTTTCGAGATCGAGGACGAGGAGTTCGTCATCAAGCCGATGAATTGCCCGGGGCATATCCAGATTTACAAGTCCGGGATGCGCAGCTACCGGGACCTCCCTCTGCGCTTCGCGGAGTTTGGGACCGTTTACCGCCATGAGAAGAGCGGCGTGCTGCATGGGATGCTCCGCGTGCGTGGTTTCACTCAGGATGACGCGCACATTTTCTGCACCAGAGAACAGGTCTATGGGGAGATATCCGATCTCCTCGACCTGGTCCTCTTCGTCATGCAGGCCTTTGCGTTCGACAAGTACCAGGTGGAGCTCTCGGTCAGGGACGAATCCAGGAAGCAGGATTACGCCGGGACCGAAGAAGACTGGCAGATGGCCGAGGATGCCCTGGTTCAGGCCATGAGCGCCAAGGAGTTGCAGTGGAAGCGGATGGAAGGCGAGGCTGTGTTCTACGGACCCAAGATCGACGTCAAGCTCATAGACGCGATTGGCCGGCCCTGGCAGCTCTCCACCGTTCAGTTCGACTTCACGCTGCCCAAGCGATTCGATCTGGCATTCATCGGCCCGGACGGGCAGTCGCACCAGCCGGTCATGCTGCACCGCGCCCTGCTGGGATCGGTCGAGCGATTCATGGGGGTGCTCATCGAGCACTATGCAGGCGCATTTCCGATATGGCTTGCCCCCGTTCAGGTGGCAGTCATACCGATCGCCGAGCGGCACCAGCCTTATGGCAGACAGGTCTTGGATCAACTCGCAAACGCCGGGTTGCGCGTAGAACTGGATGACAGAAACGAAAAGATGGGGTACAAGATTCGAGAGGCGCAGGCCAGGAAGGTCCCCTTCATGCTCATCGTGGGCGACAAGGAAATGCAGTCGGGCCAGGTTTCGGTGCGCAGCCGTTTCGAAGGGGACAAGGGGGCACAGTCTTTAGAGAGCTTCATTGCTGGAATCAGGGGACACATCGAATCGAGATCGGTCAGGCCCTAATCGACTGACTTATCCCGCTCCGGTCCCCCACGCAAAAGGAGGATGACAATCACAACGAGACAAGTGCGGGTTCGTATAAACGAGATGATTCGGGCCAAGCAGGTTCGCGTCGTAGACGACGAATTGGGGAACCTGGGGATCATGACCCCCGAGGAGGGCATGGCCCAGGCCCGGGCGCGTGAACTGGATCTCGTGGAAGTCGCTCCGGAGGCAAATCCGCCGGTTTGCCGGATCATGAATTACGGCAAGTTCCAGTACCAGAAAAGCAAGCGCGCTCACGATGCGAAGAAGCACCAGAAACAGGTCATCATAAAGGAAGTGAAATTCCGGCCGCGGACCGATGACCATGACTACGAGTTCAAGAAGAACAACATACTCCGGTTCCTGAGCGAAGGCAACAAGGCCAAAGCGTCCGTGGTTTTCCGCGGGCGCGAGATGACGCACCAGGAACTGGGCCAGCGGCTCCTGGGCAGGCTGGTCGAAGAGGTCAAGGACCTTGCCGAGATCGAGCGCCCGCCTAAGATGGAAGGACATGCGCTGGTAACGATCCTCGCGCCGAAAAAGAAGTAGGCTGCGGCCAGGAGAATAGGGCAGTTTCGGGGCAGGTAAAAGAGCGAAGGAGAAATCTGCGTGAACAAGAGAAAGACAAACAAGAGCGCGGCAAAACGATTCAAGGTCACCAGCACGGGAAAGCTGATGCGCCGCCGGAGCCATGCGAGGCACATCCTGACCAAAAAGCCGCGCAAGAGGGTGCGGAAATTGACCACCGCGGCCATGGTCAGCAAGGCAGACAGGGCCCGTGTGAGGAGGATGCTCAACATTTGAGCAGCAGTGAAACGGCCGGAGAAGGCCCGCCCGGCGGATGATAGGCCGGGCTGCCCCGGGTTGTAGGCAATTTCTGACAGGAGTTTGCAATGCCGAGAGTCAAGAGAGGAAGCAAGAGGATTCAACGGCGGAAGAAGATCCTTACCCTGGCCAAGGGCTACCGCCTGACAAAGAGCAAGCTTCATCGATCCGCAAAAGAGTCCGTGGATCGTGCTTTGCGCTTTGCTTACCGGGATCGCAGGACGAAGAAGCGCGACTTTCGCAGCCTTTGGATCATACGTGTGGGAGCGGCCGCGCGACAGCACAGCCTCTCCTATAACCGGTTCATCAGCGGGCTCAAGAAAGCCGGGGTTCTGCTGGATCGCAAGGTGCTCGCCGACATCGCTGCAAAAGACCCTGAGACGTTCGCGCGCCTCGCGGATACAGCCAAAGCGGCGCTTGTGACGGCCTGAGGGTTCCTCTCGAAGTGCAGATGCTTCCACGCCCGGCGTCTCGAGCGCCGGGCTTTTTTGTTGATGGATATCTCGCATGATCGACCAGATCAGAGGCCTCACGCATCAATTTGAAACGGATTTGGCGACCATCCGGGACCTGGACGGTTACACGGCCGTCCGTAACAAGTGGTTGGCCCGGGAGACAGGCCTGATCACCACGAGCATGAAGCGGCTGCGCGAAATGTCGAAGGAGGACCGCCCGGCCTTCGGCCAGGCGATGAACGAACTCCGCCTCCGCGCGGAGGACAGCCTCGGGAGGATGCTCGACGGATTGAAGCTGGCGGCCCGCGAGCAGGAGATAGCGAGGAAGCCGGTCGATGTAACCCGCCCCGGGTTCCCGTACCCGCTCGGGTGGGAGCATCCGATCCGGCGCCTCCAGGCCGAAATCGAACAGATATTTGTCAGCATGGGTTTTCGCATCTTGGACTGTCCGGAAGTGGAAACCGACTACTACAACTTCGAGGCGCTCAATATGCCGCGCCAGCATCCGGCCCGCGACGCCCAGGACACATTCTACTTTGACGAGGCGGAGCTGAAACTGCTGCGTACCCACTGTTCCCCGGTGCAGATCCACGCCATGGAAACGATGAAGCCTCCCATCCGCGCCGCCAGCACGGGCAGGGTGTATCGCCGGGATCCGTTCGATGCGACGCACTCTCCCATGTTCTTTCAGGTGGATGTCCTCGCCGTCGACGAGGGAATCACAATGGGGGACCTGAAAGGTACGCTGGAGGTATTCCTCAAACGGATCTTCCACCCCGACACCCGGATGAGGCTCCGTCCGGGATATTTTCCCTTCGTGGAGCCCGGTGCGGAAGTCGACATCAGCTGCATTTTCTGCTTCGGCAAAGGCTGCCGCATCTGCAAACAGACGGGCTGGATCGAAATACTTGGTGCGGGGATGATTCATCCGAAGGTGCTGAGGATGTCGGGAGTTGACGACAGCCGTTATTCAGGATTTGCCTGGGGGATGGGCATCGACCGGGTGGCGATCCTCAAGTACGGCGTGGAAGACATCCGGCTCTTCTTCGAGAACGACTTGCGGTTTCTCCGGCAGTTCTAAAGGGAACTCCTGCTATGAAGATCAGCGTCGGCTGGCTGAAGGACTACATCGAGGTCCGGGAGAGCCCGCAGAAACTTCAGGATGACCTGACCATGGCAGGTCTGGTCGTGGAAGGGATTTCGTCCTGCGACGGAGACACGGTGCTGGAGATCGAGGTTACTGCGAACCGTCCCGACTGCCTCAATCACGTCGGAGTCGCGCGAGAACTGGCGGCCCTTTACGGCCGGTCCCTCCTGCCCCCTCCCGCTCGCCCGGGGCTGCGGCTTCGTGCCGAGAAGATCGCCTATTCAATCGAAATCCGCGATCCGCAACTCTGCCCGCGTTACAACGGGCTCGTGCTTGACCGCGTCAGGGTGGAGTCATCCCCCGGGTGGATGCAAAAGCGCCTGGAGGCCTGCGGGATGAGGCCGATCAACAACATCGTCGATATCACAAACTACGTCCTTCTGGAGATTGGCCATCCGCTGCATGCCTTCGATTTCGATCTCCTGAGCGGAGGCAGGATCATTGTCTCAAGAGCGGCCGACGGACAGAAGATGGTCACACTGGATGGAATAGAGCGCCTGCTGGATGCACAAATGCTGCTGATCAGCGATGCAGCCGGTCCAGTGGCGATCGCAGGGGTCATGGGCGGGCTGCATTCGGAGATCTCGCTGAAGACTGAAAGGGTGCTTCTGGAGTGCGCTTACTTTTCGCCGCCATCCGTCCGCCGGACCTCGAAACGCCTGGGGCTTTCCACCGAGGCGAGCTATCGATTCGAACGCGGCGTCGACTGGAACGGCACCGTGGCCGCGATCGGACGGACTGCGCGCCTGATCGGAGAGCATGCCGGAGGCCGTTTGGCCGGGAGCCTGCAGGACGTGTATCCCGGGAAACTCGAGCCGGTCCGGATTGAACTGAGGAGAGAGCGCGCGGAGAATCTCCTGGGCGTCCCCCTGGAGGATGCTTTCATCGAGACGACTCTGAAACGCCTCAACTTCCGGCTGCAGCGCAGAGGGAAGGGACACTGGTTGATCACGTGCCCCACCTACCGCGCCGACATGGAACTCGAAGCCGACCTGATCGAAGAGCTGGCACGCTTCTTCGGATACCAGAATATCCCGACCAGGATGCCCGCCGCCAGAACCGTCGGAAGTCCCTCGCCGGTGTCTGCGCTCGAGGCCGCCGCGCGCCAATCCCTCATGGGGCTCGGGTACAGCGAGGCAGTCGATCTCAGCTTCGCAGGCGGCCGCGAGCTGGGCCAGTTTCATGTGCCCGGGGTGGATCCGCCCGAGATCAGGAATCCGCTCACAGAGGATACCCAGTTTCTTCGCACCACCCTGGCTCCGGGCCTGGTGGCATCGGTGAGGCGGAATTTCAACCACGATACTTACCGCGTGCGGCTCTTCGAAATCGGCAAGGTCTTCCGGAAAGGCACCGATGGCCTGCCTATCGAGAGCCGTGCCCTTGGCATTGCCGGGACCGGTGGTTTCACAGGATTTAACTGGCACCATCCCTCGGATGAGTACGATTTCTTCCACCTGAAGGGAGCGGTGACGAGCATGTTGTCAGCCCTGCGCTGCGAGGATTTCCAGATAGTTCCGGGGGCCGGATTGCCCTGGCTCAACCCGGCGGATGCCGCGAGGCTTCTCGTGAGCGGGGTGGAGCTCGGAGTCCTTGGTTCGCTGCATCCGGCGCTCCAGGACGAATACAAGCTCCGCCAGCCGGTGTATCTTGCGGAGATCGGCTTCGAAGCCCTGTGCCCCCGTTTGTTCACCGCTGTGCGATATGAACCCGTGCCCAGGTATCCGCGGGTCGAGAGAGACCTGTCGGTGGTGGTCGACAGAGGCGTCCGGTACCAAAACGTCAGGACGGGGATTCTCGGCCTGGGGCTCCAACAGTTGACCGAGATCGACCTGATCGACGTTTACGAAGGGAGCGGCATTCCTCCGGACAAGGTCAGCATGACGGTCCGGCTCGTCTTTCTCGATCGAGAGAGAACGCTCACGATTGACCGGATACAATCGTTCAGCGATAATGTTCTAGCGTTTCTACGGGACTCTTTCGGCGCTCAACTCAGGTAGGCGGCCATGGTGGATAGTAAAGCGCAGCAGGAACCTTCGGGAATCGAAAGGTTCAGTCACCTCGAGGATAAGATCTACCGTGTCGTCGAGGCCTTCAAGACCATCCGCAAAGAGAATGAAGCGCTCAGGGCGGAGATCACCAGGCTGAAGGCAAACCTGGAGAATCTCCAGGCTCGGGAAACCTCCTTCAACGAGAACATGGCCACACTCCAGAAGGAGCGCGAGGAACTCCGCGAGCGCGTGGAGAAGGCATTGAGCCTGCTGGCTACGCTCGAGACCAAGTAGCCTGCCGCCGGAACAGATCCATGGTTACGGGGAACTGCAATGGGAGAGCCACTACCCGAATCCGTTCGTGTGAAGATATATGATCGCGAGTACGTCCTGAGGACGAGCGGGGATCCCGAGCAGTTGCATCGCCTGTGCGTCCTTCTGGACAGGCGGATGCGCGAAGTGGCGGAAGCGACCGGCGCGGTGGACACCTTGAAAGTAGCGGTGCTTGCGGCTCTGAGCCTTCTTGACGACCTTCATCGAGCAACGGAGGAGATGCAGAAGCTCGATGAAAGCCTGGGTCGGCGGTCCCTGGAGTGCGTCTCGCTGCTCGACCGCTTTCTCCACTGATCGAAGGCCGGCCAGCGACTTCTTCGCCGGGCTGCCTTGTCAGGCTCTCAAGCAATCGGCAGGTTCAAACGCTCGATGGACAGGGCGCGTCCGGTCAACTCCTCGATCTCGATAACCACTCCACACAGACGCGGATTCCCGCTGGCAGGCTCCAACCGCACTGGCATCTGAGTCAGAAACCTCTCGAGGGCCAGATCAGGGATTGAACCTATCACCGAATCGTAGGGTCCGGTCATGCCCACGTCTGTGATGAATGCCGTGCCCCTGGGGAGGATTCTCTCATCCGCAGTCTGGACATGTGTGTGGGTGCCGACAACAGCGGTCACCTGCCCATCCACGTACCATGCAAACGCCTGCTTCTCCGAGCTGGCCTCCGCGTGGAAGTCCACCAGTATGATCGGCGTCTGGCGGCGGATCTGTTCTATCGAGGTTTTGCCCGTGACGAAAGGGCAATTCAAGGTCGGCAGATAGACCCGACCTTGAAGGTTGAGAACCGC
>Ga0315283_10003848_pt1 | contig 12905 bp, 13 predicted proteins | sample YL17G09_0_MG_FD_204541 | JGI IMG/M metagenome (GOLD analysis project Ga0315283, IMG submission 204541) | Sediment microbial communities from Yellowstone Lake, YNP, Wyoming, USA - YL17G09_0 | ecosystem: Environmental > Aquatic > Freshwater > Lake > Sediment | place: USA: Wyoming | collected...
ATTGACCGCTATCAAAAAAATACAGACCAAGGCCAAGGCTGAAATGATGGCCTACTGCACTATTGAGGACCCTGAAGGCCATGCCGAGGTGATTATTTTCCCGGAATTGTACAGGAACAGCCTTTCTTTGCTGCAGAAAGATACGCCCCTCCTAATAAAAGGTATCGTTGATAAAACGGAAAAGGGGATTAAAATAGTATCGAGTGAGATATCGAGGCTGGATGCTCTTGAAAACCGTATGGGGCATAAAGTTGAAATAAACCTGAAGGTCCTGCCGGATACCGCAGGCCTGCGCGTACTAAAATCCATTATAGAAGCCGACGGCAGGGGGAACTATCCCCTTTATCTGAGAATAGTCCACAATGATGCGGATACCCTGATTGAGACCGGACTTAAAGTATCCTATGAAAATGAAGTTATCAGGAAGATCGAAGAAATAACGGGCAAAGGAGCGGTGATATTCCAATGATACGTTATTACCTTGAATTTGAACGTCCTCTTGAGGAGCTTGAAACCAAGATAGATGAACTGAAACGGATATCCGACGGCAAGGACATCGATATATCCAGTGATATAAAGAAACTTGAAAAAAAGGTGAGAGACCTTCGGTCGGATATCTTTTCTTCACTCACTCCATGGCAGAAGACGTTGACGGCACGGCATCCGGACAGGCCCTATACGCTGGATTACATAAACATGATGACAAGCGACTTCATAGAGCTGCACGGAGACAGGAGATATGCCGACGACCCTGCTATTGTTGCAGGCACGGCAAAAATAAATGATATCCCCGTAATCGTTATCGGCCATCAGAAGGGCCGGGGAACAAAGGAGAGGATATACCGGAATTTCGGCCAGCCTCATCCGGAAGGATACAGAAAAGCGTTGAGGATAATGAAACTTGCAGAGAAGTTCAAAAGGCCGGTGATAACCTTTATCGACACCCCCGGAGCATATCCCGGGATCGGCGCAGAGGAACGCGGTCAGGCAGAGGCGATTGCCGTAAACCTGATGGAAATGTCGGGGCTGAGAACGCCGGTCATCTCAATCGTGATAGGTGAAGGAGGAAGCGGAGGAGCGCTTGCGCTAAGCGTTTCCGACAGACTGTACATGCTCGAACATTCATGCTATTCCGTCATTTCCCCCGAAGGGTGCGCGGCGATACTCTGGAAAAAAGAGAGCGATCTCGGGACAGAGGATTTCTCAAGGGCGGCGGATGCATTAAAGCTGACCGCGCAGGACCTGCTGAATTTCAGGATTATCGACGGCATTATCCCGGAACCGCTCGGCGGAGCACACAGGGACCCTGAATTGACGGCAAAAACAATAACCGAATGTATATTGTCCGCATATGAGGAGTTAAAGACTAAACCTCCGGGTAAACTCATAGAGGAACGGTACCGCAGATTCAGAAAAATGGGAAGCTTCATAGAGGCGGAAAAGTAATGTCCATTAGAATATATTCGGCAATTATGGTAAGATGATTAGAGAGGATTTAGTATTCTTGTAAAAAGTCTGTTAAGGAGGTTCAAATGGCTGTTATAGTGCTCGATACCATGGGTCTTAAGTGTCCCCAGCCGGTTTTAAAAATAGCTGCAAAATCACCCGATATGCAGTTCGGCGATATCCTTGAGATTATTGGTGATTGTCCGACTTTTGAGAGAGATATCCGCGCATGGTGCAAGAGACTGAAAAAGACCCTGTTGTTTATCAGAGATGAAGGGGCCAATAAAAAGAGGTGCCAGATTCAGTTTTAGAATCTCCCGGTCCCGGCCAATTGTTCAATTTTATAACTCTGCTACAATAAATCTATGCACACGGATATCTCAAGCATCCCTTCAAATCCCGGTATTTATATTTTTAAAAATGCAAAAGAAAAGGTCCTTTATGTCGGCAAGGCAAAAAACCTCAAAAACCGGACCAGAAGCTATTTCCGGAAATCTTCAGGGCTTGATGCTCGAAAATCGGCCCTGGTAAAAGAGGTCAAAGATGTGACTTTTATTGTCACAGGCAATGAACTTGAGGCCTTTGTGCTTGAAGCAAATCTTATAAAACAGTACAAACCAAAATTCAATGTTATCCTGAGAGATGATAAAAGCTATCCATACCTGAAACTTACGGTAAATGAAGAATGGCCAAAAATTGAAGTAGTGAGACGCATTCATAAGGATGGAGCGCTTTATTTTGGACCCTATGTGCCTTCCGGGCCGATGTGGGAGACCCTTGCTTTTATCAGGAGACATTTCCGGATCAGGGACTGCAAACATGCACTTGACAGACCCATCAGACCCTGCATTCAGTATCAGATGGAAAGATGCCTGGCGCCCTGCGCCGGTTATATAAGCAGGGAAGAATACATGAAACTCATTGAGGAGATAAGATTATTCCTGAGCGGTGAAAACAAAGACCTGATAGCGGTCCTTGAAAAGAATATGACGAAGCTTTCAGATGATATGGAATACGAAGAGGCTGCAAAGATACGGGACCGGATCAAGGCAATCGAAAAGGTGCGGGAGTCGCAGAAAATTATTTCTCCGGAAATCGGAGATATAGACGTCATCGGTTTTTATCGGCAAGATGATGCTTCGGCGTCCAGGGTCTTCTTCATCAGAAAAGGGGTCATGATAGGTTCGAAGGATTATTTTCTCAGGAATACCGCAGGCATCCCGGATAAGGCATTAATAAATACCTTTCTGGTCCAGCTTTATTCAAAAGAGATTATACCGCCCCCGGAAATAATTATCTCTCAGACGCCGGAGGAAGCAAAATCCCTGAAAAATTGGCTCAGTCAGCGCGGCGGGAGAAAGACAAAGATAACCATTCCACGCTCCGGGAAAAAGAGGGAACTGGTCGATATGGCGTCGGAAAATGCCCGGTTCCTCTACAGGTCCCTCAAAGAAACAAAAACTGAAGAAATATTGGATGAGCTGAAGGACAAACTTCATCTCAAAAAAAGGCCCGAGCGCATAGGGGCTTTTGACGTCTCCAATGTCTCAGGCAGCGAAGCCGTGGGTTCCTTTGTATCCTGGTCGGAAGGGGAATTCAGGAAAGACGGCTACAGGAGACTGAGGATAAAAACGGTACAGGGAATTGACGACTATGCAATGATGGCAGAGACGGTCAGGAGGACCATAAATAATTTGAAGGGCGATCTGCCGGACCTTGTTATCATAGACGGTGGGAAGGGCCATCTTGAGACCGTGCAAAAAGTCTTTGGAGAGTATCAGGCTGTCGTAAAAATACGGCCCGAACTCATCGGCCTTGCCAAAGACCCTGACAGGGCATATCTCACGGCATACGATATACCTGTGGATCTTGAGGACAAAAGGCCGTCATCCCTTCTTCTTAAAAGCATCCGCGATGAAGCCCACAGGTTCGCCGTAGGTTATCACAGGAAGCTTCGCGATAAAAGGATGCTTCAGTCTCCGCTTGAGGAGATCCATGGCGTCGGGAAGAAGCGGAGGCTTGAACTTTTGAGGGTTTTTGGTAGTATAAAAGGTATAAAAAAGGCCGGCGTTGACGATATTGCAAAACTCAAGGGCTTTAATAAAACAATTGCCGAACATCTTCACAATGAACTAAGGAGGGCGGAATGAAAAGGGCAGCTTTAATAGTATTATTTCTCCTGCTGCCGGCTTATGCCGGAGCGGCGTATACGATTTATCTGAAGAACGGCGCTGAAATACCCGAGGTCAAATCATATAGTGAAAGCGGAGGTGATGTTTACCTTTATTTCAGTACGGGGTCAATGATGGTGCCGAAAAAAGATATCCTCAGGATAGGAGGGTCTGAAACACCTGAAAAGGAAAACGACAAAGGGGAACCGGGCTTGCCTCAGGATACTCAGAGACCCCCGGAAACACAAATACCAGAGGACCGGCCGGTGCCCGCTGAACTTTATTCTCCTCCTGCCGAGACGAATAACAGAACTGCGAGGCTTAGTGAATTGAGCGCCGGACTTGATTCGATTTCCTCTGAACTGAAAAATGTCTATGAGCAGGAGAACAGATTAGTGAACGAGATAAACGAAAAGACGGGAAGACGATTCAGCTACAATCTCATTCAGATTAAGCAGCTTGAGAAAGAAATAGAGCCTCTCAAAGCGGAATTAGCGGATGTCCGGCAGAGGAAGACAGAGTTGATGCAAAGGAAAGGCGCAATAGAGAAAGAGATGAAGGAACTGCAATGAATATCTATATATCAGGATCAATGGCCTATGACAGGATAATGGATTTTCCCGGAAAGTTTTCCGACTACATACTGCCGGACAAAATTCATGTATTGAACGTTTGTTTCAATGTCAACGGCCTGGTGGAAAAGTTCGGCGGCACCGCAGGCAATATAGCCTTTTCACTTAGTCTTCTCAATGAGAAGCCCTTTATAATTGCCGCTATCGGCAAGGATTACCGGAATTATTTTGAATGGCTGCAAAAAAATAATATCTCTGTTGACGGGATAAAGATCATCCCCGAAGAATTTACTGCCGGCGCCTATATAACCACCGATATGTCGGACAATCAGATAACCGGGTTTAACCCCGGCGCCATGAAATATACTTCAGGCTATAATTTGGCAAAGGCGAAACCAAACGGCTCGATTGTCCTCATCGCTCCGGGAAATATTGAAGACATGACCGGCCATGCAAGGACATGCAGAGACAGGAAAATCCCATATATCTGCGACCCCGGACAGTCCCTTACAAAGTGGGACAAACAAACTCTCATAGAGTGGCTCGACGGGGCCCTGCTATTAATTACAAATGATTATGAACTCGAAGTTATCATGAAGATAACGGGCTTGGACAATAAGGGTCTGCTCGCACTTGCCGGGACTATCATAACAACTCTCGGAGAAAAGGGGTCCGTTATTGTTTCAGGGGATTCGGAAGTCCCCGTCCCGGCGGCAAAGGCCGGCAAGGTTGTGGACCCTACCGGCGCCGGCGATGCATACCGGGCCGGTTTGCTAAAGGGTATCGTTTCAGGAAAGGACTTGCCGACTGCTGCAAAGATCGGGGCTGTTGCAGCCGTATATGCGATAGAGAAATACGGAACTCAGGAGCACCGCTTTACATACGATGAGTTCGCGGAAAGATACCGGAATAATTTCGGAGAAAACCTTTAATAAGGATGAATTATGAAGGATGACGATCTCGTAATAAATGTCATTGCGAGCGAAGCGCGGCAATCTCTTTGTTACAACCCATTGAAAACAATAGATTGCCGCGTCACTCTGTTCCTCGCAATGACGGTTTCCGGACTTTTTACGAGGGTGTCAATTATGAAGGATGAGGGTAATACATTAGAGGTCTAAAAATGATTATGCCGGGTTTATTTTGTATATATTCCTGAAAATCCTGATCGATTACTTTTCTGAATTCCGGCTGAGATGAGGTGTGTCTCAGATAACTTTTCCCGCCTTCGCTAATGAAGACGCCCACATGCGAAACATCAAGGCCTGCTGCATGGGAATATATCCCGATATAATCGCCTGTCATTATTTTTTCGAGGACCGGGCCGTCTATTGCAGGAGAAGGTATATAGGAAATTTCACGCTCCACCGGCGCGATCCCCGGAATCAAATATGGGCCGTTTTCCTTCCGGTTTAATATTTTCAAAATCTTTTTAGTCTTCAGTCTGCCAACCTCTTCCGTTATATCATGGACAAAACCGGAGTTGAATTCTTTCCAGTCGGAAAAGAAGTGGTTCCTGTTTTCAAAAGAGACGGAGCCGAATTTATATCTTACCTTTTTTAAATTATCCATGAATTCTGGAAAAGATTCCGACAGACGCATTGCTTCAATGTAATCAATAAATGTAAAACAGTCAACTCCTTCAAGGTTGACCACTAACTCCTCGGGAATAACCATATCTCCGATAAGGGTCGATTCCCTGTAAGAGATCCCAAGGAACCTGCGGGAGAGAAATTCGATACGAGAAGAGATGTCGGGTATAGAACAGTACCTGACTATGAAAGCGTCTATTTCGTCCTGCGAGAATTTTCCCAAACGGATTTGTGTTTCGTGCATGTCTATTATTATAAATCAGGTTCGATAGATAAGAGGAGAGTTGCCGAGTAAAAAAAGTATCTGCTATGATTAACCTATGAAAACCATCGACATCCATACCCATGGGATCGGCGGGTATGATACCCGGTCTGCCGATGTAACCCATATCCTCAGGATAGCGGAAATCCAGGGCTCCTGCGGGGTACTGGAAATTGTCCTCACCATATATCCGGCCGTCATCAGTGTCATGAGAGAAAATATGGAGATGATAAAGAAGGCCATGGATATACAAAACGCAGCAATAACCTCCGGCCAGGCCAAAATCCTCGGGGCCCATCTTGAGGGGCCCTTTCTGAATCCGGCGAAATGCGGGTCACTTAATGCAACGACCTTTATAGCGCCATCGGAGAAACCTTTTAGAGAGCTTATTGAAGGCTTTGAAAATATGGTAAAAATAATCACTGTTGCTCCCGAACTGGAAGGCGCTCCCGAACTTATAAAAAAGATCTCCGCTCAGGAGATTATAGTCAGCATGGGACATTCAGATGCAACCTATGAAGAGGCGGAGAAAGGTTTTCATGCAGGAGCTAAGGGAATAACGCATCTGTTCAACGCCATGCAGGGCTTTCATCACAGAGGCCCCGGCTTAGCAGGTTTCGGACTTCTGCATAAGGATATCTACATCGAGATTATTGCAGACCCCTATCATCTTCATCAGGCAACCCTTGAACTAATATTGAGGATTAAAAACCCCCAAAGGATTATTATTGTTTCGGACACGGTCAGAGGATCAAAAACCTCTCCTGAGGGGAAAGCTGTTGCCGATTCGTATGGGAAGCTATTAGGCGGCGGCATGACCATCCTCGAATCCGCACAGAGGCTGATTGCAATGGGTCATAACGAGGAGATGATTATGGGGTGCATAACGGAAAACCCGCGGAGGTATTTACTAAGGAGTTCATAAGTAAAGCCACACACCCTCACCCTTGCCCTCTCCCCTCAAGGGAGAGGGGACTTAAGAATCGCCCCTCCCTTGAGGGGAGGGGATAAAGGGGAGGGTGTTTAAATGTGTCCTTACTTATGAACTCATTAGTACTAAACTAAAAAGGATGAAGGATGAAATACAATTTCCATAATTCATCCCTCATAATTCATAATTATTTCGGAGGTGTTTATGGCAGGAAAAGTCATCATCTATGGTAAGGCAGGCTGACCCTTTACGGATAAGGCCAGGTCGGCCTATGGGGACCAGGCGGAATACATTGATGTTAAGGCGGATGCTAAAAAACTGGAAGAGATGTTAAAGCTTTCAGGCGGGGTCAGAAAAGTCCCGGTCATTGTTGAGGAAGGCCGGGTAAATATAGGGTTTGGAGGGTCCTGAGGGGTGTAATTAAACCGATAGGTTATCGGAATGATCGGTCACGTGCGGGTAGATTTATTATGCATTTAAAGAAGCAATAAATAGGAAATAATTTTATAATAATACATGTGGTATGCAATATATACAAAGGCAGGGAAAGAGGATTCCGTAACGTTCCTTCTTCGGAACGCCGGTATAGATGTGCTCAACGCAAAACTGAAGTCAAGCAGATTCAGGCACAAAAGAATTGTTGAACTCATCGAGCCTCTGTTCCCCTGCTATATATTCGCCGACTTTGAAAAGGAAAAATATGCACACATGATAACCTACACAAGGGGTGCCAGGTATATCGTAGGCAAACAGAACCCGATTATTGTAAGCAATGAAATAATAACCGCAATAAAAGATAATCTGGAGCAGGACGATATCCTTATTATGAGACCCCAAAGTTTTTGCAGGGGCGACAGGGTGCTTATAAAAGACGGGCCCTTTAAGAATTTCATCGGCCTTTTCGAAAGAGAGATCAGAGGCCCTGAAAGGGTCATGATCCTCCTTGATGCGATACATTGCAGACTTGAGATCGACGGCCGGCTATTGGCAGTGGCATAAACGGCGAGACAGACTAAAAGGCGGGAAAAAGATACAGGTTAAGGTAGAACTGACAATATTATTTTCACACAGTTGGCATTATCCTTGCCTGTTACCGTGTTTGTTATTATTAGGAATGTGTGTGTGTGAAGTATCCGGAACATGCCAGTTAAAGACATGAATGGCGGTAGCTTTCCTCTTTTAATGATAAGCAAAAGCTTAAATGTTAATGATATACAATGAATGATACAAATAAAAATTTGGAGAAAGACAATATGAAAGGAATTATTTTGGCAGGGGGGAGCGGTACGCGGCTCTATCCGGTTACATTGGGGGTCTGCAAGCAGTTGCTGCCCATCTATGATAAGCCGATGATCTACTACCCGCTTTCGGCGCTTATGCTTTCGGGGATACGCGATATCCTGATTATTTCCACGCCTCAGGACCTTCAGCGTTTCGTGCAGATATTCGGTGACGGTTCCCGTCTGGGGCTTAATTTTTCCTACAAAGAGCAGCCCCGTCCCGGCGGCATTGCCGAGGCGTTTATTCTTGGAGAGAAATTTATAGGCAGCGATACCTCATGTCTTGTGCTCGGAGATAATATTTTCTACGGCCACGGTCTGACCGGATTGCTTAAGAAGGCGACAACGGACGTTATGGAAAAGGGCGGCGCAACGATATTCGGTTATTATGTGAATGACCCGGAAAGGTACGGCGTTGTGGAGTTTGATGAAAAAGGCAATGCGCTCTCCATTGAAGAAAAACCAAAGGCGCCGAAATCCAAATATGCCGTGACAGGCCTTTATTTCTATGATAATAGCGTGAGTGAGATAGCAAAAAGAATCAAACCCTCCTATCGGGGCGAGCTTGAAATAACCGATTTAAACAGGGAGTATCTTAATCACGGGAAACTCAGGGTTGAACTGCTCGGCAGGGGTTATGCCTGGCTTGATACCGGCACACACGAAAGCCTTCTGGACGCAGGTGTGTTTATTTCTACTATCGAAAAAAGGCAGGGACTTAAGATAGCCTGTATAGAGGAGATAGCCTATAAATTAGGCTATATAGATGAAGAAGGCCTTGCAAAACTTGCCCGGCATCTCAACCATAATGAATACGGTAAATATCTGATGAGGCTCATAAAATGAAATCGCAATCTGTTATCCTTTGCGCTATGCTATTGGTCTGATGCCTTTTACCTTTAAAACATTGTCCATACCCGGCGTCATTCTCATAGAGCCGAGGGCTTTCGGAGACGACAGGGGCTTTTTTATGGAGACCTATAAATATTCAGACTTTGCCTCCGCAGGCATTAAGGAAAGCTTTGTTCAGGACAACTATTCGCGGTCTTTAAAGGGAATCCTGAGGGGGCTTCATTACCAGAAGAACCCCAATGCCCAGGGAAAACTGGTACAGTGCATAACCGGAAGGATTTTCGATGCGGCCGTGGATATCAGAAAAGGTTCTCCCACGTTTGGGAAATGGGTTGCAGCGGAACTGTCCGGAGACAACAAACTGATGCTCTATGTCCCCGCCGGTTTTGCGCACGGTTTTTTAGTATTAAGTGAAACTGCGGATGTAATGTATAAATGTACAAAAGAATATTCTCCTGCCGACGACAAAGGTATTATCTGGAACGATCCGGAGATCGGCATAGGATGGCCGCTGAAGGGGCCGCTTCTCTCCGGCAAAGACAGGGAACATCCGCTGCTAAAGGATGCGGATAATAATTTCGAGTATACACTTCAAAGTCTCTGATATCATCAAGAATAGCAGTGGAAGTGTTTCAAGTCACTATAATGAAAATTCCCCCTCTTAAGATAAGAGGGGGTGAGGGGGAGTTACGAAACCTTTGTGGATTGATGCGGTTAAAGAAGGACGAAGATATTCGGAGTAACCCCTCCAACCTCCCCTTAACCCAAGGGGAGGATTAAGGAAGGTAGAATGAAATTTCTTATCACCGGCGCAAAAGGACAGCTTGCAAGTGATTTCCCGGCGGCTTTGAAAGACTTCAATCATGAAGTCCTGGCGCTGGACAGAGAGGGCCTCAACATCGCGGATGCAGACGGCGTTATGAAAACGGTTTCCCAATATCAACCTGATGTCGTGCTGAACTGCGCAGCCTATAATCTGGTTGATAAGGCGGAAGAAGAACCCGTTGTTGCCTTTAGAGTTAATGCAGAAGGCGTAAGGAATCTGGCCGCGGTATGCAAAAAAAGCAATATACTCCTTGTACATTACGGCAGCGATTATGTTTTTGACGGGACCAAGGAGGACTTTTACAAGGAAGAGGATGACCCCCATCCTATCAATATTTACGGAGAGAGTAAGTTGGAGGGCGAAAGGCGCCTGCAGGATGAGACGGACAAGTTCCTGCTGTTAAGACTGAGTTGGGTATTCGGTGAAGGGCAACAGAATTTTCTTTATAAACTTTCGGAGTGGACTAAAAAGAGCAGGATACTCAGGATAGTAAGCGACCAGATATCCGTGCCGACCTACACAAAGGACATTGTTAGCCTTACCCTGTTTGCAATCAACAAGGGTTTGAGAGGGACATACCATCTCACCAACAGCGGCTATGCCTCGCGTTATGAAGTGGCGAGGTATTTTACGGAACGTATGGGTCTTGATAATCTCATATTGCCCGTAAACTCGGACTATTTCCCCGTGCCTGCAAAAAGGCCGTACTTTTCAGCAATGTCCAACCGCAAGCTTGCAGACGCATTAAATGTAGAAATCCCGGACTGGAAAACAGGTATAGACAGATATATAGAGTCGGTATTCAATAAAGAGGAGATATGATGACCAAGCTTTTAGTAACAGGCGGCGCGGGTTTTATCGGCAGTGAATTCGTCAGGAAGGCGGTTTCAAAAGGGTATGAAGTTGCGGTCATTGATAACCTGAGCTATGCCGGAGATATGAAAAGGCTGAAAGAAGTTGCGGGAAGGGTCAAGTTTTTCAAAACCGATATAACCGACAGGGAAGCCGTTAAAGATATCTTTGGATCGGTGACCCCCGAGGCCGTCGTCCACTGGGCGGCAGAGAGCCACGTTGACCGGAGCATTCTCGACGCCTCTCCTTTCCTTGATACAAATATCAGGGGCACGCAGGTCCTGCTCGATCTTTCGAGAGAGGTTGGAATAAAAAAATTCATCAATGTCTCGACCGATGAGGTATACGGCGATCTCGGCGAGTCCGGGCAGTTTTTTGAGACAACCCCTCTGAACCCGAGTTCCCCCTATTCAGTCAGCAAGGCGTCCGCGGACATGCTCGGCAGGGCTTATCACAGAACATACGGCCTGCCTGTTATAACGGTGCGGCCCTCGAACAATTACGGGCCATGGCAGTATCCTGAAAAGCTCATACCGGTCGTAATTTTGAAAGCCCTGCACAATGAGAGAATCCCTGTCTATGGGAAAGGCGAGAACATACGGGAGTGGTTGTACGTATCAGATTGTACCGAAGCGGTCCTTGAAGTACTTGAAAAGGGGAATGCCGGAGATATTTACAATATCGGCAGCGGTGAAGAAAAAAGAAATATCGAGGTTGTGAAAGCGATTCTGGCTATATTGGGAAAATCGGAAGACCTCATAGAGTTTGTAAAAGACAGGCCCGGACACGATTTCAGGTATTCACTAAACGCAACAAAGATCAACAGCGAGCTCGAATGGAAAACAAAAGTCCGTTTCGAAAAAGGCATCGAAATGACGGTAAAATGGTATGTGGATAATATAGAATGGGCAAATAAAAAAGTAAGCACTAAAAAACCTTAAAGAAAAGTAAGCACTATGAACTTAGCAGAAAGCAAAGAAATGATCTTTACTGCTTACTGTTTACTACCTGCTGCTTACCGGGTGCTTTTGTGATATGAACGATAGAGTCTTCAGAGAATACGACATAAGGGGAATAGCCGGTAAAGATATTGACGAGGATTTTGCTTTCCTGCTGGGCAAGGCCTTCGGCGCATACCTTAAAAACAGGAATCCGCGCGCGGGACAGGTCAGCGTCGGAAGAGACGGGAGATTGAGTTCCGAAACTCTGGCGTCACATGTTATTCAGGGGATCATCGCAACTGGAATTGATGTATATGACATCGGCCTCTGTCCTACGCCGCTGCAATATTTTTCCATATACCATCTTGATCTGGACGGCGGAGTTATGGTTACGGGAAGCCATAACCCGTCTGCATACAACGGTTTTAAAGTGAGCGTCGGCAAGGAGACCATATTCGGGGAAAAAATCCAGAGACTCAAGACGATCATGCAGAAAAATGAATGCCGCGAAAGCGATAAGAGGGGAAAAATAAAAGACTACGATATTATTGCCGCGTATACCCGATTCATGAAAAGGCGTTTTTCCTATTTGTCAGGTGAACAATACAAAACATCTGTCGTGGTAGTTGATGCAGGGAACGGGACCGGAGGTATTGTAGCTCCAAGGATACTGGAGTCTATGGGGTGCAAAGTTATACCGCTTTACTGCGAGCCGGATGGAAGGTTCCCTAACCACCATCCCGATCCGACCGTAGTGGAATATATTCAGGACCTGATAAAAACGACAAAGGAACTGCAGGCCGACATCGGCATAGGCTATGACGGAGACGCCGACCGCATCGGCGTAGTTGACGGCTCGGGAAACGTCATATGGGGCGACCAGATTATGATCGTCCTTTCCCGAGATATCCTGAGCAGAAAACCCGGAGCAGTTGTTATCGGCGATGTGAAATGTTCGCAGATTATGTTTGATGATATCGAGAAACATGGCGGAAGACCCATTATGTGGAAGACCGGCCATTCCCTTATAAAGGACAAGATGAAACAGGAGAAGGCGGAGCTTGCAGGTGAATTCAGCGGCCATATATTCATAGCCGACGATTATTATGGTTTTGACGACGCCCTTTATACATCCTTCCGTCTCGTTGAGATCATGAAGAGGTCGGGATTGGGGATAAGA
>Ga0315283_10003849_pt1 | contig 12904 bp, 9 predicted proteins | sample YL17G09_0_MG_FD_204541 | JGI IMG/M metagenome (GOLD analysis project Ga0315283, IMG submission 204541) | Sediment microbial communities from Yellowstone Lake, YNP, Wyoming, USA - YL17G09_0 | ecosystem: Environmental > Aquatic > Freshwater > Lake > Sediment | place: USA: Wyoming | collected...
CTCGGCCGAGCGCCTCACCCACGCCGACGTCCCCGGCAACCTGGGTGCCCGCGTGACCCAGTCGGTCGGCGACGCCCCCGCCGCCATCGCCGCGGCGGCCCACACCCTGGACCTGACCTGGTCGATCGAACGGACCCTGTCCTCACCCCTCGAGGGCAAGGGCGTCTACGCCCGCTGGGACGACCTCGACCGCAAGCTCCGGCTCTACTCGTCCACCCAAACGCCCACCGGGGTGCGGGCCGCAGTGGCGGCCATGCTCGACCTCGACCTCGCGTCGGTGGACTGCATCGCCCCGGACGTCGGCGGCGGGTTCGGCGTCAAGATCGTCCACCCGTGGCCCGAGGAGGTCCTGGTGCCCCTGGCGGCCATAGCCCTGGGTCGCGAGGTCAAGTGGGTCGAGGACCGGCGCGAGCACTTCATCGCCTCGACCCACGAGCGGGGCCAGGAGCACGAGGTCACCGTCGGCTTCGACGACGACGGGGTCGTCACCGGCATGGACGTCCGTTTCTGGCACGACCAGGGGGCCTACTGCCCCTACGGGATCATCGTGCCGATCGTGACCTCCACCCAGCTGCCCGGCCCGTACCGGCTGCGGGACTACCGGGTCAGCTTCGAGAGCCTCTACACGAACACCACGCCGGTCACGCCGTACCGGGGCGCCGGGAGGCCCCAGGGCGTGTACGTCATGGAGCGGACCCTCGACACCATCGCCGACACGCTCGGCCTCGACCGGACCGTCGTGCGGGAAGCCAACATGGTCCGGCCCGAGGAGATGCCCTACGACGTGGGCCTCGTGTTCCAGGACGGCGGTCCCACCATCTACGACTCGGGCGACTTCCCGGCCACCCTGAAGAAGGCCAAGGCGCTGATCGACTGGGACGGCTTCCCCGCTCGCCAGGAGGCAGCCGCCACGGAGGGTCGCCGGCTGGGCATCGGCCTGGCCTGCTACGTCGAGGGCACCGGCCTCGGCCCGTACGAGGGGGCCCACGTCCTGGTCGAGCCGTCGGGCCGGGTACTGGTCGCCACGGGCCTGGCCACCCAGGGCCAGGCCCACGAGACCGTCTTCGCCCAGATCGCGGCGGACCAGCTGGGGGTCGACGTGGCCGACGTCGAAGTGACCACCGGCGACACCCGCCGCTTCCCCTGGGCCGTGGGGACCTTCGCGTCCCGGGCCGCGGTCACGTCCGGCAACGCCGTGCACAAGGCGGCGGCCGAAGTGGCCCGCCAGGCCCGAGAGGTGGCGGCGGAGGCCCTGGAGGCCGACCCCGAGGACCTGGAGCTGGTCGACGGTTCGGTGCGGGTGCGGGGCACCCCGACCAAGCAGATCCCGCTGAAGCACGTGGCCGTGCTGTCCAACCCGTTGCGGTACGCCTGGGACGAGGACGCCGCCGCCGCCACGCAGTTCGCCGCCGCCCCGCCGCCGGTCGAGCCCGGCTCCTTCGGCGCCCCCCCGGTGCGCGAGGGCACCGCGCCGGGCCTCGAGGCCCGGGACTTCTACAGCCCGCCCGGGGCCACCTTCGCCAACGGCTGCCACGCCTGCATCGTCGAGATCGACCCCGCAACCGAGGCGGTCACCATCCTCGACTACGCCGTGGTCCACGACTGCGGGCGGCTGCTCAACCCGATGGTCGTCGAGGGCCAGATCCACGGTGGGGTGGCCCAGGGCATCGGCGGGGCCCTCTACGAGAAGCTGGCCTACGACGAGGAGGGCCAGCTGGTCACGGCCAGCTTCATGGACTTCCTGATCCCTTACGCCACCGAGATCCCCGACATCCGCATCGACCACCTCGAGACCCCTTCCCCCCTGAACCCGCTGGGCATCAAGGGCGCGGGCGAGGCGGGGGTCATCCCCGTCGAAGCCGCCATCTCGGCGGCCATCGCCGACGCCGGCCCTCCGGGGTCACGGGCGCCGTCCGGGAAATCGATCACGTCCGCTTCTGCAGGCGGGTGATCAGCTCGGGGACGACGTCCTCCCAGGTGGCCACCAGGCCCACGTCGACCCAGTCGAAGATGGGCGCGTCGCGGTCGGGGTTGACGGCGACGATCGTGCCGCTGGCCCGCACGCCGACGGTGTGGTTGAACTTCCCGCCGAGGCCGAGGCCGATGTAGAGCCGGGGCGAGATGCTGTGGCCGGTGATGCCGATCTGGCGGGCCCTTGGCAGCCAGCCCTTGTCGGTGACCTTCCGAGTGGCCCCCAACTCGGCACCGAGCAGGTCGAGCAAGGGCGCCAGCTCGTCGTACCGGTCGGGGGCCACGCCCTGGCCGATCCCCACCACGGCGTCGGCGTTGGCCATCAGGTCGGCGTCGTCTTCCCTCGTGCGCTCGATGACCACGACCCGATTCCGAGCCTCCACGGCCACCCGCTCTTCGCGGACCGCCATCTCGGGCCGGGGCGACGGCATCGGCAGCATCCCCGAGCGGACCGTGGCCATCTGCACCGGGGAGTCGGCGGTGATCACCGCGGCCAGCCGACCGCCGAACGCGGGCTTGAGGGCCTCCAGACGCCCGTTCTCGATGGTGAGGGCCACGGCGTCGCCGGTGAGGCCGGCGCCGAGCGTGGCCGCCGTCCGCGACGCCACCTCCCGGCCCCAAGCCGTGCCCGGCACGATGATCGCCCAGGGTCGGGCCGCGGTCGCCCAGCGGGCGACTGCGGCGGCGACGTCCTCCTCGACGAGCGCCCCCTCGATGGTGACGGCCTCCTCGGCGCCCCACGTCCCGAGCGTCCTCGCTTCGGGCAGGCCCGACCCGATGGCGGCCACCCGGCCCGGCAGCCGTGCGGCCAGGCGAGCGGCCGCACCCAGCAACTCCCGGGTCAGGCGCTCGCGGCCGGGCTCGACGACCACGGCCACCCGCGGCCCGTCGGCGCCCGACGGGGGCGGCACCGGAGCGACCTCGTCGACCTCGGCGGGCGGGTCGAGCACGCCCCGGTCCTCCAGCACATTGACCAAGCGTTCGACCTGGCGCCAGACCGGCCCATCCAGGATCTCGCCCACCCGTTGGACCTCGAGCAGACGGACGTCGCCCACCGAGGTCGGGCTGGCGTCCGCCCCCCAGGGCCCGCCACCCAGGTCGGCGGCGGTGAGCGTGCGCAGGCACTCGGCCGACACCGCGGCGCGGGCGTCGGGCGGCTGCTTGCAGGGGTCGATCAGGCGCTCGGCGCAGGACAGCACGGCGGGAAGCCGGACCACGGCGTCGACCCACTCGTCGTCGTGCTCCAGTCGGACCTGCACCTCGCCGTCGCCCAGCATGAGCTCCCGGACCCCGGTGGCGAAGGCCAGGTCGAGCAACTGGGCCAGCTGAGGGCCGACCTGGCCGGTGTCGGCGTCGACGGAGTTGCGGCCGACGAGGACGAGGTCGAACGGGCCCTCGTGGGCCAGCGCGGCGGCCAACGCCTTGGCCGTGGCCAGCGTGTCGGAACCGGCGAAGGCGGGGTCGCTGACCAACACCCCGTCGACCGCCAGGCCGCTCTGGGCCCCCCAGGCGATCGCCTCCCGCAGCACGTCCTCGGCGGCCGGCGGGCCGAGGGTCAGCACGGTCATCGAGCCGCCCGTCGACCCGGCCAGCTCACAGCCCAGCGCCACCGCCCGACGGCAGTAGGCGTTCATCTCCAGGGCCAGGCCCTCCCGGACCAGGCGGCCGTCCGGGCCCAGCGCCATCGCCTCGAAGGCCGGGATCTGCTTGACCAGCACGGCGATGCGCAGGGGCGTCACGGCCGAACCCTACGGGCCGTCGAGGTCGGCTCCGGACCGGTCGACGTCTCGCGGACCCGCCGCGGCGGCGTAGGTTTCGCTGAGGGAGGAGGCACGATCCGATGGGGATCCGGCTCAGCCGCGACGAGGCCTGGGCGATGCTCGAGGCCCACCACACGGGGATCTTCACGTCGCTACGCGCCGACGGCGTGCCGATCACCCTCCCCGTCTGGTTCGTCTCCCTCGACCGGCACATCTACTTCGATGCGGTGGCTCGTACCAAGAAGGTCGCCCGCCTCCGGCGCGATGACCGCGTGTCGTTCCTCGTCGAGGACGGCGAGTGCTGGGCCGAGCTGCGCGGGGTGCACCTGACCGGCCGGGCCCGGGTCGTGGACGACCCCGAACTCGTCGAGCGGGTCCAGCGGGAGCTGGCCGAGAAGTACGCGGGCTGCGCCGGGGACCGGCCGGCCATGCCCGCGGCCACCCGCGACCACTACGAGGCCGACCACCTGATCATCGAGATCACCCCCGACGAGCGCATCCTCAGCTACGACAACGCCCGCATCGGCCCGGCCCCGTCCGGCTGAGGCCCCGGCGCCGGGTACGTTCGCGCCGAACCCGGATCGCCCGGCTGAGGGGATGGCGGCGTGCAGTTCGGCCTGTTCTTCGAGCACCAGGTCCCCCGGCCGTGGGCCGACGGCGACGACCGCCGAGTGCTCGAGGAGACCCTGGAGCAGATCGAACTGGCTGATCGCCTCGGCTTCGACTGCGCCTGGCTGGTGGAGCACCATTTCCTGGAGGAGTACAGCCACTCCAGCGCCCCCGAGCTCTTCCTCGCCGCCGCCTCCCAGCGCACCACCAGGATCCGCCTCGCCCACGGCATCGTCCACACGTTGCCCGCCATCAACCACCCGGCCCGGGTGGCCGAGCGCATCGCCACCCTCGACCTGCTGTCGGGAGGCCGGGTCGAGTTCGGCACGGGCGAGGGATCGGCCGCGACCGAACTGGACGCCTTCGGCGTGGACCCGGCCGACAAGCGGGCCATGTGGGAGGAGGGCGTCCGGGTCGCTCTGCGCTGCCTGACCGAGTCGCCCTTCACCGGCCACGTCGGTCCCCACGTGCAGATGCCACCCCGCAACGTGATGCCCAAGCCGCAGCAGCGGCCGCACCCACCCGTCTGGGTCGCCTGCAGCCGTCGGGAGACCATCCACCTGGCCGCCCAGCACGGCATCGGCGCGCTGGCCTTCGCCTTCTTCGACCCCGAGGAGGCCCGGCACTGGGTCGACGACTACTACACGACCCTGGCCGAGGAGGGCGTGCCCATCGGCGACGCCGTCAACGCCAATCTGGCCTGTGTGACCTCGTTCTTCTGCCATGAGAACGAGGCCGAAGCGATCCGGCGAGGGGCGACCGGCGCCAACTTCATCGGCTATTCGCTCGGCCACTACTACGTCTTCGGTCGCCATCGACCCGGCGAGGGGGACCTCTGGGCGGACTATGGGAACCGACGGGCCGAGATGGGCTACGACCCCGAGGCCGTCGCCCTGGCCGCCGGTAACGAGGACCGGCTCGGGGCCAAGGTCGTCGAGGGCGGGATCACGGGCCTGCGCGGGGCCACCGGTACCCCGGACCAGGTGCGGGAGTACCTCCGCCGGTACGAGGAGTACGGGGTCGACCAGGTCATCCTGTCGTGCGCGGCGGGGCGCAACCGCCACGAGCACATCCTGGAGACCCTCGAGCTGTTCGCCCGTGAGGTCATGGCGGAGTTCGCCGAGCGGGAGCCCGAACGGCGCCGGGCCAAGGAGGAGCGGCTGGCCCCGGTGATCGACGCCGTGATGGCCCGCAAGCCGGCGTCGGACCACCCGCCCCTCGACGCCGGCTACGACATTCCCGCCTACCCCCGACGCGACGCCGACGAGGCCGGCTCGGCCAAGTTCCACCATTGGCTCGACGACTATGCGCAGAAGCTGGCCGCCGGCGAGAGCCCGGCCCACCGCCTCGCCAAGTGAGCAGCCGGGCGCGCCTCGACCGCGGCCGTCACCCGTCCCGGGGTGAGGCAGGGTCCGACTACCGTCGACCCCCGGCCGAGGGGGCGACATGATCCTGGACCAGTTCGCACTGACCGACCGGGTGGCCGTCGTCACCGGCGCGGGCAAGGGCATCGGCGCCGGGACGGCCCGGGCGCTGGCCGAGGCCGGGGCCGACGTGGTCTGCGCCGCCCGCACCGCGGCGGACATCGAGCGCACTGCCGCCGCCGTCCGGGACACGGGCCGGCGGGCCTTGCCCGTGCCCACCGACGTGCTGGAGCGGGAGCAGCTCGAGCGCCTCGTGGCCGCCGCCGTCGACGAGTTCGGCCGCATCGACATCCTCGTGAACAACGCCGGCGGCTGGCCGCCCCGGGCCGCGATGCGCACCAGCGAGGTGGCCTTCGAGCAGGCCCTGCGCTTCAACGTCGTCTCGCCGTTCCTGCTCACCCGCTTCGTCGTCCCGGTCATGGTCGAGACGGCCGGGGGCGGCGCCGTGGTCAACATCTCGTCGCGGGCGGCGAGCATGGTCCAACCCAACTTCACCGCCTACGGGACGGCCAAGGCCGGGCTCTCGTTCATGACCCGCCAGATGGCGACCGAGCTGGCCCCCAAGGTCCGCCTCAACGCCATCGAGGTGGGCGGGGTCGAGACCGACGCCCTGGCCTCGGTCCTGACCGACGACTCGGTGCGCCAGGCCATGGAGGCCAACACCCCGATGGGCCGGGTGGGCCAACCCGAGGACATCGCCGCCGCCGTGATCTACCTGGTCAGCCCGGCCAGCTCCTGGGTCACCGGCAAGGTCTTCGAGGTCGACGGCGGGGCCGAGCACCCCGCCTTCACCATCCCCGTCGAGCCGCTCTGACGCTCAGCCGGATCAGGTCCGGTCGAGCTCCAGCATCCGGATGGCGTTGCCGCGGAGCACCTTGTAGGCGACCTCGTCGTCGAAGCCGGCGAGCATCTTCTCGGCGTACTCCTTCGAGTCCGGCCAGGTGGTGTCGGTGTGGGGGTAGTCCGTCTCGAAGCAGATGTTGTCCGGACCGACCTCGCCGAGCGACGCCAGGCCGTGGCGGTCGGCGGTGAAGCACCCGAAGACCCGGCCGTAGTAGTAGGTCGACGGCGGCTCGGGGATCAGGTCCTTGGAGTGCTGCCAGCTGTCGTGGTGCTCCCACACGGTGTCGGCCCGCTCGAGGGCGTAGGGGATCCAGCCGATCTGGCCCTCCGAGTAGGCCAGCTTCAGGTTCGGGAACGTGATGAGCTTGGTCGAGAACAGCCAGTCCCCGAGCGACGCCATGGAGTTGTTGAAGGCCAGCATGCCCCCGACGCCCTTGGGGGCGTCCGGCGACGCCGCCGGGTTGGTCGACGACGAGCCGATGTGCATGCAGATGGTCACGCCGGTGTCGTTGCAGACCCGGAACAGGGGGTCCCAGTAGCCGCTGTGGATGGTGGGCAGCTTCAGGTGGTGGGGCAGCTCGCTGAAGCAGATCGCCCGCACCCCCCGGTCGGCGTTGCGCCGGGTCTCCTGGGCCGCGAGCTCGACGTCCCAGAGCGGGATGAGGCAGAGCGGGATGTTGTAACCGAGCGACGGCCCGCACCACTCCTCGACCATCCAGTCGTTGTAGGCCCGCACGCAGGCCAGCCCGAGCTCCTTGTCCTCACCCTCATAGAAGGTCTGGCCGCAGAAGCGGGGGAAGGTCGGGAAGGGCAGTGACCCGTCGACCCCGTTGAGCTCGAAGTCCTCGATCCGGGCGTCACGGTCGTAGCAGCCGGGGCGCATCTCGTCGTAGGTGACCGGGGTCATCTGCATCTGCGTGCGGTCGAACTCGACGTTGCCGTGCTCGTCGGTCGTGGTCGCCGACTGGGGGATGGCCACGAACCGCTTGTGGACGTAGATGAGCTTGCCGTCGTAGTACCAGGCGTCGCCCCAGGTCCCCTCGGGGTCCTCGGCCATGTCGTAGCGGGCACCCGGCTTGTGCCTGATCTCGCCCCAGCGCTTGCGCTCGACCCTCGGGCCCCGCTCCCGGTACTTCTCGGGAAGCCAGGTCTGCCACACGTGGGGAGGCTCGACGACGTGGTCGTCCACGCTGATGATCTTCGGCAGGTCCACGGCCCGATGGTACCCACCAACCTGACACGCGTGTCAGGTACGAGACCTGGCGTAGTGTCCATCGCCGTGAGTCGACCCAAGGCGCTGGTCACCGCCCCCTTCCGCGGCGAGGGCATGGACACCCTGGAGTCCGTGGCCGACGTCGTCTACGACCCGTGGATCGAGCACACGCCGCTCCAGTTGATGAACGGTGAGGCGCTGGCCGCCCGCATCGCCGACGAGGGCGCCGACATCGTCGTCTGCGAGGCCGACGCCTGCTCCGGGCCCGTGCTCGACGCCGGCCTGCGGGTCATCGGCTCGACCCGGGGTGACCCCACCAACGTCGACGTCGCCGGGGCCACCGAGCGGGGCATCCCCGTCCTGCACGCACCCGGGCGCAACGCCGACGGCGTGGCCGAGTTGGCCGTCGGCCTCCTCCTCGCGGCGACCCGGGGCATCGTCCCCGCCGACAAGGACGTCCGTGCCGGCACCGTGTACGACGGCGGCACCATCCCCTACCAGCGCTACCGGGCCTGGCAGATCGCAGGTCAGACCGTGGGCATCGTGGGGCTGGGCGCGGTCGGCCGGGCGGCGGCCTGGCGGTTCGAGGGGCTGGGGATGAAGGCCATCGCCAGCGACCCGTTCAACGACGCCGCCACCCACAGCCTCGACGATCTGCTGGCCGAGGCCGATGTCGTGTCGATGCACGCGATGGTCACCCCCGACACCATCGGGCTCATGGGAGCGGACCAGTTCGCCCGCATGAAGCCCGGCGCCGTGTACGTCAACACCGCCCGGGCCGCCCTCCACGACATCGACGCCCTGACCGCGGCCCTCGCCTCCGGCCACCTCGCCGCCGCCGGCCTCGACCACTTCGAGGGGGAGAACCTGCCCACCGACCATCCGCTGCAGGCGATGACCAACGTCGTGTTGACGCCCCACATCGGCGGGGCGACCTACGACACCGAGGCCAACCACTCGAAGCTGGTGGCCGACGACATCGCCCGCCTCCTGGCCGGCGAGCGGCCCGTCCACTGCGCCAACCCGGAGGTGCTCGCGTGAGCTCACCCACCCACGAGGCGGTCCTGGCCGCCACGAAGGACATGGTCAGCAAGGGCTTGGTCTCGGGGACGGCCGGGAACGTCTCCGGCCGCATGCCCGACGGCAACGTGGTGATGACCCCGTCCTCGGTCGCCTACGACACCATGACCTTGGACGACCTGGCGGTGGTCGACATGGACGGCCAGGTGGTCGACGGCGAACGGGGGCCGACCAGCGAGAAAGCCCTCCACCTGGCCTGCTACCGGGACCACGACGAGGTCGGTGGGGTGCTGCACTGCCACGCCACCTACGCCTCGATGTTCGCCCTCGTGCGCAAGCCCATCCCGGCGGTCATCGAGGAGTTCGTGGTCTACGTGGGCGGCGACGTCCCCATCGCTGAGTACAAGCCGACCGGCAGCGACGAACTGGCCGACGAAATCGTCACCCACCTGAGCGACCGGTCGGTGGCCCTCATGGCGAACCACGGGATGCTGGCCATCGGCCGCGACCCGGGCGACGCCCTGCACGCCGCACTCTGCGTCGAGCACAACGCCCGCATCATCTGGGGGGCCAAGGCCCTCGGTGAGCCCGTACCGATCCCGGACAAGAACACCCAGGACTTCACCGGCGTCTACCAGTACGTCCGGGGCAACACCTGGAGCACCTGGAGCACCTGACCGGTCAGACGCCCCCTCAGCGGTCGGGGCGGGCCAGGGTGAGCAGGAAGTCACCGGCGGGGTCGGTCCAGCCCGCTTCGACGGCGAACCCGCCCTGGGCCAACTCCCGGCGGAGCCCTTCACGGGTGAACTTGGCCGAGATCTCGGTCCAGAGGTCCTCCCCCTCGGCGAAGGCCACGTCGAGGTCGAGCTGGTCGACCCGCACGCGCTGGTCCCGTCGGGACCGCAGGCGCATCTCGATCCACGACGCCTCGACGTTCCAGAGGGTGACGTGGTCGAAGGCGTCCGGGTCGAAGTCGGCCCCCAGCTGCCGGTTCAGGACCCGCAACATGTTGGCGTTGAACTCGGCCGTCACGCCTCGAGCGTCGTCGTAGGCCGCGACGAGGCGTCGGGGGTCCTTCACCAGGTCCGTGCCGAGCAGCAGCCACTCGTCGTCGTCCATCGCGGTCTGGAGGTCCCCGAAGAACCGGCGCCGCTTGTCGGGTGTCAGGTTCCCGATCGTCCCGCCGAGGAAGGCCACCATGCGCCGCCCGTCCCGGGGGATCAGGCCGAGGTGCCGGTGGAAGTCGCCGACCACGGCCCGGACCTCGAGGCCGTACTCGCCGGCGATCGCCGTCGCCGCCGCCCGCAGCGTCTCCTCGCTGACGTCGAAGGGGACGAAGCGCTCGAGGGTGCCCTGCTCGGCCATGGCGTCGAGCAGGAGTCGAGTCTTGTCCGACGTGCCCGACCCCAGCTCGACCAGCGTCGTCGCCCCCGACCGTCGGGCGATCTCGGCCGCGTGGGCGTCCAGGATCGCCCGCTCGGCCCGGGTCGGGTAGTACTCGTCGAGGCGGGTGATCTCGTCGAACAGCTCGCTGCCCCGCTCGTCGTAGAACCACACCGGCGAGAGCATCTTGGGCGACGCCGTGAGCCCGGCTCGGACCTCGGCGGCCAGGACCGCGGCCCAGTCGGGGGCGGCCAGGTGCACGTCGACAGCCACGGTGGCGCTCATCGGGACACCTCGAGGTCACGAGCCAGGCGCAGGCCGGAGAACGCCCACTGCGCGCCGGGTGGGAAGAAGTTCCGGTACGTCGGACGCAGGTGCCCCACCGGCGTGGCGCACGAGCCGCCCCGCAGGACGTGCTGGCCGACCATGAACTTCCCGTTGTACTCACCGACCGCACCAGCGGCCGGGCGAAACCCGGGATAGGGGAGGTAGGCCGACGAGGTCCATTCCCAGACGTCACCGAACAGGCCCAGGTCCCCGGGCGGTCCGGTCTCGGGCCGCAGCCGACCGAGATCGAGGTTGCGGCCCTCGACCGGCCGGCCACGGGCCACCGCCTCCCACTCGGACTCCGTGGGCAGCCGGGCGTCGGCCCAACGGGCGAAGGCATCGGCCTCGTAGTAACTGACGTGGGCCACCGGGCGGCCGGGGTCGAGGGGCACAGCCCCGGCCAGGGTGAACTCGGTCCACGCCCCGTCGCTCCAGCGCCAGTAGAGGGGTGCCGTGGCCTCGTCGGCGTTGACCGCGTTCCAGCCGTCGGACAGCCAGAGGTCGGGCCGGCGGTAGCCACCGTCCTCGATGAAGCTCAGCCACTCGCCGTTGCTCACCGGGCGGTCGGCGAGGGCGAACGGCTCGAGCCAGGCGCTGTGTCGGGGTCCCTCGTTGTCGAAGGCGAAGCCGTCCCCGGTGTGGCCGACATCGACGAGGCCGCCCGGGTGGTCGACCCAGCCGAGGTCCCTCAGGGGGCCGACGGGCGCCAAGGGCAGGTCCAGGTAGGCGGGCTCGGTGGGGTTGGTCGAGAGGACGTGCTTGATGTCCATGAGCAGCAGCTCCTGGTGCTGCTGTTCATGGTGCAGGCCCAGCTCCACCAGGTCGGCGACCTCGTCGTCCACCTCGCCGGCGAGCAGGTCGACCATGGCCGTGTCCACACACCGGCGGTAGTCGCCGATCTCGGCGGCACCGGGGCGGGTGACCAGGCCCCGGTCGGGGCGGGGGTGGCGCTTGCCCACCGCCTCGTAGTACGAGTTGAACAGGTACCCGTACGCCGGGTGGAACGGCTCGTAGCCGGTGACGTTCGGGCCCAACACGAAGGTCTCGAAGAACCAGGTGACGTGCGCCCGGTGCCACTTCGTCGGGCTGACGTCGGGCATCGACTGGACCGTCTGGTCCTCGGGGGTCAACGGGGCGGCCAGAGCCTCGGTGAGGCCCCGGACGCGCTGATAGTCCTCGTGGGTGGGCGCGTCGGTGGACGTGGTCGTCGGCGTGGTGGTCATCGCCGGGGCTACCCGAGGCCGAATCGCGAGGCGACCCAGTCGTCGTTGCGCCAGGAGTCGAGCCAGCAGCAGATGGCACTGGCCGGTCGTGGGGTGTCAGGTGAGCTGCGCATCGGACCTCGGTTCGGGGTCGGCGAAGGGGACAACGCCATCATGCAACGCCGGATGGGCGCCCGGTGTTCCCCTTTCCCACCCCGCGCCCTACGCCCGGATGCGCAAGCCCTCGGGGTCATAGAGCGGTTCCTTGACCACCTCGGCCCCGATCCAGTCCCCGAAGACCTCGACCTCGACCCGGCGTCCGAGGTCGGCCGACCCGGCAGACACAGTGGCGGGGAGGTAGGCGAAGGCGATCGAGCGGCCGACCCGGAAACCTTGGTTGCCGCTGGTCACCCGGCCGACGATGTCACCGTCGACCCGGACCGGCTCGGAGCCGAGGGCGACGGCGAGGCGGTCGTCGAGCACGAGGCAACGCAAGCGACGGGCCGGGCCGTTCGGCTTCAGCTCCGCCAGGGCGTCCCGGCCGACGAAGCCACCGGGCTTGTCGAGGCGGACGGCGAAGCCCAGGCCGGCCTCGTAGGGATTCTCCTCGGGCGTGATGTCCACACCCCACACCCGGTAGCCCTTCTCGACCCGGAGGGCGTCGATGGCCCGGTAGCCGCCGGCGACCAGCCCGTGGCCCTCCCCCGCCGACCAGAGGTGGTCCCACAGCGTGGCCCCGTAGTCGGTCGGGCAGTAGAGCTCCCAGCCCAGCTCACCCACGAAGGTGACCCGCACGGCCAGCACGGGCACGGCCCCCAACGACAGGGGCTGGGCGGTCAGATAGGGGAACGCCTCGTTGGCCAGCGAGGTTCGGGTCAGGGGCTGGAGCAGGTCCCGGGCGGCCGGGCCCCAGAGCCCGAAGCAGGACCAGGCCGCGGTGACGTCCCGGGCCGTGGCCCCGGCGGACTCGGCCAGCCGGTCGGCCTGCTTGTGGATCCAGGCCAGGTCGTGGTTCCCGAAGGCCGTGCCGGTGACCAGCAGGTAGCGGTCGGCGGCCAGCCGGGTGGCGGTCAGGTCACACTCGATGCCACCACGGTCGTTGAGCAGCTGGGTGTAGGTGACGGTGCCCACCGCCCGATCCACCTCGTTGGC
>Ga0315283_10003850_pt1 | contig 12904 bp, 15 predicted proteins | sample YL17G09_0_MG_FD_204541 | JGI IMG/M metagenome (GOLD analysis project Ga0315283, IMG submission 204541) | Sediment microbial communities from Yellowstone Lake, YNP, Wyoming, USA - YL17G09_0 | ecosystem: Environmental > Aquatic > Freshwater > Lake > Sediment | place: USA: Wyoming | collected...
CTGGGGCGTGTTGTTCTCACACCCGAAGGACTTCACGCCGGTCTGCACCACCGAGCTCGGCTATACGGCGAGGTTGAAGCCCGAGTTTGACAAGCGCGGCGTCAAGGTCATCGGCCTCAGCGTCGATCCCCTCGATGCCCACCGACAGTGGTCGAAGGACATCGAGGAGACGCAAGGCACGGCGCCCAACTTTCCCATGATTGCTGACCCGGGTCGCAAGATCGCGGGTCTCTACGACATGATCCATCCCAATGCGAGCGACACGCTCACGATACGCTCGGCATTCATCATCGGCCCGGACAAGAAGATCAAGCTCTCCATCAACTACCCCGCGAGCACTGGGCGTAATTTCGATGAGATCCTGCGTGTGATCGACTCGCTCCAGCTCACCGCCAAACACCAGGTGGCGACTCCCGTAAACTGGAAGAGCGGCGAGGACGTCATTATCGTGCCCTCCGTCTCCGATGAGGAGGCGCGGAAGAAATATCCTGGCGGGTGGAAGGCGCCAAAGCCCTATTTGCGCATCATCCCGCAGCCAAGGTCATGATCGCGAGGGACTGACATTGGGGGCCCACGGCCACACGCCGATTACCTGTTATGAACAAGGACGTTCCGGAGGACTATCTCAAGGCGACCAACGTCGTCGGCTATACGATCAAGGCGATTTTGGACCAAGGGTGATCGCAGCCACCCACGCCCAGAACCATCAATGGCGCACTTGGCAATGTCACGGAACTCGGATAGCTCTGCGGTTCGACGCCGATTAGCATCATCGGATGAGACCGATATCGTTTAAGCGCCACCGCTTCCCGCCAGAAATTATCCGCCACGCGATCTGGCTCTATGCCAGGTTCACACTGTCCTTTCGGGATGTCGCGGAATTGCTGGCCGAGCGAGGTATTGACGCATCCTACGAGACGGTCCGGCGGAGTCCAACGTTTCCTCGCCATCCATGCCGCCACATTCAACGCATTCACCCATCAACGTCATCTGCTGCGCCGACCGCATTTCAAGGAGCTTCGCGCCGGTTCATTCCGCACTTGGACCAGGGCATCCGCCGCATGACGCCTGTTGCCCACTACATTCACCGCGACTGAACGCCGACAACGTGACAAGGCCTTCAGCCCAAATGTCTCCTCTGGAAGGTATTGCGGACGAGTTGGCTGAGGCGGTGCATGTCACGGAAGTGCCTAAGCGGAAGTCGAGGGCACGACATCCGGACGCGCTTGATCAAGCGGGCAGGCCATGATCAGCTGACTCGACGTCAGAAGGCAGGCAGGAGGCCCTCGCATGCAGAGGCTCGATGCACTCAGGTTTGCTCTCGCGGGCGGTATTTATGGCGCGGCTTGCGTTGCATTGGTTACGATTTGCGCGCTCCTCGATGTCCCGGGATTTAAGCCGTTTACAGACTTGCTGGTGCAGTTCTACGGCTTCTACGGGTATTCCGTTTCAGCCGTCGGCATCTTGATCGGAGCCTTTTGGGGACTCGTCGAGGGATTTTTTCATTTCGGCATTTTCGCTTGGCTCTACAACATGCTTTTGGGGCGACGGTAAACACAAGGCGTGGCTTCCGCCCAGCTACGCGGACGCATGATCACATTGGTTGTTCACCGTCCCCAAACAAGAGACGCGCGCTGAGGGCCTTCGCAGCTAGGCCGCGGCGGCATGCTCGTAGATGTCTTACTCTTGCGCATTATGGATGCGAACGAGCGCTTCGATTGATTCGCTCACGCGTGCCGCCTGTCGGCTCTAGACCTTAGAGCGACACCAAGGTCCGAAACGTGCCGGAAGAACCCGTGCCTAGTGTGAAAGCAAAATCGGCAGCGGCGGGTTTGAAAGCATGCTCCGTGTGGCTCCGCCCAGAATAAACTCCCTGAGGCGCGAATGACCGTACGCGCCCATAACCAGTAGGTCCGCTTGACTAGAGGTCAGGTAGGAACTCAGGATCTCCCCGATCCGACGACCCGCTGCATCGATACAATCCGGCGTGGCATCAATCCCGCGGCGTTCCAGGTACTTTGACAATTCTGCAGCGGGCGATTCGCTAGCTAGCTCTTTTTCATTCAAGACGGTTAGAACGCGAGCGTTTTTCGCTCGCTCCAAAAAGGGAAGAGCGTCAGCAACTGCACGAGCGGCTGGACGACTTCCATCCCATGCAATCACGATAGTATCGAGGGCAAGCTCGCGAGGACGGCTACGCTGAGGTAGCAATAGGACTGGGCGCCCAGAACCAAAAACGATCGATTCAGCGTACCATAGATAATTGGTGCCTTCTGAAATTGCGGGGACAATTGTCAGATCCCTCAGTCGTGCTTCTCGGATTAGCAAATCTGGAGCATCGGACGTGAAACACGTCTCCGTCAGGCTCTCCTGAAACACCCCAGCCTTCTTTGCGGACGCTTCAAAGACCGCCGAAAGCTCGGCAGCAGTATCAGCGCTTTTCTTCCTCTCCGAAGCGACAAGTCCCGCAACGAAGGCATCGCTCAGTAGGTGCTGCGAGGGAGCCCGAACCTGTACGATGCAGGCCAGAGCGGAAATTCGGGCATCCAGAGCGACCGCGAATGAAACGGCTTCCTGAATTTCAGAGGCATCGGTGGCCTGCGGGTAAGTAATGAGTACTAGCAGTATGTCTTTGAACGTCATGGCGATCACTCACGGTGTTATGGCAACCTTCAGCACGCCATCGCGCTGATTGGCAAAGAGTTCGTATGCGCCTTCGATTGTGTTTCCGAACTCCCAACCTCCAATCGGCTTCCATCCATGGGCTGTGCCTTGGCCATGGACCTGCCTCCAGTCGTCTGCGCTCCCAGAAGGGTGTTGTCACATTAAGTCAGACTGAGCGGAATTTGCCGACAACCGCCAATGTTGACGAAAGCAATTTCAAAGACTTAGCCTCCTGGTTGATCGTCCAAATTGGGCCAATTTCACTTAATGTGACAACGCCGGACCAAGCGCAGCTGCGCGAGGAAAAAAGCCATGTTGACGCGGTCAAATTCCGGCAGCAACGGAAAATCCGGACGCGTTACATTCACAAGCTCGACATTATGCGCTGTATTCGCGAGCTGAACGAGCTGACTTTCGAGAAAGCGGACGTGAGCCTTGGTCAGGCTTCAAGCACGAAGGATATCTTCCCGTTAATTCGGTACGATTTGATCTTTCCGTCCTCGACAGTGGCCTCCATGTTTTTCACATAGATTGAGCGAACGTTCCGTAGTGTGTTGTTCGCATGAGCCACGGCCGTCTGGGCGGCATCCTCCCAGCTCTTGTTGGACTCCGCCAGAACTTCGATCACCTTCAGCATAGCCATCGGACTCTCCCTAGCTTGGTGTTTGCGCCGGAGCAAGACTCCAGAGCCGTCACGGCTAACCCACGCACGCTTCTTCGGCGTTGATCAGGATCAATGGGTGTTCAGGCTGATGGAGCAAGCGGCGCCGTAAACGCCGCTCGCGGACGAGGCCTAGAAGCAGCGACTTCAAGGATGCTGTTCCAGGTCGGACATCGGGATGCGTTCTCAGAAAATGATGGAGCACATGGAGGAGAACCAGGGCATTGGCCACGGCTACGGTGGTTATGGTCACGGCGATCGCAATGTGTTCCAATTTTGAGGGTATACTGGCCTCTCCAAGTACCTCTTAGGCGAGGCAGGGTTGCAGGCTTAAGAGGAGGATGTGAGCAGACGCCTGGCGCGATAAGGAAGCGAGAATGGTTAAATGGATTTTGTGGGGCATCGCAGCCTTTGTAGTCGCGCTTATCGTCATGTGGATATTTCACGGGCACCCGCTTTAGATGTCCTTTCCGAGAATTCCATCTGGCCTGGAATCGCATCATAAGGCAGAATCATCGCATCATTGAGAGCGATGTTTGCGATCCCGCACGCGCTCGGGATGTTCGTCGCCGACCTGTTCCCTGCTTAGGCTAGCTTCGACGCCAAAAAAATTTCCCCGCAATGTCCTTCATGAGCGCGGCGGGAACGCTTGCACGATAGGCGCGAGGTCGCGGGCATGGTCCCAAGCACCGCCTGCGCGTGTGAGCCCCAGCCGGACGATAACCAGATCGCGCGACGGCACGACCACCACGACCTGCTCGTCATATCCCAACATGTAGTAAGTGTCCTCAGGCATGGGGGGCTCGCCCAGTCCTGGTGACTCCGGCAGCTTGAGCCAGACATGCGCACCGTAGCTCGCGCTCGGCGCGCCCTGCGTCGGCGTCAGGCTGTAGGCCCTCCAGCCTTCCGGCAACAGCCGCCTGCCTTGCCACAGGCCGTCGCGCAGAAACAAGAGGCCAAGCCGCGCCCAGTCGCGCGCCGAGGCATACATGAAGGTGGAGCCGACAAACGTGCCGGCCTCGTCTGGCTCCAGCACCGCGCTGCGCATGCCTAGCGGCTCGAACAGCCGTTCGCGCGGGAAACGCAGATAGGCCCGCTCCTCGACGAAGCGCTGGCGCAGAATGCGCGCGATGATGTTCGACGCGCCGCCTGAATATTGCCAATGGATCCCTGGCGGATGCTCCAGTGGTTTTGCAGCGGCGAACCCGGCCTTGTCGCCCTGCACGAACAGCATCTGGATCACGTCGCTTGCGTGGTCCGCGTAGTCCTCGTTGAAGCCAAGGCCGCTGGTCATGCGCAGGAGCTGACCGAGTGTAATCTCGCGGCGTGGGTCGGTATCCCCGCGCCACTCGGGGAGGAGTGCCTTGTCTGCAAGGCTCAGCCTGCCGTCCTGCACCATGACGCCGACCAGGGCGTTGATTGCCATCTTGGCCATCGACCAGCCGATGACGGGCGTGGCGGCATCAAATCCAGGCGCATAGCGCTCGGCCACGATGCGACCTCCATGCACGACGACAAGGGCACGGGTACGGCGCGGATGCGCGCTATCGGGCTCGGCGAAGGCAGCCTTCACTCCTGCCTCGAGTGCAACGCGATCGACTCCCTGAGGCAGAGCTTCAAGGTCTACGCGCTCGCCCTCGGGCCACAGCGCGTCAGGCTGGGAAGCAGGCGATGGCGAGAAGAAGCCGGCGGCTTGCGCACGCAGCTCGTCCTCCGTTCTGTCCACGACGAGGGTGCAGCCGAGCCCGTCGCGAAAAACAGCCGTTCTGCGGCCCAGCCCAAACATCGAGGCCGAAACACGTTTGCTCTCACGTTCGACACGCGGCTGGAAGAACCACAGAAGCTCATAGCCCGGACCGCTCATATCCTCGCTCAAGACAGCCTGCGGGTCGCGCCGTGAGACGAATGTGCCGGAGCAGAGCAACTGCGCCAGAAATCCGGAGCCCAGCACGGCGGTGCGGTAGATGGAGGGCGCCGCGCCTGCGCCCGCGGCGACAACAATCGCCGCTAACAGCCAGAGCCAAGCCTTGCGGAAGCGCATGATTCACAAATGGTCATGTGGTCTACATCTCTGAGTACATCCTTTACGGAAAGGGGTCGCGGTCGAAGTTCGGATTGCATGCCCCGGCGCTCAAGTCGCTTGCGCTCGCCGGAAGCCGCGACAGGACAGGCTCCGATTGTCGGTTAAATTGGTTCATGGACTCTTCTCCAATCCATGCGCGCGCTCCGCACCGTTCCACTCTGCTCATCGCGGGCGCCGCACTACTCGCCCTCGGCCCGGGTGCCAAGGAGGTGGAGTCCCATTTGCCTTTCGAGTTGCTTCCGGGCGTGGCTTGCCTCGGGCTGTTGGCAGGGCCGTTCCTCTGGCGTACGAGCGACGGTCCCGATTGGGCGCCAGACCTCCAATTTGCCGCATATGGCGGACCTGCCCACACGATGCGCAGCAACCTGACGCTCGCGCAGCCAAATGGCACGCACTTGCAGTTCAAGGACATCCCGTGGAAGGGAAAGCCGTTCACAGCGCCTCCCTACTATGGCTTGCGTGGTATCTACTGGCTGCCTGACTCGCGGCTCGGCGTCATGGGCGATTTCACTCACATCAAGGCGGAGGCAGTCCGGGACAGCGTCGTCGTTCAATCGGGAGTGCGCGACGGCGCACCAGTTGGACCACACGAACCCTTGTCGGCCACTTTCAATGCACTCGAATTCAGCCACGGCTTCAATCTCATGACGCTCAATCTCGTGCGCCGCGGCACTTGGCATCCAGGGGGCTGGGTTGCCTACGTCGGCGCGGGCGTAGGTGTCGCATTTCCCCATGTGGAGGTGCAAAGGTCGACGACGCCGTCCCAGAGCCGCACTTACGAATATCAGATTGCCGGGCCAGCAGTGCAGGTCCTTGGCGGGATCGAGTGGCGCCTTAGTCAACGTCTCTCCCTTTTTGTCGAATATAAGCTGAGCTGCGCGGCGATCAGCGGAGCGCTCGTCGACGGCGGGAGCATCGAGACCAATCTCTGCACGCATCAGCTCTTGGGGGGATCCGCGTTGCATCTTACCTCGCGTTGATCCCGTGATAGCACATGAGCTGAACGCCCAGAGTTAGTGTGACAGTACCCGCGGAAACTCACGGATGATGAGTTCAGCCTTGGGGGACGACGAGACAACTGATCCTCGCCGGCACGTGCCTCGGCCGTCTATTCGGATTCTTTTGCGCAGCACGAATCTTGACGGGTTCCGAAAAGGTCGTCGAGTTTCGGTCTTCACTCTCCGCGATTCTTGAGTCCGATCAAATTGCCGACTGATTTCTCTCTAATAAAATCGGCTGCATAGTTTGGGGGATGTCTTTGGGAATCGATGAGGCCAAACCGAGACACTATCTTGTAGGAGGCGGCATCGCCTCCTTAGCTGCTGCTGTGTTTCTGATCCGGGACGCCACAGTCAGCGGTGAGCGCATTTCGATTTTTGAACAGTTAGACCGGTTTGGGGGAAGCCTCGATGCTGCAGGCGATGCAATAGTAGGGTATGCCGTTCGGGGCGCACGTATGTTCGAAGAGCACTTTACTTGCACCTTCGATTTGCTTGGTTCCATCCCATCGCTGGATTTGCCGAACGGCTCCCTCAAAGACGACATACTTGCGTTCAATTGCGCTGTTCGAGGGCAGTCAAACTGCCGGCTTGTGCGCGGGGGTAAAAAGGCTGACGTCTCCAGCCTCGGGCTTGGCCCAAGGGGGATCTTGGATTTGTGCCGGCTGCTCCTTTGCTCGGAGAGGTCTTTACAGGATCAAAAGATCAGCAGTTGTTTCCAGCGTGCATTCTTCGATACGAATTTCTGGCTGATGTGGAGCACGATGTTCTCGTTTCAGCCGTGGCACTCCGCGACTGAGATGCGCCGCTATCTCAAGCGGTTCATTCACCTGTTCCCCGGGATTAGAACGGATCGAGGGCATCCTGCGGACCCGATACAATCAGCAAGACTCGCTCATCGCTCCAATTTCTGACTGGCTGGTACAACGGGGGGTTCGGTTTAAACCCCAATACCAGGTGACCGATGTCGAGATCGTGTCGAATGGGCAAGGTCGTCGGGTGTCAAGACTGATATTCGCAGACAAGACGCCCCTCGATATTGCTCCGGAAGATCGTGTTTATCTAACGCTGGGCTCGATAACGGATGCGTCGACCAGCGGATCGATCGCTAATGTTCCGCCGCGCGCTCACTTCGAGGGAGGTTCGTGGCGGCTTTGGCGAAAACTCTCTGCGCGGTATCAAGGCTTTGGAAATCCTGAGAAATTCTACGGGGATCCTAGAGAAACGACCTGGGAGTCGTTCACTATCACGCTGGATAAGCCCGACTTTTTCCAATTTATGGAGAAGTTCACGAGCAATGTAACCGGAACGGGTGGGCTTGTAACATTCGCGGACTCCAGCTGGTTGATGTCTATCGTCATGTTTCATCAACCCCATTTTCGGGATCAGGCGGAAAATACCTTCGTCTTTTGGGGGTATGGATTGCGAGGTGACAGGGTCGGCGATTTTGTGCCGAAACCGATGTGGGACTGCACTGGTGATGAAGTCCTCACCGAACTGGCCGGGCACTTGAGTTTGGACGGGGCTGGCCGCGACTGGTTTCGGACAGCGAAAGTTGTCCTTTCCCGGATGCCATATATCACAAGCCAGCTGATGCCTCGGCGTTTTGGTGATCGTCCTGACGTGCGTCCGCAAGGTGCTCAGAATTTCGCAGTGATGGGGCAATTCTGCGAGTTGAAGCGCGATGTCGTCTTCACCGTAGAGTATTCGGTGCGCTCGGCGATGGCCGCAGTCCACGAGATGACCGGGATGGGTGGGGCACCGCCGTCCGTGGCCCCGACGGATCGAAATCCCATTGTGCTACTGCGCGCGGCGCGCAAACTCTTGAGTGTTTAAGGTTTGCCGCCAGTTTCGGGCCGCGGGGGCATGTCCGATTATCGCTAAGCTTTAGACCCGAGGCCGAGAGGGTCTTTGACACGTTGTCGGCGTTCAGTTGCGGTGAATGTAGCGGGCAACAGGCGTCATGCGGTGGCGGATGCCCCGGCCCAAGTGCGGAATGAACCGGCGCGAAGCTCCTTGAAATGCGGTCGGCGCAGCAGATGACGTTGATGGGTAAATGGGTGTTGTCACATTAAGTCACACTGAGCGGAATTTGCCGACAATCGCCAATGTTGACGCAAGGGATTTCAAAGACTTAGCCTGTTGGTTGATCGTCCAAATTGAGCCAATTTCACTTAATGTGACAACACCGCTAAGCTTACTATCCCCCAGTCCGAGTAGAGACCAGGAGCGCCGAACGGCGCCGTAGCCAGGGCCACGGCTCTTGCGCCTCGCTGACGAGCGGTTTCGGCTTTGGCTTCACAAAACTAGGCGCTGCGGGTGCGGCTTTGGCCTGGGCCCCAATCCGAGAACGGCGCTGTAGCCAGGGCCACGGCTCTTGCGCCTCGCTGACGAGCGGTTTCGGCTTTGGCTTCATAAAACTAGGCGCTGCGGGTACAGCTTCGGCCTGGGCCCCAGTCCGAGTAGAGTCCAGGAGCGCCCCTTCGGCGGTCGCGGCCTCTATCAGCGGAGGCTCGGCTGTAGTCGCCACTGGCGATGGCCTCGTCATCGCGATCATGCTCGAGACGTTCCCACCGGAGAGTGGCAGCGGCTCCCAACGCGCCGCGGTCGTGACGAAGGCAAAGCCAGGCGCCGATAGTGGTTCACGCTCACGGAACGCTTCAACCGTTGGGGCCTCCGGTTTCGGCGCGGACCTTGGCTCGGCCTTATCGGTTGAGCCCGGCTCAGCCGGTGCCTTGACCTCTGTTGGCTTCTCCGGGATGGGCGGGAGGTGCGATCTGGTCCACATCTTCTCACCACAGAGGAGCCACGTCTTGCAACCTCTGAGCACGATTTGCTGTCGCGAGACCAGCGTCACCTTGACGTTCGTATAGATGTGACCCTCCTCGGGATTGTAGATATTCCCCATCCAAGTGTTGGGTTCCGTCAGAGGCATGTTGTTAAAAAGCGGAAGGCCAATAATCGGTCGGTCCCGCATGGACGGGTCCTCGTTCCGGACGTCGTGGAGGGGCTTGCCTTGTGAGTCCTTTGGGTCCCTCAGCCAGACGACCCTGCTGCAGATTCCGCGGCCGCATTTCTTGATTTCCACCTTCGCCGAGCCGTCATCCTTAGCCCAAATGCCAGAAGGGTCGGCTGCGGAAGCTTCGGACGAGCTACCGGTAGCGAACAGAGCGACAGCAAGAACGCTGAGTGCCGGGGCGAATGCGCGATGCTTCATGAGAGCACCTCCTCGTAACGGGTTGCGCCGATGCCGCTAAAAGCCCAGGCATTTAACCCTATGCCCCCGGTCCCTAATTGGGCCTTAATGCGACCTTTGTTAGGCTTGGAACCATAAGCCCCCTGGCCATCCCTAAATGAGTCGGCCGGTCGCGGCTGACACATGGCGTCTCGCATTGTGCTGGTGTGGAGGAGTCATCAGAAGTTGCCCAGCGGTTCCGATATTCGACGCCGGTATGCTTAGCCCCGTTGCGAGATATCCAAATCTCTCGCTCTTTGAACCAACTCGTGAAATAGCGGTGGAGGCAGTCTTCAGCGAACCCGTCTCAGCGGCGTCTACTCCCTGCTTTGCGGGAAAATACAGGGAAATTCCGCTAAATCCAGGTCTCGAGATCGCGATTGGCCATGTCTTCGCGGTGGAATTTCAATGATTTGTCACCGGAATTCCCTAGCCACGGAACAGGGAAGTTGTTCGCGAAAAGAGGGAACAAATACCGTCAAGCAGGGATATTCCGCGCAATTGCAAAGCCCGACCGAAAGGGGCATGCCTGATAGGCAACGCGGGCTGTTCTCAGAGATCGATGACCACCCGACCCCTGATCTTTCCTGTGAGGATTTCGGCCGCTAACGATGGCACGTCGCCCAGTGTTGCGTGAGCCGTCATTCTGGTCAGCTTTGCGAGATCGAGGTCCATTGCTAGACGACGCCATGCCTCGTCACGTTTTTCACGCTGAGCCCACACCGAGTCTACGCCCGCGAGCGTCACGTCGCGTAGGATGAACGGCAAAACCGTCGCGGGCAGGTCCGACCCTTGTGCCAAGCCGCAGGCCGCCACTGCGCCATCGTATTTGATCTGCGACAGTACGTTGGCGAGCGTGCGGCTGCCGACGGAGTCCACCGCGCCCGCCCAGCGCTCCTTGCCCAATGGGCTACCGGTCTCGAAAAACTCGCGGGCGTTGATGATCTCATCCGCGCCGAGTCCTCGAAGATAGTCAGCTTCCTGTTCCGCTCTGCGGGAGGAGGCGACAACGCGATAACCGAGCTTATCGAGGAGCGCGATCGCGACCGAACCCACACCACCGGCAGCGCCGGTCACGAGCACAGCGCCGCGGTCTGGCGTCACGCCAGCCTTTTCCAAGGCCAGCACGCAAAGCATGGCGGTATATCCGGCGGTGCCGATGGCCATGGCTTGGGTGGTGGAAATGGTCTCGGGAAGCCTGATAAGCCAATCACCCTTAATGCGAGCCCGCTCTGCGTAACCGCCGTGGTGTACCTCTCCAAGTCCGTAGCCGTTCGCCACGACGCGATCCCCTGCTTGGAAGCGAGGGTCCTCCGAACGGAGCACCCTGCCGGCCAGATCAACGCCTGGGATGAGGGGGAATTTCCGGATAATGGGCACCTTGCCCGTTATCGCGAGGCCATCCTTATAGTTGACAGTGGAGTGCTCGACCGCCACGGTGACATCGCCGTCCATCAGGTCAGCCTCCGTTAGCTCGGTGACGGCGACGCTTTGCCGGTCGCCGTCTTTCGTCGCGAGCAACGCACGGAACGTGGCGGCCATATTATCCTTCCTCCGTGGGCATCATGTGGCCAGTCTGATTAAGTCCAATTTGCTATTCTGACACGCATCAAGTCGGACGATGCCGTTAGTAAGGGAGGGCGTTGAAGTCACTAGTTTGCCGGAAACCGGCAAGGAGAAACGCGACAGCTAGTTCTTTCCGGACGCGCCGGTCAGGATCAGCTCGACTGGAGCCGCGATCGCCAGGCTCGTTGCGTCGGCCCCGCAGAAGAGGCTCATTGACTGGCGCTGCGCGCCGTCGAGCTGGAACATCTGACCAGGCTTCAGGCTGATACGCACGCGCGTCGATGCGTAGGGCGCGTCAGGATCTGCATCATTCCACACCACGGCGTTGACAGCGCAATCGCCCTTGTCCGGAACGTAAAAAGCGATAATGCGCTGCGTGCCGATAGTGACGAGGATCGGTTCGTAAGGCCCGACCGGCCCCAAATTGGTGAGCGGCTGGTCGGCATGCGCGGCTGCGCCTCCTGCAGGCAAGGCAAGAAGAGCGCCAGCCGCGGCGAGGGCTGAAAGATTGAAGCGAGAGAACCGGGCCATTATTGGCCTCCTTTCGGTTTCGACGCGGAATGGAATCAGTCCGCTGCGTTGCACTCTTGATGGTGCAGTGCAGTGACGAAACTATGTTGCAGTGCGAAGACAAATGGCCGCGGGCGAAACCCCAACGAGCGATTTGGATTTCGGATCGCAAAACTCAGGCAAGAGTCTGAACGGTACTGTCACATTGGCAAGAACCCACCTCAACTCAGCCTCGTAGCACCGGGGGCGACCAAGCCGGTCGCGCCGCCGACTTTATCGACAGCATCGACCCTAAGCCTGCTCAGGGAGCATGGGGGGTGGTGACGCTAGCGACGAAGAGATAAGCGCCGTGTGGCGGTCGCCGCTCTTGGTGCTAGATGGCCCACGAGGTTTGGGCTAACTGACCCATGAGCCCCTTCTGTGAGTCCTAAAATGAGCTAGCTAGCCTACTTGGGGACGTTGGGCGGCTACGCGGGAGCCGGTACCGTTTCGCAGTCCCAAGCGACACACTCTTCCTTGCAGACAGTGTATCCCGTCTCCGTATTGGTGGTGCAGACAAAGGCGGTCTTCGTGCACCGGCAAACGTCAATTGTGGCATTCAACCCACCGACGCTACCAATACCGCCGCCGCGAGCGCGTCTTCTAACTACGACCGCTAAGCTCGGGTTGATGTAGTGGATGGTTGTCCCTTTCTTCGCGGGTAGCGTCCTATATTTTCGCTTCTTGGGAGTGGTGATCTTAACCGCGCTACGACTGGTTCTCCTAGCCATTGAACTCCCCTTATGACGACTTCGACGACGGGAAACTTTAGTCAGATTAGTTGACAGCGGTTTGTCTTACAACGTAGGGCTTCGCAACCCTGATGATTTGCCGGCGTGGGCATCGAAGGATCAAACGAGTTCACTTCATGGGGGTAGTTTCGAGCGGCCATCATCCATCGGTTGGGTTGGACACGATCGAGGGTCTCACCAACGAGACCGGGCGCCATGGCCACCCGTTTGCATTCCGTTTGCAAATCTGCTGCGTAGCCTCGTCGAGCGGTAAACCCCCGCGAAGCGGTTAGTTGGTAACTAGCCTACGCCATTTAGAAAATTGGCGGTGGAGGCATGGGCTTTGCCATGACCGGCATCCTCACGAGCACGCCTGCAATAGGCCTAAGTCTCGCGGGCGTCTATTTCGTTTGGTTC
>Ga0315283_10003851_pt1 | contig 12903 bp, 9 predicted proteins | sample YL17G09_0_MG_FD_204541 | JGI IMG/M metagenome (GOLD analysis project Ga0315283, IMG submission 204541) | Sediment microbial communities from Yellowstone Lake, YNP, Wyoming, USA - YL17G09_0 | ecosystem: Environmental > Aquatic > Freshwater > Lake > Sediment | place: USA: Wyoming | collected...
AAGCCGCAGAGAACCTCGAGATTTTTTTGATTATTCCATCATATTTCACGTATTTTGCCGTTATCGGCACGCAGGCAATATTCGGCCCATGGACTTCGACATATGTATCCTTCTCTCCAAAGGCCGGGTTGGCCGTTTGAACTCTGGGTACGATCCCCAGGAGGAGTATGCAAAATGGGAATATAAAAGCCTGTTTGATGTGTTTGCTTCTCGCCATTTGCCTCACCTAACAATAAAGACCGGAGATTAGGGGGTTTTTTCTCAGGAGGAACAAGTTTCATAATATGGGGCTCGTAAAGCGCTTGATGAACTCCCGGTTTTCGCTTATGATGTCCGAAGCCTTTAGAATCCGCTGATTAAGGACATGCGGTCAGCTACCTGGAAATCGCGGGATTGGGCTTTCATGGCCCTGATCATAGTGGGATCTAGCTTGTTGCTCTTTCCAACGGGCACAAGGGGGGGTTCGCTATCAGAAGACGGAGCAGCGGCCTTAGCCGCCGGAAAGGCTCTTCTAGAGAAGGGCGCCTATGATGAGGCCGTCGCTTATTTCAGGGGCAGGCTTTCCAGCGCGGAAATAGGACGTTCGGAGCGAGCAAGGATTCTCCACACGCTCGGCTATCTCCTCTTGTATGCGGAGCGCATAGAAGAGGCTATGCAAAACACCCAGGCAGCACATAATTGGGCACTTAAGCAACGGTTTTCCGCCGAGGCCGGCTCTTTTAGGACTGAATTGGCCTTACAGCAGGCCTTCGCCCAGGCGGTCAAACTAAGATCCTCGGGCAACATTTCTGGATCCAACTTGATATTTGAAGAAGCCGACCGGCTGGCTAGGGCGATTAATAGTCCGCCCTATCAACTCAAGATCTCAGGCACTTGGAGCCTCAACTATGTAAGTTCAAGTGATGGCCAGGCGAAATACCTGGCTCTCAGCCTGCGGACCTTAGAACTGGCAAAGTTACTGAACTACAAGCTTGAGGCCTCCAGGGCGGCAAAAAGGGTCGGCGCGTTCTATGCTATGAAAAGCGATTATTCCCGGGCGCTCAGCTACTTCCTGAGGGCTTTGAATGACCTGGAAGTCGAGCGGGAAGATGGCGATCTCATCGCATGCTTGAATAACATCGCCGTAATATATATGTCCCTCGGGGACTACGTCAAGTCGAAAGACTACCTCTTGGATGCCGCATCGCGGGTACCAGCGGACTCGACGGGAGCCTTCGAGACCTCGATACTTGTTAACCTCGGTACTCTGTTCGGTGTTATGGGAAAACGGCTTCAGTTAGTAGATTTCCAGAAGAAAGCGTTGGACTGCTTCGCTTCCTATCTCAATCTTAAAGGCGTCCAAGGGGAAGGATCTCTCCGTTTGGAGGCGCTCGCCGGGATGGCCGGCGTTTATATGGACCAAGGCCGCCTGGAAACGGCCCGGGGAATCCTCGTCCCCGCCCTCGAGGAGGCCAGGAAATCGAAAAGCTCTTCACTGGCGACGGGAAAAATCCTCTCATTATTGGGCGAGGCGTCGCTGCGGACCGGCGCGATACCCGAGGCCGAGAGGTATTACGAGGAAACGCGTTCCATATCCAGAGAGGCCAACAGTCCGCTCCTGATGATGAGTGCCGCCTACGGCCTCGGCCGCTGCGCCGAGGCGCGTGAAGACTTCGGTCAGGCAATCGATTCTTACAACATCGCGCTCGGGATCATTAGCGAAGGTTTCTCCGGCATCGTAAGCGACATCCATCGGGCCGAATTTATCGGGAGGTGCCGCGAACCTTTTCAGGCGCTGATCCAACTCTATCTCAGATTGTCTAAAAAAGAAAACGCGGGCGTTTACGAGCGCGAAATATTCCGCCTGTCCGAGTATTTCAGGGCCAGATCCTTCCAGGAGCTCCAGGACAGGCTTACAAGAAACCCGCCCCGCCAAAAGCCGGCTTCGGAAGATCCTGAAGAGGCGAAACTCAGCCAGGAGCGGATAGGGCTTTTGAGAACGCTCTCCCTGGGAAACCTCAGCCAGAACGAGAGGGAGCGGCTCGAAACGAGGATCGTCAGGATCGACGACCTGCTGGATGCCGCGGTTTTCGATCGGTACGGCGCCAGAGATCATTCGGCCCCGTCTACCATGCCGGTTTCCGTACATCTCCTGCAAAGCCGGGTTTTGGACGACCGGACGGCCATTCTCGAATACGTTTTGGGGGATACGAAGTCGATACTCTTCTGCATCAGCAGAAATTCCCTTCATCTCATCGAACTGCCTCCGGCGCGAGACCTCGACGATGCCCTGACGGGTTATCTGAGCTTCCTCGAGGATCCCTCTATCCCTGTGGCGAAGGGCCTCCCGGCGGCACAGCGGCTCTATCGGATCCTGCTTGCGCCTGCCGAGCCTTTTCTTTCCGACCGCGTGGATCGATTGATCATCGTTCCTGACGGCATACTTTTCCGGCTGCCATTCGAGGCGTTGGCACTGCCGACGCCCAACACCGCGACCCCGCTATATGTCAACGACCGATTCGTCATTTCGTACGCGCCTTCCGCTTCATCTCTTGATTCTGCTGGAAAGAAACAGGAGATCCATTACGCCAAGGATGCGCTCGCATTCGGTGTTTCAAGGTACCCGCGGTCATTAGGCCCCAATGGAGAGTCGACGTACTTCTCTTCGAGTGCCATACTCGACGACCTTTATGGGCGGAGCGGTTTTGCGATTGAACCGATCCCGCGCGTCAGAGATGAGATCACCGACCTGGCCAGGAGGCTCGCGCCGGGTAAAATCGACGTTTATCAAGGACAAAAGGCCACAGAAAGCGCATTGAAGAGCCTCGACTTAGGATCTTATCGGCTCATCCATCTGGCCTGCCATGCCTTCTCGGACGACAGCTATCCCCTCCGGTCAGCGCTTCTCTTGACACCAGAAGCCGACGACCAAGAGGACGGTTATTTGCAGGTCTCAGAAATGTACAACATGCGGACGAACGCGGACCTGGTCGTCCTGTCGGCTTGCCAGACCGGCAGGGGCACGATCGTAATGAACGAGGGAAACCTCGGCCTGCCAAGGGTTTTCTTTTATATGGGAGCGAAGTCGGTCTTGTCGTCATTATGGCCGATCAACGATAAATCCGGCGCGGTGTTTATGAGGTATTTCTACGATGCGTATTTTCGCGGCGAGGGCAAGGCCGAAGCTCTTCGGACCGCCAAGAAGGCGATGGGAGAAACGAGATTCGCACATCCTTTTTTCTGGGCATCTTACGTTCTGACAGGAGAATTCTAAGGATCTATTTCCTGACCGAAAACTCGGCCAGCCTCGATGTCAGTTCCGTGCCGTCCTCCAGAACCGCGGTGACCCTCCAGAAATAGGTTTCGCCCTCGAAAATGACCCCGCGAGCTTCCACCGGAAGTTCCGTCCCGGCATTGGAAACCGGGCCGCTCCGCCAGACTTTTTCCAGGGACCTGTTAAAGAGTTCCACGGTATAACGCGCAGCCTTGGGGACGGCCTCCCACTTGAATTTGATATCCTCTACGGGATATGTGGCCGCCTGTTTTGGACTAAGGAGCTGAATTCGGGGCCTTGCCGTCCCACGGACCACTGGCCGGTCCGAAATCCTGATCACCGATAGGGTAATGATCGTCAATCCGATCATTCCGGCTAGTATCGCGACCGCGGCCCTTCGGCCCGGAAAAAGTCGGACTCGCTCCTTCTTTTCCGATACCTCATCTTGGGGACAGCGTTGAACTGCCTCGGCCTTCCCTGTGAGCTTGTCAATCTCTCCTGAAAGGCGAAGGATAGATTGAAGGACCAGAGCGCAGTCGGCGCAATTCGAGACGTGCTCCATAATCCTCGCCCTGGCCTTTCGGTTTACCCCTTGTGTCGCGAACTGGACCAGGTCTTCTGGCGTTGGACATCCCACGCCTGGTTCGACCTTCCGCTCACCCAGATAGGCACGATAGGCCTCCGCTATCTGAGTCAGGTTAGTCTTCATAACAAATACCTCTTTTTGCCAATCTATACTTTAGCTCCTTTATCCCACGATAATAAATATTACATGTCTTACTTATAGACCAATCATTGAGTTGCGCGATTTCGGCTAACGTGAACCCCTCGAGACGAAGCTCGATAACGCGCCGTTTGGCCCCCCCGAGGGCCGTCAACGATTCGACAATGATTTTTCTCAGGGAATCGTCTGATCCCGCGCAATCCTCCTTATCTTCGTTTTCCAGGCGTTGTCTATTCTTTGCAACGCTAATCAGCTGCCTTTCTCGCCGGAGTCTATTGACTTCATTAATAAAGACCGAAAAAACGATCTTTTTTACATAGGCATTTAAATATTGGATCTCGCCTTCCCTGTCCTTGAGGGCCTTCCAGATCCTGATGCGGATCTCCTGAAGCAGATCGTCCCTATCGGGGGGATGCGCAGAATAGCCGAGGCCGTTGAGTTCGGATCTCAGACGGGGCTCAAGCGCCTCCAGGATACGTTCGATTGATTCCGGCATAATCCCGAGCTTCTCTTTATGTTCCTAACTGTCTTAAAGGTATATCAGACAGCCAAGACCGTTCAAGCTTATAATCCGAGCCAGGGCCCGGAGAGCTTTCGGGCAGAAAAAGAATTATTTAGCCCTTTGAGAATATTCTGGCATTTGGATGGTCTTTCTTTAGTAGGGGAAAGATTCAAAAGCTGAGAAAGAGTCGTTCAAAGGGTGCTTTTACCTCCGTAAAATTGTTATACGGGAAGGGGAGGATGAATTTTCTGGGGCTCCTACGGAAAGAAGAGGCTGTATGGCCCGAAGCTTCAGGAGAAAGATCAGATGATGAATCGCGATCGACTCATGAATAGAAAAGAGAATTTCTATAACTATTTTAAGTCTATATGGGGAGATTCAAAGCCCCTCGCGAAACTATTCCGAACAGCCACGCGGGGCTATCTTTATGATACTGGAACCAATAAGATTTTCGCCTGTAATGACCTCGAATTCACTATTATCGAAAGATTATTAAAGTATGAGCTTGAGCAAGCACTCGATTTTAACATGTCATTGCCTGAATCTATCAAGTATTTTGATTCTATCGATGGAATTCGGGAAATCATGGAGGATAAAAACGCCCTGAAAACCGTAGCGCCGATAAGCTTCAAGTACACAAGCCTGGATATGTTATACGAGGCAATTAATCAATGCCTCGGGATGATTCTGCTCGAAGTTACGGAGCGATGTAATCTTCGGTGCGCATATTGCATTTATGGACCTCATTATAAAGAAAAAAGAAACCATGGCACCAGAGACATGGACCCCATTATAGCTCATAAAGCGATAGACCATCTGGCCAGGAGTTGTGATCTAAAGGATAAGGTTGGGATTACGTTTTATGGGGGAGAGCCATTATTATGTACGCCGCTAATTAAATCTTGTGTCGAATATGCAAAACGCATCTTGCCCGATAAAAAGCTAGGTTTTTCAATTACGACGAACGCGACGCTTATGACACCCGACATTGGACGGTTCTTATTCAAAGAAGGATTCAGCGTCCGCGTAAGTATTGACGGACCTCAGGAGATACATGACGAGTACAGAAAAGATATTCAGGGGAAGGGCACGTTTGATCGTACTCTATCTGGCTTAAAAACACTATGCGATATTTATGGCCAGGATAACAATAAGGTGGGCTTGAGCATGGTTCTAGGGCCTCCATATACTCCTGATAGGGTAAGCCAAATAGCGGAATTGTGGAATCTGTATTCTTGGCTACCTAAAAAGTCAATCCCTGTGCTTTCCTATGCCCAGGGCTATCCTCCAAATAGGGACGTTAGTATTGGAGAGAAACAAAGCAAGTCTGCAATATTCGATTGGGCTTCAAAATGCTTTAGAGAAAATTATCGTGCAAAAACTCGTCCACATCCCATCGCTGCGAATGTAATAGAAAGTGAGCTTGTTCATCTTGTTCAAAGGCAAGCTCATTCCGGCCCGATCCAAGCATACAGCCTTAATGGCTGTTGCGTTCCCGCAAGCCGAAAGCAATTTATAACGGTAGACGGGACAATAGTCTTATGCGAACGGATCGGCATGGCTCCTTCTCTAGGCGACGTAAATACGGGCATAGATATGAGCAAGGTAATGAAAACATATCTTTATGAGTATTCCAATCAGAGCCTTCCGTCTTGCTCCGAATGCTGGGCCCTTCAGCTATGCACCATCTGTTATCTTCACACCTTTTCAAACAATGAGATAAACATAAAGATGAAGAATTATAACTGCTCTGAGATCAAAATTCTGAAAGAAAATTATTTACAGCTTTATTCCGAATTAGTAGAGATTGATAAGGACGGCCTCGATTATTTACTAGAATGGGAAATTAGCTAATGTTGTTTGGGGGCGATTGACACGTCAGCTGGGAGGGAGGTGATGCTGCCATAAATGAAATCAATTGAGAATCGCATTGAATTTTCTCTTTCAGAAAAACGAAAAAGGAGGAAGAAATGGTCGAGATCAAAGCAAAAAGAGAAGAAAGCACTTCACTTAGTGGTCCTGGCTGTCGATGTGCATGTTATCTAGGGGATGGGTTTCTCCACGGACAGATAAGGGGCGATTATTACTGGTGTGGTTGTTTTTGCATTCCAGAGGCCATGTCTGACTGGAATTGGTCTGCCTTATTTTAAACTGATATTGTTTTGCTTTAGTGTGAATTAGGCAGCACAAACTCTGTCAGAAAATGGGGGGGGCGCGCCCCCCCCTTCCCCTCCCGCGTTAAACTGTGAAATGTTTATTGCTAAATTATTTTCGTGTATCATATTCATATCCTGGAGGCGAAAGATGAAAAAAGCCATCCGTTATCTCATCTTAACCTTCCTCATCGTTCTTGGCGTTTCGCCCGTTTCAGGCGAGGAGGCGGTCGCGATCCATGTTCATCTTTATCGGGGATCATGGACAGCGGATCATCCCGTTCCCAAGGAGACGATGATTTGGCCACCACAATTTCGCCCCGAGATCGCGGCTCTGAAATCGAAGCTGGAGGCTCCTCAGGATGAGCTGACGGTCTCCATTATCGACGCACTCATCGCCGCACATGACCTGAAAACCGTCGACGAGTATTTCACTTATGTAGAAAAGTGGGCCGGCCGCTCGGGAGTCTTCTCTAGGGACATCGAGCACGAAGATTACCGCTTCAAGTTGGTCTACATTCCTAGGCGACTGTCCACGGAAAGTCTCGAACTGAAACTATCCCTTTATATTACGCCGGATGATCCAACGGCCTCCGGAAAGGGAGGCCGGATGGACAGACTCCTCGAAACGAAGCTGATCCTGGAGTATAACGCTCCAGTTCTCGTCACCATGCCGTATGGAGTTGGGGCCTTTTTCATGTTGATTTATGTAGACATGATGGATGCTTCGCTTGGGTCTGAAAAGGACGCGGGAAAAAGGTCGAGGGACAAAGCGTCCCATCCCATCACGCCTCCCAAAGAAGTTGCGACGCTCATCCCGGCCTACCCTGAAGAATTGCGGGAACAAGGTGTTCATGGACAGGTCGGGCTCCAGGTTACCATCGACGAGAAAGGAAAGGTGGTTGAAGTCAGAGTCGCCAAAGCCTTGCATCCCTATTTGGATTTTGCAGCCGTTCAGGCGGTTCGCCAATGGACCTATGAACCGGCGACGCAGGAGGGAAAGCCTGTTCTTGTCACGGCCAAGATCACCATGGTTTTCGACCCGGAAACGTACCGCCGGTTTGAAGAAAAAGCCGAAAATAATGCCGACGGCTCCCCGGGCCAGGAACAATCGTCGAGAACCGTACTCGCCCAGACTCTCGGTGCGGTCGCCGCCTATTGCGAAAGACTGGAAGGGGCCGCTCTCGAGTTCATCTGCGAGGAGCGGATCAGCGAAACGCACTACAATTTCTCTAGGGAGCCGAAGTGGGGCGCCATCAGCGTTGCTTCGCGTGAGACGGGCCAGGTCGTAGACCTATCTTTGTTTCCCCTGTGGGACCCCCAGCGAACGATCCGAAGCAACTATGTCTGCGATTACCTTTTCGTTAGGAAGGGCGACCGAGTCGAAGAACGGCGGGTCGTGCTCAAGGACAACGGCCGAAAGATGCCGGACCGTAACAGGCTTCTCGAAGAGAAGCGCTTCACCGCCCTGAATCCTGTCCTGGCCGCAATCGAACTGTTCGGCCGCGGACACCAAGCCCTGTTCAACTATCGGATAATCGGGAGTGAGAACATGCAAGGGAGGAAAGCGTCCGTCATTGAAGCGATTCCGAGGTCCGGTAATACGCGAGGCGTCGAGTATGCCAGGGTTTGGGTCGACTCGGAGAATTACCAGATTCTCAAGAGTGAGGTCCAGGGCGTGCCGATCGAGGGCTACGACGACGTCCTCCGTGACTCCCTCCAATTCCGGGTGAGGCCCTATCTGTTGACGACGCATACGTATGAGTTCGAAAAAAACGGGGTTAGATTCCCAGGACGCTCGATGATTCGTGTCGAATACCCGAAGCGTGGGGATTTTTATAAGAACCGGACGTTGAAGCTAAAGATTGATATGAGCTACGAAAGGTATCAGTTTTTTGTGGTTGAAACAGATAGGATTGTTCGGAAGCTTTCCAATTGAATAAACAACCATACGGGACTCGTGCCGGAGAAAACGATAGATAGCATCATGAAGTCAGTCCTGGCGGCTATGCTGGCGGTGCCGCTCGCAGCCTGGGTGGAATGCGAAGGGGGCCAGGTTTTCAATTACCGAGAAAAGAAGGAAGCTCCCGCCTTCGAGATCGTGAAGCTCGAAACTGGTCTTTATCTGGCCAAGGGAGAATGGGGCGCTAATGTCGGCTTTTTCGTCGGGGATGACGGCGTTTTTATCATCGACGCGAAGGCAACCGAAAAAGGCACGAAAAAGGTTGTCGACGCCATAACCAAGATCACGCGAAAGCCCATCAGGACTATTGTCTTTACCCATAGTGACTCCGACTGCGTCAACGGCTATGGGGCGTATCCCGGGGAAGCTGACCTCATCATTGGCCTGAAAGCGTTGAAGGAGCTCACGTCCGATATGGATACGTATCTTGAAATGGATGCCCCTATCGGGATCTATGACCCGCGTCCGAACTTCAAGTTCAAACCCGCGATAGCCTTCAGTGGCGATCTCCATATGCGCTACGGCTCGGAGATGATCGTACTCGTCCAGCATAGACTCGCTCATACCGGCGAAGACACTAGCGTATGTTTTCCGGATAAGGGCGTCGCCTTCATCGGGGATCTGGCCTTCGCCGGCCGGGATCCGCTGATCCAGGATCGAAAAGGGGGCAACACCTATGGGTTGGTGACCGCATTGATGAATCTTCTGGACATAAAACCGGCCATCCGGCTTTTCGTCCCAAGTCACGCGGCACCCATGGACAGGGAGACGATCCAATCCATCATAGAATCCATTAAGGGAATCCATACCAGGGTCACGGCGCTCGTCGACGCTGGCAGAGACTTTGAAGATCTCAAGGAGGCTTTTGGCCTCAAAGGGCCGCCGAAGAAGCAGGGCAGTTGGGTTTGGCCGCCACTGGCTGTAAAGGTCTTTTTGGAGTTGACCAGGAGAAAGATTCTTGAGAACTCCATCACAACAAAGGACAAGAATTGAAGCCCTTGATACACCTGATTATTCGCCTGGCGATTGCGCTTGTTGGTGACCAAGACAAGCAATGGAATCGAATAGCATGAAGCCTCAGCGAGAGATTGAAAAGAGGATATCGGATCAATCAGGCAAAGAGAATTACATATTTGGCAGAGATCAAGATCTACGGCACCTCGGGAAATTGAAGCTGGCTCACCTTCGATGGATGTGGCCTTACATCCTGCAACATTGGAGGACGGGGGCCATAGGCGCTGTCGGAATGATTGCCCTGTCATTCCTCGCACTGCCCGCTCCCTATTTAATGAAGATCGTGATCGACCAGGCAATCGGCGGGAATAATCTTCGCCTTCTCAACACGGTGATCCTGGCGCTGTTTGGGATTCAACTTCTTATGTTTGGCGCCTCATGGGCGACAAACTATTTCTTTAACCGCTTTTCCCTCGAAATCACAACGCGGATAAAAAAGGACTTATTCCACCGTATATTACGATTTCCCATGTCCTTTTTCGCCCAGCATCAGACCGGTTATATCATGTCCCGTGTTGGAGAAGTGGAAGGTCTGAATCTCTTCTTCTCAACGACCTTGATTTACGTCATTATCTCAATAGCCCGTTTCGTCTTCAGCCTTGTGCTCTTGTTACATCTCAACGCGAAACTGACGGCTATCTCTCTCCTATTTCTTCCTCTCCTTTTTTGGGTCTCGAGATGGTTTTCCAAGGATCTAAGGCAGATCTCCTGGAAATACTACGAAAAGAGCGCGGTCATCTCCACGGGCATGCAAGATTCCTTGTCCGGAATCGAGGTTGTCAAGACCTTTGGTGCCGAATCTCGAGAAGCGTCGAAATTTCAGATCCACCTTAACGATCTTAAACTGATGAACATTAAGAAAACGGTACTGATGTCTCTCTACTCAGAAAGCATGTCTTTTCTCGGTGCAGGGGCAGGGTTTGTGATCCTCTGGTGGAGCGGTTGGAATATTGTCTCGGGCCGGTTCACCTTGGGAAGCTACCTTGCCTTTATGGCATATTTCGCTCAGCTGTTGGGCCCCACGCAGATGATGGCGAACCTGAGCCTCACGCTCCAGCCGGCTAAAGTCGCCCTGCAGAGAATCCGTGAGCTTCTGCAGATCATCGCCGAGGACGAGCATGCAACATCCAAGGCCATTACGTCCTTGAAAGGAACGATCGAATTTAAGGATATCGACTTTGCATATGAACCGACAAAGCCTGTTTTTTCAAAGGCCAATATGAGCATCGCGACGGGTGAAAAAGTCCTTATCGCCGGGCCCAACGGATCGGGAAAGAGCACTCTCGTTAAGTTGCTCATGGGATTCTATCGTCCTCAGCAAGGGGTGATTTTATTTGAAGGAACGGCCCTGCATCGTTTTTCATCTGTCTCTATCCGGGAACGGATTTCAGTTGTATCACAGAATATGTTTCTTTTCTCAGATACCGTCCGTAACAACGTCCTCTATAGCGTTCCAGAGGCAACCGAAAAGGAGGTAAAGGAAGCACTACGGCTGTCGGGAGCGCTGGAGTTTGTCTACGCCATGCCACGAGGATTGGACACGGAGGTCGGGGAACGCGGTGTGCGACTCTCTGGCGGAGAAAAGCAAAAACTTTCGATCGCCCGGGCCATTCTTAGGAAGAGCGACCTCATCATTTTGGACGAGGCCACCACACACCTGGACGAATCCGCTGTCTTGCTTTTGCGCGACCTGATAGAGAACCAATTCGCAGACAATACCTGCATTGTGATCGCTCCCCGACCTATCGATATCCCTATGATCAACCGTGCTTTTTGGATTGAGCAGGGAAGCATCCAGGAAATTGCCTTGTCGCCTTCCGTCGGGCAGGGGGCGGTCCTAAGCTAAACGCCTTACCCTCACTATCGCCTAACCTACAAGGCTACTTAGATAAGGAGCACGGGAGGAGTTTCATTCCTTATCAACGATAAATTTGGACGGTCTAAAGCCGGCCGTGGGTTGTGTCAACAAGCTTTTGCACCTTCATGGCCCTAGAATTCTCTTCAGTCAGCCGCTTGAACTATCAGCTCACGAAGCTTGTCTGGGAACACGAGGGGTTTGTCCTAACCGAATATAACGACACCCGTTCTCCTAGTCCTCCGAATATTCGACGAGATAACAGATCGGCAGATGGACGTAGCTTTCGACCGAGGAGGAACATTCTGACCACCCAACTTCGGCGGCTGATATCCATGTTCATAAAACAGAAATTTTTTTCGCGAGGCATAGAATCGCCGGCATCGGGCTCGGAATCAACCCTTTCCCTCACAAAATAAGGACATCCCGGCCCCGGACAGGTGTCAAATCCCCCCCCCAAATAAAAAAGGGCGGACTCCCCTTTCGGAGGCATCCGCCCTTTGCGTTTTAATAAATCGGGGACACGTTCTCCCCGATTCTTGGGGACACGTACCGATTTCAGGAGAAATCGATTACATGTCCCCGAATCGGGGCATGTCCCCAGCGCGATCAGTACCGGCCGCCGCCGCCGCCAAAGCCGCCGCCGCCGCCTCTGCCGCCGCCGCCGCCGCCGAAGCCGCCTCTGCCACCGCCGCCGCCGCCCGTGCGGGGCCGATCGGTGCGGGGCCGAGCTTCGTTAGCCGTCAGGGGACGGCCCTTGAGGTCGACGCCGTTCAGTCCGGCGATGGCCTTATCGGCCTCTTCCTTGTTCGGCATCTCGACGAAGCCGAAACCGCGGGACTCGCCCGAGAACTTGTCCTTGATGATCGACGCGCTGGAAACCTCGCCGAAGGCCGCGAAAGCGTCCTTGAGGTCCTGCTCGTTCGCCGTACGGGAAATGTTTCCCACGTAGATGTTCATACATCTCTCCTTTAAATATTGCCCTTGCCCTGGATGCGGTCCCTCTTATTCGGGATCCCCGGTCGCCCGGGGCCCATGAACGGGGCCCGCGCCCTGCCTGCCGAAATAAAGGAGAGGAGTATGACCGACCGAACCGGGGCCCGTGCCCCTCTAGCCTTTATTCGAGTTAGATATAAAACCCGGCAACGACCTACTCTCCCACACAGCTGCCCATGCAGTACCATCGGCACGAACGGGCTTAACTTCCGTGTTCGGAATGGGAACGGGTGTGGCCCCGCCGTTATAGTCGCCAGGATTTAATGCGGTGTTACTTAGTCCGGGGACACGTACCGGAAGTACATGTCCCCTAGCGTTTTTTGTCTTGATAAACTTTATGGTCAAGCCTCACGGTCTATTAGTACTGGTTAGCTGAACGCATCACTGCGCTTACACCTCCAGCCTATCAACCTCGTAGTCTACGAGGGACCTTCAGCCCTTGC
>Ga0315283_10003852_pt1 | contig 12901 bp, 12 predicted proteins | sample YL17G09_0_MG_FD_204541 | JGI IMG/M metagenome (GOLD analysis project Ga0315283, IMG submission 204541) | Sediment microbial communities from Yellowstone Lake, YNP, Wyoming, USA - YL17G09_0 | ecosystem: Environmental > Aquatic > Freshwater > Lake > Sediment | place: USA: Wyoming | collected...
ACCTCGGCATCCGTCCCGACGCCCTTCACGACGCCGAGCACGCCGCTCGCCACGACATACAGGTGATCGTCGGCCGACCCTTCGCGGATCAGCACCTCGCCATGCTTGAGGTCTCGCAGCGTCATGGCACGGGCCAGCGTGCGCCGCTCGTCGTCGTTCAGTTCGACGGCCAGTTTCGACATGCTCAGGGCTTCGAAAACGCCGGCTTCGCTCATGGTCCGCGCTCCACAGGATGGGTGTCCCGCCGATTCTCGCGGGATGCGGTTCCCGGCGGTAGTAGGTGAAACCCGCTAGGCTGCCGGCAGGCGGCAGCGGGGCTTGGTCAGCAGCATATGGACGTCGCCCAGCTGCCTCTCCAGGAACCCGCCCTCGCAGTAGCAGAGGTAGAAGTGCCACATCCGGATGAACTCTTCCGGGTAGCCGAGCCTGCGGACATCGTCCAGGCGCGCGAAGAAGCGCTCGCGCCACGACCTCAGCGTCGTCGCGTAGTGCGGGCCGATGTCCTCCAGGTGGAAGATCTTCATGTCCGTCGCGCGGCGCACCGAGTCCGTAATCGCCGTTACGGAAGGGATGAAGCTGCCCGGGAAGATGAAGCGCTGGATGAAATCGACCGACCCGAGCGCCTGCTCGTAGAGCTGGTCCTGGATCGTGATGGCCTGCAGCAGCATCGCGCCATGCGGCTCCAGCAGCTGCGAGCAGCGCGCCGTGTAGGTGTCCAGGAACTGGTGGCCCACGGCCTCGATCATCTCGACCGAGACCAGCTTGTCATAGCGGCCCCGCAGGTCCCGGTAGTCGTCGAGCAGCAGCGTCACGCGGTCGGACACGCCCGCCGCGCGCACCCGTTCGACGGCCCAGTCATGCTGCTCGCGGGAGATCGTCGTCGTCGTCACGCGGCAGCCGTAGCGGGTCGCGGCATGGATGGCGAGCCCGCCCCAGCCGGTGCCGATCTCGAGCAGGTGATCCGACGGTGAGAGGTGGAGCTTGCGGCAGATGCGCTCGAACTTCGCGACCTGCGCCTCGTGCAGCGTCGAGTCGTCGCGCTCGAAGATGCCGCACGAATACGCCATCGTCTCGTCGAGGAACAGAGCGAACAGGTCGTTGCCGAGATCGTAGTGCGCGGCGATGTTGCGTCGGCTGCCGTCGGGGCTGTTGCGGTTCAGCCAGTGCAGCACGCGGCGCAGCGGCGCTGTCGCGAATGCCGCTCCGCCTTCCATGGTCTCCATGACGTCGCGGTTGGCGATGAAGAGGCGGATGAGCGACGTGAGGTCGTCGCTGCGCCAATGGCCGCGCATGAAAGCCTCGCCGCCGCCGACCGTGCCGCCGAAGGCCGCATCCGCGTAGGTCTGCGGGTGGAGCACCTCGATGGTCGCGTGAAGGCTGCAGTCGTCGGTGCGCCGGCCGAACGTCCGGCGTTCGCCGCCGTCGATGAGGACGATCTCTCCGCGGCGGAGCTGCCCGAGCTTGCCGAGGAAGGCCCGTCGGCCGAGCCGCTGCAGCAGGCTCTCCTGTTGCCCGATGCCGAGACTGGCCGTTGCCGGAACGATGTTATCTCTCATGACGGGAGTCTCTCGATGCGTCCTTCGAAGCGGCGGTGCCCGGCACCTGTCTTGTCGGGATGGGTGAAGAAAGGCGTTCGCTTCAGCCACAGCCGCAGCGCCTGCCAGTAGATTGCGCCGGCGACCTGTGCCGTCATGAAGGGGTACCCGGCAAGGGCGCCGGCAAGAGCGCGGGATCCGAGGGGCTCCCGTTCGAGGGAAAGGGTCGCGTCGAAGACCGGCCGGTCCTCGCGCCAGTTCTCCAGGTGCACGAGCAGCCGCTCGCCGGGTGCGGCGAAGCGCCAGTCGTAGTCCATGTCCATCGGCAGGAACGGCGAGACGTGGAAGTCCTTGCCGAAGTGGAAGCGCAGCTTCTCCGGCGTGCCGCAGCTCGCGGTCGCCGGCAGCACGTAGCAGTGCTGTTCGCCCCACGGCGTGTTGTTGATCTCGGCGACGACGGCCTCGACGCGAGTGTCCTGCGAATCGAAGCAATAGTAGAAGCTGACCGGGTTGAATCCGTAGCCGAAGTAGCGCGGATGGGTGAGGAGGCGGATCGGGCCCTCGGGACGGGGGGCGCCGCGGCTCGCTACCAGCGACCGTATGCTCTGGTCCAGCGCCTCGGTCGCGTCGCCGTGGTGGTCCTCGCGGTGCCAGCGGGCGAGGGCAGTGCGGCGCGCCGACCAGAACCAATAGCCTTCGAGGGCCTGTGGCAGTTCCGCCAGGTCGAGGTACAGCATGCAGACCTCGTAGCGGAACGAGTGCGGTCCGGGCGAGTGCCGCCGGTGCCTAACCCACCCTTTGTAGAGGCAACTCTGCACGGAGGAGATCCTCGTTGAAATGCGCAAGCGCGGCCTGCGCGCTCACCACGCCGTCTTCGTGGAAGCCGCAGCGCCAGTACGCGCCGCAGTAGTAGGTCCGTCGCTGGCCGTTCAGCTCGCGGTGGCGCCTCTGCGCCGCGACGCCCTGCGGCAGGTAGACCGGATGCTGGTAACTGAAGCTGCGCAGGATCCTGCGCTCGTCGATGGCGCGCCGGTGGTTCAGCGTCACCAGGAACCGCACCGGCGCGGCCAGCGACTGCAGCGCGCTCATGTCGTAGGTCAATGCCACCGGTTCCTGCGCGTCGGCGAGCAGGTGGTAGTTCCAAGCGGCCCGCGCGAGCGGCCGCTTCGGCAGCAGGCTTTCATCCGTGTGCAGGATCGCTTCGTTGGACGCGTAGGGCAGCGCCTGCAGCACGGCTGTCTCGGCGGGCGTCGGCGACTCGAGCAGCGCGAGCGCCTGGTCCGAGTGACAGGCGAGAAAGACATGGTCGAACGCCTCGACGTCGCCGCGCACCGTGCGCACGAGGGCGCGGTCCGACCGGCGGCGGATCGACTCCACTGCGGTCGAGAGCAGCAGTTTCGCGCGCGACGCCGCGAGCAGCCTGCGCACGTACTCGCGGGAGCCGCCGCGGACCGTCTGCCAGACGGGGCGGTCGTCCACCGAGAGGAAGCCGTGCCGGTCGAAGAACTCGACGAAAAACCTGGCCGGAAAGTCGAGCATCGCGCTCGCCTCGGCGGACCAGATCGCGCGCCCCATCGGCAGGATGTAGTGCTCGGCGAACTGCTGCGAATAGCCGCCCTCGCGCAGGCAGGCCCCGAGCGTCAGCGATTCGTCCCCCGACCCGATCAGCGCCTTCGCGCTGGAATTAAAACGCAGGATGTCGGCAATCATGCGCAGGAATGAAGGGCGCAACAGGTTCCGGCGCTGCGCGAACAGCGAATTGACCGACGTGCCGTTGTACTCGAGGCCAGTGCGCTCGCAGCGCAGGCTGAAGCTCATGTTCGACGGCTGCCAGGCGACGCCGAGCTCCTCGAGCATCGCGATGAAGTTCGGGTACGTCCAGTCGTTGAAAACGATGAAGCCCGTGTCCACCGCCCAGGTGCATCCCGCGAACTCGACGTCCACCGTGTTGGTGTGGCCTCCGGCATAGTCGTTCGCCTCGAAGATCGTCACTTCGTGGTCACGCGACAGGCGCCATGCCGCATGGAGGCCGGCAACGCCGGCGCCGACGACGGCGATCCTCATGGCGTCACGGCGGTGTGCGCCGCGCGAATCCTGGCAGGCACCAGCTTCAGGTCCCGGATCAATCCGAGCGCGGCCAGCAGCCGCAAGCCGTAGTAGGTGAGGTCGATTTCCCACCAGTAGAAACCCTGCCGGGCCGACGCCGGGTAACGGTGGTGGTTGTTGTGCCAGCCCTCGCCGAGCGTGATCAGCGCGAGCAGCAGGTTGTTGCGGCTGTCGTCGCCTGTCTGGTAGCGGCGACGCCCCCACACGTGGCACAGCGAGTTGATCGTGTAGGTGCCGTGGTAGCAGGCCACCGTGGAAATGCAGAAACCCCAGACCAGCATCTGGCCGCCGCTCGTGCCGAGCTCCGGCCAGCGTGCGTCGAGTACTCTACCGAGCACCAGCAGGCCGACGGCAAGCGCGAACGGCACGAGTATGTCGAAGCGGTCGAGCCAGCGCAGTTCCGGGTAGCGCAGCAGGTCGCGCACACGGCCGAGGTCCGGCGCGAAGTGCCGGCGCGACAGGAACCAGCCCATGTGCGACCAGAGGAAGCCGCGCTGCGCCGGCGAATGCACGTCCTCGGGGCGGTCGGAATGCACATGGTGATGCCGGTGATGCGCCGCCCACCAGATCGGTCCACGCTGCACAGCGGAGGCCCCAAGCAGCGCGAATGCGAACTGCACGCCGCGCGAGGCCTTGAACGTACGATGGGAAAAGTAGCGGTGGTAAAAGCCCGTGATCGCGAACATGCGGAGCACGTACAGCCAGACCGCCACGGCCACGGCCACTGTGCTCACGCCGACCCAGATGACGCCGAGGCACGCGAGGTGCATTCCGGCAAACGGCACGATCCGCGCCCAGTCCACGCCATTGGTGCCCTCGCTGCCGGAATCCGGTGACGTGGAGCCCGAATCGAACCAGCGCGACAGGGCCCACCACGCGCGCGACGCCGCATCGCCGGCGCGATTCCGTACTGCGCTGTCAGGTGATCTCACGCCGGACACGTCAGTTTCGAGCATTCTTTGCGGACGACGCCGTGTCGTCCGATCCGCCGAGCAGTTGGACGCGCAGGTCGCGGACGATGCTGCGCGGGTCGAGCCAGATCGCGAGGAATGCCGGGCCGAATTCCGGGTCGTCGATGCGACCGAGCAGCCGCTCGGCGTCGTAGAAACGAGTGGCGCCACCGGCCTCGACCACGGTCGTCACGTTCTGGCCGGGCGAGACGTCCGACCACAGCGCGCGCAGGCTGGCGAGCCTGCTCTCCCTCCAGGCAGGGTCGCGGCCCAGGCGGGTCCAGGCCTTGTCCGTGATGCCCAGCAGCTCGTCCAGCGTGAACGAGCGCTGGTACCAGAGGCTCAGGGCGACCTGCTGGCCAGCGCCGAAGCCTTCGTAACGGCCGGATCCCGTCCAGAGGCTGGCGTCGTAGATGTCGAAGCCGAGCCAGCTCAGCTGGCCACCGCCGACCTTCTTGAACTGGGCTCTCTCGGGCATGGCCGCCGGGAGGCCCGTGGCAGCCTGAGCGACGGGCGCGATCGACGCGACGAGAAACAGGCAGGCCAGTAGCAGGGGAGTGCGGCGAGTAATCGTGAAGCTGGGCATGGCTGGACTTTCGTCGCGCAGCCGGTGCCGGATTCAGGTGGGACGCGCGGTTCCCGCCTTGATCAGCGCATACCCGGCAAGGGCCGCGGCCCGGCTCTGCTGCAGGTCCACGACAGGTGGCGGGTAATCAACCATGGCGTCCGGAAGCCAGCGACGCACGTAGCTTCCGTCCGGGTCGTGGCGCGCCGCCTGCAGAGCTGGGTTGAAAATCCGGAAATAGGGCGCCGCGTCGGCACCGCAACCCGCCGTCCACTGCCAGCCGAGCGTGTTGCTGGCGAGGTCTGCGTCCACCAGCGTGTCCCAGAACCAGCGTGCCCCATCGACCCAGGGCTGGCGCAGATTCTTGGTCAGCAGGGATGCCACGATCATGCGCACCCGGTTGTGCATCCAGCCCGTCGTCCACAGTTCGCGCATCCCGGCGTCCACGATCGGAAAGCCCGTGCGTCCTTGTTGCCACGCCTCGAGCCAGGCCGGGTTCGGCGCCCACGGAAACCGCGCAAACCTTTCGTCCAGCGGTTCGGTCGCGGTGCGGGGGAAATGGTGCAGCAGGTGGTGCGCGAATTCGCGCCAGCCAATTTCACGCAGGAACGTTTCCGCACCAGCCCCGGCCCCGGATCGATCGACCTGCGCGTTGCGGACCGCGGCGAGGCACTGCCTCGGTCCGATCTCCCCGAAGTGCAGGTGGGGCGAGATCCTGGAGGTGTCGGGCAGGTCGGGGCGGTTGCGCCCTTCGTTGTAGCCGGCCAATGCGTGCTCGCAGAATGCTTCGAGCCGGTCGAGTGCGCCTTGCTCGCCGGGCGTCCATGCGGCAGCGAGCCCGGCCTCCCAGCGGACCTTCGGCAGCAGTCCGAGTTCCCCGAGCGCGAGTCCGGGAGCCGTCAACGACGCCCCGGCGATACTGGCCGGAGCCGGATGCGGACGCGGCTGGCTTGCGACAGGCGCGCTGCAGGAGCGCCAGAACGGGGTGAATACGCGATAGGGAGCGCCTTGCGCGGTGCGCGTCTCCCATGGTTCGACGAGCAGCGCCGCATTGAAACTCTCACCAAGGAGCCCGGCCTCATCCAGGCCGGCGGCAACTCGCGCATCCCTTGCGGCGATGGCGGGTTCGTAAAGTCGATTCCAGAAGACTTGCGTGGCCCCGGTTTCACGCGCCACCGCGAGTAGTGCCTGAAGCGTCGGCCCGCGCCGAACGTGAAGTGCGGCGCCGCGGGCGCGCAGGGACTCTGCGAGACGCTCCAGGCTGTGGTGAAGCCACCACCGACTCGCTGCCCCCGGCTGCCAGTCGCCTTCTTCGTCAGGCGCGTGGACGTACAGCGCGGCGACGCGATCGGCCCGCTCGCAGGCGGCCGCGAGGGCCGGGTTGTCCGCCAGCCGCAGGTCCCGCCGGAACCAGACGATGACCGTCGAACCGTGGCTCACGCCTGGGCGCGCAGCGCGGCTATGCGCTCCTCGATCGGCGGGTGCGTCATGAAGAAACGCTTCAACCCGCTGCCGAGTCCGCCAGCGATGCCGAACGCGGCCATCTTGTCCGGCAGCGGGCCTGAATGCCGCTGCTGGAGGCGCTCGAGCGCCCTGATCATGTTCTGGCGGCCGGCGAGACGGGCCCCGCCCGCATCCGCGCGGAACTCGCGCTGCCGCGAGAACCACATGACGATGATGGTTGCCAGCAGGCCAAGCACGATGTCGGCAACGATCGTCGTTACCCAGAACGCGGGGCCATGGCCTTCTTCCGTGCGGAAGACCACGCGGTCCACGGTGTGACCGATGATTCGCGCCAGGAAGACCACGAACGTGTTAACCACGCCCTGGATCAACGCGAGGGTCACCATGTCGCCGTTCGCGACGTGGCTGACTTCGTGGGCAAGCACGGCCTCGGCCTCTTCGCGGGACATGCTCTGCAGCAGGCCGGTGCTGACGGCGACCAGCGACGCGTCGCGGCGGGCGCCAGTGGCGAAGGCATTCGGCTCCGGAGAGTCGAAGATGCCGACCTCGGGCATCCCGATGCCCGCTTCGCGCGCCTGCCGCTGCACGGTGTTCACGAGCCAGTTCTCGGTCGCGTTGCCCGGCTGGCCGATCACTCGCACGCCCATCATCCGTTTCGCCGTCCACTTCGAGATGGCCAGCGACACGAATGAACCGGTGAAGCCGACGACCGCTGCGAACGCAAGCAGCTTGCCCAGGTCGAGATCGACTCCCCGCTCGTCGAGCACACTCTCGAGCCCCAGCAGGCGGAGCATGAAGCCCAGCAGCACGATGATGGCGAGGTTGGTGGCGAGGAACAGGAAGACGCGCTTCATGAATCAGGTTCTCCGGGTTGGTGATTCCGTGGCCCCGCCTGTGCGTGGGGCCGGTGCTTGGCGTTTCAAGTACTTGCGCGCCGGTGGCGCGTGGTAGACGCACTATCTCCCGTTCGGAGCATCCGGCTCCCCGGTTTCGCGTCGTGTGGCCGACGTGATATAGCTGCCCGACAATGCTTCGCAAGCGTCCGCAAAGCCCAAAGCCCAGGCACAGGCCAAGGCCCGTGCCAGAGCCTGCCGAGGGCAGCCGCAGGATAGAGGCTGTGCTTCGCGAGCAGCAGCGATTGCTGCGCGCCGCTGCCGCCCGCCTGCCGGATGCGGGCAGCGACGACGTTCACGACGGACGAGTGGCTGCCCGTCGCATGCGATCGCTGCTCAAGACTTTTCGCCCCATGCTGGATGTGCGGTGCGCGCGCCTGATGCGGGCCGACCTGCGGAGCTTCGCCCGGTCGCTGGCGCTGGTCCGCGAGGCCGACGTGCGGCGTGACCTGCTGGTCGAGCTGTCGGGGAGCGATCCAACGCTGGCCGCGGAGGAATTGCAGCGGCTCGCCACGATTCTGGACGATCGCTGCCTCGAGGCGAGGTCCTCGCTCGCGCGTCACGTGGCGGAGCCGGGCTGGGCGGCGCTTGCCGCGGCGGTACAGAGCGAGGCGGCGATTGCCGACCTGCGCATTCGTCTGGACGTCACGCTGGGCGACGTGCTCTGCTGCGTGAACGACTCCTGGACGGCGGCAGTGCGTCGCCTTGAGAGCGAACCGACCGACACCGCAGGGCTGCACGCACTGCGCCTCGCCCTGAAGCACGGCCGTTATGCCCTGGAGCCGGTGGCCGACGTAGCGCCGGATGAAGTCAGCCAGCTGCTCCGCCGGCTTCGAGCCGCACAGGAGGGAATTGGCGAGCATCGCGACGTCGTGCTTGCCGGGCACTGGGTGAGTTCGAACGAGAGCGCGCTCGGCGGCAACCTGACCAGGCACCTGGTGGCGCTGCTTGCGCGACGAGAGAGGCGCCTGCGGGCACGGGCAGCGACACTTGCACGCCGGGTCCTGCCGGCCGTCGGGCGCTGGCGGAAGGCGACTCGCGCACTCAGGAAGGGAACGAAGAAAGGTCGATCGTGACCAGCAGCAACCCGCCGGAGTGCGGCTCGGTCCTGACGTCGCACCCGAATCGCTGGGCCCAGTCGTGGATGCGCCGGTTCTCAGCGAGACTCGAGGCCTCGAGGCTGCGGATTCCGCGGGCTCGTGCTGCCGTGCCGAGGCTGCGCATGAGCTCGGTGCCGAGGCCGCGACCCTGCCAGTCGTCTGCGACCACGATGGCGCACTCGGCGCGATCGGTACCAGGCATGCGCGCATAGCGGCTGACCCCGACGATCCGTTCTGCCCCGGGGGACGCTACGAAGGCGCCGATGGCGAGCGTGTCCACGTAGTCGAGCTGCAGCAGCCGCGCAGCATCCTCGCGCGTGATGCCCTTGCTGGTGTACTGCAGGCGCAGGTGCAGGGTCTGCTCTGAGAGCCCCGCGGCAAAGGCGAGTTCCCGGTCGAGATCGTCCGGGCGCAGGGCGCGAATGGTGACCGGGGTGCCGTCGGCGGCGAGCCAGGTTCGTTCGAGGTCGGCCGGGTAGTCCGCGGGCTCGGAGAATGGGGGGGCAGAGGTCGAGTCGTTCACTCGCGGTCGCGATACTCGTCGTCATCGTCGTCGTAATCGTCGTCCTCGTCCTCGTCCTCATCGTCCCAGTCTTCGTCCTCGTCCTCGTCGAGTTTGTCGTCGAGGTCGTCTTTGTCGCCTTCGACGGCATCGTCGTCGGCCCAGCCTTCCGGTTCGGAGGCGAGTTCCAGGTCCATTTCGTTCCAGACGTCGAGGTCGAGGTCCTCGAACTCCCGGTCCAGCCACTGGATCCGGACCAGTTCCTCGTCAGGGTCCAGCGAGAGGACCTTGAAGATCTCCTCGGTCTCGAGGTCTTCGTACCACTTGCCCGGTACCGGGTCGTAATCGCGGCTCACACTGGGGCCCTCGGCAGGAATATCGCGAATCTTCGCCTGGCGCGCTTGCGAACAACTATACGGGCGACCTGCGACGGCAGGCAACCGGAACTCACCTACGGCCGAAACCGCCGGCGTCGCGTAAAATCCGCCCAAGGCAACGAACAGGAAGGTTCAGACCGTGTATTCCTACCGCGCACCGCTCCGTGATATCCGTTTCGTCGTTCACGATGTCCTCGACTTCGTGGATCATTACCGCACTTTCGGGCGCGACGACCTGAGCAGCGACCTGCTCGAGGGCATCCTCGAGGAGGGCGCCAGGTTCGCCGAGACCGTGCTGGCGCCGACCAACCGCATCGGAGACGAGCATGGCCTGCGCTTCGAGAAGGGCTTGGTCTTTGCACCACCGGGGTTCAAGGAAGCCTACGACCGTTATTGCCAGGACGGCTGGATCACCATGACGGCCGACCCGCAATGGGGCGGGCAGGGCCTGCCCGGCGGATTCGCGCTCGCTTTCGGCGAGATGCTCTGCTCCGGCAACATGGCCTGGAAGATGTACTCGGGGCTGACCGAGAGCGCCGGCCTGACCCTCGCCGCGCACGGTTCCGACGAGTTGAAGCAGCGTTACCTGCCGAAGATGGTCTCGGGCGAATGGGCCGGCACGATGTGCCTGACCGAGGCGCAGTCCGGCAGCGACCTCGGCATCCTGCGCACCAAGGCCGAGCCCCTCGGCGACGGCTCCTTTGCGATCACGGGCACCAAGATCTTCATCAGCGCCGGCGAGCACGACCTGACGGAGAACATAATCCACCTGGTCCTCGCCCGCACGCCCGACGCCCCCCCGGGAACGAAGGGCATCAGCCTGTTCGTCGTGCCGAAGCTCCTTTCGGACGCCGATGGCAAGCTCGGGGCCGCCAACGGGGTCACCTGCGGGTCCATTGAGCACAAGATGGGCATCCGCGCATCGCCGACCTGCGTAATGCACTTCAACGATTCCGTCGGCTGGCTGCTCGGCAAGCAGAACGAAGGCCTCGCGTGCATGTTCACGATGATGAACCATGCCCGCCTCGGCGTCGGGCTGCAGGGCCAGGGGCAATCCGAGCTCGCGTGGCAGGCGTCCATCGCCTACGCGAACGACCGGCTGCAGGGCCGCTCGCTCACCGGCGCCAAGCTGCCCGGCAAGCCCGCCGACCCGATCATCGTCCACCCCGACGTGCGTCGCATGCTGCTCACGCAGAAGGCGCTGGTCGAGGGTGGCCGCGTGCTCTGCTTCCTGACCGGCCGCGAGATCGACAGCTCGCACCTGAACACCGACGAGGCCGCGCGCAAGCGCTCCAACGACCTGGTGGCGTTCCTGACGCCGATCGTGAAGGCCTTCCTCACCGATGCGTCAATGGAGGTCACTAGTCTCGCCGTGCAGATCCACGGCGGCCATGGCTACATCAGTGAGACCGGCGTCGAGCAGTTGATGCGCGACGCGCGCATCACGCCGCTCTACGAGGGAACGAACGGCATCCAGGCGCTCGACCTGCTCGGCCGCAAGGTCTTCGGCACGGGCGGCAAGAGCGTGCAGCTGATGACCGAGCGCATCCGCGAGGCGATCGTGAAGTTCGGCGACCTGCCGGAAGTCGCGCCGCTCGCAGCGGACCTCGGCAGGCGTCTCGACCAGTGGGTCAAGCTCACCCAGGAACTCGGTGTGGCGGCGATGAAGGACCGCGAGGAGGTCGGCGCCGCGGCGAGCGACTACCTGCAGTTCTCGGGCTACGTCTGCCTCGGCTGGTGCTGGCTGGCCGCCGCCGGAGTCGCTGCCAAGCGAATCGCGGAAGGCACCGGCGATGCCGATTTCTACAATGCGAAGCTCGTGACGGCACGATTCTACTTCGACCGACTGCTGCCCAGGGTGGATGCCCACGCGGCAGCGGCACGCGCCGGCGCGGCGGGGCTGATGCAGCTGTCGGCCGAACATTTCGCAATCGCATGACCACCGCGGCCGGGGCTGGCGCGTCGCGCCTCGCCGCGGCCCGCCGGGTCGTCGTCAAGATCGGTTCTGCGCTGCTGGTCGAGCGGTCGTCCGGGCGTGTGAACCGGTCCTGGCTCGAGGCCCTCGCCGAGGATGTGGCGCGGCTGCGCTCGCGCGGCCAGGAGGTCGTGCTGGTGTCGTCGGGTGCGATTGCGCTCGGCAGGCGGCAGCTCGGGCTGCCGGCGGGCAGGCTCCGGCTCGAGGAAAGCCAGGCCGCCGCCGCGGTCGGCCAGATCCGGCTCGCGCATGCCTGGAAAGAGGTGCTCGAGCATCACGGTTTCACGGTCGCGCAGGTGCTGCTGACGCTGGGGGACACCGAGCAGCGGCGTCGGTACCTGAATGCGCGCAACACGCTCACGGCACTGTTGCGGCTCGGTTCCATTCCCGTGATCAACGAGAACGACACCGTGGCCACCGCGGAGATCCGCTACGGCGACAACGACCGTCTCGCGGCGCGCGTCGCCCAGATGGTCAGCGCGGATTGCCTCGTGCTGCTGTCCGACGTGGACGGGCTCTACACCGCGGATCCCACTCGCTCGCCGGATGCGCGATTCATTGCCGAGGTGCCCCATATCACGCCTGAAATCGAGGCGATGGCGGGCGGCTCGGCGTCCGACGTGGGCTCGGGCGGAATGGCCACCAAGGTGCTTGCCGCGAAGATCGCCGTTTCGGCCGGATGCCACATGTGCGTCGCCGCCGGTCGCGACGCTCATCCACTGCGACGGATCGAGTCCAGTGCACGCTGCACCTGGTTCCTGGCCGATGGCTCTCCAGTCGCCGCCCGGAAGCAGTGGATCGCAGGGATGCTGAAGCCGACCGGCGAATTGCGCGTGGACGAGGGCGCGGCACGGGCGCTTCGCCAGGGAAAGAGCCTGCTGCCGGCGGGCATCGTGCAGGTGAGCGGGCGCTTCGACCGTGGCGACGCGGTCGTCGTGACGGACCCCACGGGCCGCGAGATCGCACGCGGGCTCGCCGCCTACTCGAGCGGCGATGCAGAGCGCATGTGCGGCCGCCAGAGCAGCGAGCTCGAGGAGCTGCTCGGCTATCGCGGTCGTGACGAAATGATCCATCGCGACGACCTGGTGGTCGTGGCATGAGCGCTGTCGTGGCGGAAATGATGGATTCGATCGGCCGCGCCGCGGTCGAGGCGGCCGGGGTGCTGGCGCTCGCGGACACGGGCCGCAAGAACGCCGCGCTTGCGTCGGCGGCGAAGGCGCTGCGCGCGCGGGCCCGGGAAATACTTGCCGCCAACGCACGCGACGTGGACGCGGCGGAGGCTGCCGGTCTCGGTGGCGCGATGCTCGAACGGCTGCGTCTCGATGCAGCGCGCGTCGAGGCGATGGCCATCGGAGTCGAGCAGATCGCGACGCTCGCGGATCCCATCGGCACGATCGTGGCGGACTGGGTGCGTCCGAACGGGCTGCGCATCCA
>Ga0315283_10003855_pt1 | contig 12898 bp, 12 predicted proteins | sample YL17G09_0_MG_FD_204541 | JGI IMG/M metagenome (GOLD analysis project Ga0315283, IMG submission 204541) | Sediment microbial communities from Yellowstone Lake, YNP, Wyoming, USA - YL17G09_0 | ecosystem: Environmental > Aquatic > Freshwater > Lake > Sediment | place: USA: Wyoming | collected...
CGGTCCCGGGGCAGCGCCGCCCGGGATGCCCGCGGCGGCGTGGTCTTGAGGATCAGTTGGGGGTCGGCCATGTCGCGGGCGGCGAGGTCGGTGCGCAGCGGCTGCGCGCTATCCAGTTTCGTCCCATAGGTTACCCGAAATCGCGCGCGGGTCGGCAAGGTGCGTCGCACTGTTCGGCTATGCGCGTGCCCTCCGGTCCCACCCCGACGAGGGGGGGGCGCATCGCAGGTGAAAGACCCAATCTGCTCGCATTGGCCATCGGTGTGCCGTCAGCGGCGCGACGTTCACGGCCGCGACACCTGAAGGACGACGAACAATGGATGCGCAAGTGCTCATCGCCGGAGTCGGCATGGTGCCGTTCAGGCGCCCGGGAAAGAGCGACCCCTACGACGTGATGGCCGAGGCCGCCGTCCGGGCCGCCCTCGACGACGCGCGCCTCGACTACGATCTCGTGGACCAGGCCTTCGCGGGGTTCGTGCTCGCCGATTCCTGCTCGGGCCAGCGGGCCCTCTATCGCGTCGGCATCAGCGGGATACCGATCACCAACGTCAGCAACAACTGCGCCTCGGGCTCGACGGCGCTCTTCCTTGCCCGGCAGGCGGTCCTCGCGGGCGAAGCCGAATGCGCGCTGGCCGTCGGCTTCGAGGAGATGCGCCCGGGCGCGCTCGACCGCGTCTTCCCGCAGCTCGCCGATCCGCTCGAGCGCCATCGCGATTGCGTCGGCGAGGCGATGGGTTTCGGGGAAGCGGAGCGGGCGATGCCGCCGGCGCTGCAGCTGTTCAGCGCGCAGCTGGAGTGGATGCGCCGCGAGGTCGGGGTCACCGACGAGGCGTTCGCGCAGGTGGCGGTGAAGGCCCGGGCGCACGCGCGGACCAACCCCTATGCGATCTTCCGCGAGCCGCTGACCGTCGACGCCATTCTCGCGCAGCCGCCGCTGTTCGGCCATCTGCGCAAGCTCTACGCCTGCCCTCCGAGCTGCGGCGCGGCCGCGGTCATCCTGTGCACGCCGCGTTTTGCCGCCCGTCACGGGCTGCGCCAGGACGTCGCGCTGCGGGCGCAGGTGATGGTGAGCGATACCGCCGCCGATCTCGATCATCCCAACGTACTGGACGCGCTCGGCCGCGACGGGACGCGGCGCGCGGCGCGCCGCGCCTTCGATCTCGCCGGCATCGGACCGGAAGACATCGATGTGGCCGAGGTGCACGATTGCTTCGTCAGCAACGAGATGATCAGCTGCGCCGCCCTCGGCTTCTGCGCCGAGGACGGCATCAACGACTTCGTGCTGCGCGGCGAGAACACCTACGGCGGCAAGGTCGTCGTGTGCCCGTCGGGCGGCCTGCTGTCCAAGGGCCATCCTCTCGGCGCCACCGGCCTGGCGCAGATCGCGGAGCTCACGTGGCAGCTGCGTGGCGACGCCGGCGAGCGGCAGGTCGAGGGAGCGCGCACCGCCCTGCAGCACAATGGGGGACTGGGCAGCGCCCTGTCGGTGGCGATCCTGCAGGCCTGCTGAGATTCGCGGGCCGGAATGGCGCAAGTGCGCACCGTGTTGCAAACCTGAATCGCGGGCCGGGCCGGGAGCGGCCGGCGCCCAGGGGTCATTGGAGGAGTCAAAGCATGCAGATCAATTTTTCCGTCGTCAGCGAGAATCTCGCCAAGACCTATGGCGACGCCGATTGCATCGTCAACGTCGAGCGCGATCGCCGCTACAGCTTTCGCGAGTACCACCGGCTGACCAATCGCGTCGTCAACATGATGCGCGCGCGTCTCGCCCTGCGGCGTGGCGACGTCTATCTGTGCATTCTCAACAACGACAGCCTGTCGGTGGTGAGCTTCTTCACGGCTTTCAAGGGCGAAGCCTGCGCCTGCTACACCAACATGACCGACACGCTGGAGGCGCAGGCACGCCAGATCGACCTGGTCAGGCCGAAGGTGGTGTTCATCGAAGCGGAACTGCTGCCCACGCACTACACGCTGCTCAAGGAACGCGGCCTGACCGTCGTCAGCATCGACCCGCCGCCGGGCGAGTTCCCCGGTGTGCTGAACTTCTGGACGCTGCTGGAAGGGGCGAGCGACGACAATCCCAACGTCGTCCACGACGACCGCAAGGACTGCCTGGTGCTGCGGTTCACCGGCGGCACGACGGGCGCGGCCAAGGCCGTCATGTACAGCATCGACAACTGGATGGCGTGCAAGGACCTGCACTACGCGACGCCGGATTCGATTCCCGTGCGCGGCGCGCGGCTCCTGCACTTCGGCATGCTGAGCCACGCCAGCGGCATGGTTTTCTTTCCCATCCTGTTCAAGGGCGGCTGCACCATCACGATGAATGATCGCAGCATGCTGACGTGGTGCCGGACCGTCGAGCGCGAGCGGGTGACCGCTTCGCTGATGGTGCCGTCGATGCTGTATCGGCTGCTCGAAGCGCCCGAGGCGCGGGCGAGCGACCTGTCCTCGCTGCAGACGATCTATTACGGTGCCTCGCCGATGAGCCCGCCCAGGCTGAAGCAGCTGCGCGAGCGCTTCGGCGATATCTTCGTGCAGCTGTACGCCAGTTCCGAACACGGCGGTGCGGTGACGTCGATGAGCAAGGCCGAGCATCTGCCCGATCCCGCCGGCGACGAGTCGCACCTCGCCTCCGCGGGGCGCGTCGTGCCCGGCGTCGAGTTGCTGATCGTCGACCACGAAGGCCGGCCGGTGCCGGACGGCCACGACGGCGAGATCTGGATGCGCTCGCGCGCGATCTGCCTCGGCTACCTGCACGCCCCCGACAAGACGGCCGCGGAGTTCTGCGACGGTTACTGGAAGTCGGGCGATTTCGGCCGCATCGACGCCAACGGCTACGTCTATGTCCTGGACCGCGTCAAGGACACGATCCGCTGCAGCGACCGGAACGTCTACCCGTCACAGGTGGAAGCGGCGCTTTCCGCTCACCCGAAGGTGATGATGTCGGCGGTCGTCGGCATTTCCGATCCCGATGTCGGCGAATACGTCCATGCCGAAGTCGTGTTGCGCGCGGGGGAGACCATCGGGGTCGAGGAATTGCGGGACTTTCTGATCGGGCGAGTGGCGGACATCAACATTCCCCGTACGATCGGCATCGCCGCGTCGCTGCCGCTCACCCCCGTGGGCAAGGTGCTGCGCCGCGTGGTGCGCGAGGCTTGCCACCGGAAGGCCGGCGGCAACTGAAGTTGCCTGGCGCCGTTGCCCATGTTGCGATCCGGCAGCCGGTGTCCCGCCGGAATGTCGCTGTTCGGGCACCGGAACAAGACGTCCCTGCCCGAGTTTCAGGGAACACCGCTCGATGAGCTGTTCCGCAATCGTATCGAACCCTTCGTCGAAGGAATGCGAGCTGCGCTCATCGCCTCGGGCGAGCTGGCGCCGGCAGAAGCGCGTCGAATCGGCTAGCGTCCGCGCCGCGGCGGGCGCGCTCGCGACACCGATGGCGTGGCGCCGAATTGCTGGCGATACCAGCGCGAGAATCCGCTTGGAGCCGAGAATCCCAGGAGCGCCGACACTTCCGCCAGCGGGCGGTGGCGCTCCTTCACGTAGCGCCGGGCGAGCTCCCGCCGCACCGATTCGACGATCCCGCCAAAGGTCCGGCCCTCGCCCGCGAGGCGTCGCTGGATTGTGCGCGGGTCGATGCCGAGGTGCTGTGCGGTCCTCTTGATCGTGCACGATCCCGTGCCGAGCTGCGTGACGACGAGCTCGCGCACCTCGGTCGCCATGTCCCGCGGCTTGTCGGCGACGGCCGAATCCAGCATCCGCCGCGCGAGCCGGGCCATCTCGGGGTCGGCGTCCGGATTGCGCACCTCGAGGTCGCTGCGTGCGCAGACGATGCCGTTGAAGTCGCGGCCGAACTCGACGTTCGGGCCAAATACACGGTCGTGCACCGAGCGGTCGGATGGCGCATCGTGCACGAAGCACACGCGCAGCGGGCGCCAGACGGGCCCGGTGAAGGTGCGCAGCATCCGAAATACCAGGCCGATCGCAAGTTCCGTGAGCTGCCGCACGGAACCTGGCCGGCCGAGGATCAACTCCTCGCGCAGGATGACGAGATCCGCCGCTTCCTCGACCGTCAGGAACAGCCCCTCGATGATCGGGTGGCTGTAGCGCGCTGCCAGGTCCACAGCGAGCCGCAGCGTCGGCTGCTCGCGAATGAGAAGGCCCAGCGGGCCGAGATCGGACAGCCGCCGCGCCTCGGACATCTGCAGGCCGAAGGCTTCGACGCCGCTGCGTTCGGCCGATGCCTCGAGCAACTGCCGGACGGAAGCGAGCGGAATCTTGCACTCGGGTTCGCGCAGGCAACGCGGCGGCAACCGCAATTCGCTCAGCATCCGGTAAGGGTCGAGCCCGACGCGATGCGCAACCTCCGCGTAGTGGCTCAGGACTCTGCTGCGGACGAGCACGTTTTTCATTGGACGGGAAGTTGTCGTCTCAGGATAATTCCATGCCGCGCAAGGATAACGCGAAAGACGCACGAACTTGCACAATGCAACACGGGGAACGGAGGCGAGGACGACCGAGCCTTCCCGAACCGGGACTGGACACTTGGCCAAGGAGTGCGGGCATGCATCGCGCGCGGCTGGTTTCACTCGATGAGTCCATCTTGTCGGTCCGGATGGTCGGTCGCGCTGTCAAGTTCGCCAGCGCGCTTGCCTTCGCTGCGCTGGCGTTTGCGTTGGATGCGCAAGCGGCCGTCACGCCGGAGGAAGCCACCGCACTCGGCACCACGCTGACGGGGATCGGCGCCGAAAGGGCCGGCAATGCCAACGCCAGTATTCCGGAACATGCCGGGGGCCCGCTGACGCCGCCAGCCGGCTTTCGGCCCGGCGATTCGCGGCGAATCGATCCCTTTGCCGACGAACAGCCGCTGCGGGTGCTGACGGGCAGCAGCATCGGTGAGGCAGCATCGCAGCTCACTGCGGGCACGCGTGAACTGTTGCGGCGTCATGCCAGCTTCCGGGTGGATGTGTACCCGACCCATCGCACTGTCGCCTACCCCGAATATCTGATCGAGAACGCGCGTCGCAATGCCACCGCGACGCGCACGACGGACGGTGGCCTGGGGCTGGAGAACGCGCGTCCGGGCGTGCCCTTCCCGCTGCCGAAGGACGGCAGCGAGGTGATGTGGAACCACCGGCTGCGGTTCCTGGGGCCGGCGATTTCGTACAAATACGACAACTGGCTCGTCGGCCCTTCCGGGCAGCGGACGCTGATGGGAACCGCGCAATCCGTCGAGGAGTACCCGGCCTTTGACGCGAAGCGCGACAGCACGCTGCAGGAAGGCGAGCCCTGGTTCAAATGGAAACTGGAGTTTTCGGCACCGCAGCGACGCGCCGGCGAGGCCACACTCGTGATCGACGCGGTCAATCCGCTGCGGCAGGCGCGACGCGTCTGGTCCTACGTTCCGGGGCAGCGTCGCGTCAAGCTGGTGGAGGTCCCGGAGGACGCGCCGAACGGAGGCAGCAGCGGGACGTACACCAACGACGACTTCTTCGTGTATTCGGGCGCGCTCGATCGCTTCGACGTCAAGCTCCTCGGCAAGCGCGAGATGCTCGTGCCCTACAACACGTATCGCCTGTCGTACCACGCGAATGTCGACGCAGTCCTGCAGCCCGGGCATATCAATCCGGATCTGCTGCGCTGGGAACTGCATCGGGTATGGGTCGTGGAAGCGACCTTGAAGCCGGGGCAACGGCACGTCTACAGCCGCCGCGTCTTCTATGTCGACGAGGACAGCTGGACTGCACTGGCGTCCGACGAATATGACCTGAACGGCCAGCTGCTGCGTGGCGTGTTTGCCTTCCTGTCCTACAGCTACGACGCCGGCGTGCCTTATTCCGACAACCACGCAGCCTACGATTTCAGCACGGGCAGCTACTTCATGGCCTATTTCACCGGGCCGCATTTCGGCGTCCGCTACGTCGAGCCGCTGCCTTCCTCGCAGTGGTCGCCCGACGCGCTTGCGGGCGCCGGCGTGCGCTGAAGCGCCTGATCTCATCCACGCCGCTCCGGTTGGCGCCCAAGACTCCGATTCTCGGCGGATGACGGCGCCGGAAGCCGGTGCGTGGAAAGGGCTTGCCTTCAATGGTTAATCGCACGATAATAGCTTCTATGTAAGCGGTAAATGCATTTACGAAGCTATAAGTGAGCGCTAAAACAACATCGTCGCTGATACCATCGCCCGTCAAACGCGCGATCAATAACCTTGGCAACGACCTCGCGCTCGCGCGCCGGCGCCGTCGATTCTCGCAAGATTCGATGGCTGAGCGCGTTGGTATTTCCGTGGCGACCCTGCGTCGCCTGGAGAAGGGTGATCCTACGGTCGCTTGGGGTACGGTGGTGCGGGTCTTGCACGTGCTCGGCGAGCTCGAGAAGGTCAACGGCCTGTTGGACACCGCCAAGGACGACCTCGGGCTGGCGCTGATGGACGAACAATTGCCGCAGCGGATTCGTCGCAGACCGATTGGCCCCGAGTCCGGCGCGCGATGAGTGCGACGATCCGGCACAGCGCCACGGTTTGTCTCGGAGAGTCCGGAACGCTTCTGGGCAACCTTTCGTATGCCAGGAGCGGGGCGCGGGAGAACTCGTCGTTCACCTACGACCCACAGTGGCTCCAGTCCCCCGACCGATTCCCGGTATCCCCGGATTTGGCGCTCACGGGCGGGCACCAATACCACAAGGCGGCCACCAAGGAAGATTCCGTCTTCCATCTGGCCATCGCCGATACCGAACCTGATGGCTGGGGGTGCCGCGTCATTGCCCGCGACCACGCCCGGCGTCGCAAGACGCTGATGGAGCGCGGAGAGGAAACGCTATCTCGCGCACTCACGGAATGGGACTACCTGGTCGGAGTCGATGATCGCAGTCGAATCGGTGCTCTGCGGTTACGCGATGACGCCGGCAATTTCTCGCGCACTATCGAAGGCGGAGAAAGATCGACGCCGCCATTGCTGGAGTTGGGGCAGCTATTGAATGCGAGCCACGCAGTCGAGCGCGGAACCGAAACCGAAGCGGACCTGCGCTACCTTCGGGGGCGGGGCACATCACTCGGTGGCCTGCGTCCAAAATGCACTCTCATTGATGAGGATGGGCATCTGGCCATTGGCAAATTTCCGAGCGTCAAAGACGAACGCAGCGTTACCAAGGGCGAGGTGCTGGCACTGCACCTGGCAAGCGCGGCCGGCATCAACGCGGCCCAAGCCCGCATCGTCTACAGCGAAGGTGCCCCGGTAGCCGTGGTGCGTCGATTTGACCGCACACCTGACGGCGCCAGGGTTCCTTATCTCTCCGCTGCGTCGATGTTGCAGGCTCGCCGGGACGAGGACCGCGCATACACGGAAATTGCCGACCGCATCGTGACTGCCTCGGCAGATCCCGCGTACGACCTGGCCGAACTGTGGCGCCGGATCGTGTTCAATCTGCTCATCACCAATATCGACGACCACCTGCACAACCTCGGTTTCCTGCACATCCGCCACGATCAGTGGCGGCTGGCGCCGGCATTCGACGTGAACCCGTTTCCCGACAAGGATCAGGAACTCAAGACATGGTTGTCCGAGGACACCGGGCCGGTCTCGTCAATTGACGAGGTGTTGGGCGCGGCCGCGTATTTCAGGCTGAAGCCAGACCAAGCCCTGCGCATTCTTGGGGAGGTGCATTCAGGCATTCGACGGTGGCGCGACGTGGCAACGACCCCGTCCGTTGGGATGTTGCCTCGTGACTTGACCGATTTTGCGCCAGCGTTCGAGCACGCGCAGATGAAGCGCGCGGCCCTTCTGCTCAGCTGACGCGTCAAAGCTAGAGTATTGCTCGCGCATTGATATGCTGCGATTGGTTGCCGGTTTTGCGGCGCAGCAATGCGTGCCGCCGTAGTGTTTGAAACTAATGACCGTCGGCTGACGGCAACGAGCGGTCACACAAACATCCGGCCCGATGTGCGGCAAAGCCGACATTGGTGTTCTGGCAAGGACATGACCCACTTCCGTCGTGTTCGTAGCGGTGAATGAACGGTGCGTGGACCCCCGATGGCTCGACAGCGGGTGGCGGGGCTGGCTGGCGGCGAGTTTCCCGCGTGGGAAAAGGCGCCCACCCGAAGGGTCCTGCGGTAACCGCGAAAATCGTGCGCCTGGTAAGCGCTGGGTAAGGAAGCACGCCTAGTCTGGAGGCGTTGTGCGGGCGTGGAAGCAGAGGCTTCCGACTGCGGCGCACATCTCCAGGAGAACGTGCCATGAAGATTCCCACACTCGCGTTGACCATGATCGCCCTTTCCGCTGCCACCACGATTGCCGTGGCCTCCCGTCCCGCGGTTCCGCCGTTGACGCTCGCTGACTTGGTGGGCCACATGGAGTCGAACTACCCGGGCGAGGTGGTCGCGATTCAGTTCGACGGGGCCGGCGACAAGCGCCCGCACTACCACGTCGACATGCGGTTCCCCGAGAGCGGGCTCGCAAGCCTTGACATCGATGCGGTGACGCTCGCAATGGCCTCACGCGACGTGGTTCCCCTGACGGCGGGGTCCGCGACGCTAGCCGACGCGGCGGCGCTGATCGCCACGCAGATTCCGGGCCAGGTGATTGTCGCGGAACTCGATGCATTTCAGGGCGCAGCACCGCACTACGACGTTGACGTTCGGTTGCCTCATGGCGCGGTCGCGCGGCTCAAGGTCGATCCGGCGACGCTTCAGATTGCATGGCGCAATCCCGCGATCGTCGATGAGTAGTCGTCTTTCGGGGCCCCCGCGCCGAACGATCCGGAGGGCCTCGATTCAAGGGCTTTCCGGGTCCTTACCCCAGCAGCCAGTGCCCAGGAATTGGCAAGCGCCACTCAAGGGCAGTCGCGTAATCAGCGAAGCCACGATCGCTCAAGGAGACCAGCCATGCCACGCGTTGTCCGCCGCTCTCTATCCATCCTCGCCGTCGCCGGCGTCTTTTCCGCGGCGGCCGCTTACGCTGTGACGCCTGATCAACTGCAGGCCGAATACGAAGCGATCGCCCGCAAGGAGGCCACCAGCTTCATTGGTGTTTCGGCCGTGCGCGGCGGTGAGTTCTTTCGCTCGACGCATGGCAATGACTGGAGCTGCGCGACCTGCCATACGGCAAGACCCGTGGTGCCGGGTCGGCATGCGCGCACGGGGAATGTCCTGCAGCCGCTCGCGCCGGTCGCCAATGCCGAACGATTCACCGACCCCGTCAAGGTCGAGAAGTGGTTCAAACGCAACTGCGGCGACGTGCTCGGCCGCGCGTGCACCGCGCAGGAGAAGGGCGACGTCATCGCCTTTCTGCGTTCCATGAACTGAAGGAGCAATTGATGAATATCGAACGCAAACGTCTTCTGTTCGACCTAACGGCATGGAGCACGGTCCCGCTGCTGACCCTGTCGCTGCTCGCCGTCAATGTCGAAGCGAAAGCGCGAAGATTCACCGCCGACAACGCGATCTGGCGCGCCGAGTGTGGCGGCTGCCACGTGGCCTATCGGCCCGCGCTGCTCCCGGCGACGGAATGGCGCCAGTTGATGGGGTCGCTCGATCGCCACTTTGGCGCGGACGCTTCCGTCGACACCAATACCGCGACAGAGATCGACCGATTCCTCGCCGCCAGCGCAGGGCGCGGCGAAGGTCGCGTGGCCGAGGCGCAGCCCCGCATCACAACCACGCGCTGGTTCCGGCACAAGCACAACGAGGTCTCGGCGGCCGCCTTTCGTTCGACGAGCGTCAAGACCGCCGCGAACTGCGCGGCCTGCCATCCCGGTGCCGCGGCGGGCGACTTCAATGAACACGCGGTCAGAATTCCACGCTAACCAAAGGAAGATCCATGCACAATGAATCGAGTCGCACGGCCGTCCTTGTCTGGGACCTTCCCCTGCGCGTCTTTCACTGGGTGCTCGCCGGCTCGTTTGTCGGCGCATTCCTGACCGCCGAATCCGAGCGCTGGCGGGATGTGCACGTGGTGCTGGGCTACACCGTGCTGGCGATGGTCGCCTTCCGCCTCCTGTGGGGCGTGTTCGGCACCCGATATGCCCGGTTCAGCGCGCTCTCACTGTCGCCGAGACGGGCGCTCGCGTATCTGCGTTCCCTTCGTTCGCGGCGACCCGAGCATCACGTCGGCCATAATCCGGCGGGCAGCGTCGCCATCTACGCCCTGTTGGCGCTTGCGGCTGGGACCGCACTCACCGGACTTGCCGCGTTCGCCGACGGCGGCGGCAAATGGCTGGGTGAACTGCACGAGGGCGTCGCCAATGCGATGCTCGCGATGGTGATCGTCCATATCGCAGGGGTTGTCGTCGGCAGCCTCGCGCATCGCGAGAACCTGGCGGCCGGCATGCTGACGGGTCGCAAGCGAGCCGCGCCAGGCGCAGGTATCAGCCAACCCCGTCGGTTCGTCGCCGCCACCCTGATCGGCCTGGTGGTGGGCTTCTGGACCGGGCTCATCCCCACGCCGGGACTCGAACTGCAACAGACATTGATCAGCATCACCTCGCCCGCGCACGCCGGCGTGCATGCTGGGCGCCACGACGATTAGTGGACCGACAATGCGCATCCTGCTCGCCGAAGACGACGCGCTGTTGGGCGACGCCCTTCAGGTCGGCTTGCGCCAGGCGGGCTTCGATGTCGACTGGGCGCGCGATGGCATTGCCGCCGAGAACGCGTTAGCGGGCGCACCCTACGCGGCATTGGTGCTCGACCTTGGCCTGCCGCGGCGTTCAGGAGATGAACTCCTCGCTCGCCTGCGGGCGAAGAACGAGCGCCTGCCAGTGCTGATCCTGACCGCACGCGACGGTGTAGACGACCGCATCCGCGGCCTCGACGGCGGTGCCGACGACTACCTTGTCAAACCCGCCGACCTGCATGAAGTCGCCGCGCGGCTGCGCGCGCTTGTGCGGCGTGCACGCGGCGAGGCGTCGCCGAAGCTCCGCGCCGGCGAGATCGGGCTCGATCCCGCGAGTCGCGACGTGACGTTGCGGGGCGCTCCGGTGTCGCTGCAGCCGCGCGAATTCGCGCTGTTGCACGAACTGCTGCTGAACGCCGGCCGGGCGCTTTCGCGCGAACAGCTCGAGGAACGGCTCTACGCATGGGGCGAGGAGGTCGGCAGCAATGCGGTCGAGGTGCACGTACATCGCCTGCGCCGCAAGCTTGGCCCGGACGTGATCCGCACGGTGCGTGGAGTAGGCTATCTCGTTGCGAAGGACCCCCGTGGTTGAACGTCGCGTTGCGCCGTCGCTGCGCAACCGTCTGCTGGCGCTGGTTCTGGGCGGTGTCGCCGTCGCGTGGATCGGCGCGGCAGTGTTCGCGTATCGTGACGCTCGGCACGAGACCGACGAACTCCTCGACGGCTATCTCGCGCAGTCGGCTGCGCTGATACTTACGCAGGCCGGTGATGATCTGGGCGACCTCGATCTCGAACACGCGCCGCGGCTACACCGCTACGCGCGCCGCGTCGCCTTTCAGATCTGGGACGGCGGCAAGACCCTGCGGACGCATTCGTCGAACGCGCCCGACCGACGCCTTTCACCGCGCACCGAAGGCTTCGACGAGGTCGAGGTCGAGGGTCAGCGCTGGCGGGTCTTCTCGAGCTACGACGAGCATCGAAAGCTCTTGGTTCAGGTCGGTGAGATACGCAGTACGCGGGACAAGATCGCACTTGCGGTTGCGTGGGGGCTCGCGGCGCCGCTGGTCATCGCGCTGCCCGTGCTTGGCGTGTTGCTCTGGATTGCGGTGACGCTAGGCCTCGCTCCGCTAGGCACGGTTGGCCGGGCGGTCGCGCAGCGCGATCCCGCAAACCTTGCTCCGCTCGATGTCGGGTTGCCTCCGCGTGAGGTGGCGCCGCTCGTCGCGAGCCTCAACTCGCTGTTCGAGCGCGTGCGAGCGTCGATGGAACATGAGCGCCGTTTCACTGCGGACGCTGCGCACGAATTGCGCACGCCAATCGCCGCGTTGCGGGCGCAGGCCGAAGTCGCCCTTGCGGCAGACGACGCGGCGCAGCGGCGCCACGCGCTCGAGGGCGTGGTTGCGGGCTGCGACCGCGCTGCTCATCTGATCGGACAGTTGCTCACGTTGGCGCGGCTCGATCCAGCGCGAGCGGCGAGTCCCGACGAGACCGCCGACCTCGCAGCCGTCGCAAGGGAGGTCGCTGCGATTCATGCGCAGACGGCGCTGGAACGTGGGCTGGAACTGTCGGTCGAGGCGCCCGTGTCCGCGATCGTTGCGGTCGAGCCGGCGCTGCTGCAGATCCTGCTGCGCAATCTGGTCGACAATGCCGTGCGGTATGCCGCGGGCGTGGGCCGCGAGATCCACATCGAGGTCGCAAATGGAGCCCACCCCGTTTGCCGGATCGTCGATGACGGGCCCGGGATTCCGCCCGAGGAACGCGCACGCCTCGGCGAACGGTTTCACCGCCGCGAGGGCACGAGCGAACAGGGAAGCGGGCTCGGGCTGTCCATCGTGCAACGTGTCGCGGACCTTTGCGGCGCGACCGTGGCCTTCGAGACGGCGCCGGGCGGACGCGGTCTTTGCGTGACTGTGCACTTCTTGGCGAAGCGCATGGGCGATTGATTGGTTGGCGGATTCTGCTACCCCGGGTGCAGACCGTTGAGCACGTAGACTTCTATGCAATCCATGGCGCAGACGCGCCGACCCGGCAAGCGTATCTATAAAGAGCGTACTCGCTGGGCAAGAACTTCGCGGCTTGAGCCAGGGGCCTGCCGATGTATGCTCGAACGGCCGGTGTCGGGCGAACCGGATGGCCGCGTTGCGTAAGACCGAACGACCGGAGAGGGTGTGCGCCGTGATAAGGCGGCGCTTTCCAGTGGGTGCGAATCCCACCCGGCGAATGCTCCAGCCGGAAGCTACCGGAGCAGTCATGGAGGTAACGAAATGGCTGAAGCCTTCGGGTAAGCGTGC
>Ga0315283_10003856_pt1 | contig 12898 bp, 13 predicted proteins | sample YL17G09_0_MG_FD_204541 | JGI IMG/M metagenome (GOLD analysis project Ga0315283, IMG submission 204541) | Sediment microbial communities from Yellowstone Lake, YNP, Wyoming, USA - YL17G09_0 | ecosystem: Environmental > Aquatic > Freshwater > Lake > Sediment | place: USA: Wyoming | collected...
TTGAATTAGAAACTCCTGAAGAAGTTGAGCCTGAAGAGGAAGAAGGTAAGAAGCGCCCTTTTGAGTCAAAGATCAAGGAAGATCTACAGGCTAAAGTTGAATCAAAGTTTGAATCCGGAGAAGTTTATTTCTTTGGCGATCCCTTCTATGTGATGAACGATACATTTTATCATGAATGGGGGACGAAGTTTGATTTCAAGTCGGGAATGATTCATCTTTCCAAAGGTATGTTTGCTGTTGCCAATACTGGTAGTGGTAATGGAGCGTTCAGAGGACTTGATAAAAAACTTTATGAAGTAGCTGGCAATAGTATAGGTATCGTTCCAAAGTCTTTATGGGATACAGATATATCTGAAACTATTGCCAAGGGATATGGTCAAGTTTTCGTTCCAAAACAGGGGTTGTCTTTTTCTGTTGAAGCTGGAGTATTTACTGTTATAGTTGATGGGGGTGAACCAATTTTGGTTGATACCAATCAAAAGCCCAGTAGAACTCGGCCGAAACTTTCTTATTCAGAAAAGAATGCTCCAAGATGGGATGATGAAATAGAAGGATCTCATACAGTTCGAGATAATTAGAAAGAAGTAAGGAGCAGTTTATGTTACTTATCGAACGTTTGATAGAAAAGGGTCGAATTGTTGAGTCCGATCGGACCAAGCTCCCCGACGGCGTTCTATGTCGTGTTATGTATCCGGTATGCAACATTGCCCAGATAAATGCCAATAAGCGTGTTTACGAAGCTGCTGTCTGGGAGCACGTTCTGAAAGATCCCGAGCTCAAAGAAAAACTGGAGAAGCGATCTCTATTTGGGCATGCCGAACATCCGCAGGGATCAGCTTCGGATCTGCAATTGACTTCCCATGTTATCCATGAGATGAAGATGGATAGCGACAAGGTCTATCAGACTCTTGATGTGCTTGACACACCGACCGGACGCATTGTCGATTGCTTGCTTCGTGCTGAATGCAATGTTGGAGTATCGACAAGGGCAGAAGGAGAGCTGGAAGAAGCAGAATCAAAAGAGTTCGGAAAATATCAAAGGATCGTTCCAGAGAAGTTTGTTTACATTACAACAGACTTTACTGCCGATCCTTCTACAGCGAATATGTCTCCGATAGAAGTTCGTCGGAACATTGTTAAAGCTGCTGAGGCAGTTCTATTAGAGACGAAAGCTTCTAAAGATGATAAGCAGTTTGGGCGAGCTGTGATTGATGCCGTTGCATGCAAGTCAGCTAAGTGTGACGGAAGTGGTTGCGGTGCGTGCAAGGCTTTAGAAAAGATCAAGGAAGAGAAGCAGCCCAACTATAGGGAGATTGCTGATGCAGTTTGTGCTGAAGTTCCTTTTGTTGATCATAAGGAAGCTGAGCAGGCTGCGATAGATTTAGTTTCAGATCTTTCACCTCTTGATGAGGTTAATCCTGAAGATGTTATATTTGCTTTGGTTGCACATTTCAAGCTCTTCGGGAAGAAAAAGAAAGATAGGATGATAAAGCCCGAATCTTTCTCTCCAGAGAATATTAAAGGAAAGGTTGCTTGGGAGTCAAAGAAGCTTACTGAGGCACTGGAACAGCTTGGTATTGAGGAGTTAGAGAAAACGGGGCAGTTAAAAGGAGCGTTACGGAAAGGAAAGTTCGATGCTGCTCTCGTAGATGTCATTGCTGTTTTTGGTGAACCCCAAGAAGGACCGACAAAGTTTTATTGGGCTGGTCTGTTGGATGGGAAACCTTTTGCTATCGAGGGAGATATAGATCAACATGCTTGGGTAATTTGGGCGAAATCAAATGAAGTATCAAAAGCACTTGTTGATTACTTTGAACTTGAAATGAGTGCTAAGAAAGAAATTTCGGAGCCAGAAATTAAAATGGAATCAATTATGCTTCACAAGATGAAGATTCAGGCTAAGGTGTCTGAGGCGATACACAATGCAGAACTTCAAACTGCATTGGAAGCAGTTGATGAGCTTGATCAAGCCCATGCTAGGGATGCATATAGCTTCCGAATTGGTTTGAAGATTGCGAACGAGGCAGCTAATAAAGTTATGGGACTTCAGTCCCAGACTATTAAAGCTGAGCAAGCTCGTGATACTGCTAATACAATACTCAGAGAGTCGAAGAAGACGCAAAGAATTATTTCGAAGGCTCTTGCTGAATCACAAGCTGATTTCCAGAAGCTACGGGATCAGCTTGAAGCTATAACCACTTCGAATGTTGCATTGCAAACGAAGCTGGAAACGCAAGGGAAGGAACACGAGGCAAAGCTCCAGGAGATCTCCGAGCACAACACCAAGGAGGTATCCGCTCAAGGTATTAGAGCTTACGCCCAGTTCAAGATTAGAAATTCTGGATTGATCCTCACTGAGTCCACACGAGCACTTCTCGATGGATGTACAAGTGAGGAAGAGGTTGATAAGGTCTACGAGCAGATCGTAGATGTTTTACGTGAAGATGCACTACATCAGAGCGTACCGAAGGTTATTCAAATTCGTGAAAATGAACAGAAGAAAATAGATCCCAATACCACAAAGGTTCATAAGTTGATTGGATCTTTGATGAGTGGGAAGTAATAAAGGAAAATTATCATGAATACGAAACAATTGATTGAAGCAAAGATGAAGACTTTGCTGGAAGCCCAGGATATTTTGGTCGCTCAGTGGCAGAGTCCGTATATTGATGCTGTTGAAGCCTATATGAAGAGTGAGTGTGGCCGAGAGGTTAGTCTCTTCGAGAAGCGGAACATTGCTCAGTGCTTAGAGAATGCGTTCATGGACGCCGCGGCCAAGTCGAAGGGTAAGTTGTTTGAGGCCACCACGGAAGATCATATCAGCTTCCTGGGTATTCAGCTCCCCGTGATTGCCGCATTGGTTCCGACTCTTGTTCTGAATGAGATTGCGACCACGCAGTCGCTGGACCGTAGAACCGGTTCGGTGTTCTATATGGACGCAACGGTTGGTCAGGCCAAGGGTTCGGTCGCCAATGGTGATACGCTTATCGCTGCCAAGACTGGTCATGGCACTTCTACTGCCGCTCGGCGAATTGCTGAGGATCAGGTCCACGGCGAGCGTATTGCAGTCGGCAACGGTGCTGTTAGTGGCACGTTAGCTTATGCTCCTGGTATCATCCGGATGGGTGAGATTCAGATCAAGGGCGTTACTGGTGTCGTTATTGGAACGTCGAGTTCTGCTGGTGTTGTAACTGGTAGCGGAGCTACAGGTACGATTACTGCTGCTGGTGTTTACAATATCACCATTAGTGGTCAGGCGTCTGGAAATGTTACTATCGATTACTTCTATCAGTACGATATGCCCGTTGATGCTAATAACGAGCGTAAGGGCGTTGCTGAGATCGATATCAACCTGGTTTCCGAAGCGGTTACGGCGAGCGACTTTACTCTGCGAAGCCGGTATTCGTTGGGTGCTGCGTTGGACCTGCAGAAGGCCCACGGTATTAATCTGGAGTCCGAGCTGGTGAAGTATCTGGGCGGGGAGATCAAGTTCTCCATCGATCAGACTGGTTTGGATCTGATTGATGCTGCTTCGGTTGGCACTGGTTGTGCGACTGCTCCGACTGCTTGGAATGCTCAGATTCAGAGTGGCCAGGAATGGCTGTGGAAGAAGTACGAGCTTCTGGATAGGTTTGAGGAAGGCTCGAATAACATCTGGTCGAAGACTTTACGCGCTGTGGCCACGTGGATGCACGTCGGCAACAACGTTGCTCGAGTTCTGAAACAGATGCCCGAGTTCAAGGCTTCCGGTGCAATGGGTAAGACCGCTCCGACTGGTCCTGTTGTGATTGGCGAGATTGGTGGTCGTAAGGTTATCCAGAATCCTTGGAAGTCGACCAATACCTACGTGATGGGTTATAAGGGTGACAATTTCTTGATGGCGGGCTTTGTTTACTTGCCCTACATTCCGATGTTCACCACCCCGACTTTGATCACGTCGGACATCATGGCCCAGAAGGGCTTCATGAGTTCGGCGGCCTTCAAGGTCGTCAACGCTGGTATGTTCTGTCAGGGTACTATTTCCGGTCTGGCTACTCAGACTGAGGGCTAAACGTCGCGGGTTGATCCCGGACCAAGGACGAATGAAGGGCCAAGGATGGCCCCGGCAGATGTCGCTCAACGGCTGGGCACCAGTAAGTAAGCTGGAAGGTATTGGTTCGACTCCAATCGTCTGCTTTCAATGTAAGGACGTAATTATGAATTAAGATTGAGGATATAATGCTTCGGAAATTGATTCGATCTAAAGCGAACTTCACACTCAATACGTCTATAGAAATGTATATGCTTTTTATAGGTGAAGAGCGATATGTACAGTTTCTAAATGAAACACAAGCCCATACGTTTTTTCAATCAGGACAAATTGAAGATCTTTCACCAAGTATTCCAGATCCGGAAGAACATCATGAAGAGCATCATGAAGAATCAGAGGAAGATGAAGAGCATCATGATGAGGAAGATGAAGATTATGAACCGGAGCCTGGAACAATTCAACATCTACTAAGTGGTCATGGACGATATCACGTTCGATATGTTTCCGAGTATGGTGCTTTACTATTAACGGAACGTCATCATCATCATTACAATCAACATTGTTCAGATTGAGGATATATGCTTCAGAAGCTTATTAGATCCAAAGCTGATTTCACATTGAATACTTCAATTGAGATGTATATGCTCTCTATTGATGAGGTTCGGTGGGTGAAGTTTAAAAATGAAGAGCAAGCTCAATCTCTTTTCAAGCTAGGACAAATTGAAGGAGTTCCAGAAACTACTCCGTTGAGAAAAGCCATTCCAATTTTATATCCAACTCCAACTTCAGCTCGATGTACAGTTCCGGTTTTTGAATCAAAGTTGGTTCACGCTATCCCTGGAGTTCCAATGGAATCAGGTGTCGATGAGTTACTAAAGAAAATGCGAGAAAAGGTTTGTAGATAATATACCAACACGGAAGTGCTTTCACTCGATAACAGCTATCGGGTTAACTGCGTAATGATATGCTTGCAGGAGGCAAAGTGAAGATACCTAAGATACCAATTGGAACACCGGTTCAGATTAACTGGTTAGATATTCTCACGGAACCAAGTTGGTGCAGTAAAGAGGAATTTACTGCAATAGAACCCATTGAATGTATTCTTGTTGGTATCTGGATGAAACCAGGACCTAATTGTATTCATATCGCCAGCAATATCAACGAGAGCAGTTGTGATGGAACTACGATACCAATTGGATGCGTGATTGGTATACAGGTTCTGAAAGCAGGAAAAAGGAAATAATCGTGAAGAGAGAGTACTTAAAATGAGCGATCTTACGCCTACTAGAAATTCTTGCAAGTATATTTCTTGGATACGCCAAGAATTTAAGCCCCGAGTGTTGGCTACTGATGATGATACCATTAAGCAACACGTTGAGAATGCAATTCGGTATTGGAACACGCATTCAGCATACCGGATTTGTTCTCAAGTACCATACACTGTAGGTCAGACTCGAGTTCAATTACCTGCAGCATTTAAGTCTGTGGTGCAGGTTCAGCCCAATAGATCTACAACGTGGATTTGGAATGATCATCCGTTGTGGACTTTAACATCGATTCAAGTTCTTGATTCAGTAACTACAGACCTAATCATGATGAGTGAGGCATTTAGGAATTATCGAATCTATTGCGGGACCAATTTCAATTGGGTTTGGGATAGATGCGAAGATATCAATACTGGTGGTTATTTATATGCCATCAACATTCCGGGTGGTACAGCTTCATTGTTTGTTGTGGGGACGAAGCGAATCCTTCCGACTGAAGATGTTACGGAAGAACATATTCTTGATTGGATCCTTAGATACATTAAGGGCCTAGTGAAGATGAGCGAAGGAGCAACCCTTCGAGCTGCTTCAGTTATCAAATTACAGAATGACGGCCAAGCGTTTTTGGATGAAGGTAAAGAAGAGATCAAAGATCTTCAAGAAGATATTCATACGTCAGCTCGATGGGTTGTATTTACTCAGAGGTGGTAGATGTTTCAAATTCTTTTTCAACGACTTACGGAAGCACTTGAGACTTCGATAGAAGATCAGAAACTTCAATGGTTCGTAGATAGAACGAATAAGCATATTGCTCTGGTGACTGGTGCAGCGGAACAGATCGTTAAGGTCTATCCGGAGTTTCAGGACTTATTACAGCGAGCAGAAGTACATGATGCTTCCAAGTTTGAAGAACCAGAAAAAACACCATACATTTCAATTACTTGGAGACACAAATTAGAAGATGAGCGGGGAGAGTTTGATCCAATTAAAGGTAAAGGATATCAAACTCCGGGTTTGTTAAATAAAGAGGAAGAAAATAGGGCTACAATACATCACATAACTATGAATGCCCATCATCCAGAGTATCATTTAAAAGATAAATTGGATGCAAACATAGATAATAAAGATAGAGATAAATCAAAACAGTGTGTTGATGCTTCTTTGATGCCCGACCTAGATATTGCAGAAATGATTGCGGATTGGCAAGCGATGTCTGAAGAGCTTGGAACCAACACTGCTCGAGAGTGGTTTAACAAACAAAAGGATGTCCGTTGGCATTTTTCGAATCAGCAGGAACAGCTCATCAATAAATTGTTGGGTGTGTTTGAATAGAGGTGGTACGTGTTCAGTAACCTGTTCCAGAAGATTGTTGAAGCAACCTTTTCCGACATCAAACGGAAACAAAAGTCTATCACTAATCTGTTTCCTTCATTCGGAAAGCGTGTACAAAAAATTGGACAGATGGGCGGAGTTCGACTTAAGGATACTGAGGAAGATATTTGGAATTTTAAAGTACATTCGGGAACAAAGAAGAATACGTGGTACGATATTGTTGTTCATTTCAAAAACGTTGGTGCAGTCCTTGCCCGAGTAGCTAAGGATCGACGTTTGTGGTTGACGAATAAAGCTCGAGTAGATTATACAAAGCTAGCCAAAGTGTTTTTAGATAAAGCTGATATTCAATTGTCCTGCACCTGTCCGGCACAACTTTATTACGGAGGCGACTATGTATTGTCTAAGGACAAGTATGACGCCAAGTATGGAGATAAAGAGAAGCGTCCTCCCAAGGTTCGGAATCCAAAGGAGTACGGTGCTCATTGTAAGCATGTCCAAGCAGTCTTCAAAGTGCTTCCTTTCTATTCGAACACTGCATCCAAGTGGCTTCGGGATTTCTACTCCGATGAGATTAAAGCCATCGAGCAGGGGGCAGAGGCAGAGGTACGCACATTCAAGAAGGCCGCAGCTGGGTTAAAGGCTCGTGGGGAAGAAGAGCCCGAATTGCCTACTCCGAAACCAACCAAGCCAGCAGCTCCTGCCAAAGCAGCCGCAGTTGAGCCTGAGCCAGAAGAGAAGCCAAAGAAGCCAGTCAGGCCGGTAACGAAGAAGGAACTGCCTGAGCCGGAAGAAGAGAAGCCAGAAGGTGAAGAGGAAGAATCACCAACAGGTCCTCCCGGTGGATTAGAAGCTCCTCCTGAAGAAGAGGAAGAAGAAGTAGAGCAGCCCGAGGAAGAAGTTGAGCCAGAAGTGACTCAGCCAGCTCCGACTGCTGCACCAGCTGGTCCGCATAAGCCTAGACCAACTGTTGCTCCGAGACGGGCACCTCGAAAGCCTAGACGTCCAGTTAAACCAGTTAAACCTACAACAAGTGTTCTGATTCCCCGTAAGCGACCAAAAATTGCTTCGCAAGGGGAGGTTAGACCCGAGCCTGAGGTATAAATGGGTTTCTACGATTTAACAACGAAGATTGAATATTCATCAATCAACGAAGACACGACAGAAGCGAACATTTCGTTTTTGCCGTGTCACGTTGGGGCAGTGAAGTCTGAGCTAAGGAAGTTGGCTCAAGCGAAAAAGGATTGGCAGATAGAAGTTCTGGAAACTAAAGAGGGCTACCAGGTAACCTTTGAAGGGGCGTTGACTGTCAACGTCCCTGGGAATTATTGGTCACATTTCCAATCAATTTTGGCTGAGCAGGATGTGAGTAAGCCCATTAATTTTCAGCATTTGCTTGATGAAGAAGCGGAAGAAGAACAAAAGGGTCTTAATGAGTTACACGATGAGTTAAGGAAAGCTCTTCGAGGATTCTATTCCCGTAGAGAGTTCCAGGAAGTGTTCCAATATATTGATGCGTGGAAACGTCGGTGGCCTCAATCACGGTTCATCGACCTTCCTAAGTCAGTACGGATACAATTTCAGAAGCAGAATAAGGATATTATCAAAGTAGAAGAAGAAATTTTTGCCGCATACAATGATGACCGAGGAGGATTGGAAATGGTCATCGAAGCATTGACTACAGGTCGATCCGTTGAAATGTATGATGGTTTTAAGGGTTACGATTTCCTTTACGGAGGTCGATTAGAAGAACACGGCCTGGGTGTTCTGGAAGTAATGTGCGATTCCGGACTTCACGTTCAAGTGACTGTAAATATTCAAGATCAAGAGTTAATGGACAAGTTAGAAGAAGATGATCCTTTGGTAAAACATGTTGGATCCGTATTCTTTCCGAAGCCCGGAACGGCCATTGAGTTTTTTAAGAAGATTCGATCTACTCAAGAAGATTTTTTGCAGGGTGAACAATCTTCAGAAGAGAACGAACCAGAGATCAGAAAGTAAGTGGAGAATATCATGGGACATACGGTTGTCTATACGGACTCACAAGGCCAGAAGATAACACGCTCTTTTTCCGATTCTTCTGCAGCCCAGGAGTATTTTAATCAACTCGTTAAAGTGGGGACCGTTGCATCACTTTCTCTCCATGGAAAAGAGACCAAACGTTCCATTTATAATGAACCTACTAATCGATATATCGTTACCGATCTTGCTGATCATGTAACTAAGGAGAAAAAAATGCATAGAGTTTTAGAAGCTACGGGGCTTCCGACATACAAACTATTGCTCCAAGTTTTGGGTGATTTTTGTCAAGACTTTCCAATGACTGGTGTGGATAAGATTTTAGATGCTGCTCTTGCAGGTCGTCAGATCCTTCCTACAGACAAGCGGGCCTTGGGATGTCTTGGACATATATTGTCGAATCCTTCAGTTCCCGCAGCAGTTCAAGATCTACAGAACAAACGTTTTTCTGATCTGCCGGTGGAGCTTAAGCCCGTTTATAAGGACGGACGAAAGCTTCATGTGGCATTTTGGGTTCGTGGAAATTTCATCTCGGATAAGGTTCGAGATTTGTTAGCCTTTGACGGGGCAACTGGATCCGGTCATTGGTGTGACCAGGATGGCGTAAAAGTTTCACTTATAAATCTTGAAGGATAAGGAGATAAAAATGTATTGCCCCCATACACCAAATCAACTTCAAAATCTTTTATCTAAGATACAGGATGCGGTCAAGTTACATGATGCAACTACTGCGATTGAAGAAAAAGATAAAACGAACAAGTTAGATCTCAAGAAAGCTCCAAAGGCTAAGGAAGAAGAAGCCAAGCCCCATGAGCAGGACAATTCTGTGGATGATGAAGAGCATCGATGTGCTACTGATGATATGGGTATGCAGAATCCTGACAAGATGCCTAAGGACAAAGATAGAGAAGATGTTATAGTTCAGATTGAATCCAAGACGAATGAAGCTGCAACTGATAGAGCACCAGTAGGCTTTGTTCGATTTGCTACTGCCGAAGAGGCTTTTCTTTGGGAAGATGAGATTCTTGGACAGTTAAGTGATGGTGCATGGGAGAATGCAACACCTGATGGTCATTGGGAGGCCTGGGGTCGCGCTGATATCAAAGTTGGATCTCCCGCAGGTTACTATGGTTTTCGTCCTAAGCGAACCAGTTATGGTTTGAATAAGCTGATTCAGTACATTGGTGAGCGGATGCAAACGCATCTAGGTTTGATGCGTATACTGAAAGTCAAGGGTGTTAATCCTTCGGAATTTGTCAATAATCAGCTTCCTGATGATGTGGAGTCTTTGCATCTTGCTTCAAAATATGCGAAGCAAGAAGGTAAAGCTGGGGATTATTGGTCAAATGCCATTCAGAAGTGGCAGGCTTGGGGTATCGATGAAGCTATGATGCAGAAAGCTCTCAAAGATACTTCGGAAGCGGATGTGAGGAAAGTTCTTCGTGATATTCAGAAGACCATCAAGGTTCAGCTTCCTGATGCCGGTCCTGAGAAGGGTCCGGAGCCGGAGAAAGAACCAGAACTCAAGAAGGAAGAGCCAAAAGTTACGGAGCCTGAATTAAAGACTCCTCGAGGAGAACCGGGAGCTAAGAAATTCCCTTCGTTTTCAAAAGAAGGCAAGATACCTGCTAAGCCTGCTGAGGCTGATGAAGTTGTAACGACCAAGGCTCTAAAGGAAGACGAAGCAGACTATCCTCCAGAGAAGCCTGCAACTAAGATGGGCCCCGTTATTTCTAGCAAGGAAGAAGAAGCTAAGCCTTCTGAAGCTGGAGAAGAAGAGACGACGAAAGCTTTAAAAGAGGAGGAGCAGGGATGGAAAGTTTTTGATAGGCTTGAAGGGCTCGCGGATCAGAAGAGACTGAAACAGTTAGGCTCTCTTGTTCAAGAGTTTCTGAATGATTTTACTGATGAGGGGTTTGAAGCTGAAGATGTTGAGGAATATCTGCTCGGAAAGGTGAAGGATATAATTACTTCACAGGGTCTAGCCGGACGAAAAATTGAAGGTAAGGCTCCAATTTCTACTGACACCCCGGAACAGGCCAAGAAGAAGCTCATGGAAGAAGCACCAGCAGGCGTTGATGCTGAGCAGCTTACGATGGGCATCAAAGTTGAGATGGAGCATACAGACAAGCCCGAAGAGGCGAAGAAGATTGCTCTTGACCATCTTGCTGAAGATCCCAAGTACTATACGAAGTTGAAAAAGATGGAAGCCGGTAAGTGTGATGATGTGCAACTAGAAGAAGCCTTTGGTCCGGAAGAGGAACAGTACAAGGTTTCTGAAGAGGATCTTGCCGTTTTAAGCAAAGCTGTTAAGGCCGGCAAGTTGAAGAATGCATATCCTTCTGAAGAAGATATGATTGACCAGTTATCTTCGTTAGAAGATATTGTCGACCCTGCGACTGCAGAGGAAGGTGATGTGCGATTACTTTGGTTGAAGTACGTTCAGATTCCTAAGGCCTATGCTTTGACGGGACCAGTTACAGCTAAGAAATCATCTGGTATTCCATCTGCTAAGAATCTTGATAAGCAGTGGGATTCTGCTCCATATCCACACAAGAATGAAGCAGTTATTGGTCCAACGTTTGAAGCGGAAACGCTTTTGAAAGAAGTTCTTTTTGCAATGAAGAAGTACGGATGGAATTACGAAGAGGCAGTAAAAGGATTTGCAGCTAAGAATGATATGGATCCTGAGGAACTAGAACATTTACTTAGTAAGGCCATTGAGACTGAAAGTTCTTCTGATCAGCCTGTAAAAGAACAGGAAGAAGTTCAGTACGTCTCGGTAGCAGATGGAATTCTTGATAAGAAAACTGCTGATGATCTTGCTGTAAAGATCAAAGGTACAGTAGCTACGGATGATAATGATCCAAAGAAGTTCAAGGTCATTACAAGAAAAGATTCAGGAACGGTGTAACACATGTCAAAATTGATTCCATTACATACTGTTGATTCTTTTCGTGACAACGTTGATGTTGTTCTCGATATGTATGGGATCGATTGTAATTTGTTAATCCCGACCCCGACTTCTTTTTTGGAAGCGGAAAAGTTAGATGCCTACATGACTCCTGGAGATTTATCATATATACTGTATACAGCCAAGGTTTTTATTGACGTCCAACCCGATATTAAGAGACTTCGGAAGTTGGGGCTGTATACAGAGGGGTCGTTACCCATTGTAGCTAAGTTTGGGCGAAGGGCCGTACCTGCTATTGGTCCGACAGAAGATCCTGGAGATACACATCATCATGATCGTTATTGTGTTCGATATGTTCCAGAGTATGGTGCTTTGTTGGTGACCGAACGACATCATCCCCATCCTCCTCATCCATATACGTTGGTTGATATTGTGCAAGGAAGTTGGTTTCGAATTAGTGTTCAACATTTATTAGGACATTCTGATGTATCAGATCTTGAAGTGATTGATATTATCCCGCCAGAATTCCATGATGCGATAATTTGGCAAGAATGTCTAATAGCTCCGAGGAGGATGCAAGAATGATAATTAAGAATACCTCTTCTGAAGAAAAAGCAGTTTGGGTTCGTAGTTCGGAATTGATTCGTCCTGGAGAAGAAAAGGTGATAGTGGGATTAGATCGTCGTGAGGCACTTCCAGAGGGTGTGACGATTAAAGAAGATTTGTCAGAAGTGTATCCTCGGTTTCGAACCACGACGATTGTGTTGAAGGATGAGAAGAAAGAAGATAATAAGAAGCAGAAACTGAACGACTAATGAAAACGTCATTTCTCTATTTGATTGATGTGGCCATGAGGTCCTTGGTATACCTCAAGTTTGGCTCCTTCTTGGGTATTAATACTCAATCTAGTATAACGTCGGATAATATCAATAAGGGAGTATTACTTTATCCAAAGGAGCTTGCACTTCGAGAGGTTTCAGAAAAGCGAGGAGAGGTATATCTCAATTTCATCAACTTATGGAGGACAGGTGAAGAGTTCTCGTGGAAACGGAACAATACATTTGCAGCTCGAATGGGATTGAGCATGCAAGGAACCGATCCTACACAAACGGTCAACATTAAAGCGTCTCCGGTAGATTTATCTTATTCGATGTGGTTTTGGACTAGAGATTTAGATAAATTAGGAGATTGTATTCAAGAATATCTTTTTTGGCCGCATTCGTTTCCAAAGTTGAGTATATTACTTAATGACCTATATCCTCTGGAGTTTGATTTGCATTTTGGTGCCTCAGTAGACGAATCTCCCCTTGCAGAAAAGTATAAGATTGGCCCATACTT
>Ga0315283_10003859_pt1 | contig 12890 bp, 11 predicted proteins | sample YL17G09_0_MG_FD_204541 | JGI IMG/M metagenome (GOLD analysis project Ga0315283, IMG submission 204541) | Sediment microbial communities from Yellowstone Lake, YNP, Wyoming, USA - YL17G09_0 | ecosystem: Environmental > Aquatic > Freshwater > Lake > Sediment | place: USA: Wyoming | collected...
CGCACGGAGGTCCCGTTCATCTGGACCAGCCCGATCCTCACCTCAGGCAAGGCGTTTACCCGGGACTTCACTACGGCTGGCACCTACACGTATAAGTGTGCCATTCACCCCAGTATGACCGGGACGGTCATTGTGCGAACTGCAGAGAACTCCCGGATCAATATCGGCAATTCCATCGTGCAGACGGTGCTGCCCATCACGCTCAACCTGACCGGCAAACAGGCGAGCCAGGTGTACCTGGGGAGTTACATTGTCAATGCCCAGTCCGGCTGCGCCAACTGCCACAGTTGCCCCACCTACGCGCCGGGCCACAACCCGTACCTGGGGCAAGCCAAGCGGTTCAACGCCACCACGTATCTGGCCGGGGGCGTGGGTTTTGCAGGCGGCGCCGTGGTGTCGGCCAACCTGACGCCGGTGAACGGCCGTCCGGCGGGCCTGGGGCTCGGTCAATTCAAGGAGTTGCTGCGCACAGGTCATGATCCGGACGTGCCCGGAGCGCTCCTGCCTGTCATGCCGTGGCCCATCTTTGGCATGATGACCGATGCCGATCTGAACGCTGTTTACGTGTACCTGAGCGCTGTGCCACCGGCCACCACGCCGGCGCAGTCCTGCGGCCTGGGGCAGTAGGCCGGCATGGCTCGTTGTGCGCGGCGGGTAGTCCGTATCAGCCTGTTCGGCTCCGCTCCTGGAGCCATTAGAGTGATGCGCAGGAAGAGCACCAGCTAACCTCTACTTGCACATCAGACTCAACCAGGGACCCGCTGCGTGCGGGTTTCTTGCTTTGTGTGGAGGAGAGGCATCATGGTGAGTAGATCCCGCCGACGGCGGAGAAGATCCGGCGGACGTGGGGTTTCGAGAGTCTGATAATGGCTGCTGAACCTGGACGAGAATGCTGACATGGTGCTGACACGGATCTTTCGGAGGAAAGACAAAGCCATAGAAAACAATGGTGTAAGGATTCTAATGGTTTGCATGGGCAACATCTGCCGCTCGCCGATGGCCGAGGGCATGCTGCGTCAGCGGGTCGCGGAGCGCGGACTCGCCGTGCCGGTCGAGATCGACTCTGCCGGTACGCACGGCTACCACGACGGCGCGCCGCCCGACCCGCGTGCCCAGGCGGCGGCCCTCCGACGGGGCATCGACGTTTCCATGCTGCGGGCCCGACGGGTGATGCCCGCCGATTTCGAACGATTCGACCTGTTGCTGGCGATGGACGACGACAATCACTCGGCCCTGCTGGAGTTGGCTGGTGCGGAGCATCATCACAAGATCCGCCTGCTGCTGGAGTTTGCGGGACCTGAGCTGGCGGGACGCCGGATCGTACCGGATCCCTACTACGGCGGGATGCTGGGCTTCGAGCGGGTCCTCGATCTCGTCGAGGAGGCCATGGCTGGCCTCCTCGACGAAGTGGAGCGAATTGCAACTCGTCGCCCTGCAGAGGGCGGGAGCCCCGTCGGCTAGTCGGTCCCGGATTCGCGATTCTCGCCGCTGCTGTTCCCCGTTCCCGACCAGACGGTGTGCGTCGCTGCCGGTTGTGGCGGGGGAGCCGCAGCAGCAGGTGCGGCAGGCGGAGCGGTGGGAGCAACGTTGCCGGTTTCCCAGGGCAGGCGCCGCTGGGTGTCCCGTTCGATATAGGGTTCGGAGGCTGCGGTCTCACGCACTACCGTCTCGCGAGGGCCTGCGTCGCCTGCAGATTGGACGACGGTGGGCCGGACCGGCGTCAACATGGGAATCGTGTCCTGATGCGGATCCCGCGGGCTCGATTCCGCTGCCTGACCCGAGCTCTCGATCCGGACGGGCTCGGCCAGATTTGGCCGCTCCCGCTGACCGTCAGCACGCGGCCCGTCCTGCCCATCTCGCTGGGGAGGCCGCTCGGGTCCGCCGCGGCGCCGGCGGCCGCGCCGGGGGCGGTCACCGTTGGGATTCCCGGGTCCTGAATTCTGGGTCTGGTTCTGGTTTTGTTCCTGGCCTTGGGCGCTGCTCTGACCGGGACCGCGGTTGCCACCCCGGTTGCCGTCTCTGCGCTGGTTACCGGCGCCGGCGCCGGCATCGCCCGTCGGGCGCGCGTCGCCGCCATTACCATTATTTCGCGGTTCGCCAGGCCTGGCGTCCTGCTGGGGAGGGCGCGGCTGGCCCGGGTCTAAATCCCGACGGGGGGGGCGCGTGCCGCGCCGGGGTCCCGAGCGATCTCCACCCGGACCGCGATGCCGACCCTGCTGGGGCCGGCCGTCTCCGCGGCTGCGCTGACCCTGCTCGGGGCGCCGCGGTGCTGCCACCTCGGGCGCCGGTGCGGCGGGCTGTCCTGAGCCGAGCAACCAGATCTTCAGGCGGGTGAGCAGTCCAGCCATCGGGACTACCGGGGCTGGTGCGGCAGCCACGGGTGCGGGAGTCGGGGCCGGCGTCGAGGGCAGGATGCTGGCCACCGCCGGCGCCTGCACCTTGGGCCGTTGTGGGCCGACGTCATCGCTTTCCTGCGGCTTGTCCTCCGCCGGCACCGCGAGCTGATAACTGGCCACCGCGTTCTCCGGGAGCGTGGTCTGATCGTCCCGGACACGCCGCAGGGTGTAGTTGGGCGTCTGCAGTTCCGGATTGGCGACCAGTACGATCTGGAGGTTGTCCCGCGCCTCGATCGTGCGGATCCACTCCCGCTTTTCATTCAGCAGGTAGTTGGCGACATCGACCGGTAACTGCGCGATGACCTTGGAGGTACGGTCCTTGCGCGTTTCCTCGCCGATCAGGCGCAGGACCGCAAGAGCCAGCGACTCGACACTCCGGATGTTGCCCATGCCACTGCAGCGCGGGCACGTCTGGTGGGCGGATTCGCCCAGGGAGGGCCGCAGCCGCTGCCGCGACATTTCGAGCAGGCCAAACCGCGAGATCTTGCCGATCTGGACCCGCGCCCGGTCCATGTGGACGGCGTCGCGAAGCCGGTTCTCAACGTCGCGCTGATTGCGCTGCGGCCCCATATCGATGAAATCGATCACGATGAGACCGCCGAGGTCGCGGAGGCGCAGCTGCCGGGCAATCTCCTCGGCAGCTTCCAGATTGGTGGCGTAGGCGGTGGCCTCAATGTCGCTGCCCTTGGTGGCCCGGGCGGAGTTGATGTCGATAGACACCAGCGCTTCCGTGTGGTCGATCACGATGCTGCCACCCGACGGTAGTTCCACCGTGTGGGAGAAGGCAGATTCGATCTGGCTCTCGATCTGGTAACGGGTGAAGAGGGGCACGGGGTCGCTGTACTGGCGCAGCTTGCGCAGGTTCTGCGGCATGGCCCGCTCGACGAACTGGCGGGCCTCTTCGTAGGCCGCCTCGTCGTCAATCAGGATTTCGCCCACGTCGTTGGCGAGGTGGTCGCGAAGAGCGCGGATGATGGCGTTACTGTCCTGGAAGATCAGGAACGGGGCCGGGCGACTGACGGCGGCCTTCTTTATGGCCTCCCAGATCCCGAGGAGGTAGTCCATATCCCATTTAAGTTCTTCGGGAGACCGGCCGACACCGGCGGTCCGCACGATGACCCCCATGCCTTCAGGCACCTCAACATCGTTCAGGGCTTCCCGCATCTCGTCCCGGTCCGCGTCGCTGATGCGCCGGGAAACGCCCCCCGAGCGGGGATTGTTCGGCATCAGGACGATAAAACGTCCCGCGAGACTGATGAAGGTGGTGAGGGCAGCGCCCTTGGTGCCGCGCTCCTCCTTTTCGACCTGGACCACGATGTCCTGGCCTTCACGGATGACGTCGCGGATATTGATCCGGCCGTCCGGGCCTGGTTCATTGACGAAATATTCCGGAGAGACTTCCTTCAGCGGCAGGAAGCCATGGCGGTCGGCACCGTACTCTATGAAGGCCGCGTCGAGACTGGGCTCGATCCGCGTGATCCGGCCTTTGTAGATATTGGCTTTCTTCTGTTCCCTGGACTGGCTCTCGATATCAAGATCGAACAGCCGCTGGCCATCGACCATGGCCACGCGCAACTCTTCTTCCTGAGTTGCATTGACGAGCATTCTCTTCATAGGACCCTGCATGCGAAAAATGACAGGTGACAGTACCGGAGACAGGACGTGTGCCTGCACCCGTGTCTGTACTTGTATGAATACCTGTATCTATAAAAAATGGGCTTCCCGGCTGGTGCCGGTCAGGACGTCGGGCAGGGTTGAACGCGGACGACTGTCCGACCGTCCCGTGCCCGGATTCGAGTCTGCGGTGAGTTGTTGGTGCCTTGCAGCTAGCCACGCGCCAGATCCTCGGAATTCTTGCCTGACCGAAGCTGGTCTGGCCCTCTTGGTTACACCAAGTCAGCCACACCAGCAGGAGGCCCGCTCTTGCCCGCCATTGGCGGGCCTTGCCTTGCGGCCCGCCAAGCGGCGGGTCGATGGAGACTGCGTTGGCCACTCGGGGGCTGCAAAACAACGGGGGATTGACAGCCGACGACGCTTGGCCTAGCAGTTGGTTACTATAACAGCGGTCATCCATGCCGGCAACGCAAACAGAGGCTTAAGCCCTTGCAGCGACAGGAAATCCGGTGAGCGCTGCCGCACTGCGGGCAGTCCGCGTCACCGCCGGCGACGAGGAAGCCGGACGGCGGCTCGACAATTTCCTGCTGGCTCGTCTGAAGGGTGTGCCGCGGGCCCACGTCTATCGACTCATCCGCAGCGGTCAGGTGCGCGTCAACAGTCGCCGCGTCCAGGCCAGTTACCGCCTGAATTCCGGCGACGAGGTGCGGGTGCCGCCGGTGCGGCAGCCCGACGCGACGAACGCCCCACCCCCGAGTCGCTTGCGCGCCGACTGGATCGAGGCGCTCGTTCTGCACGAGGACGCGGATCTGGTGGTGTTGAACAAGCCATCCGGTCTGGCCGTACACGGGGGGAGTGGCATCAGCCTGGGCGCGATCGAGCTGCTGCGGGCCACCCGTGGCCCGCACAGTAATCTGGAATTGGTGCATCGGCTGGATCGGGACACGAGTGGCTGCCTCCTGATGGCCAAACGCGCCGCGGCCCTGCGAGCACTGCATGCCCAGTTTCGCGCGGGAAGCGTGGACAAGCGGTACCTGGCGCTCCTCCTCGGCCCCTGGTCCGGGGGAGCGCGCACCGTCGATGCACCGCTGGTGACGGACGAGCGTCGCGGTGGAGAGCGTCATGTCCGGGTTGATCCCGCCGGCAAGGAGGCGGTCACCCATTACCTGCCGTTGGAGCGGTTCCCGAATGCGGTACTCGCTGAAGTCCACCTGGCCACCGGGCGCACGCACCAGATCCGGGTGCATGCAGCGTCCATCGGGCACCCGGTCGCTGGCGACGAGCGCTACGGACCCTCCGACGATCCCATCGTGGCGGGGCAGGGGCTCAAGCGGTTATTCCTGCACGCCCGGTCGCTGGGTTTCCACAGCCCGGGGAGTGGCGACCCGATCCGCATCGAGGCACCGCTGGGCGATGATCTGACGGTGCCACTCGACCGGCTGCGCACGACAGCCACCAGGGTGCAGGCATCCGGCTAAACATGCCGGCCTGATCCGCAGGCCTAAGCCACAGACTAGAGCAACGGCACGCCGCGGCTGAGTAGCGCGCGGCCCAGCCAGATCAGGGGCAGGCCCTGAATCGCGGTCGGGTCCCGGCTGTCGATGCTGTCGAGGAGCAGGACCCCGCGGCGCTCGGCCTTGAAACTTCCGGCGCAATCCAGCGGCTGGTCTGCCGCTACATAACGCTCGGCCTCGTGCCTGGTGAGCGGGCGGAACCGGACCCGGGTCGTGTCCACATGGCTGAGTTCGGGCAGATTCCCGGGGCCCGCCACACAGATCGCCGTGTAGAACTCGACCAGCTGCCCGGCGCACTGGAGCAGCTGGTCCACGGCCCGTTCGGGCGTGCCGGGCTTGCCCAGTGTCTCGACTCCCAGAGCGGCCACCTGGTCGCTGCCAACGACCAGGGCCAACGGATACCGATGCGCGCCAGCCGCTGCCTTCAGCCGCGCCAGGCGCAGCGCCAGTTCCTGCGGAGGCTCCCCAGGCCGCCGCGATTCGTCCACGTGCGGCGCCAGGGTCTCGAAATCGGGCAGCAGCCGGCCCAGCAGGTCACGTCTGTAGGGGGATTGGGAAGCCAGGACAATGCGCGGGGATGGGACCAAGGCGGCTCGGCTCCGTAAGCGGAAGCGGCTGAATTTTGACACACTCAGGTAGGGTACCTATCATGCGTACCGCGATGGTGGCGGGGCGCATCGGATCGGCGGACCTTAAGGATCTGGCCGCCCGCGGGGCGACGCTCGATCTCAGCTTCCCCGTGTCCTCTCTGGCACGTCTGGCGGCCCTTTCACCTTCGGCGGGCGAGGCCGCACGCCTGACGGCAAGCTTCACTTTCCAGTCGGGGTCGGAAGGGTACCCGCAGGTCCACCTGATCGTGGCCGGGACTGTTCCCCTGGTCTGCCAGCGCTGCGTGGAACTGCTGGTCCTGCCAGTGGCCGTGGATGTGCTTCTGACGATGGTCCGCAATGACGCGGAGGCGGCAGGTCTGGCAGATCCGTTCGAGACGGTGCTGCTGGCCGATGGCGAGCTGGTGCCGGAGCAGGTTGTTGAAGATGAGGTGCTGGCGGTACTCCCGCTGGCGCCAAAGCACTTGGAGACGGCCGGGTGTGGCCGCGAAGAGCGAGCGAATTCGGGTGAGATGCACAGGCCACTGGCCGGTCTCGCCGACCTGCTGGGTCGTGGTGACCGGCAGGGTGATGAGTGAGTTACCAGGAGATCTGCGATGGCAGTACAAAAGAGTCGCGTGACCCCTTCGCGCAAGGGTATGCGTCAATCCCACGACCGGCTGAAGAGTCCGGCCATTTCAGTCGAGCCAACCAGTGGCGAGACCCATCGGCGGCATCACATCAGCGCCGACGGCTACTATCGCGGCAAGAAGGTCATCGAGACCCGCGACGAGGGCGACACCGAATAGTCGTTTCCCCGGCTCAGGTATTGGGCCGGAGTCCGCACCTTCCGGCTGCCAGACGCCTGGTGCCCCCGACAAGCTGGTCGAAGACCTCAGGCGCAAGGGGCCACTGATGGCCGAGCCCGTTACGATTGCCGTCGATGCCATGGGTGGGGATGCCGGGGCAGAGGTCTGTGTGCCCGCGTCCATCGAGTTCGTGCGCCGCCAACCTGGCGTGCGCATTCTTCTGGTTGGTCAGCGCGAAATTCTTGAGACGCTCGCAGCGGCGGCGGGCGGCCTCCCTCCCAGCGTCGAGATTCACGACGCTCGCCAGATCGTGATGATGGACGAGTCGCCAGCCGATGCCCTGCGCAAGAAGAAGAACTCTTCCATGCGCGTGGCGGTAGATCTGGTCAAGGACGGCAGCGCGAATGCCTGCGTCAGTGCCGGGAATACTGGTGCCCTGATGGCCACCGGCCGTTTCGTCCTGAAGACGCTGCCCGGCATCGAACGCCCGGCCATCATGGCCCGGCTGCCCACCCGGCACGGGGCAATCTATATGCTCGACCTCGGTGCCAACGCCGACTGCTCGGTCGAGCAGCTCTATGAATTTGCGGTGATGGGCTCCGTCGTAGCGCGGGTAACCGAGGGCATTGACCGTCCCAGGATCGGCCTCCTCAATATCGGTGAGGAGGATATCAAGGGTAATGACACTGTGAAGCAGGCGGCATTGCGCCTGGGCGGCAGCCGCCTGAACTACGTTGGTTTTGTTGAGGCGGATGCGATCCAGGATGACCGTGCTGATGTCGTGGTCTGCGATGGCTTCAGCGGCAATGTGGCCCTGAAGTCCATGGAAGGTACGGCCAAGCTGATCCGGCACTTCCTCGAGATCGAGTTCCGGGGGAGCCTCTATGGCCGACTGGCGGGGCTGGTTGCCTGGCCGGTGCTGCGTTCGCTGGGTCGCCGCCTCGACCCACGCCGTTACAATGGGGCCAGTCTCGTCGGGCTCAATGGCATCGTCATCAAGAGTCACGGCGCCGCTGATGTCCTGGCTTTCCAGCAGGCGATTTCCGTGGCCCTGGTGGAGGCCGAGAAGGGCGTTCCCGACCAGATTCGTGAACTCATGAGCGAGCAGGCTGGATGACCTACTCACGCATTGCCGGCACTGGACGCTACCTGCCTGAGCGTGTTCTGACCAATCGTGAGCTGGAGTCGATGGTGGACACGACGGAGGAGTGGATCCGCACCCGCACGGGCATCGAACGCCGGCACGTCGCCGCCGATTCCCAGGCCACCAGCGACCTCGCCGAACAGGCAGCGCGGCAGGCCATGGCGGCCGCGGGCGTCACCCCGGCGGACATCGATTTCCTGGTGGTGGGGACCACGACTCCCGACCAGGTGTTTCCCAACGTCGGCTGCCTCGTGCAACGCCACCTCGGTATTCACGGGTGTGCGGCGTTCAGCGTGGAAGCGGCTTGCAGTGGCTTCATCTACGCTCTCAGCATGGCCGACCGGTTCGTTGCCAGCGGCATGGCGAAGTGCGCACTGGTAATCGGGGCCGAGACCCTGTCGCGGATCGTGGACTGGAGCGACCGGGCCACCTGCGTGCTGTTCGGTGACGGCGCCGGTGCGGTCGTCCTTCGGCCGGCTGACGAACCCGGCATCCTGTCTTGCCACCTCGGGGCCGACGGCCACTACGGTGATCTGCTCTACCACCCCTACGGCACGTCGCGGCTGCAGAGGCCGGGTGACACGGAGCGGCCCTACGTTCAGATGAAGGGCAATGAAGTCTTCAAGGTGGCCGTGAAGACGCTCGAAGGCATCGTGGACCAGGCGCTGGCCGCGAATCATCTCGACCGCGCGGCCATCGACTGGCTGATTCCCCACCAGGCCAACATCCGCATCATTCAGGCTACCGCCAAGCGGCTCGACATGCCCATGGAAAAAGTCGTGCTGACGCTCCAGGACCACGGCAATACCTCCGCTGCCTCCGTCCCGATGGCGCTCGATGTGGCGGTCCGCGACGGGCGAGTGAAGCGCGGTGACCTGCTGCTGCTCGAAGCCTTCGGCGGTGGCCTTACGTGGGGCTCCGCGCTGGTCCGCTTCTGACCGATCCTGTTGAATTAATCCATGCTTCAGGCACGCCACCGCTGGCTGGCACTCCTCGCGGGGCCGCTCCTGGCAGTCAGCATCTATTTTCTGTTGCCGGTCGGGTACGTCTCGGCCGATGGCGCTCTGCGGGCGCTCGGGCCTGGCGCACACGCGGCTGCCGCGGTCGCGGGCTGGATGGCGCTGTGGTGGATCACCGACGTTATTCCGGTGTATGTCACCGCCATGCTGCCGCTTGCCCTGTTTCCTTTGCTCGGAACGGCGACGGTAGAGGAGGCTGCTGGTGCGTATGGCGATCCGCTGATCTTCCTGTTTTTTGGCGGGTTCATAGTGGCGCTGGCGCTGGAGCGTTGGGGTTTGCATCGGCGCGTAGCCCTGACCGTGCTGCAGTTCGTCGGTTCGCGCCCTGACTACATCGTTGGCGCATTCATGGGCATCACGGCTTTTCTCAGTCTCTGGGTAACCAATACGGCCACTACGCTGATGATGTTGCCGGTGGCTCTGAGTGTGGTGGACACCCTGGCGGTTTCGAGCACCGCAGGCGACGCCGCTGACCCGCGCACGTCGCAGTTCGGCGCCGCGCTGATGCTGGGCGTGGCGTATGCCGCATCCATTGGCGGTATGGGCACCATGATCGGTACGGCTCCGAACGTCTTTGTCGCCTCATTCATCAATCACCAGCTGAACCTGGAGATCAGTTTCCTCGACTGGATGATCGTGGCCATGCCGCTCGTCGTTCTGCTACTCCTCGCTGCCTGGTGGCTGCTGACGCGGGGTGTTTTTCGCCTCGGTCGGGAACCGCTGCCGGAAACCCGACAAGTGCTGCAGGGACTGACCGCCGAACTCGGGCCCGTGACGCGCGCGGAGCGCCTGACTGCTCTCGTCTTCCTGCTGACGGCGGGCGCCTGGGTTTTTCGCGGCTTGCTGGCAGAGGTCACGATTGGCGGGTTGCAGCCCTTCGTCGGGCTGACGGATGCGGGCATCGCTATCAGTGCCGCGGTCCTCCTGTTCGTCTTGCCCGCGGGCACTGGCGATCACCGCTTCCTCATGGACTGGCCTACGGCGTCTCGCGTCCCCTGGGGTCTGCTGCTCTTGTTCGGTGGCGGCCTGAGTCTGGCAGCCAGCTTCGAACGGACCGGTCTCGCCGACTTTGTGGCGTCCCAGGGGCAGGGTCTGGAGCGGCTGCCCACCTGGGTCCTGGTGGCTGGCATTGTCACCGTGGTGGTCTTCCTTTCCGAAATCGCCAGCAATATGGCGACGGCCGCCACCGTGGTGCCGGTAGTGGCGTCACTCGCTATCGGCGCGAGCCTGCCGCCCGTCCCGCTCGTGCTGGCAGCCTGCTTTGCAGCGAGCTGCGGCTTCATGCTCCCGGTGGCCACGCCCCCGAATGCCATCGCCTATGGAACCGGCCGCGTGACGGCGGGTCAGATGGCGAGAGCGGGCTTCCTGCTGGATATTCTTGGCATTGTGTTTATTACGGCAGTGACTTGCGGGATCATTGTCCCGTTAATTGGAGCGCAGTGATGCGGCGACGACCAGCAGGCGTGTGGATCCATTGTCTGGGGGGGGCTCTCCTGGCCCTGGCCGCACTCCTGCCGGGCGTGGTGTGGGCCACTGCCGAAACATTCGTCCTCGCGCCGGATACGCAGCTGGTCGGCGAGACCACCACCGTAGCCGCCAGCCACGATGAAACTCTGACCGACATCGCCCGGATTCATGGCCTCGGCTACGAAGAGATCGTGTGGGCCAACCCCAAGGTGGATATCTGGCTGCCCGGGGATGGGACCCAGGTGATCTTGCCGACGAGATTCGTACTGCCGGGAACGACACGGGACGGCATCGTGGTGAATATTGCCGAGTACCGGCTCTACCACTACTACAAGCGCGATGGGCAGATGATGGTTTCGACCTTCCCGATCAGTATCGGTCGCATGGATTGGGCTACGCCGATCGGTCGCTGGGCGGTGACCGCCAAGCAGAAGGATCCCGCCTGGTACCCGCCCGAGTCGATTCGCCAGGAGCACCTGGAAGACGGTCGCGGTTTTCTGGCCAAGGTGGTCCCGGCCGGTCCCGACAATCCGCTCGGCCAGTACGCCCTGCGTCTCAGCGTCAATGGATACCTGATTCACGGGACCAACAAGCCGGTGGGTGTGGGCATGCAGGTGACCCACGGGTGCATCCGGATGTACCCCGAGGATATTGAGAGGTTGTTTCCCGAGATCCCTGTCAACACGCCGGTGACAATCATGAACCAGCCCTACAAGTTCGGCTGGTCCGGCAATGATCTCTATCTGGAAGTCCATCCGCCGCTGGAGGACGACCACGCAACGCGGGATCGGGAGATGACAGCGCTGACCGAGCAGTACGTGCTGGTCACCCGGGAGCGCCCCGCGCGGATTGACTGGCAGGCAGTAGAGGAGGCCTATCGGCGTCGCGATGGGATTCCGCTGCGGGTCGGTTCTGGCCTCGCCGCTGAGCAGTCCGTGGCCGCCTTCTAGAGGAGGGGGACCTCTTTACGAGGATAGGGACCTTTCCTCTCTGGCAAAAAAAAGCCGCAGCGTTTGCTGCGGCTCTCTTAACCGGGTCCCGATCAGGAGACCCGAAGCAGTTGCAGGGCCGTCTTACTTGGCCTGGCTCCGCTTGAACATCCGGTCCATCTTCTCGTTGGTGGCGTCGCAGCAGGACTGAGACTGGTTCGCGGCGTTCAGCGCCTGATTGGCGGTGCTCTGGGCGCCGGAAGCCGCCTGCTTGGCTTCGGCAGCAGCCGCACTGGCAGCAGCAGCAGCCGACTTGTTGGCATTGGCAGTAGCTTCGACGCCATTCACGCGGGCGGAGAGTTCGTCGAACTTCGACGTGGACACGCAGCCAGTGGTGACCACGATCGCGAGAGTGAGGGCGGCCCCCTGAAGAGCGGTACTGATTTTCATCGTAAAGGTCCTTAAAACAGCAGATTAATTAAAGGTAAAACACACCCGGAGAAGCAGTCGCCGAGAATCAAGAAACCGCCCCAAGGCGGACTCTTGGGAAAATGATGACCGAATCAATGTTAAATCGCAATCCGGGAATGGCGCGGCGCTTGGGTTTCGGCCCGATGCTGCGGTCGCCTGAGAGTACAGCCCAAGCGTGAGTCGAGCACTGTGGTTCTGTGCATGAGGTTAAGGAGCGTGCGACGGCAGGGGAGCGACGAGCGGACAGTCAGTGCTGCCAGACAGGCTTGCGGGCCGCCGGTATCTGTATACAATCCCAGTGCTGTACAGATATACAGGATATTTCCTCATGTCCACGCCCGGTGCCGCTGACCTCACTGCTCGACAGGCCGAAATTCTTGAATTTATTCAAGGATTTATAGAAGTTACCGGAATGCCGCCCACCCGGGCTGAGATGGCCCGGGAACTGGGTTTTCGATCAGCCAATGCGGCGGAAGAGCACCTGCGGGCACTGAAGCGCAAGGGGGTCATCGAGCTCCTGCCCGGGACGTCCCGGGGCATCAGGCTTCTGGAGACGGGTCGCCCACCACTGACTCAGCCATTGGCTGAAGAAGAGGGCTTGCCCCTGGTGGGTCGGGTCGCTGCCGGCCAACCCATCCTGGCCACCGAACATATCGAGGCCCGCTACCGGCTGGACCTGGCGCTGTTCAATCCGCGTCCGCATTACCTGCTGCGGGTGCATGGCATGAGCATGCGCGACGCCGGCATTCTCGATGGCGATCTGGTGGCGGTTCGTCGTGAGCCCGAGGTCCGCAATGGCCAGATCGTGGTGGTCCGGCTGGAAGAAGAAGTGACCGTCAAGCGCTATCGCCAGAGCGGCACCATGGTCACGCTGTTACCGCAGAACCCGGATTTCCAGCCGATCAAGGTCGACCTCAAGGCCGAACATATGGTCATCGAG
>Ga0315283_10003860_pt1 | contig 12888 bp, 9 predicted proteins | sample YL17G09_0_MG_FD_204541 | JGI IMG/M metagenome (GOLD analysis project Ga0315283, IMG submission 204541) | Sediment microbial communities from Yellowstone Lake, YNP, Wyoming, USA - YL17G09_0 | ecosystem: Environmental > Aquatic > Freshwater > Lake > Sediment | place: USA: Wyoming | collected...
CCTCCGTCGACGACGCTGCTGCAGCAGGAACACGCTCACCTATTCAACCCGCAGCAGCACCCGCAGCAGCAATCGCAGCAGCAGCAGATACAGGCTTCCGAGGCCGCCGTGGCAGCTGCGGCGCAGGCCGCGGCAGCGCTCGCCGTGGCGGCATTTGGCGGCACCGGCGGCGTTCCCTTCCAGCAGCAGCAGGGGGAGCGCTTCCACCTCCGCGACGCGGCTATGAGCGACGGCACCGCAACGACGGCGGCTCTCAGCAAGCCCCCGCGGCCGAGCCCGGGGAACAACGGAGGAGGGAACAACAACCCGAGGCGGGGAGGCGGCAACGGCGGCGGCGGCGCCTTTGGGCTGTAGAGGAGAGAACCTCTTCCTCGCCCTCTCCCCCTCCCTTTCCACTCTCATTGTTCCCACTCTCAGTGTTTCCGCTTTCGTTGCAGCACTTGGTCCCCCCGTCCCCCTTTTAGAGAGAAAATGTAACAACAATGAGCGGAAGTCGAAAAACGATTCTACAAAAACGAGGCGAGGGTCGGAACTCTTTGGGTTTTTCTTTTCCTTGTTTTTTCTATTCCGAGGTCGGGGACGAAGCCCTCCCTCGCTCACATCTTTTTTCTGCTCGAAAAGAGCGAGAGCAGCGGCAGGAGCAGCAGCAGCTCGCGCGCGCGCGCTCACCCATGAGCTCCTCCTCGTCTTCGTCCGCGTCGGCAGCGTCGTGGCCCTCGTGGCCCAAGAGCACGCGGGGCACCTCGCTCCTCGACGTGCTGCTGTTCAAAGACGGAAGCATCATCGTCGAAAGTGATGGCATCAGAACGAAAAACGGCAATGACTCGTCGCCTTCCGCTTCTTCTTCGACGTCGACGACGGTCGACCTCCTGTTCGACGACCTCTTCGGCGAAAAGTCGCCGTTCCAGGTGCGCCGATGGCTTCTTCTCGATGTCTCCTAGCTCTGAGAGGAAGGAAGAGCGACGAAATAAAAGACAAGGGGGGAGGAAAGCGGAGCTGAAAGTTGCGGTCAAAAAGCGATGCTTCTCCCCTCGCGTGCGTGCCCCTTTGCCAACAAAGTAAAAGAGAATCAAGCCACTCTTCTCTCTCTGACCCTCTCACTGCTCTCCTCTCTGCACCAAAAACATAGGCCCGCGTCCGCTCCCTGCGCGGCCACCGCGACTACCTCGAGTCGCCCTGGCTCCCTGACGCCGAGAGTGCCGACGCGGAGATGGCGAAAGTGTTGGCGGCGGAGAGGGAGAGGAAGAGAGGCAAGGCGGGCTCTTCTTCTTCCCTCTCCTCGTCTTCGGCGGGCTCGGCCGACAACGGCGACCAGGGCGACTCCGGGGGCAGCAGCAGCAGCACCCGCGCTTCTCCGTCTGCTGCAGCTGCTTCTCTCGCCTTTGTCCGCAGGGCAGAGTGCCGCGGGCGCGTTCGCAGGACAACCTCGACGGCTCCCCTGCCCGCCGCCGCGGCGCTCTTCTCCGGAGGCGGCGGCGGCGGGGGAGGAGGAGCAGAGGGCGGCGGCGGCGGCGGCGGCGGCGGCGGCGAGGCCTCCTCCGGCCGGCTCCGCGCGGACGAGCTCCAGCGCTGCTCCTCGGCCGACCCGGGCGCGGGCTTCGAGGTCGAGAGCGTGGTGCGGACGGCGGGGCTGCGCGGCGGGGACCGCTTCGCGATCGTGACGGTGTGGAGGCTGATCTCGGTGCCCGTCGCCGCCGGAGGGGGGGCGGGGAGCGGCGCGGCGGCGGCGGCGGCGGGGGGAGGGGCGGCGAGTGGCGCGGCGGCGACGGGCGCCGGCTCGAAGGGGTCGCCTCCTCCCCCTCCTGCCGCAGCGGCCGCTTCCGCAGCCGCGCGCCTCTGCGTCGACTTCGCCCTCGTCTGGGAGGAAGGGGACGCGGGAGCCCCGATGGCGCTCATCAAGCGCGCGATCGAGCGGGGCGTCTCGGTGGGGCTGCGGGACTCGTTCTCGGCGCTGGAGAGGGCGCTCGCGGGGCGCTTCCGCTGCGAGCGCGTCGCGCCGGGCGCGACGGCAGCGGCCGTCGCCGCTGCGGCCGCCGCCGCCGCCGCTTCTCTCCCACGGCAGCAACAGCCGCCTTCCTCGTCTTCTCCTCTTCTCTCGCACCAGGTGAGCCTCCTTCCGGCCCCGCCCTCGAGGCTCTCGGCCCTGATGCGAGAGGCGCTGCTCGCCCTCGCGGGAGAGGAGCTCGGGCGAGGGTTCGAGCCCGCCGCGAGGGCGCTCCTCGCCCCCGCTTCCTCCCCTTCTTCCCCGTCGCCATCGGTTCCTCCGCCTCGTCCTTCGTCGGCGGGTGCTGCCAGCAGCAGCCGCGGCGACAGCGGCGGCTCCTCCCCTGGCACGGCCGCGCTGGCCCTGGCCGCGGCGGCGATCCTCGCGGCGACCGCGCTGCTGCTCTCGGCGCCGCGGTCGCTCTCGGCGGCGCTCGGGTGCCCGGCGGCGGGTCAAAGAGGAGGAGAGGGAGGAGACGCCTCCTCCGGTCTCTTCTCCTCCCTCGAGTCCTTTCTCTTCCTCTCTCCGTGCTGCTCGCTGCTGTCCGCGAGTCCTCCGTCGGTCGTCTCCGCGCTGCTCGGGGCCGCGACCGTCGCCGCTGCCCGCGGCGGGCTCCTCGCGGCGGGCTCCGCCACGGCGGCGGCGCTCGAGGCCCGGGCGGCGGCGGCCCGGAGGAAGCGGCTGTCGCTCCCCTCCCGCTCCGAGGGAGGGGGGGACCCCTCGAGGGCCGCGGCGACTCTCCACCCGGGGTACTCCGCCGCGGCTGCCGCGGCGTCTGCGAGGGCCGCGGAGGACGAGGCTGAATCTGCTGCGGCGGCGGCGGCGGCATCAGCAGCAGCACCGAAGAGGAAGGGGCGCCGGCGGCAGCAGCAGCGGCAGAAAGAGCGAGAGGAAGAGGAAGAGGAGGAGGAACGGGAGGAGGACAAGACACCTTCCGCCCCCGCGGCCGCGGAGCAGCTGAGAGCCGCCGCGCGCCTCTTCGGTGAGGGTCTGCGCTGGGCGGCCTCAGCCGCCGCGGCGGCCGGGGTCGGCGGGCTCGGGATCGCCGTCCCCCCGCCGACGAACGCGACGGCGACAGCGACGATGAGCGCTGCTGCTGCTGCCCCTCGAGAAGAAACGAAATCGACCCCGCGCTCCCCGCTTCCTCTCTCCCTCCCCGCGATCTTCTCCGAGGAAGAGGCCGCGGGCTACGGTCCGGGCCCGCTCTCGGGCGCCCTCGACCTCCTCTCTCCCGCGACCTCCCCGCGCCGCTCGAGGGCCCTGGTGAGAGGGGAGAGAGTTTTTTTTTTTTTTGAGAGAGGGGAAAATGGGGGCAAAAATCATCCGCGAAAAAAAATCTCACCCCGACTTCTCACTTCTTTTCCTCCTTTTTTCGACACCAACTCAGCCCCCCGGCACCGTCGTCGAGAACGAAGTCTTCGAGAACGAGCGGCTCCAGCCCTTCCGCGGCTGGGGCTCCGACTGGCCGGGGCACCTACTGCCCACCGACCGCTGCGGCCGCTTCTCGGCCCGCGACGGCAGCCCCGGGGGGGACGCCGCGGCCGAGTTCCGGCGCGTCGCCAGGCCGCTGCCGCGCGGCGGCGGCTGGCGGTGGATCGAGCCCGACTGGCGGCTCGACCTGTCGCACATCGACGTGGGCTCCGTCGACGAGGAGGGGTGGAGCTACGCGTTCGACTTCGCGACGTGCGAGTGGCCGCCGCCGCCGGGCTCGGGGAGGGCGAGGCCGCTGCGCGACTTCGTGAGGAGGCGGCGGTGGGTGCGGGCGAGGATGAGGCTGAGTCCCGAGGAGGAGGAGGAGGAGGAGAGAGCAAGGAAGGAGAAGCTTGGAGCTGCCGTTGAGGCGGGTCCGACTGCAGCAGCAGCTGCTGCTGCTGCTGCTGCTGTGGCTCTCATGGCCGGAGGCGGAGCGTCAACGCCGGCGGCGGAAGCAGCAGCAGACGCAACAGCAGCAGCGGTGGCAGCTGTCATCTCTCCGCCGCCGCCGCCGCCGTCGTCCGCCGCCGCACCTCCTCTCCCGGCTGCCCTCGTTCCCGTCGCCGTCGCCGCGATCAAGGAGAGAAGAGCAGTTACGCCTTCTCCTTCCCCTTCTCGGGCTGCGTCGCCGGAGCCAGCAGGAGCAGGAGCGAAAGAGAAGGAGCCTTCGTCGCCGCCGGCGCTTCCTCCGACGTCGCGCTCCGCGACGCTTCTTTCCTCGTCGTCGGCTCCCTCGGCGCCCTCGACTTGCTCCGCCGCCGCAGCAGCAGCAGCAGCGGCGGCGGCGGCGGCACCCCTCCACGCCCTCTCCCCCTCGGCGGCCGCCGCGGCGGCGTACCTCGCGAGATCGAGCCCCAGGCGCGGGCGGGCGCTCTCGACGTCGCCGACTGCTTCTTCTTCGCCGTCGTCGCCGTCCGCTTCGCCTTCCGTCGCCAACAGCGGCGCGAGCACTCCGCTCCGCGGCGCCGGCGGCGGAGGGAGCGGCGCCGGCAGCGGCAGCAGGCAGAGGTCGAAGTCGCGGTCCCCATCGCCGTCGCCGTCGCAGTCCGCTTTCGCGGCAGCCTCGCCTCCTTCTTCTTCCTCCTCTGTCGTTCTGACCCTTTCGCCGCTCAAGCAGACGCTCCTGGAGCTCAAAAAGAGGAAGGAAGAGGAGGAGGAGGAGGAGGAGGAGGGAGGCAAGGACGAGGCTTCCGCTGCCGCCGCCGGCGGGGCAGCGGCGGCGGCGGCGGCTCCCTCGCCGCCGTCGAAAGCCGGCGGGCCCTCTCAGCCGGGTCGCGTGGCGCCTCCCGCTCTGCCGCCTTCTGTCTCTGCTGCTGAGCCCGCTGTCGCTGAGGAGGAGGAGGAGGAGAAGGAGGAGGAGCCGCCTGCGGCGACGGAGGCGACGACGCCGGCGCTTCCGACGCCTGCTGCTGCTGCTGCTGCTGCTGTCCCTCTCTCTTCTTCTCCTCCGCCTCCTGCGCCGCAGGAGCAGCAGAAGACAAGAATCCCTACTTGTGTTGGAGAGAAGGAGGTGCCAGAGGCGCCTCCTCAGGTCGCCGTCGCGGAGGAAGAAAACGAAGAGAGAAAAGAAGAGGCTGCTGCCACCGCCGCCGTTGCCGCCGCTCTCGTCGCACCCAAAGAGCCGAAGAAAGAAGAAGAAGAACAAGTCGCTGCTGCTGCTACTGCTGCTGCTTTGGAGACGCCAGCGGCTCCTCCTTCTCCCGCTCTCTCTCCGTCCGGCGCCGTCGCCGGCGCCAGCAGCGCCAACCCCAAGTCCGTCGAGGCCGCTGCGGCGCGCGCCAGGGCCACGGCCGAGGCGCACGCCAGGGCCGCGGCGGCAAAGTTCAAGACCTGGCAGTCCAAGGTCGACGCCGAGCTCGCGAGGGCCGCGCAGCGGGCCGCGGCTGCGACCGAGGAGCGGCTGCTGGCGCCGCTGGCTCGGGGCGCGGACGACGCGAGGGTCGCGCTGGACAGGATCCGGGTGAAGCTGAGCGGCGACGGCGGCGGCGGCGGGGGGAGCAGGGGAGGCACCGGCGACGCATCTCCCTCCTTGCCCGGGGCGCTGTCGCCGCTCGCTGCCGCCGCGGGGGCCCTTGGGAGCGAGAGCGGCAGCGCGGCGGCGGCGTTTATCCCTCCTGTTGCTGCTGCTGCTGCGCCGGCGGAAGACAACAAGAAGAAAGGAACGGAAAAGGAACGTTGAGACGTTGAGAGAGACAAAAAGGAAAGGAAAAGGAAACGGGAAAAAAAAAACGTTGGCGGAAAAATCATTTTTTTATATTGTAAAATAAAACAATTTTGTGTTTTACTCTTTTCCCCCTTTTCTCTCTCTCTCACGCGCTCTCTCTTTCTCTTTCTCTCTCTCTCTCTCTCTCTCCCTCTCTCGTATGCACAGTGACCAAGGCCCCTCTCTCAATCGCTCCCTCGTCCTCTTTCTTTTATACGAAAAGCACGAGGTCAACAAAAAAAACAAAAAAACAAAGAAGAAAAAAAGTTATTTCAATCCTCTCCCTTCTCTTCCTGCTCACTGCCCGCCGGCCGCTGCCTTCTCGTCCTCCTCCGCGACCGCCGCCCTCAGCGTCGCCAGGTGCTCCGGCGCCAGTCCAGGCACCGTCGAGTCCCTCCGCATCGCCCGCTTCAGGTTGCGCCACTTGTCCTTGAGGTCGACGTCGGTGCGGCCCGTCGACTCGAAGAGCGCCAGGTGCGCCTTGCGGATCGTCGCCCACTGCCCGTCGCCGAGGCGCTGCACGCCCGCGACGAGGATGCTCGTCTCGTCGTTCGACCACTTGATGCGCCTGCGGGCGCCGTTGTCGAGGTGGACCCGGGTGCCATCGTCGGCGATGGGAGGCGGGGCCGAGGCGCGGGCGGCGGCGGCGGCGGAGCGCGGGCGGCCCGAGGGGTTGAGGTGCGCCGAGCGCGGGCGGCCACGGCCGCGCGGGCCCGAGCCAGCGAGCGCGTCGAAGTCGCCGTCGCCCGCGTCGGCCCCGCCCTCGAGGCTCCGGCGGGACCGCTTCTTCGCCCTCTTCGCCTCCTCCTGCCTCGACAGCCTGGTCGGCCTCATCTCCAGGGTGTACGCGCCCCCGGCGCAGGGCACGATCGAGTACGAGGCGAGGTAGGTCTCCTTGCCGTTGTGGACCGGCTCGAGCGCCAGGGGGGGGCCCTCACTCGCCGGGGCGGGGGCGGCGGCGGACGCGCCCCCCTCTCCTCCTCCCCCGCCGCCGCCGCCGCCGCCCAGGTCGATCGTCCGCATCGTCATGCGCGCCGCCTGCGGCGGCACGAGCCCGTTGTTCAGGAGGCGGCACGTGGCGTCGATACTGCGGCGCACGTCCCAGAGCGCGGCGTCGGCCGGCACCACCACGGAAAGCGCCTTCCTTCCCAGAAAGGCGCCGCCGAGCGTCGATAGCTCGACCTTGAGGGAGACCTTGGGGACGTTGAGGGGACCCACGGGAGGGGGAGGGGCGCCCGGGATGGCGCGGCCGGGCTTGCGGCCCCTGGAGGCTCCCGCCGCCGCCGCCGCCGCCGACGGGCGCGAGGACGAGGGCCCCGCGCCGCCGCCACCGCCGCCGCCGCTGGCGTTCCCGCCCCTCGTCGCCGGCGCGGCCAGGACGGCCACTGCGTCGCTGGCGTCGTCCTCAGAGGCGCGCGACCTCTGCGGGGCCTTTTGCTTGCGGGAGTTCTTGCCGCTCGCCGCGGGAGGAGGGGCAGGAGGGGCGCCGCCACCGGCGTGGCGGCCCGACGAGCGCCGCTCCGGAGCTGCTGCTTCGCCGACCTTCCTCTTCCCCGCCGCGATGGCCGCGGCCTTGGCCGCCGCAGCCGCTGATTTCTTGGGGGGCATGTTGTTGGTTCTGTCTTTCTTGCTGTCTGCCTGTCTGTTTGGTTGTTTGTTTTTTCTCAAGGCGGGGAGAATAAGAGGTGAGGGAGAAAGAAAAGCAGGAAGAGAAAACACAGCAGGCTCAGCGCGCACGTCTCGTCCCTCTCGTCTTTTTTTTGGCGCCGATTGAATTGAAAAACGGAAAGAATGTCGCGACATGACGAAAACTTTCGCTCCGTCACCGACCACCTCGAAGCCCTCCCACCGGCTCAAAACATCTCCAAAGCTCTCGAGCACATCGCATAGGTCGCGTGCAGCGAGGAAGCGGGCCGAAAGAGCGGGCGGAGACGGCGGTGCGAGGAGCCAATGCTGCTCGATGAGGGTTGGTCCGCCTCTCAACCCTTCTCCCGCTCAACCCTTGTCCCCCTCTCGCTCAGCATTTGGAGCGCGTTTTTCGCCGCGCCTGAGCTCGCCAACCTGCTCTCTATCTGACGCAGCGGGCGAGCGAGAGATATATTTACCTCGACGTGTAGAAAAGGAACGGTTCGGGAAAGAGCACCGGGAAGGCACGCGAGAATGAAGTTTTGGGGGGAGAACCACGAAGTCAAACAGCTAATGCTCCTTCGATTGTGGCGTCGGTTTCTCGTGCCCCGCCGGAGGATTCGACCTCTTCTCTCTCTCAGAGACTCTCCTCACTCACTCCCTCTCCAGCTCAAAAAGAAAAACGCCTGCGCCTTTGCGGCTCTCGACGAAACCATGACGCTCCAACCCCTTGCGCCTCCGCCTCCCTCCGCGTGCCGAGTCCTCCTCCGCCTCAAGCCGAGCTCTTCCTCAGCGAGCGGCTTCGACGACTGCTGCGTCGACGTAGTGGACGGCGACGACGAAGGCGAAACCGGGGGCAGCAGCGGAAAGGTTTGAGGAGTTTTTTTCCCTTCTTTTTCTTCTTCTTTTTGGTTTCTCGATCGCAACAACACCCGTCTCCCACCTGCTCTCTCACTTTAACCATTCCCTCTTCTGAACCAACTCCTCGACAGAAGCAGCGAGTCGTCGTAGACCGCGGAGATGGCTCCGGGCTCAACCAGGTGCCGAGAGATGAAACGAGAGGGAGGTGGACGAGACGACGATGGCAAAAACGAGAGAGCGAACGAACAAAAGGCGGCACGCTCTTCCCCTGCCCGCGTTCGACTCAACTCCCCTCGTCTCTTTCTCTCTCAAAACAAAAAAACAGTTTTCCTTCGACGCCGTACTCGGCGCGGACTCGACGCAGGAGGACGTCTACCAGGTAAGTGAAGACGAAAGAGAGAGAAGAGAGAGAAGAGAGAAGAACAAGAACGAAAGAGAAGAACAAGAGAGACGAAGGGACGCTTCTCGACCTCGACCTCTCGACGGGCGTCCCTCTCCTCTCTCTCAACCCTCTTTCCCGCCTCCCCCTTTTTCATCTCGACAGGCCGGGGCCTCCGACGTCGTCATCGGGGCCCTGGACGGCTACAACGGCACCGTGCTGGCCTACGGGCAGACGGGCTCGGGGAAGACGCACACTATGATCGGTGAGTTCATCGTAAAGAAAGAAAAGAAAAAAGGCGAAAATGTTTGCTAACTGACACAAGGAGGGTTGAAGACAACAAGCCAGAGTGAAAAACGTGCATTCTTTTCACCCTGACCGAAATCTCACTCTTATCCCCCTCTGATTCGCATTCAGGCCCAGGTGCGAGGTCTCAGAGGGACCCGAGCCAGCTCGGGATAGTGCAGCGGGCGCTGGAGCAGGTGAGAAGGGATTTTAAAATACACTTTTTGTTTCTCTCGCGCGCTTTGTCGACCCTAACGGCGGCCTCGATTTTTTTTTTCTGCTGCTTCCTCCTCCTCCTCCTCATCCTCCTTCTCCTCCTCCTCCTCCAGATCTACTCCTCCCTCTCCTCCGACGCGTCGTCTTCCGACTGGGCCGTCACAGTCACGTTCGTAGAGATCTACGGAGAGTCCATCCGCGACCTCCTCTCCCCGAACAATAGCGCCTCCTCTTCCTTCTCTTCTTCTCCCTCGTCGACCTCGACCGCGCGGCAGCAGCTCGTGAGGCAGCACCAAGGGGCAAAGCACCAGCAGAACCAGCAAAGCCTCGCCCCCGCCGTCACGGCCGACAGGGCCGGCGTCGTCACGCTCCACCACGTCACCGCGGTGCGGGCCACGAGCCCCGACGCGGCGCTCCAGGCGCTCGCGCGCGGCGCCGCGGCGCGGGCGACTCGCGGCCACGGGCTCAACGCGCGGTCGTCCCGGTCGCACGCCGTCTTCACGGTGCACGTGACGCGGAGGAGCAGCGGGCGCTGCGCCGCAGAGCGCAGCGCAGAGCGCGGAGGCGGACGCGAGGGCGGCGCCGAGGAGCAGGAGGGAGCGGGGGCCGCCGCCGCGGCGACCGTCACCGTCGCCAGCAAGCTCCACCTGGTCGACCTCGCCGGCTCCGAGCGCCTCTCGAAGACCGGCGCGGCGGGCGCCGGCGCGGCCGAGGCGGCCGCGATCAACCGCTCGCTGACCTTCCTGCAGCAGGTGGTCTCGGCGCTCGCGTCCGAGGCCAGGCGATCCACGGCAGCCTCGAGGAGGAGGAGGCGCAGCAGCGAGGGCGAGCGCGGGGGCGGGGGCGGGGGCGGGGAAGAAACGAAGCGGCCCCCGCGGCACATCCCCTACCGCGCCTGCGCGCTGACGCGGCTGCTCTCCGACGCCCTGGGCGGCGGCGCGCGCACCGCGCTCGTCGCCTGCGCCTGGTCCGACGCGGGCCACTCCTCCGAGACCATCTCGACGTGCCGGTTCGCGGCGTCGATGGCGGCGGTGGCGGTGGACGCGCCGAGGAACGAGTCGCTCTCCTCGTCCCGGCCGTCGAGGGTCGGCGGCGGCGTCGGCGCGCTCGGCGCCGCGGGCCCCCTCGCCACCTCGGCCCCCGGGGGCGGGTCCCTGCTGCGGCTGAGCCCGGCCCTGCGGGCCTACGTGGGGCGGGTCACCGCGGCCGCCGTCGCCAGGGAGAGGGCTGCCGCTGCCGGCGCGCGGGTCTCGTCCCCGGGGGGGCGCGGGGCGGGAGCGGGGGGGGGCGGGGGCGGCGAGCTGGCGGCGCTCCGGGCGCGGGTCCGCGACCTCGAGGCGGCGCTCGCGTCTGCCGCTCCCTCTTCTTCTTCTCCTTCTTCCTCTTCTCGCTCGCGTCCTTCCTCTTCCTCTTCTGGCTCCGCCGCAGCGTCGAGGACGGCGGAGGAGACCCGCGCTCTGCGCGAGGCGCTGCGCGAGGCCAGGGCTGCGGCCGCCGCCGCCGCCGAGGCGGATGCGGCCGACCTCTCGGCGCTGCGGTCGCGGGTGCTGGCGCTCCAGGAGGAGAGGGCGGCTTCGGGTGCCTCTGCCGCCGCTGTCGGGAGCGGCGAAGGAGGAGGACAAGGAGGGGAGGGACAAGAGAGCTTCGACACGCTCGCCGAGCTGACGCGGCTGAGGGCGGCGCTGGCCGAGCTGCAGGGGAACGCCGCGGCTGCCGCGGCGGCGGCGGCGGGGGCGAAAGGAGACGGGGTCGGAGAGGACGCCTCCTCCTCCTCCTCCTCTTTTTCGTCGTCGTCGCGCGCCGAGCGAGCGGTCACCGCCGCCCTCCGCGACCGCATAGCAGAGCTCGAGGCTGCGCTCGAGGCGACCTCCGCCGCCTCCGCAGCAGCAGCAGCAGCAGCAGAGGGGAACGAGCGGCGAGCAGGCGGCGGCGGCGGCGGCGGCGGAGGGAAGCTCGGTTGCGCCGTGGCCGCCGCGGCGCACGCCGCCGCGCTCGCCGCGGCCGCGGCCAGCAGCAGCGGCAGTTCCGGGGGCTCCTCCCGCCGCTACGACGACGATGATCTCTCCGACTCCACCTCCGGGAGCGACGACGACGACGATGACGACGGCGACGACGACGACGGGAGCGGCGGCAGCGAGCTCTCCGGCGACGAGAACAGGGAGGCGGCGGCGGCGGCGGCGGCGCCGGCGGGGAAAGGAGAGGGCCTCTTCTCTCGCCTGCTGCAGCGCCACCGCCGCGGGGGAAATGGGGCAGCGCCTCCTCCTTCCAGCGGCAGCAACAGGAGCACGAGAACACAGAAGAGTCGACGGCAGCAGGGCAAGGACAAGAGCTCGGGTTCGATGGCGAAGAAGAGGGACATCGTGATTTTGAACTCCCTCTCGCACTCGCAGCTCGTCGACCTCCTCCGCGCCGGCGGAAGTGCCGGCGCTCTTCCTTTGGCTCCCGCTCCTCCTCGGGCCCCTCTCGAATGCATCAACAGCGGGGACGACGACAGTAGCAGCGAGGACGAAGGAGGATTAGAGGAGGAATTAGAAGACGAATTAGAAGAGGTCGAGCGGGAGGAAGGGAGCTGGCTGAGCGGCGGCGGGTGCGGCGGCAGCGGCGGCAGCGGTGGCAGCGAGGTCGCCGACGGCACCGCCGCCGCCGACGACCAAGCCGCTCTGCTCTCCGGTGCCGCCGAAGCCGCTTCCGCCGCCGCTGCCTCCAAGAGGGCCGCGGCGACTCTCTAGAAGGAAGCAACGGTCGAGCTTTGAGCCAGAACAAACCAAAAAGAGAGAGAGAGAGAGAGAGAGAGAGAGAGCGCGCGCGCGAGAGAGAGATGGAGTTTACTTTGACGTTTTATTCCCCCCTTTTTGCAAAATAGTCAATAATTTTTTTCTTTTCACTTCTTCTTCCCTCCCTTGGCGCTCTCGACCGTCAGCAGCTCCAGCGCCTCCCGGAGGAACCTCACGCCTGTCGAAACGTCCTCAAACTGCAGCGACGAGACCGCGCACTTGGCGGCTTTGACCGCCTCCGTGATCTGCTTCAGCGACGGCGCGAAGGAGGAAGAAGAGGACGAGGGGGGAGGAGGAGCGGGAGCGGGAGGAGGAGGAGCACCAGCTGCTGCCGGCGGCGGCGGCGGAGGAGGCGCGTGAGCGGCAGCGAAAGGAGGAGTCGGATCCCCCTTGGGAGGCGCCCTCGGGGCCGGAGAAGAAGAAGGAGGAGGAGGAGGCGGGGGCGCGGGGAAGGAGGAGAGCCTCCTGTCGGTGACGGTGATGGTCGCGCCTCCTCCTTCCTTCCCGTCCCTCCCCTCCTCCGAGAGCCTGACGGTGAACCGCGGCCTCCAGCGAGAGGCGTCCACGCTCACGACGATGGCCCTACCGTGACCCTCGGGGCCCTCCTCCTCGTCGTCGTCGCCGCGGCAGCCGCCAAAGTCGCTGCTCCTGCCCTCGCTGCCACCAAACAGACCGGCGATGCCTTTTTTCCTGGAGGCGTCCTCCGCCGCGAGCCTTGCGACGTCCGCAATCTCCTTGGCGCTCTCGCCCTTCTGCCCCTCCAGCTCCGCCCGCGCCCGTACCGCGACCTCGTCCCCCGCCTCCAAAGCAGGGCTGAGTTGCGTGTCGAAGGCCGAGACGGCCTGCTGCTGCCGCTGCTCCCCGGCGACGGCGGAGGACAACAGCGCGACGACGAAGGCGTACCCGAGCCCCTCCGGCGGCAGGGACCTCACGACGGTGCCCGGCGCGCCGGGGCCGTGTCCGTCGTGGCAGTAGAGAACTTTGGCTCCCGGAGAGAAGCGCGGGGGAGCCAGAGGGGGCTGAGGATGGGGCTGGGGAGGAGAGGGAGGAGGGGGAGGAGCGGAAGGGGGAGGGGGCGCGGAATTAT
>Ga0315283_10003863_pt1 | contig 12883 bp, 8 predicted proteins | sample YL17G09_0_MG_FD_204541 | JGI IMG/M metagenome (GOLD analysis project Ga0315283, IMG submission 204541) | Sediment microbial communities from Yellowstone Lake, YNP, Wyoming, USA - YL17G09_0 | ecosystem: Environmental > Aquatic > Freshwater > Lake > Sediment | place: USA: Wyoming | collected...
GTGCCACTCATCCGCGCCGTTGCTGAAAGCGGGCCGGGCCGGGTGGCGAGCGCCGGGGCGTGGTTGTACTCGGGCGGCAGCGCTCTCGTCGCAGTCGCGATGGCCGCCGGCGCGCCGTGGTGGGAGCAACTCTTTCAGAAGGCGGACCTGGCCGCAGTGCTGTTGCCGAGCGCGGTGCTCCTGTGCGTCGGGAGTCCACGCGATGCCGTGATCTCCACCTACGAAGCCCAGCGCCGCTTGCGGACCGTGTTCTGGCTGGATGCGGCCTACTACGCGCTGGCGGTTCTGGGCCTCGTGATCTGGCGCTTCGCGCCCGCCATGCCGCGCTCGGCGGTGAGCGTGCAATGGGTGCAGGCCGTGGCGGCCGGCTTGGCCACGGGGTTTTCGCTGCTGTGCGCGCGCCAGGCGTTGTTCGTGCGTCCCGGGCGGGCCGAAGTGCGCCGCATTCTGGAGTTCGGCCGCGTCTACTTGGGCTCGGGTTTCGGCGCCACGCTGTCGCAATCCGCCGACCAATGGGTGGCCGGGCGTTTGATGGACAAACCGGGACTTGCGGCCTATCTCGCGGCCAAGATGCTATTCCGGGGGTTCAACCTGGTGGCGCAGGCGATGAGTCAGGTACTCATGCCGACCGTCGCCAAGCTGCAGTCGGAGCGCCGCGTTGCGGATCTGGTGGCGCTGTTTGAAAAGAGCGTGTGCTTCGTCACCCTGGCGTTGGTGCCGATTTGTGCGCTGCTGTACTTCGGCACCGGGTGGATGCTGGACGTGCTCCTGAACGGCCGCTACCGCGAGGCCGTGCCGGCGTTCCGGATCCTCGTGCTGTCGGCGCTGACGCTGCCCATCGCCAGCGTCGGCAGCCCCTTCCTGACCGGGCTGGGCCGCTTGCGCAGCCTGCTGTGGATCACCTGGACCGGATTGTTCCTGGGCGTCGGGCTCGCGGTGTGGTGGATCCCCGCACATGGGCCGGAGGGCGCGGCCACGGCGACGGCGGTCGCGGCGGTGTACGGCATGTTGGCCCGTGCCGCGGTGTTGCGCCGCGATGTGCCGTTCCGCCTGCGGGGGATCGTGTCGCGAGTCGGCGATGCGTGGGGGGTCGCGGCCCGGGCGCTTGCGGCACGCCGCGCCCGCGCCTAGAGGCCGTCGCGGCCGGGCCGCGACGTCTGGTGCGACGCCGCGGCGGCGTGCGGCCGACCGCCGCGCGGCCCGTGTCGCGGGTGCGGCGGAGCCGTTAGAATGGCTGGCCTTGGTGGCCGCGCCCCGCGCCATGATCCGGAGGACCGTATGCCGTTTCAGAACATTAAAGACGACGTCAAACTCGGCCAAAACGTCCGAATCTTCGATTTCGTGAACCTGTACGGATGCACGATCGGCGACAACTCGAAGGTCGGGGCGTTCGTGGAAATCCAGAAGAACGCTACCATCGGCAAGAACTGCAAGATCTCGAGCCACACGTTCATCTGCGAGGGCGTCACCATCGAGGACGATGTGTTCGTGGGGCACAACGTGTCGTTCATCAACGACAAATACCCGCGGGCCACGGCCGAGGGCCGGTTGCAGACCGAAGCCGACTGGAGCGTCGAGCCGACGCGCGTCAAGCAAGGCGCGTCGATCGGCACCAGTTGCACCATTCTTTCCAGTGTCACCATCGGCCGCAACGCCATCATCGGTGCCGGCAGCGTCGTGACCAAGGATATCCCCGACCGGGTCGTGGCCGCGGGGAATCCGTGCCGCGTCATCCGGCCGCTGCGTCCGGGCGAGTAAGCCGCACCTTGCAGGTCCTGTGAGGCACGGGCTAAAGTCACCGTGCACTTCGATGCGCGACCCCGGTGGCGTGGGAACTGCACTGGCGCCCGTCTTGTCTTTTTGCCGAAGGGGAGGCCGCATGCGTCGCCTGGCGTTCCTGCTGTTCGCGATCGCCGCTTTGCCGTGCGCCGCCGCGGAGCGTACGCCGCGCGTTCACGCGCTGGTGCACGCCCGGGTGGTACCGTCGCCGGGCGTCGTTTTGGACGACGCGACGATCGTGGTCCGCGACGGCGTGATCGAGTCCGTCGGCCGTGGTGTCGCGGTGCCGGCCGACGCACGCTCCTGGGATCTGCGCGGCCGCACGGTCTACGCGGGCTTGGTGGAACCGTGGCTCGACCGCACGCCCGCACCCGCGCCGCGGCCGGGCGGCATGGGCGGCGGGGCTCCGGCGGCGCCCGTTCCACCCGCGGCGCCGGCGCCGCGCGGCGCGGCGCACGCGAATGCCCTGGTGCATCCGGAAACCGACCTCTCCGAGACCATGGACTTGGGTCGCGAAGCACTGGAGGAGTTGCGCGCGGTGGGTTTCACCGCCGCGCATCTCGTGCCGGGATCCGGAGTGTTCCGCGGGCGCAGCGCGCTGGTGTTGCTGCGCGATGGTACGGCGGCGGACCAATTGCTTGTGCCGCGTGTCGCGCAAGTGATGGCGTTCGACACCAATCGGGGTGGTCCGGGCCAGCCGGCGGGATATCCCAACTCGCTCATGGGCAGCGTGGCGCTGGCGCGGCAGACGTTGTCGGACGCGGGTTGGGCGCGCGCCGCGAACACCGCGTGGATGGGCAACCGTCGCTTGGAACGCCCGTACGACGACGAGTCTCTGCGTGCCCTGGCCGCGGTGCTCGCGCCGTCCGGCAAGCAGCCGGTCTGGTTCGCGGCTCACGACGTGCTGGCATGCCTGCGTGCCGACGCGCTGTTGCGCGAGTTCAGCTGCGACGCCGTGCTTCTTGGCAGCGGCGATGAATACCGCCAAATCGACGCGCTGCGCGCCACCAAGCGGCCGCTCGTGTTGCAGGTGAACTATCCGGAGCCGCCGCGCGTGGATGATGATGACGAGGCACTCGACGTGGATCTGGAGGCGCTGCGCCACTGGGACGTGGCGACCGAGAACCCACAGCGGGTTCACGCCGCTGGGATTCCCTTTGCGTTCACGTCGCAAGGGCTCCGCAAGCGCGGCGCGCTGTGGTCCCGGATCCGGGCCGCGATCGAACGCGGCCTTCCGGCCGATGTGGCGCTGGGTGCGCTCACGACCGAGCCGGCGCGCTTGCTGGGTGCTGCGGCGCGACTGGGCACCATCGAGGCCGGCAAGATCGCCAACCTCACCGTGACCGACGGCGACTTGTTCGCCGACAAGACCCGGGTGCTTGAAGTGTGGGTGGACGGCGATCGCTACGAGAACGCGTTACGCGGCGACCTGGAGTCGGTGCGCGGGGATTGGACGCTGGCGTTCGAAGTGGGCGGCGCGAAACGCAGCCAAACGCTGCACGTCGAAGGCGGCGAATGGACGCTCGGAGCGCGACTGGAGGACCAAGGCACGACGCAGGCCCTCGACGGCGTGCGGTTCACGCGCGGCGAGTTGTCGGCGCGCCAGGGCAGCGATCTCTTGCGGCTCGTGCCGGGCCAAGGCGCGTTGGCGGGTGCGTGGTGGTTTGCCGGCGGGACGAGTGCGAGCGTGCAGGGCACGAAGGTCGTTCCCGAGGGCGGCGATGCCGCCAAGCCCGGAACGCCGCCGGTCGTCGCACCGGCGGCGGCGCCCGCCGCGTCCGTCGCGGTGAGCGCACCGTGGCCGCCACGGCCCGAGCCGGCGCCACGCGCGGTGCTCGTGCGCGGCGGCACGGTGTGGACGTGCGGCCCGCAGGGCAGGCTCGAGAACGCCGATGTGCTGGCGGTAGGCGGCAAGATCACGGCCGTCGGACGCGGGCTGCAAGCGCCGCCAGGCGCCGTCGTCGTCGATGCCGCGGGCAAGCAGGTCACACCCGGCCTTGTCGATTGCCATTCGCACTCCGACATGGTCGGCAGCGTCAACGAGGGCTCGAATATTTGCACCGCGGAGGTCCGCACTGCCGACATCCTGAACTCGGAATCGATCGCGATCTATCGCGAACTGGCGGGGGGCCTCACGGTCGCGAACCAGTTGCACGGTTCCGCGAACTCGATCGGCGGCCAGAACGCGGTTATCAAACTGCGCTGGGGTGCGGCTCCGGCGGGCTTGCTCTTCGCGGCTGCGCCGCCCGGGATCAAGTTCGCGCTGGGGGAAAACCCCAAGCAGTCGAACTGGGACGACCGCAACAACCGCTATCCGCAGTCGCGGGCCGGCGTCGAGCAGTCGATCCGCGAGCGCTTCATCGCCGCGCGGGACTACATGCGCGAGGCGGACGAGTTCAAGGCCGGCAAGACCAAGATCCCGCCGCGCCGCGATTTGCAGTTGGAAGCCGTGGCGGAAATTCTCCGCGGTGAACGCTTGGTGCATTGCCATTCGTACCGCGCCGACGAGATCCTGATGATGATGCGCGTCGCGGAGGAATTCGGCTTCCGCGTCGCCACGTTCCAGCACGTGCTCGAAGGCTACAAGGTCGCCGACGAATTGGCGCAGCACGGCGCCGGCGCCTCCGGATTCAGCGACTGGTGGGCGTACAAGTTCGAGGTGTACGACGCCATCCCGTATGCCGGCGCTTTGATGCGCGAGCGCGGCGTGCTGGTGTCCTTCAACTCCGACAGTTCGGAGCTGGCGCGCCGCTTGAACCTGGAAGCCGCCAAGGCCGTCAAGTACGGCGCGGTGCCGGAAGAGGATGCCCTGAAGTTCGAAACCTGGAATCCCGCCAAACAGTTGCGCATCGAGTCCCGCGTCGGGTCGCTGGAACCGGGGAAGGATGCGGACTTCGTCGTGTGGAGCCAGAGCCCATTGGCGTCGACCACGGTCTGCGAACAAACCTGGATCGAAGGCCGCAAGTACTTCGACCGTGCCGCCGATCTCGCGGCACGCGCCGGCATGGAGACCGAGCGCACTGCACTGGTCGCCAAAGCGCGCGATGCCCGGAAGAAGATGAAACCCGAGGACCAGGGTGGGTTCGGGACCTGGCACCCGAGCTACTGGGCCAGCGATGAAGCGGCGTCGTGCCATGAGGAGGCCCAACCGTGAAGCGGATCTTCGCAATGGTCGTGACGGCGACGCTGTGCGGCGCGGCCGCAATCCCGCAGGCGGAGCCCCTCGTGGTGCGTGGGGCGATCGTGCACTCACCCTCCGGCGCCGGCGCGCCCGCGACCATCGTGGTCGACAACGGCAAGATCCTCGCCGTCGGGCCCAACGCCACGGCGCCGGCGAACGCCCGCGTCGTCGACGCCGGCGGCTTACATGCGTACCCCAGCCTGATCAACGGCAACACGGTGCTGGGTTTGGTCGAGGTGAGCAGTGTCCGTGGCACGGTCGACGTCAGCGAAGTCGGCGACATCAATCCCAATGTGCGCGCCGAGGTCGCGCTGAACGCCGACTCGGAACTCCTGCCGGTGACGCGCGCCAACGGTGTGCTGGTGGCGATGACCGCACCGCGTGGCGGCCTGGTCGCAGGCACCGCCGCCGTGATGCGCCTGGACGGATGGAATTGGGAAGACCTGACGGTCAAGGCGCCGGTGGGGATGCTGGTGAACTGGCCGGGGATGCGCATCAACCGCGATGCGGACGCGCAGCCCGCGGCGGAAGAACAGGTGAAGAATCGCGACGCGCGGCTGTTGCTCTTGCGCGACACGTTCGCGAATGCGCGTGCCTACTGGAAGGCGCGTGGCGCAGAAGGCGGCAAGGGGGTGCCGGCGCATGAACGCGACCCCCGCTGGGACGCCATGGGACCGGTGCTGCGCGGCGAAATCCCGGTGTTGGTTACTGCCGACGACATCCTCAAGATTCGCGCCGCGTTGCAGTGGGCCGAACAGGAAGGCGTGCGGATCGTGTTGCTCGCCGGTGGTGACGTCGGGCGGCTGGCGGGCGAACTCGCCAAGCGCCAGGTGCCGGTCATTCTGGATCCGACGTTTGCACTGCCGCGGCGCGACTGGGAGCCTTACGACACCGCATACACCAACGCGGCGCGTTTGCATGCCGCCGGCGTGAAGTTCTGCTTCGGTACGTCGGGGGGCGCATTCGGCGCAGCCAATGCCCGCAACCTGCCGTACGAAGCCGCCGGTGCGGTGGGCTATGGCCTGCCGGCGGATGCCGCTCTGCGCGCCCTGACGCAGGATGCGGCCGACATCCTAGGCGTCGGTGACCGCCTGGGTTCGATCGATGCCGGCAAAGACGCGACGTTCTTCCTGTCGGACGGCGATCCGCTCGACATCCGCTCGCACGTGGTGCGGGCGTTCATCGACGGCCGCGAAATCTCCCTCGAGAACCGGCAGACGCGCCTCTGGGAAAAGTACCGCTCCCGCCCGCCCGGCAAGTAACCGCGCGCGTTCGCCGCTGACGCTACTTGCGCACTTCCGGAACCGGAGGTGCGCCAGCGGCGTGGGGTGCGCCAGGCTCCGAGGCGGGCACCGGTCGCCGCCGTGCATCCTTGCACGGCTCCTCCCTCGGCACGCGCGCTGCTCGCCCCTCCGGGGCTCGCTTGACGCGCGCGTAACGTGCCCGCCTCGGAGCCTGCCGTACCCCACACCGTGGGCCTCGACGCTTTGGGTCACGAGCCGGCTCGACGTAGACGGCGCCGGGGGCGGGAATGCGCGGGGTGGGCGCGTCACGTGGCCGTGAAGCGAGGCCCGGAGGGCCGAGTAGGCCACGTGCCGAAGGAGGAGCCGTGCAAGGATGCACGGCGACGACTGGCGCCCACCCCGCGCATTCCCGCCCCCGGCGCCGCTGGCGCGCGCTAGGACTGGCGTTCGAGGATGCGCATGCCGCGTTTTTGGAGCTCGGCGATGAACTCCTCCGCCGGCACGCAACGCTCTTGGAGGACGACGCCGCGGGGCTCGATGCGCTTGCTGGCGAGCATCTGCAAGATGACGCTAGCCGGATAGGCCGTGCAGCGCATCATGGCCGTGATGCCGTTTTCGGCGTCGTACTGGTCGATGAGCTCGAATTCGAGCCGGCGGCGGGCGCCGTTCTTGAGCCCGACGACGGTGACGCGTACGAGCACGCAGTCCTGGTCGTCGCCGGTGAGCAGGTTCTCGAGCACGCGGGCGGTCACCGCACGCGGCTTGACTTCGACGTCACCGACTTGCAGCGGGTCGGCGCTGAACAGGCCGACCTCGAGCAAGGTGCGCATCTTGGCACCGTGGCCGGGATAGCGGATGGTCTTGTAGTCCATGTCGCGGATCTTGCCCGCGAAGGTCTTGGCGAGCGTCGACAATCCGCCGCTGGTGTGAAAAGCCTCGAGCTTGCCGAACGGTTCAGGGAACTCGATCTCCTCGATTTCGGTCAGCGGCTCCACCGACAGTTTGACGCCGTCGCGGATGACGACGCAGCGTTCAACATATTCGTTGAGCAGCCCTTCGATCGCGAATACCAATTGGTAATCGAGGGGCGGCTTCGGATGCTGGGGCAGCCCGCCGACGCGGATCCGCACCGAGGACACTTCGTCCAGGCGCCGGATGCCGTGCGCCGCCAAAATGTTCGCCATGCCGGGCGCAAGCCCGCAGTCCGGCACTACGGTCACGCCGGCGGCGAACGCCGCCGCATCCATCTTCAACTGTTCGGCGACGATCGTGTTGTTGCCGCCCAAGTCGCAGAAGTGCGTGCGCGCCTCGATCGCGGCCCGTGTCAGGTCGACGTTGAACCAGTAATTCACGGCCGACAGGCAGGCATCGTAGCCGGCCATGAGTTCAGTGACCCGTTCCGTGTCCGCGACGTCGAGCTCGTGCAGCGACAACCGGCGATCACCCAGGCGCAGCCCGGCCTGCTCGAGGCGCTCGCTGCTGTGGTCGGCGAGGCCGACTCTCTCGACGTCGACATTGCGCAGCAAGTCGAACGCCGCGGCACCCCCCTGCAGGCCCGCGCCGAGCACCAGTAGCTTCATGGACCTCCGCCCTTCACCGGCGTAAAAGTGCTTGCCTGGACGCGTGTCCGGTTGGCTGCTATACTACGGCTTCCGTGGCTCCACCGGCTCGCCCGGCGCGGAGCCGCTTCGGAACAGTGGGCAACGGGGCGTCCTGGTTTCGCGACATCGCGCCCTCGCCGCGATCGTGCCGCGACCGCCTCTCGTCCCCTAGGTACATCTGGCCAGGCTCCCAGCGAGCTGCGGTTCCGAGTTCCTTTGTTGGATTTGACACCTCGGGATCGTGGTTTCGGGGACTCCGGGAGTCTGCGCCAGGTGCTCTCTTCGTGCTGCTGCGAAGCCCGCGGCGCGCGCACATCCAAGGGACCGCGCGCGGCGCGGGGCCGGGCGATGCCGCCGCAGCCCGCGGATTCAGATCAGCAACAGGTCCGGCAGGTCGTAAGCCGCACCTTCGACGTGGATGGTGCGGCGTGGCCAATCCTCGGTCGAGGTCACAGGCACGAATCCCTCAGGGCCTGCCAGCAGTGTCTCCTCGATCCGCATTCCGGCCTTTCCCACGGTCCATACCAGCATCTGATGCGCCGCAAGCTTCCATGGGCTCGAGGGGCGTGCCTCGTGCTCGAAGAATGCGTAGCCCGTGACGCCCCCGAGCGAACCAAGATGGACCGGTGGCTGCGGGAGCGCTCTCTGAATGACGCTGCCCAGTGTTTCGCCGGTCCGGGTGAAATGACGCAAACGTGCGGCCAGGTCACACCCGCCGGCGAAGCGCTGGAGAAAAGTCTCGTCCGGTGCGGTCAGGCACAGGGTCCGGGTGACCGCCGCGTGCAGCCCACCGCGTGCAGCCACGAGCCCCAGAACCAGCGAACGCTCCGCGACTCCCGACTTGGGAGCCGGCCGGCCGTAGGTCTCGAAGCGGTCGTCGGCACCAGCAATGAGATCGCGCACCCGCAAGCCGCGCCGGATGCACTCGGCCGCGAGACGTGCGGCGGCGTCGCGCTCGCCGATGCCGCGGTAGCATTCGGAGGCGACGTTCTCGACCGCAGCCGCGGCATCGCGGCCGAGCCGTATCGCGCGGTCGACTTCGTCCGGGAGCAGAGAGCGCCGGAGCACTTCGAAGCCGGGCGCCGATTCCCATTCGCCGCTTTCGGTGTCCGAGCACCAACGCTTCACATCGGGAACGAGGCCGCGCACCCGGTCGCCGAGAGCGTCCAACGCCAGCGACAGCACCGGCACGACTTCGACGGCGACGCCGCGGACTTCTTCTTGGCGCAAACGGTCCGCATCTTCGGTGGCGCACAACAACAGGGCGCGGTTCGCGGTGAGCACGAACACCGGGTTGGCCCCGGGGCGCAGGATTTCGCCGCCCGACGCCAGCCATGCCACGTTGGGCGCAGCGCGCACCACAATGCCATCGCTGCCGGCATCGGCGAGCCAGGCCGCGACACGGGCGTGCTTTTGTTCGAACTCGGTCGAGGCGGTCACTTGCAACCTCCCGGGCACCACGGGAAACGCCGGACGCTGCCGAATCCATTTCGGGCGGGAGCGTTCAGGCGGCACGGCTTCGCGCGCCGTCGCGGGGCATTGTAACCGCGCCGCGGGGCTTGGCCAAGCGTGACCCTCCGCCGGCGGGGCATTTTTCCAAGACCACCGCCGGCTCCGCTGCCGGACGAACTCGGGGGCGCGCCGTTCGTGGCCCGGTGGCCTTCTGCTAAGATGCGCCGATGCGGATTCAAGTGCTGTGTTTCGCGACCGCACGGGACCTTCTGGGGACGGCGCGCCTCGATCTCGAAGTGGAGGCCGGCGCGACCGTGGAGATGGCGCTCGAGGTGATCGCGGTGCGGTCGCCGGCGATCCGGCCGCTCCTGGACACGCTGCGGGTGGCGCTGGACGAGGAGTTCGTCTCCCGATCTGATGTCCTGCAACCGGGATCGACCCTTGCGCTCCTGCCGCCCGTGAGTGGAGGCTGAGCCCAACCGGATGCGATCCGAAGTCGCCCTCGTCCAGAGCTCGATCGACGTCCCAGGACTGCTGGCACGCGCCGGCGATCCGGCGGCGGGAGCGGTGCTGTCGTTCGTCGGAACGGTGCGTGGCTCCAAGCAGGGGCGGCGGGTATTACGCATCGAGTACGAAGCCTACGAACCGATGGCGCGCAAAGTCCTGGAGCGCATCGGCGCCGAGATCGGGGCGCGGTGGCCGGCGGTCGCCGTCGCGCTCGTGCATCGCATTGGGCGCGTCGAGGTGGGTGAGGCGAGCATCGCGATCGTGGTGGCGATGCCGCATCGCGCCGACGGCTTCGCAGCGTTGCGGCACGGGATCGAAGCCGTCAAACGCGATCTGCCAGTCTGGAAACACGAGTTCTTCGAGGATGGCGCCGTGTGGGTTCAGGAAGGCTCGTGACGCGGTGAGCCCGCGTACCGAACGTGCGGTGCTGGCGAGCGGCCTCCTGCTCTTCGTTCTCCTGGCGGGGATCGGGCTCGTGCGCGATGCCTCGGTCGCGGATGAACACCCGCACATCCTGGCCGGCTGGCTCGCGTGGCGCACGCATCACGCCACCGGCGGATTCGACAATCCACCGCTCGGGCAGTTGCTGGTGGCCGCGCCGCTCGCGCTCTTTCACATCCCCTACCTCTATCCGGACGATGGCGTGCTCGTGTGGTGCCGCATTCCGGTCCTGCTGGCAGCCGCAACGCTGGGTGGGCTCGTGTGGCGCTGGGGCCGCGCGCTGGGCGGCGCCTGGGTTGCCGCGATCGCCGTCGCGATGTTCGCGTTCGAGCCGAATCTTCTCGCACAAAGTCATGTGGCAACACTGGATGCGCTGGTGACCGTGGCGTGGTGGATGGCGCTATGGATGTGGCGTTGCGTGCTGCTTGCGCCGCCGGCCGTGATGCCGTGGCGGGCGCTCGCCGGATTCGCGGTGTGGGTTGCGGTGGCGGTGCTCGTGAAGTTCACGGCCGTGTTGTTGCTGCCGGTCGCGTTTGCCGTCGCGCTCTTGGTGTGCCGTGGCCCGGCCCGGGTTCGCCGGCCCGTCGCCGGCGTTGTGCTGGGCGTGGTCGCGATCATCCTCTTGGCGCACGCCGTGTATGGATTGGGGCCGGTCGAGATGCTGCTCCCGAGGGAGTTGGTCGAGTCGCTGCGCGGCAAGTTCGCGCATCGTGGTGAAGTGCAGTTCGCGTACTTGGCGGGCCGGCGGTCCGATCACGGCTTCCTCTTGTACTACCTGGTGGCGCTCGGACTGAAATGCCCGCTGCCACTTCTGGGATTCGCCGTTTGGGGCGGGCGTGTGGCGCGTTCTTGGTCGCGGGCCGACCAGGCGCTGGTGGCGATTCCCGCCGTGGCCGTCGTGACCGCATTCACGCTGCTGCGCGTCAACATCGGCATCCGGCATGTCCTGCCGGCCTTGCCGGCGTTGATCCTGCTCGCCGCTGCCGGCGCCCGGGATCTGTGGGGGCGCGGACGTCCGGCGCGCGCTGCCGTGCTCGCGCTGGGCGTCTTGTGGATGGGGGGCGTCGTGCGGATCGCGCCGCAGTACTTCCCCTACTTCAACGAACTCGCCGGCGGGCCCGCGGGTGGCCATCGCTGGCTGCTGGATTCCAACTTGTCGTGGGGCCAGGATGACCGCCGGCTGCAGGACTTCTTGACCGCCGCGCAGGCGCGCGGTGAAGCCTGGGAAACGAATCCCGATCCGGACCTGCCGCGGACGGGACGCTTCGTGGTCGAGGTGAACGCGTTGCACAATCTGCAACGGCGTTCCGATCGCCTGTACGAATGGCTCCGCGACCTGCCGGCTGCCGGTTTCGCGGGTTGGTCGTGGCGGCGTTATCAACTCGATGTTGCGACCTTCGCTGCTGCTGCGGCGCGGCATCCGGAGACCCCGGCTGCACCGGCCGCCTATGCCGAGGTGCTGCGCGCCGCGGGGGACAGCGCGCAGGCGCGGGTTGTACTTGAAACCGCCGCGGCCCGTGATCCAGGCGGGGTTGCCGAGCGGGTCGCGCGCTCGGCGCTGCGGTGCGGCGATTGGCGCGCGGCGCGGGCCTGGCTCGATCGTGCAGCGCGTGCCGGCGCGGGCTCGATCGAGCTGCAGTTGCTGGCAGAGTGGTGCCGTTTGCAGACCGCGGCCGCCGTTGCGCCGGACGAACGGGAACGTTCTCGCGCCGGTACCGAGCTGGGAATCTGGCTCGCCGAGCACGGCAAGCGGGATGCGGCGCTCGCGGTGCTCTTGCAAGCGGCTGGCAGCCCGGCGGCCGGCGCCGAGACCTGGCGCGCTCTGGCGATCGCCCACGCCCAAAACGCCGCCTATGGCGCGGCGCGTGAAGTTCTTGCGCGTGCAAATCTACAAGACGTTTACGCGCCGGAGTTCGAGTTGTGCTCGAAGCTGGCGGCGGCGGCGACGGCCATCGCCGCCGGGGTTCCGGTGCCGCCGGAGATTGCGTTCGAGCTCGGGCGCGGTGCATTCGAGTCCGGCCAGTACGATGCCGCCGCCGCGGCGTTCGCGGCGGTCCTGCGCGCCGATCCCAGCCACCGGCTGGCGCTGGCGTACTTGGGGGAGATGCAGGTGCGCTGCAAGATGCGGATCGTGGACCAAGTGCTCACGCCGCGCGCCGTGCTCGCGGGGTCCTAGGGCGTTCGGACTCCCCGGTTTGAAGTCCCGCGCTTCGCAAGTCCGTCGCAGTCGCGTTCCCGCCGCTGCAGGGCGTTTGCGGGGACGCGGGGCACAAGAAGGGTAGAAGCCCAAGCTCTCGCAGACCACCAAGGCGGACTCTCGCTGGCGTTTGATTGTCGCGATGAAGGCACGGTCCCACGTCCGGCACGCGGCGGCGGGCTCCGCGCTTACCGGCCACGCTACCGAGCGCCCACTCGCAACGTATCAAGTTGCCGGACCGCCCGAGGATCTTCTCGCAATTGGCGTGGCAGCGCCCCTTTCCGTGGCTGGTGGCGGGGGCTACCATTGTGGGATACCGAGCCCGGCACGCCGCATTCGCTGGCGAACGGACTCTCGGCTAATACTAGTTATGCCAATACGACCGTCGTGCACGAAATGAACAGTCGCGTCTAGAGTTTCTCGGCTTGCCTCGATGATCGACCTGGCACCGTCGCCTGGCTCCCAGTGCGGCCCCCAATCG